>Ga0326597_10008599_pt1 | contig 13760 bp, 13 predicted proteins | sample RVTome_12_FD_203789 | JGI IMG/M metagenome (GOLD analysis project Ga0326597, IMG submission 203789) | Soil microbial communities from uranium-contaminated site in the Upper Colorado River Basin, Wyoming, United States - RVT100D185 | ecosystem: Environmental > Terrestrial > Soil > Contaminated >... | reverse complement strand
GTCCGAGCCAGGTCCGAGCCTCCGGGGTGGAGGAGCCGAGGAGCACGGCGGCGGGCGTGTCGTCGTCCCAGCCCCGCGCGAGGAGCAGCTCCGCGACCGCGGCGCGCGATCCCTTGCCCATCAGGACGACGATCGTCGCCGCGTGGGGAGCGATGGACTCGAGAACCGGCCGGTAGGCGGCCTCGGCGTGACCGCTCACCACGACGAACGCGGACGACAGGCCGCGATGGGTCACGGGAATCCCGGCGAGAGCGGGAGCGGCCACGGCCGTGCTCACTCCCGGGACCACCTCGCAGGGAATGCCCGCCCCGGCGAGGGCGAGGACCTCTTCGCCGCCGCGACCGAAGACGAACGGATCGCCGCACTTGAGGCGGACGACGCGGCGCCCGCGTCGTGCGGCCCGGATCATGATCGCGTGAATGGCCTCCTGCGAGGTCCCGCGTCGACCCGCCCGCTTGCCGACGCAGATGCGCGTGGCTCCCGAGGCGAGCGCGAGGGTCGCCGGCGTGACCAGGGCGTCGTAGAGCACGACGTCGGCCTCGGCGAGCCGCCGGGCGGCTTTCAGGGTCATGAGCTCGGGGTCGCCGGGGCCCGCCCCCACCAGCGAGACGAGACCCGCTCCGCCGCTCACGACCGTCCTCCCGCGCCGACGGCCACCTCGCGCTCGCCCTCGGCCTTTTCCGCGTAGAGGCGGTTGAGGGCCTCGAGGAGAGCCGGGCGTCGCCGGGTCATGGGCACGCCGGCACGGCGCTGGTTCTCCCGCAGGTTGCTCGCCTCGCGGACCCAGCTCTCGACCTCCAGGGGCACCAGCGCGTCGAGCCCTTCGCGCAGGAGGCCGGCGAGGGCAGGGGCCCGGCCCTCGGTGGAGATGGCGATGGTGACGCCACCGCGGCGGAGCACGCCGCCCGTGTAGACGCTCGCGCTCACGAGGTCGTCGACGGCGTTCACGAAGACGCGACGCTCCTCCGCCGCCTCGCGCACCTGTCGGTTCACCTCGGGGGTCGCCGCGGCGAGCACGAACCAGGCACCGTCGAGATCGCTCGGCGCGAAGGCTCGCCGTTGGACCGTGACCGGCGAGCGGGCGATGGACTCGTGGACCTCGGGCGCCACGACGGTGATGGAAGCACCGGTGAGCAGGAGCGCCGCGATCTTGTCCGACGCGACGCTCCCCGCCCCCACGACCACGACCCTTCGGCCCGCGAGGCGCAGGAACACCGGGAACAGGGCCGTGCCTTCGCGCGGAGGGGACGATCGCTCGTGAGCTCTCATTCGCGCTTCCCGGTGTCGAAGGTCAGGACCTGGGCCGAGTCCGAGACCGGGCCGGCCTGCCTGAGGTGGAGACCGCACTCGGTCTTGGCGCGGTGGCGCCACCGTCCCGCTCGCGGGTCTTCCCCCGCCGCGACGGGGCTCGTGCAGGGTCGGCACCCGATGCTGGGGTAGCCCTCGGCGTGGAGCGCGTTGACCGGCACGTCGTGCTCGCGCACGTACTCCCACACCTGGGCGTGCGTCCATGCCACCAGGGGGTTGACCTTGACGAGGCCGAAGCGCGGGTCGAGCTGGACGACCTGCGCCCGAGCGCGCTCCGCCGTCTGGTCGCGGCGGATCGCCGTCACCCACGCGTCGAGGCCGGACAGCGCTTCGGCCAGCGGCTCGACCTTGCGCAGGGCGCAGCACCCGTCGGGCTGGCGCTCCCACAGGCGCTTTCCGTGCACCGCCTCCTGCTCGTCGAGGTCGAGCCGGGGGTGGACGCCGCGGATGGCGAGCGAGTAGCGTTCCTCGAGCCGGCGCCACAGGTCGTGGGTCTGCGGAAAGAGGAGCCCGGTGTCGAGGGTGAAGACTTCGACCGGGAGCCGGTGGCGCGCGATGATGTCGACGAGCACGCAGCCCTCGGGGCCGAAGCCGGTCGCGAACGCGATGCGCGGGCCGAAGCGCTCGGCCGCCACCGCGAGGATCTCCTCGGGCGGCCGTCCTTCCAGACGCCGGGCGGCGTCGGCGACTGCGTCTTGTTCCGAAAATGCGGGGCTGGTGCTCAACGGGACTCCTCTCCTCGAAGGCGCCGCGCGAGGCGGCTTGGGAAAGCGAAAGGCCCGGGCTTTTCCGTCCCGGGCCTCCGAGTCCGTCGAGCTGTGGATCGGGTCTCTAGGGCCGATCCTCGGCCGGGCGGTCGCAGGCGCCGGGCAGAGCCCGGGCCCCGCTACAACAACAACAGCCGCCGAACCGCACGTCAGCCATACAAACCTTGTAGCGCGCCTGCTGCCCGCGTGTCAATCGTTTGTTGCGATCCAAATACATGATTTGTGCTTATCGCCCGGATGCTTCCCGCTCATCGCCGTCGGGGACGGCCGGGTGCGGCTCCCACGTCCTGGCGCGACGTCCTTCGCGCACTCCCGACCGCCGGCGATGGCGGGGACGATCGTGACCGCGTCGCCGTCCTTCACCGCGCTGTCGAGGTTGTCGAGGAAGCGGATGTCTTCGTCGTTGAGGTAGACGTTGATGAAGCGGTTGAGCTCGCCCTTGTCGTCGAAGAGGCGCCCGCGCAGGGTCGGGTGCTGGTCCATGAGGCCCGTCAGGACCTCGCCCACGGTGCCCCCGCCCACCTGGAGCTTCGCCTGGTCTTCGACGTGCCCCCGCAGGACGGTGGGGACGTGGACGATCACCTTCTCAGCCATCTTGTCTCCCTGCTGCCGCGCGGACCGCTTCGGGCCAGCCCGTCGGGTCGCCCTCGCCGCTCTCGCCGCTCTCGACCAGCTCGGCGAAGGCGTCGATCCGGGCCTCGATGACGGGCACCCGGGGCAGCCGCCCCGCCTGCACCTCGACGGTCTTGAGGCCGTTGCCCGTGATCGACACGCAGATCGACTCGTCGCGGGGGATGCGGCCGGACTCGATCAGCTTGATCGTCGCCGCGAGCGTCGTGCCTCCCGCGGGCTCGGTGAAGATCGCCTCGGTGCGGGCGAGGAGCGAGATCGCGTCGAGGATCTCGTCGTCGGTGGCCGAGGCGCCGTGGCCCCCCGACTCGCGCACCACCTGGATCGCGTAGGGGCCGTCGGCGGGGTTGCCGATGGCGATGCTGCGGGCGATCGTCTTTGGCTTCTGGGGACGGAAGCGATCGGTTCCGGCCTCGATGGCCTCCACCACCGGGTTGCAGCCCGCGGCCTGCGCCGCGTGGATGCGGGGGCCGTCGTCTTCGACGAGAGAGAGCCTCACGAGCTCCCGATAGGCCTTCCAGACCTTGGGGAGGATGGTGCCCCCGGCCACGGGCACGACGGTGTGCCGGGGCAGGCGCCAGCCCATCTGCTCCGCGATCTCGAACCCATGGGTCTTGGCCCCCTCGGTGTAGTAGGGGCGGAGGTTGACGTTGACGATCGCCCAGCCGTAGCGGTCGGCGATCTGGGTGCACAGGCGGTTGACGTCGTCGTAGTTGCCCCGGATCTTGACCATCTTCGGACCGAAGACGAGCGTGCCGGTGACCTTCCCCTCTTCCAGATCGTGGGGGATGAGGACGATGGCCCGCATCCCGGCGGCGGCGGCGTGGGCGGCGACGGCGTGGGCGAGGTTGCCGGTCGACGCGCACCCCACCACCTCGAAGCCGAACTCCGCGGCCCGGGTGAGCGCCACCGACACGACGCGGTCCTTGTAGCTGAAGGTCGGGTGGCTCGACCCGTCGTCCTTGAGATACAGCTCGCGCACCCCGAGCTCCCGGGCGAGCCGATCGGCCCGCACGAGGGGCGTGTAGCCCGAGCGCAGGCCGGCCACGGGCTCGCCCTCGACGGGCAGGAGGTCGCGGTAGCGCCAGAGCGAGCGCGGCCCGGCGGCGATGCGCTCGCGCGTGACCACCCTCGACATCGCCTCGTAGTCGTAGGCGACCTCGACCGGCCCGAAGCAGGCGTCGCACATCATGCGTGGCGTGGCCGGATACGCCGCCTGGCACTCCTTGCACTCGAGCCCGCGAACGAAGCTCATCCCCCTCCTCCCGATGCCGAGGCGAGCATTGTATCCATCAGTAGGTCGGCAGCGAGGGGTCGACGTCGCGCGACCACGCCAGGACCCCGCCCTGCAGGTTGAGCAGCCGGCGGAACCCGGCGCGTTGCAGCTGCCCGATGGCCTTGGCCGAGCGCACCCCCGAGCGGCACTGCATGACGTAGGTGCGGGAGGAGTCGAACTCGTGCAGGTGCTCGGAGAGCGCGCCGAGGGGGATGAGGCGCGCGCCCTCGATGTGGCAGATCGCCCACTCGTGCGGCTCGCGGACGTCGACGATGGAGAGGTCCTCGCCGGCGTCGAGGCGGCGCTTGAGCTCGACGGCGGTGATCTCCTCGACCGGTGCTTCCTCCGCGCCCCGGCCCGTGCCGCAGAACGCCACGTAGTCCTGGAGCTCGCGGATCGTCGGGGCTTCCCCGCACAGGGGGCAGTCGGGGTTCTTGCGCAGCCGCAGCTCCTGGAAGGTCATCCCGAGGGCGTCGTAGAGGAGCAGGCGGCCGACGAGGGGCTCTCCGATGCCGAGGATGATCTTGATGGCCTCCGTCGCCTGGATGCCGCCGACGACTCCGGGCAGGATGCCGAGAACACCCCCCTCGGCGCAGCTGGGGACGAGCCCCGGAGGAGGCGGCTCGGGGTAGAGGCACCGGTAGCAGGGGCCGCGCTCGGTCCAGAAGACGCTCGCCTGGCCCTCGAAGCGGAAGATCGAGCCGTAGACGTTGGGCTTCTTCAGGAGGTGACAGGCGTCGTTCGTCAGGTAGCGCGTCTCGAAGTTGTCGGTGCCGTCCACCACCACGTCGTAGCGTTTCAGGATGTCGAGCGCGTTGTCGCTGGTGAGGGCGGCGGCGTGGGGCTCGACCTCGACGTGGGGGTTGAGGGCGCCGAGCCGGGCGCGGGCGCTCTCGAGCTTGGGCCGGCCCACCCACGTCGTGTCGTGCAGGATCTGCCGCTGCAGGTTGCTCTCGTCGACGACGTCGAAGTCGACGATCCCGATGCGCCCGACACCGGCGGCGGCGAGGTACAGGGCGGCGGGGGAGCCGAGCCCACCGGCGCCGATCAGGAGGACGCTCGACTCCTTGAGGCGGCGCTGCCCCTCGATGGTGACCTCGGGCATGATCAGGTGCCGCGCGTAGCGCGCGACCTCCTCGCGCGAGAGGTCGACCCCGCCGGCGATGGCGGGAACGATCATCACCTTGTCTCCGTCGCGGACCTTCGTCTCGAGCCCGGAGAGGGTCTTGACGTCCTCCCCGTTGACGAAGACGTTGACGAAGCTGCGGGGGCGGCCGTCGTCGCCGACGAGGTGGGGCCGCAGGTCGGGGCACTCCGCAAGAAGGCCCTCGAGGATCGCCGCCACCGTGTCTCCGCTCGTCGGCACTTCGACCCGCTCGCCCGCGAAGCGACGCAGGGGGGTCGGGATCTTCACCACGACTGGCATCAGTCCTCCTCCTCGCCGGTCGCTTCCGCGGCCGGCTCCCGCCCCCGTCCATCCACCACGAGCGACCGCTCACGGAAAGGAGCACCGAGGCCCGGGACGTCCCAGGCCGTGATCTCACCGGGCTTGCCGCCGTCGACGGCGATCACGAGGGTGAGCAGCCCCTCCCAGGCGTACTCGCGGTCGGTGGCCGACGGGCGCGCCGGGTGGTCGGGATGGCTGTGCCAGAACCCGAGCAGGCGCACGCCCCGGGCCTCCGCCGCGTCCTCGACCGACATGTAGTCGCGGGGCGACACCGAAAAGCGCGTCCTCGGGCTGCCCTCCTCGCGGTTGGGCAGGGGCAGCGACTCGCGCACCTCGCCCTCCGAGGGGCCGATGAGCGCCCCGCACCCCTCGTTCGGGTAGGCCCGCGCCGCCTCCTGACGGATCCCGTCGAGCACGGACGAGGGGAGGCGAACCGCTCGCTCGCCGCTCACCTCGCCTCCCAGAACGACTCGGAGAGGTAGCGCTCGCCCCCGTCGCAGAGGATCGTGACGACGGTGCGGGCGCCGGCGTCCCGGCCCGCCCGCAGCGCGCCGACCACCGCCGCCCCCGCCGACACCCCGACGAGCAGCCCTTCCTCGCCCGCCAGGCGCCGCGTCATTTCCTGAGCGTCCTCGGTGCGAACGCCGATCCGTTGGTGGGCCAGGGTCGGGTCGTAGACCGCGGGAACGAGGGCGGAGGCCATGTGCTTGAGACCCTCGAGGCCGTGGAACGGGGAGTCGGGCTCGACCGAGACGAGGCGCGTCCGCGGGCTCGCCCGCCGCAGGTGGCGGGCCGTCCCGACGAAGGTGCCGCTCGTCCCCAGGCCGGCCACGAACATGTCGAGCGGGACCCCCCCCAGCTGGCCGAGGATCTCCGGCCCCGTCGTCTTCTCGTGCGCCTCGGGATTTTCCGGGTTCGAGTACTGGTCGGCGTAGTAGTAGCGCGCCTCGTCCCGGGCCATCTCGCGAGCGAGGAGGATCGCGCCGTCGCTGCCCTCGAGGGGATCGGTCTCGATCACCTCGGCCCCGTACGCGCGGAGGATCCGCTTGCGCTCGGAGCTGGCCGAGCCCGGCAGGCACAGGGTCACCCCGAAGCCCATCGCCGCGCCGAGCATCGCGTAGGCGATGCCGGTGTTGCCGCTGGAGGCGTCGAGCAGCCGGCGAGCGGGCAGCGCTCCCGTCGCGAAGGCGTGCACGACAATGCCGCGGGCGGCGCGGTCCTTCACGCTCCCCCCGGGATTCGCGCTCTCGAGCTTGCCGAAGACGCGCAGGCCGTCCGGCCTCCCGATCCGCTCGAGAAGGACGAGCGGCGTGTGACCGATGCGGGCGAGCAGGGGGTGGGCGAGCGGGTCCCTGCTCTCGTGGTCTCCCGCCGCATCGAACCATGTCGGCAGCGCCTTCAGTGGTCTCTCCTCTCCGCTCGATCTCGACAAACACAAAAGGCCCACCGCCGTCAGGGCGATGGGCCTCGCGTTGCGGCCGCCGGTGGTTTCTAGCCGGCGCCGAGCGACACGGGCCCCCGCGGGCAACAACAACAACACGCGCCGGGGAAGGCCCGAAAGCACATAACATAAACAAACTAGTCGAGCCAGACGTGGCTGTCAAGGGTGGGGAGGCCGGGGCCCGTCCCGGGTCCCCCCCCCGCCGACGGCGAAACCGTGACAATCGTGGTGCGTTTTGGGCGCGAGCCCAGGAGGATGACCAGTGGGTGAGAACCTGAAGGCGATCCGCTTCTACCTCGTGTTGTTGTTGATCTTCACCATCGGACGTTGGGCCCTGAGCCTGGGAGGGGCATCCTACGACGCCACTCACCAGGTCTTCAGCATCGTGATCCTCACCTTCACCTCGTCCGCGTACTACGGCCTGCTGACCCGCGGCTTCCTGGGCGGCGGCCTCAAGCGCGCGGTCATCCTCGGCGCGACGCTCGGCGTCGTGTCCCAGGTCGTGATCCTGGTGTCGACCGCGCTGTCTTACATCCTGGGCATGGAAACGTTCTTCAACAGCGCTCGGGCGCTCAACGTCCCGGAGGCGATCGGGTTCGGCCCAGCGATGGGCGCCCGAGCCGCCGGGCTCGTGGCCAACACGATCTTCAACGCGATCGCTGCCGCTATCGGCTACGGGATCGCGAAGGTGGGGCCGAGGGCCCGGTGAGGCCTCGGCCGAGCCGGACGGACCGGCGGGACCACTGGCCGCCCCGACTCACGGGGTGTGGTCAGGCGGCCCCGCCGCCCTTTTCGTCCTCGCCGGTCCGGAGGAGGCTCGCCTTCATGAAGTCGCGGTTCATGCGGGCGATGACGTCGAGGCGGATCCCCTTCGGGCACGCCGCCTCGCACTCGGCGTGGTTGGAGCAGCTTCCGAACCCGGCCTCGTCCATCGCCGCGACCATGTCGAGCACCCGGCTCTGCCGCTCGGGCTGTCCCTGGGGCAGCAGGGCGAGCTGGGCGATCTTGGCCCCGGTGAAGAGCATGGCCGAGGCGTTGGGACAGGCGGCCACGCAGGCCCCGCAGCCGATGCAGGCCGCCGCGTCCATGGCGAGGTCGGCGTTTCGCTTCGGGATCGGGATGGCGTTGCCGTCGGGGGCGCTCCCGGTGGGGACGGAGACGAAGCCACCGGCGGCGATCACCCGATCGAACGCCGAGCGGTCGACCACGAGGTCCTTGACCACCGGGAAGGCCTTCGCCCGCCACGGCTCGATCACGAGGGTCTCGCCGTCGCGGAAGCTCCGCATGTGGAGTTGGCACGCGGTGGTGCGCTCGCGGGGGCCGTGCGGCCGGCCGTTGACGACCACGCTGCAGGTGCCGCAGATACCCTCGCGGCAGTCGTGGTCGAATGCGATCGGGTCCTCCCCCTTCTCCGTGAGCTCCTCGTTGACGACGTCGAGCATCTCGAGGAAGGACATGTCGGCGCTGACACCCCGCGCCGGGTAGGTCACGAACCGGCCCGGCGCCCGAGCGTCCTTCTGCCGCCAGACGTGCAGGGTCAGGTTCAGGGTCTTGCCGTTGCCGCTCACTTGTAGCTCCGGGTCTGGAGGGGGACGTACTCGAAGGACAGGGGCTCGACGTTGCGGACGGGCGTGTTCCCCTCCCCGGCGTACTCCCACGCCGCCACGTGGCAGAAGCGCTCGTCGTCGCGGCGGGCCTCGCCTTCCGCGGTCTGGTGCTCCTCGCGGAAGTGGCCGCCGCAGGACTCTTCGCGAAGGAGAGCGTCGCGGCACATGAGCTCGCCGATCTCGAGGAAGTCGGCGACTCGCCCCGCCACCTCCAGCGACTGGTTGAGCTCGTCGCCGCTCCCGGGGACGGTCACGTTTTGCCAGAACTCCTCGCGCAGGGCCGGGATCTTCTGCAGGGCGGCTTCGAGTCCGGCCTTGTTCCGACCCATCCCGCAGTGGTCCCACATGAGGTGGCCGAGCTCGCGGTGGAAGGAAGTGACGGTACGCCGGCCCTTGACGCCGAGCAGTCGCCTCGTGCCCTCCTCGACCCTCTCGACCGCGGCCCTCGCCTCGGGGTGCGCCTCGTCCACCTTCTCGAGCTTCTGCGACGCGAGGTAGTGGCCGATCGTGTAGGGGAGCACGAAGTACCCGTCGGCGAGGCCCTGCATGAGCGCCGACGCTCCGAGGCGATTGGCCCCGTGGTCGGAGAAGTTGGCCTCGCCGATCACGTGCAGCCCCGGGATCGTGCTCATGAGGTTGTAGTCGACCCAGAGCCCGCCCATCGTGTAGTGGGACGCGGGGTAGATGCGCATCGGGACCTTGTAGGGGTCCTCGTCGGTGATCCGCTCGTACATCTCGAAGAGGTTCCCGTACTTCTCGCGGATCTTGTCCTCGCCGAGGCGGGAGATCGCCTCCTTGAAGTCGAGGAACACGCCGCGCCCGCCGGGCCCCACGCCCCGGCCCTCGTCGCAGACCCGCTTGGCGGCGCGGGAGGCCACGTCGCGGGGGGCGAGGTTCCCGAAGGTGGGATAGATCCGCTCGAGGTAGTAGTCGCGCTCGGCCTCGGGGATCTCGCGGGGGCGGCGCGAGTCGCCCGCGGCCCTGGGCACCCAGATGCGCCCGTCGTTGCGCAGCGACTCGCTCATCAGGGTGAGCTTGCTCTGGTAGTCGCCGTGCACCGGGATGCATGTGGGGTGGATCTGGGTGTAGCACGGGTTGGCGAAGGCAGCGCCCTTCTTGTAGGCCCTCCAGATGGCGGTCCCGTTGCAGCCCTTGGCGTAGGTGGCAAGGTAGAACACGTTCCCGTACCCGCCGGTGGCGAGCACGACCGCGTCGGCGAGGTGGGTCTCGAGCTTCCCCGTGACCATGTCGCGGGCGACGATCCCCCGCGCCCGCCCGTCGATCATCACGAGGTCGAGCATCTCGTGGCGGGTGAACGATTCGACCTTGCCCAGACCCACCTGGCGCATGAGGGCCTGGTACGCGCCGAGGAGCAGCTGCTGGCCGGTCTGGCCCCGCGCGTAGAAGGTCCGCGAGACGAGGGCCCCCCCGAAAGAGCGGTTGTCGAGGGTGCCGCCGTACTCGCGGGCGAAGGGAACGCCCTGGGCCACGCATTGGTCGATGATGTTCACCGACACCTCGGCGAGGCGGTGGACGTTCGACTCGCGGGCGCGGAAGTCGCCGCCCTTCACCGTGTCGTAGAAGAGGCGGAACACGCTGTCGCCGTCGTTGTGGTAGTTCTTCGCGGCGTTGATCCCGCCCTGGGCCGCGATCGAGTGGGCGCGCCGCGGGCTGTCCTGGTAGCAGAAGACCTTGACGTTGTAGCCGAGCTCGGCCATCGAGGCGGCACCCGAGCTCCCGGCCAGCCCGGAGCCGACGACGATCACGTCGTACTTGCGCTTGTTGGCCGGGTTCACCAGCTTCATGTCGAAGCGGTGCTTCTCCCACCTCTTCTCTATAGGCCCGGAGGGGACGCCTGATTTCAGCTCCATGGTGGCCCCCTACAGGTGGACGTAGCCGGTCAGGACGGCCACCGGGATCGAGATGTTGCCCACCACGACGAGCGCGGTGAAGGTGAGGGCGGCGAGCCGGCGCAGAGGGTTCCACTGCGGGTGGCTCAGGCCCAGCGTCTGGAGCATGCTCCAGACTCCGTGGTACATGTGCAGCCCCAGGGCCAGCATCGCGAGGATGTAGAAAGCGGACGCGTACGGGTTCGTGAACCCGATCACCAGGTTGCGGTAGACGTCGCCCTCGACGAAGTCGGGGTGGGCGGCGCCGGTGGTGAAGTGCGCGAGGTGGTAGAGGATGAAGACGGCCAGGATCGCGCCGCTCCAGACCATCGTCCGCGAGGCGTAAGTGGACTCGCGGGCCTGCCACTCACGATAGCCGACGGGCCGCGCCGAGCGGTTGGCCAGGGTCAGCGCCGTCGCGGCCCAGATGTGGAGAAGGACGGCCACGAGAAGCCCGGCCCGGGCGATCCAGAGTCCCTGGCCGTGGAGGACGTGGCGGAGGAACTCCCCGTACTCGTTGAGGGCCCGGGCACCGAGGTAGACCTGCAGGTTCCCGACCATGTGGCCGACGACGAACCCGAAGAGGACGACTCCCGTCGCGGCCATGACCACCTTCTTGCCGATCGACGAGCCGAGAAAGGTCGCTGCGCGCTGCATTGTCACTCCAGGGATGGCCGGTGCAGGGGATTGCACGACCGCGAGCCTCACGATGCGATTCTAGCCTCGCGCACGAACGACCCGCAACGGCACGGCCACTCCCAGGGCAGCGGATCGGGCATCAAGTGCTCGTCAGCTGTGCGCTCGGGGCGCGCTCCGGAGGCTCGCTTTGCGCACGAACGCGATCGAGGTGCCGATGGCGGGGCGGCGGTTCTGGCGCCACGAGGAGCCGAAGGATGAGGCTCTGGAAGGCGGGATCCGCGTAGAGGCCGTGGTGGTCGGCACCCCCGAAGTACACCTGGCTCACCTCGGGCATCCCGCTCGTCAGCCCCTCGCCCCGGACCTCCCCAAGATGGGCGGCGAGCAGGCTCGCCCGGGTGACGCGGCCGTCGCCCGCCTCGAACATGAGCTCCTGCTCGCCCGGGGTTCGGGGCTGGAACCGCGGCGCGGAGCCGGCGGGGCCTTCTCCCACGACCGCGCGGGAGAGCGTGGGCAGGCAGTCCGCGCCGACGAGAGACACCGGCACCGGGCACGGCGTCTCCGGCCGGCGGGCCAGCGCCGCGTGGAAGGCGCGGGCCCGGGCGAGGGCGGCCTTGACGAAAGCCCGCTCCGAGGACAGGCGGTCGTCGAGCGTGGGGCCGAACGGGCTCCACCCGAAGCGCTCCCAGGTGAGAGGAGCGTGCAGGTCGGCGTCGATCGGGGCGCCGCTCGCGCCGAGCAGGACGCCGGTGCCGGCCGGAGGCAGCAGCTGGTACACCGAGGGCATGCGCGCCACCACCGAGGGCGCGAGCGTCGTGTAGGACAAGCCGAGGCGCTCACCGGTCAGGATGGCCCCGAGCGCGGGCATCGCGCCTGCGTTGGGTGTGGCCACGAGGAGCGCGGTGGCGATGCGCCGCGCTCCCGCCCACGTGATGGGAGCGTCGTCGCGCGGCTCCTCGCCCCCATAACGGAGGTAGTAACGGACGACGAGGCCGCCCATGCTGTGACCGAGGAGGTGGAAACGAGCGTCGGGCTCGCCGCGATCGGCGGCGATCGTGTCGAGGGCCCGGCCGAGAGCACGCGCGCTCTCGACGAGGTCTCTGCGCCAGTCGTAGGAGAAGACCGCGTAGCGCAGGCCGGCGTGCCCGACCCCGGGCGCGAACCCCGCGGATTCGAGCAGCTCGATGAGGTCTGCGTACTCCGTGAACCCGAAGGCCCGGGGAAGGATGGTGTCGGTTCCCACCAGAGGGCCGGGCCGAAGGTTGTCGCGACTCTCCGTCAGGGGGAGCCGACGGGGCAGGCCGAGATGATGATGGCCGAGCGCGTTGCCCAGGTTCAGCCAGGCCGCGGTGCCGTCTTCCCGGAGAAGCTGGCTGCCGAGAAGTCCGGGGACGATCACGACGGGAGCGCCGCGGCGTCCGCGAGTCAACGCCCTCACGAGTCGGGCATCGAGCCCCCGCCGGCGAGCGCTCATCCACGTCCCCGCCGTCGCCGCGGCGGCCCCGACGAGGGCGCCCGCGACGAAGGGCCAGGCTCGGTGCGACAGCAGTGACACGATGCCTCCCTCCGTCCGCTCGCGAGCCGACCGGTATCTTCGATTCTAGTGTCCCCTCTCCGCGATTCCTAGGCCGCAGAGGCGCCGCCGGTTTGCCTCACTCCGCCCGGACGGATAGCATTCGACGTTTGGTCGGTGGTCCCCGGGCCGCGACGAGCCACCGCGGGGCAGAAAGGCAGAAGCACCCATCATGCGAGACCTCACGGGGACCCTCCTCCTGGGAGCGGTCACTGTCCTCGCGGCCTGTGGGCCGCAGGCGAAGGACGACAAGGCCAAGGGGCCCGAGGCGACGTCTCCGGGCACTCCCGGCACCGAGGAGGAGAAGACCATCTACGCCCTCGGGGCGGCGTTTGGCCAGCGGGCGGTCCAGCCCCTGCGCCTGAGCGACAAGGAGCTCGCGGTCCTCCAGAAGGGGATCGCCGACACCGCTCGCGGTGGAGAGCCCGCCTTCGCGCTCGAAGACTTCCAGGGGGAGCTCCAGAAGCTCGCCGAGGGTCGAGCCGCAGCCGGCGCCGCCGAAGAGAACGAGAAGTCGAAGGCGTTTCGGGAGCAGGCCGCGGCCGAGGCGGGCGCGGTCGAGACCGGATCGGGCCTCATCTACAGGACCCTCGCCGGAGGGCAGGGCAAGAGCCCCCGCCCCGAGTCGGTGGTGAGCGTGCACTACCGGGGAACTCTCACCGACGGGAAGGAGTTCGACAGCTCGATCGCCCGGGGGCAGCCCGTGGAGTTCCGTGTCGCCGAGGTCATCCCCTGCTGGCAGGAGGGAGTCCAGCGGATGAAGGTGGGCGAGAAGGCGAAGCTGGTGTGCCCCGCCGAGATCGCCTACGGGAACCGGGGAAGGCCGCCCGACATTGCTCCCGGAGCGACGCTGGTCTTCGAGGTCGAGCTGCTCGGCATCAAGTAGGAGGGGCCCGCGTTGAAGATCCACGAGTACCAGGGGAAGGCCGTCCTCGCCCAGCACGGCGTCGCCGTGCCGAAGGGCAGGGTGGCCTACACCTCCGACGAAGCGGTCGAGGCGGCCAAGGGCCTCGGGTTTCCGGTCGTGATCAAGGCCCAGATCCACGCCGGGGGACGGGGGAAGGGGGGCGGCGTCAAGGTCGCCCGCAACGTCGACGAGTGTGAGGGCCTCGCCAAGGCGATGCTCGGCATGAAGTTGAAGACGCACCAGACGGGCCCGGAGGGCCGGCTCGTGCGTCGGCTCCTC
>Ga0326597_10008598_pt1 | contig 13760 bp, 9 predicted proteins | sample RVTome_12_FD_203789 | JGI IMG/M metagenome (GOLD analysis project Ga0326597, IMG submission 203789) | Soil microbial communities from uranium-contaminated site in the Upper Colorado River Basin, Wyoming, United States - RVT100D185 | ecosystem: Environmental > Terrestrial > Soil > Contaminated >... | reverse complement strand
CAATATTGGGATGAGAGCGATGGCGTCAATTCCGCCACCGGCGCGAGCTTGCCATTTTATCCCATCCCGCCCGCAGCGATGACCGAGCCCTACTGGATCGAAGGTGGCAATCCGGGTAATATTGACGAGCGTTGCTGCGCCGATCGGCATCTGTTGATCGTCGATGGTGATCACAATCACCTCTACGAACTCTACAACGTTTACTACAATACGACGGAAGCTAGCTGGTATGCCGGCTCCGGCGCATTCTTTGACATGAATACCAATAACCGCCGGCCCGAGGGCTGGACTTCCGCGGACGCGGCGGGGTTAGCGATCTTACCCGGCTTGGTTCGTTACGATGAAGCTTACGATTCCACGGTGCCGGAGATTAAACATGCGTTTCGCGTTACCGTGCGAGCGACCAACGGCTATGTCTATCCGGCGTCGCATCGCGCCGGGTCAACTGCGGGGGCGTTGCCTATGGGTGCGCGCTTGCGCTTGAAAGCATCGGTGGATGTGACCCAGAGAACCGGCGATCCAAATATCCAGAAAATTTTCCGAGCCATGCAAAAATACGGGCTTATTGTCGCCGACAATGGCTCGGATATGTACATCACCGGAACTTACGATAGCCGTTGGAACAACGACATTCTCAATCCGGCTTTTCGCAACTTGATGGCGAGCGATTTCGAAGTGATTCAATTGGGCTATCAGCCGACGGTGACTGCTGCCGCGTTAGGTTCAGTGACAGTGGCTCCAGCATCAGTGATCGGCGGTCAGTCGGCGATGGGTACTGTGACCCTTACCGCGGCGGCGCCGGCGGGTGGTGCAGGGGTGAGTCTGTCAAGTGCCAACGGTGCTGCGAGCGTGCCTTCATCGGTGACGGTGGCGGCGGGGGCGACGTCGGCCAATTTCTCGCTGTCGACGGGTTCGGTCACGTCGGCAACCGCCGGCAACATCGCCGCGAGCTACAACGGCGTTACCAAATCAACCAGCTTTACCGTCAATCCTCAACCGGCAGCGGTGCTTGCAACTCTCTCGCTCAATCCGACGACGGTTCGCGGCGGTGCCGCGTCGCTGGGCACGGTCACCCTCACTGCGGCCGCGCCGTCAGGCGGAGTAGTGGTGAATTTATCGAGTAGCAAACCAGCTACCGCGACAGTGCCGGCAACCATCACGGTGCTCGCCGGAAACATGACCGCCGCTTTCAACGTGACTACCCAAGGGGTCAAGCGAAAGACCGCCGTGACCATTGCAGCATCCCATGGAGGGATTACCAAGAGCGCCTCTTTAACGATTGTTAGAAAATAATCCGCTGACAAGCGCAAAGCGCGTGCCGCCGGCGTTACAAGCGGCGGCGCGTGCGATCAGGGATTTCTTGCAGCTGTATTTCCTGCCTAGCCTGACGATATATGGCCGGTATTCATAGGCGACGACGCCGGTGCGCAATCTAGCGCTGTTAGGACAATCGATGCCAGACAGTGAAAAAATTAAATGTGCATTCCGTAGTTGAGATTCGATTCGCTGGAGAAGGGGCAATCTTTCCGTCGTGAAAACACTGGGTCTCTGCCCCCAAAGCAGCGACGATGAGTGATGTTTTAGGATTTTCACGAGTGAAAAGACTTTGTGCGGCAATAGCGTGTATCGCTTAGCAACCGGCCCCTTGGGTGTCTTTACTATTCTAGAATGACCTCGTTCAGCTAGCGGCGCGTCGTCAATTGGGGATTTCGGTTTAGCGTGCCTTGGGGGGACGGAAACTATGGCGCTAATCTGTGGGTTGCCTTGGGCTGCGTAGTTGTTAAGATATCGCCACTTTTTATGTACGAACAGGACACCATTGCGGCCATTGCGACGCCGCCTGGCGAGGGCAGTGTGGCGATCGTCAGAATTAGCGGTGTCGACGCGGAGAAAATCGCCACGCGCGTTTTTACTCGATCCCAGGGTAGAAGCGGTAAACTTAAATCGCACACTCTGTACCACGGGACCATCCATGATCCCGACAGCAATGGCATTCTTGACCAAGTCTTAGTCACCATCATGCGCCAACCACGCAGCTACACCGGCGAAGACGTGGTCGAAGTGCATTGTCATGGCGGCGCATTTGTATCCCGCCAGATTCTCGGCTTGATTCTAGCCCAGGGTGCTCGTCAGGCAGAAGCCGGCGAGTTTACCAAGCGAGCGTTTCTCAACGGAAAGTTGGACTTAGCGCAAGCGGAAGCAGTGCTCGATCTGATTCGCGCACGCACGGTGAAGGGCGTTGAGCTGGCGCTCAATCAAGCGAGCGGCGCGCTCTCGAAGCATGTCGGTGAATTACGCGAGGAGCTGATCGATATTTTGGTTCAGGTTGAAGCAGCGATCGACTTTCCGGATGAGGATATCGAGCTCCTCCAGCGTCCATTATTGGCCGAAAAAATTGATCGCCTTACTGAAAAAATTAAAGCGATTTCAGAAACTTATGAATGGGGAAGACTGTTTAGAGAAGGCGCCAAGGTGTGCATCTGTGGGCGACCCAACGTTGGCAAGTCGAGTTTGCTCAATGCGCTACTCGGTGAAGCTCGTGTGATCGTCACATCGATTCCCGGAACCACCCGAGACGTGATAGAAGAATCGATCAATTTGGATGGCCTGCCGGTGGTTATTTGGGACACGGCTGGGATTCGTGAGAGCAGAGACCAAGTCGAGCGATTGGGCGTAGAGATGTCCCATGAATATATCTTAAGAGCCGACGTGGCAATGTTCGTGCTCGATGGCTCCGAAGGGCCTACACCAGAAGATTTTGAACTGCTGCGCTTGGTCGATGGCAAGAAGCGCCTGATCGTCATTAACAAAATCGATCTAGGCAGAGGTTTTTCACTGGAAGAATTGAAAGCGCAAGATGCTGAAGCGGAGGCTGTGCTCGTTTCAGCAAAAACGGGTGCCGGCATCGAGTCGTTGAAATCTGATCTCCGCAAGCTGCTGCTAAATTACCAAGCTGAGCCTGAGGTCGCGGTGACCAATGTTCGGCATCGCAGTGAGTTGATGCGCAGTGCAGAAGCCTTGACACAAGCGGCCGCGGCAATCGAATCTGGTCTGCCACCTGAGCTTGTTGCGGTCAGCTTGAATGAAGCTCGTGAAGCGCTTGAGGAAATCATTGGCATAGTCGCAAACGATAATATCTTAGAACGTATTTTTATGAATTTTTGTATTGGAAAATAGATATTTAAATTTAATAATTAATAATTATAATTAAATTATGTTGGCAAATTTTGACGCTGTTTCACGTGAAACTATGAAAAGTAATAAAATTTTCGATGTTATCGTTGTGGGTGCCGGGCATGCCGGTATCGAGGCCTGCTTGGCTGCCGCGCGCATGGGTTGTGATACGTTGATGCTAACTCTCAACCTCGACCACATTGGTCAAATGTCATGTAATCCGGCTATCGGAGGAATCGGTAAAGGCCATCTGGTAAAAGAAATCGACGCCCTGGGTGGCGAGATGGGCTTGGCGATTGACGAGACGGGCATCCAATTTCGCATCTTAAATACCAAGAAGGGGCCGGCGGTGCGGGCCTCTCGGGCACAAGCGGATAAAGCCTTGTACCGGCTGCGGATGAAGCGGGTTCTGGAGAATTGCCCCAGACTCACCCTTCGCCAAGGAAGCGTTGAGGCTCTAATCGTCGAAAATTGCCATATTAGGGGTGTAGAGACGCAAGTCGGCGAAATATTTCTCGGTCACCGAGTGATTTTAACAACTGGCACATTCTTAAAAGGATTGGTTCATATTGGCGATCGAAATTTTTCTGCAGGCCGAGCAGGTGATTTTGCCGTTCATGGCTTGAGCGAGTGTTTAGTAAATCTAGGTTTTGCAGTCGGAAGGCTTAAAACCGGAACTTGCCCTCGCTTGGACAGCCGAACGATTAACTACTCCGAGTTGGTGGAGCAACACGGAGATGTGCCACCGCGGCCTTTTTCTTATGCGAATACCCAGGTAAAGCAACGGCAGGTCCCCTGCCACATCACCTATACGAACGCCAAAACCCACGAGATCATTCGCCGGGCGGTTCATCGTTCGCCCATGTATTCGGGTGTGATCAAGAGCCGGGGGCCGAGGTATTGTCCCTCCATCGAAGATAAGATTCATCGATTCGCTGATAAGGAACGGCATCAGATATTTCTTGAGCCGGAGGGATTAGATACCGTGGAGGTTTATCCAAATGGCTTGTCGACCAGTCTGCCTCTCGACGTTCAAGCCGATATGGTTCGATCGATCAAAGGTCTGGAGCAAGCCGAGATCATGCGGCCTGGTTATGCCATCGAGTACGATTTCTTCGAGCCAACGCAGCTTTATCCAACCCTCGAGACCAAAGTGGTTCGAGGCCTTTATCACGCTGGGCAGATCAATGGCACGACGGGTTATGAGGAGGCAGCCGCGCAGGGGATCATGGCAGGGATCAACGCCGCGCTAGGCCTTCGCGGCGAAGAGGCGTTGGTTTTGTCACGGGATCAAGCTTACATTGGGGTGCTAATCGACGACTTAGTGACAAAGGGTACCGATAGCGAGCCTTACCGAATGTTTACTTCTCGAGCTGAATACCGTCTGCTATTGCGAGAAGATAACGCGGATCTCCGTCTTACAGAGATTGGCCACAAAATTGGCTTGGCGAATGATCAGGCGTATGATCGCCTGTTGGATAAAAAGCGATCGGCTGTATCCTTGCTGGGCTATCTAGAAAATCACCAAACTATTTCGTCACCTGAAATCGACGCAAAGCTGCAAGCTTTTGGTTCCTCTTGCCTCAAGAATCCGATATCGCTATCGCAGTTGCTTCGTCGTCCGGAGCTATCAATGGAGAGATTGCGAACTCTCAGCCATGGCATACCTGCGGCGGCAGACGATGTTGACGCGCAGATTGAGATCCAAATCAAATACCAAGGCTATGTAAATCGCCAAAGTGAAATCGTCGAACGCTTTCAAAAGATGGAGCATGTGCAACTTCCTGATGACATCGATTACGGACAAATCAATGGTCTATCGCGGGAAGTTTGTGAGAAATTAACAAAGATTAAGCCTAGATCATTAGGTCAGGCGTCCCGCATATCTGGAATCACCCCAGCTGCGCTGACCCTACTATCCTTTTACGTCAAGAAAGCGCAAAAGCGCATAGCTTTAGCAACCAATCGCCTTTAGCGCTGAATTGCTGTGTACATCCAACGTTTCACGTGAAACGAAAAAAAACGCTTTGCTTTACAGGCACTTTGTGATACAACTAAAGCGTCCCTTGTTAGCTGTGTAAGCTATTGATTTAGAATAGATTAATTGTGAGCAAAATAATTGCTATTGCAAATCAGAAGGGCGGCGTCGGTAAAACCACCACGACGATCAATCTGGCTTCATCGTTTACTCTTGAGTCGAAGCGGGTTTTGCTGGTTGACCTCGATCCGCAGGGCAACAGCACGACCGGGTTCGGGGTCGAACGGTCACAGCTCACCGCGAGCGTCTATCAGGTGCTCGCTGGCACTAGATTTATTGGTGAAGTGCTCTGTCAAACCGAGATGCAACAACTATTGCTCGTGCCGGCCACAAAGGACCTGGTTGGTGCCGAGGTTGAATTAGTTTCCGCTGATAGACGGGAATATCGCCTAAAAGATGCGCTTGCTTCGGTGGCGTCGCACTACGATTACGTTTTGTTGGATTGCCCGCCTTCCTTAGGACTGCTGACCCTAAACGCACTGACCGCAGCGGACTCGCTGCTCATACCTATTCAAAGCGAATACTATGCGCTTGAAGGCCTCAGCGCTATCCTCGAGACCATGAATTTGGTGCGAAAAGGATTGAATCCCGGGCTGCATTTGGAAGGTATCATCATCACCATGTTCGATAGCCGTAACCGCTTGTCGCATCAAGTCGTGGAGGAGATCCGAGTTCACTTCCCCGACAAACTATTCAACACCATCATCCGTCGAAACGTGCGGCTGAGCGAAAGCCCGAGCTACGGCAAACCAATTTGTCTGTATGATCCAACATCGACCGGCGCACAAGATTACCGAGATTTAGCAAAGGAGTTAATTACCCGTGGAGAACACAATCTCAACGCCGAAAAGGGGCTTGGGTAGAGGCCTCGGCGCGCTGATTCCGAACGCGCCAGAGCCGAGCGCGGAATCCGCACAGGATCGTTCACCGAGAGAAATTGCCGTCGAACGGATCACGCCCAGTCCCCTCCAACCGCGGCGTACTTTCGACGAAACCAAACTTGACGAGCTAGCTGCGTCGATTCGCATCCAGGGCATCATTCAACCGATTATCGTGCGGCCACAGGGTGACGGGTTTGAGCTAATCGCAGGAGAGCGTCGCTGGCGCGCCGCTATCAAGGCGGGATTGACGCGAGTGCCGGTCGTCGTTCGCGCCGCCAGCGATCACGAGGCATTGCAACTTGCCCTGGTCGAGAATCTGCAACGCGAAGATCTAAATCCGATCGAAGAAGCCGCCGGCTATCGTCGATTGCAAGAAGAATTTCACTGGAGTCAGGAAGAGATGGCAGAGAAGGTAAGCAAAAGCCGTCCAGCCATCGCCAACTCGCTGCGCCTACTCACTCTACCCAGCGAAGTTCAGCAAGAGGTCACCGCTGGGAGACTTCCAGCTGGCCAAGCGCGGGCGCTGCTCGGACTCCATACCGAGCCATTGATCATCTCAGCCAGCCGCGAAGTGATCGCCAAGGGGCTTTCCACGCGCGAGACCGAGAAAATGGTGCGTTATCTGCTTCTGGGTCGAAAGCGGCGACGCAACCTACCGCTTCTCGACCCGGATTTAAAATCTATCGTTGAAAACCTGCAGCGTTCATTGGGAACACGCGTCCGGCTCTTACCAAAAGCAAGATCCACCAAAGGCAAGATTGAAATCGAATATTACACCGCCGCCGATCTTGACCGAATCATACAAACCATCACAACCCGATTCGTGAGCGTATAGCCAATGCATCGCATTCTGTTTCAACACCGCACCGAGACGGCATTCAATGATCTACCGCTCCAGCAAGCCTTTCAATTCCAACCAACTTGTTACCGGGGCTGAACAGGTATAATTCTGGCAGACATAAGCCGTAGGGTTGCCTTCGAGTTGAGTCTTGCCGGCGAGCAGCGGCGAGAATTTTTCCAGGGGCTGGTCCGGGTCTGCCAACTGAAGCGTCAGGTTGGGTAGATAGAGAGAATGAATTCCCGCCAAAAGCTCCCGCGTGCCGGCGCCTTGCCGGTCGCCAACGACGAAAATTTCTCTGGGCTTGGCTAAGTAAAAATCCAAAGCGCAAATTAAATGGGCTAAACCGAATGGCTGCTGCTCCATCGCGTCATAATAAGAGCGCAGCACTTTTTCGGCGCGCTGTCGATAAAGCTCACGACCGGTGATGTGATGCAGTCGGAGCAGTAGTTGAGCCGCCATGGAATTTCCCGACGGGATGGAAGCGTCGAAAATCGGCTTGGTGCGGCTAATGAGCTGTTCGTGTGATTTACCCGTATAAAAAAAAGCACCGTCTTGTTCATCCCAGAATTCCCGCAGCATGATCTCGCCTAGCTCGATCGCCCGCTCGAGCAACGCCCGATCGAACAAAACTTCGTAAGCATCGAGCAGGCCGACGCCGAGAAAGGCATAGTCGTCGAGATATCCGAGCAGCTTGGCTTGCTTATCTTTGTAAGAATGGAGCAGAAAACCGTTGCGAAACATTTTGGCGAAGAGGAACTCGATAGTCCGCTCGATCGCAGCGAGATATTCCGTTCGCGGTGAAATTTTAATCGCCGCCGCGAGCCCCGAAAGCATCAAACCGTTCCATGCGGCAATGATTTTCTCGTCTCGAAACGGCTTGATCCTTTTTTCTCTCTCGGCGAACAGTTTCTGCTTAGCCGCCGCGATGATCTTGTCAATTTCAGCCGGATCGCGGCGAAAATACTTGCTCGCTTGTTCCACCGTGAGGGTTGGATGAAGAATATTTGTCTCTTCGAAGTTGCCTTGCTCGCTGACGTCGTACATCCGGCCAAAGATCTCGCCAGCATCTTCGCCAATTAACTGATTGATTTCCGCCAGCGTCCAGACGAAAAATTTTCCCTCCTCCCCTTCGCTATCCGCGTCTTGGGTGGCATAGAATCCGCCCTCTGAGTGAAGCATCTCGCGAAGCAGATAGCCGCAAGATTCATTGACGACGTTTTGGAACAGCGGGTTTTTAGTTAGGGTGTACGCCTGTGCGTAGATTCGCACCAGTTGGGCGTTATCGTAGAGCATCTTCTCAAAATGCGGCACCAGCCATTTGGCATCGACGGAATAACGGTGAAAACCGCCGCCCAAGTGATCATAAATTCCACCCTGCGCCATCTTCATGAGAGTATGAACGACCATTTCAAGGTAACGATTGTCCTTGGAGCGGTGATGATGACGCAGAAATAACTCGTAGACTCCGACATTGGGGAATTTTGGCGCCTGCCCCAAACCGCCGTTGTCCGTGTCATAGGCCGCAGCGATTTTCTCAGCAGCGTCGCCGATGATAGTTTCTGAAAATGTCCGCTGGCTTTCTTCTGAAGCCGACATGCGCTGGAGCGCGTTGATGATCTGCGTGACGCTTTTCTCAACATCCACTGGACGCTCGCGGTAGGCTTGGTTCACACCCATGAGGATCCTGGGAAAGCCTGGCATGCCGCCGCGGTCGTCTGGCGGAAAATAGGTGCCGCCGTAAAACGGTTTTCGCTCGGGTGTCAGAAACATCGTCATCGGCCAACCACCGCGCCCCGTGAGCACTTGCACCGCACTCATGTAAATCTCGTCGAGATCCGGCCGCTCTTCGCGATCGACTTTGATATTAACGAACAACTCGTTCATCAGCGCGGCAATTTGCTTGTTTTCAAACGACTCTTGCTCCATCACATGGCACCAGTGACAGGCGGAGTAACCGATGCTTAGCAGGATTGGCTTATTCTCGCGCTGCGCTTTGTCGAAAGCTTCTTCGCCCCAAGGAAACCAGTCCACCGGGTTATGGGCGTGCTGGAGCAGATAAGGGCTGGTCTCTTGGGCCAGCCGGTTGGTATGTTTAGGGTCCATGCACGCTCGCCATCAACGCCCTTTGAGATCGAAGGCCACCGGCCCTTTTTCGCCTTTCCTGGTTTGAAACTGCACGGTGTCACCTTCATTCATGTCTTCGATCTGACCGCGCGGTGCCAGGCTGCCGCGATGGAAGAACACATCTTCGCTGCCATCGTCAGGCTTGATGAAACCGAACCCTTTTTCCCGAATAATTTTTTTAATGGTGCCCGTCATATGCCTAAATCTCCTTCGCGATGAGCGCAGCGTTTACTTGACAATCCTTTGCCCGCTCCCTAGTTTGAGCCTTGATAGTTCATACAACTAAATCCAGCTTGAGTTCAATTCTTTATTATATTACCGGCCATGGTTTCGGCCACGCGGTGCGCTCGCACCAAGTGATTCGCGCGCTTGCCAGCTTACGCCCGAATTTACGAGTTCATGTGCGTACCACGGCGCCTGAATGGCTGTTTCACAATACACCGACACCGGTCCTTTACCATCGGCAAGCGATCGACGCGGGCATCATACAGAGAGATAGCTTGCTGATGGATCTCCGCGAAACCTTGGCAGCATGCCGAAAGATTTACGATGGTTCGGAGACCATGATTGACAGCGAACAGAGCTTCATTAGGTCCAACGATATCAGTTTGATTGTCGGTGATACGCCGCCGCTCTGCTTCGAAATTGCGGCGCGGGCGGGAATTCCATCCATTTCAATTACCAACTTTACCTGGGACGTCATTTATCGTGCCTACATCGACGCATATCCCGAATTTCACTCGCTGGCCGCTAGAATGACGGAATGCTACGAGCGAACCACCCTGGCTTTGACTCTGCCCTATCCTTGCGACACCAGTATGTTCCCATGCCAGCAGGCGATTCCGTGGGTAGCCCGCGAGTCCTCATTGACCCAAGCGCAAGCGCGACGGATGTTTGAATTGCCGGAGAACGCCGCCATTGTCCTATTGAGCTTTGGCGGCTTGGGACTTGAACGTTTGCCATTGGCGAAGTTAAGCCGGCAACGCGAGTTCTTCTTCGTCACCACCGGCGAAAGCCGAAAACTTAACGGAAACCTCTTAGTCCTGCCAGGCACGCAAAGCAAATACGAAGACTTGGTCCGCGCGGTAGACGCCATCGTGGCGAAACCGGGATACGGCGTGGTTGCCGACGTACTGGCGCATCGAGTGCCAATACTTTATACCGACCGCGGTGATTTTCCAGAATATCCCCGTTTGGTCGAGGCGTTACATGATTGCGCCACCGCTGAGTTCATCCCACAAGATGAACTACTTGCGGGCAAGCTAGATCTTTATTTGCAGCGTTTGCTCAGCAAGGCACCCAACTGGCCTCGGGTAGAGTTAAACGGCGCACAGCTGGCAGCCCAGCGAATTCTCTCCATGCTCGATGACGACTGAGCGATCCTTCCATGCCGTCCGTTTCTGTCAACCGCTTCAACCTCTGGTTGACACTTTAGCTCGATTCATCCAGACTCTGAAGCCAAATCATGGCAGTAAAAAAGGTCATCCTAGCCAAGCCGCGCGGCTTTTGTGCCGGTGTGGAGATGGCTATCGAGACGGTTGAGCGAGCGCTGGACAAACATGGCGCGCCGCTCTACGTGTTTCACGAAATCGTCCATAACCAGCATGTGGTCAATGACTTCAAGCAACGCGGTGTGGTCTTCGTGAACTCGGTCGACGAAGTCCCTGCCAAGTCGAACGTTATTTTTAGCGCCCACGGGGTGTCGCCGGCGATCTGGCGACAGGCCAGAGAAAATCAGCTTCAGTGGCTCATCGACGCAACCTGCCCGTTGGTCGCAAAGGTGCACCGCGAGGTGCGCAAGTATGTTGCGCTGGGATATTGGATTATTTTGGTAGGCCATCGCAATCATGACGAGATCGTCGGCACTAGCGGCGAAGCGCCCGAACGCACGCTCGTGGTCGGCGATGTCACCGAAGCCAAGAACGTTGAGGTGCCGGATCCGGAAAAGGTCGTCGTGCTTACCCAAACCACGCTGAGCGTCGACGACACCCGGGAGGTTATAGAAGTGCTCAAGCAGCGATTTCCTAAAATGGTTACGCCGGCCAAGGAAGACATATGTTATGCGACGCAGAACCGTCAAGATGCGGTGAAGCAGCTGATCGGCGCCGTGGAACTACTTTTAGTCATTGGCTCAGCAAACAGCGAAAATTCCAATCAACTCGTGAAAGTGGGCCGATCGAACGGAAAGCCGGCGCACTTAATCAGCGATCACAGAGCCATTGACCCGGGCTGGCTCGACGGGATTGCACGAGTGGGAATAACTTCCGGCGCTTCCGTGCCGGAGCATTTGGTCCGAGAAGCCGTGGAGTTCTTCAAGCGACAAGGGGCCGAAGTGGAACAGCTGGGCTCGATCGAAGAAAATATTCATTTTCCGTTACCATCGGAAATCGCTCCGGCGAAATCAATTCAGGGGTCTTAGGACGCGCATAGTTTAATTCACATCGCTGGCCAAGCATCGGCGATTCAAGAGCAAGGCGCCACCGTGCAGGCGATTCCGAAGCACGCGGAATGTCTCTGCTGCCGAGCTTATCCAAAGAAATTGCGGCGTAATGGGGAAGGCATGTTCGATGCGTTTGTGAAACCTTAGAGTCGGACACAAGAGGTGCAATGAAGCCCTTCCAAGAGGTTTATCCCAATGGTCCCGCGCTGACTAAATCGATTGACGGCGGCAAAGACCTGATGCGCAGATGCTCAAGGAAGCTGGCGCCAAGGTCGTGGGTTAATGGCCAGCCATGAATGCAACCGATAAATTGGCGAGCCATACGCCGCCATTTGTCAGGCGCAGAAGGCGGATCCACCAGGGAGTGGTTCACTTAACGGATTGCCTAACCTTTAGGCAGTTGCCGTTTTTATGTGCAGTAACCGCGCCTCCATTCTCCCAGCGATTAGCTCAAGTTGTTAAAAATCCAATGGACAATGAAGTTGTATTTGTGGCATAAGCGTTGCTCAGTGCAACTTGCGCACCGTTATTTCTACCTTCGAATGCCTAATTGAGTCGCAACAAACGGGGGAGGTTTAGCTGTGAAATCGAAAAAGCTCGGTTGGTCGTTATTATTTCTTGCATTGGTTTTTCTCGGCTCTCTGCCAGCCCTTTCGGCTTCGGCTCAGGAGACTCAGCCAGTGCCAGCACCGATGGAAAGCCCGTCCGCTCAGACCCCAGCACCTGAGCCAGCCGCAGCGGCGGCTCCGGCAGCGATTCCAAAGGTCGATAAAGGAGACAATGCGTGGTTGTTGACCTCCTCCGCATTGGTCTTAATGATGACAATCCCTGGTCTGTTTCTTTTCTATGGTGGCCTTGTCCGCAGCAAAAATATTCTCGGCACGATCATGCACAGCTTCATCATGGTCGGCGTGATTACTATTCAGTGGGTGTTGTGGGGCTATTCGGTCGCCTTTGGGCCTGACGTCGGCGGCTTATTTGGTAGCCTCGCTTGGGTCGGCTTGAACGGCGTCGGCGCGGAACCTAATGCCGACTACGCGGCGACGATTCCCCATCAGACTTTCATGATCTTTCAGATGATGTTCGCGATCATTACGCCCGCGCTGATCACGGGTGCGTTCGCTGAGAGGGTTAAGTTCAGCACGTTTTTGGTCTTCGTCGTTCTGTGGTCGACGATTGTCTACGATCCGCTGGCTCACTGGGTTTGGGGCGTCAAAGGTTGGATGCGCGAAATGGGCGCTTTGGATTTCGCCGGCGGGACGGTCGTGCACATCAGTTCCGGCGCATCGGCGTTGGTCGTCGCGATTATGTTTGGCCGGCGCATCGGTTACGGTCAAGAAGCGATGCCGCCACATAATCTGCCATTCAGTGTGATCGGCGCCGGATTGCTCTGGGTCGGCTGGTTCGGCTTCAATGCCGGTAGCGCCCTCGCAGCCGATGGTCTTGCGACTTCGGCTTTTGTCGCGACCCACATCGCAGCCGCAGCCGCAGCGCTAGCCTGGCTCGGGATGGATTGGCTGCGAGGCAAGCCAACCATGCTCGGAGCGGCGAGTGGCGCCGTCGCCGGCTTAGTGGCGATCACACCAGGAGCCGGTTTTGTCGGTCCGATGTCGGCGCTGATCATTGGCGCTGTCGGCGGCGTGCTCTGCTCGATTGCCTGTAGCCTCAAACCTAAATTTGGCTACGACGACTCCCTCGATGTCGTCGGCGTGCATGGCGTGGGTGGAAGCTGGGGCGCATTGGCGACCGGACTGTTTGCTTCCAAAGCGGTCAATGCCGCGGGCAATGATGGCCTTTTCTTCGGAAATCCCGGTCAACTTTGGATTCAATTCGTATCTGTCGCGGCGACGATCCTATTTGCCATGGTTGCAACGGCCATCATCCTGTCAATATTGAAATCGATCATGGGGCTCAGAGTCTCCGATGAGGAGGAACGCATGGGCTTAGATTTGACTCAGCATAATGAGCGAGCCTACGAGTAAGCCAGGGGTTACTGGGACTGGCTCTCGATAAGAGAATGTGATAACAGAGTTGCGACTTCAAATTTTATTCATCCTATTCACGGAGAGGAGCAGCGAGAAATGAGTGTCAAAGACGCCCTAGAGATGGCGAAGAAGAACAAAGCACAGATTGTTGATTTCAAGTTTATCGATGTACCGGGGTTATGGCAGCATTTTTCGATACCGGTGACGGATCTCGACGCGGACAAGTTTGAGCAAGGGTTGGGTTTTGACGGATCGAGCATCCGGGGATTTCAGAGCA
>Ga0326597_10008597_pt1 | contig 13761 bp, 7 predicted proteins | sample RVTome_12_FD_203789 | JGI IMG/M metagenome (GOLD analysis project Ga0326597, IMG submission 203789) | Soil microbial communities from uranium-contaminated site in the Upper Colorado River Basin, Wyoming, United States - RVT100D185 | ecosystem: Environmental > Terrestrial > Soil > Contaminated >... | reverse complement strand
ACGGTTATCAAGTATCTCGGTGCAGCCTGTGTTCTCTATGCTTTAGTTTACCTGCTCATCCGCCAGAGAATCCCGCCGGTATTTTCCACCTGGCAGGCTCGTCTGTTCCTGACTTTTTATCTTATCGTAATCGTCTCCTACTTCACCGAACCCGCGGCGGTCGGCTGGCAACTCAGCTCCTTCATGACCTACACCTCCTTCTTGTTGCTGTTTTTGATCATGGTAACGGTCGTGGATTCGGTGAAGCGCGTTCGGTGGGTGACGCTGACCGCGATCGGCTCTGTAGCTCTGGCATCCCTTTACGTGCTGCGAGAGTGGCAAAAGTTCCACGATGTTTACAGAAATTTCCGCCCCGGTTGGGTGGTGGGAGATCCGAACTACTTCACCGTTTCCTCGCTGGTCGCTCTTCCCATGGCGCTCTACCTAATTCTGGTCCGCCGCCCTCTCTGGGAGCGGTTCTTCTGTCTGGTATGCCTGGTTGTGACCTTCCTGGCGGTGATGGTGGCGGCATCCCGGGGTGGTTTCCTGGGGTTGATGGCGGCCTTCGCCGTGGTCTTGTGGCACTCCAAGCAGCGGGTGCGCAACCTGGTCATGGCGTCGGTCTTGTTGATTCCTATCAGCCTTCTAGCACCCTCCTCGCCCGTTCGCCGTTTCCTGCACCCGGTTCGCGGAGATATGGAGGGAGAACAGAAGCGCCTCGTCGTGTGGAAGGCGGGGCTTCGCATGATTGCAGACGCGCCCCTGCTAGGCATTGGACTGGGCAATTTCAAGCCGGTGGTTCCCGAGTATGAGGACCCCTCCGCTGATATGGAAGTGGAGACTGTGGCTCATAATGCCTACGTGGAGGTGGCCGCCGAACTTGGTTTACCGGCGCTCTTCCTGTTCGTCGGCATCCTCTACTTCAGCTATCGAAGCCTGGGCCGCACCCGCCGACTTGCTGCCGAGCATGGCCCACCTCTCCTTCAGCAGGTAGCATTGGGTTTGCAGGCGGGCGTGGCGGGATGCGCCGTGGCGATTTTCTTTGTTTCCGGCCAGTACCAGAAGCTCTTGTGGGCGACGTTGATTCTGTCGATGTGCTCACCGTTCTTGCCGAAGAATATCGGCCAGCCCGCGTCGCTGGGGGAACTGCACCGGCTTACGGTCGACGACCAAGCCTCGCCGGAACCCCCGGCGTCGAATGAGCACACCGGTATCCTGGTACGTGAGTGAATCCGGAACCGGCCGATTGACGATACCTGATGGGAGGTTCTCCCAAGCCTGCAACAGTACTCCCGGTGAACGGTCGTGCGTAATGGGGTGGGTGAATGGTCGCCGCGACACACTAGGGATGCCGTCGGTTGCCCGGGTAGACCCCGACCCAAGGTTGAGAGTATCTCCTAGAACTCAATGAGCACCGCACGGATCCCACCCATTTCGGAGTTGCGCGCTCGGGTTCACAAATCCGAAACCGAATATGGGAAGATTCCCTGGATTAGCCGCACGGTCATCCACCCCCATCTCTCCATATACATCTCCAGCGTTCTCCTGCGAATCGGACTGACCGGGCTTCAAGTGACCTTCCTGATGACGGTCTGCGCCATCTTGGGCGCCTCTCTGTTTTTCGTGGGGGGCCTCAAAGGCTACGTGGGGGGAGCTTTGATGATGCTCTTCTCCTGGATTTTGGATCACTGCGATGGAGAGGTGCGCCGATTTCGCGGCGAGGATTTGAATCTGGGGGTATATCTTGACCGGTTCACACATCGGGTGAGCTATCCACTCGTCCACCTGGGGATCGGCACTTCCCTGTTCTGGCTGACGGGTGGGGCATACTGGCTTCTGATCGGGGCTGTGGCTGCCTACGTAATCCAGGTCGGAGTCTCCAACTCCCTCGACAAGGAGTACATTGAGACAAAACGGGGCGGGGTTGAGTTGTACCCCTTGCGAGCTTTACGCTTGAGGATTTCCTCGCGTCTTCCAAAGCTGGACTGGCCGCTCAAGCTGGCATTTGGCGGATATGCACAGTTATTCCAAAACAAGATCCTGATGATTCTGATTATTGGCGCCGCGGCATTGGATGTGGTTCCCCAGTTCTACCTCCTTTACACATCACTTGTAATCTTCAACTGGCTGCTGATCACGCTTCTGGATTTCGCCATTTGCTTCCCGCAGCCAGGTGGCCAGCAGAACCGTGAAAAGCCGAAGATTGAAGGCTCATGACACCTTCTGCAAACCCACCGGACAGGAAACAGGAAAATATCGCGTCGCTGCCCGCCTTGGTCTCGAAAGGGTGGCAGTGGCTCTTCTTTCAGGGGGGCCCTTTAAGGGAGAAGGTGGTCCGGGGTGGCGTATGGCTGGTCATGGGAGACGTATTCAATCGGGCGGCCGGCTTAGTCAAGCTGGCCGTGTTGGGGAGGCTTCTGGCTCCGCACGATTTCGGATTGTTAGGGATTGCGATGGTCATACTCAACGCGATCCGGTACTTTACGGAGACGGGCTTCAACGCCAGCTTGATCCAGAGGGCAGGTGATATCCGGCCGTATTTGAACACGGCGTGGACGGTCCAAATCCTTCGCAGCACCGGTGTCGCCCTAACCCTGGCATTGGCGGCGCCCCTCGGCGCATGGTTCTTTGACAATTCGGCGGCCACCGCGGTGATCCGCGTGGTTGGAATTGTTACGCTGATCAATGGATTTACCAACCCTTCGGTCGTCTACCTTCGCAAGGAACTGGACCTTCGTCGTGAAGTCTTCTGGAAAATGCCCGGGGCCGTGGCGGGACTCGCGGCCGCTGTTGTCTTCGGTTTTTGGTTCCGGAATGTCTGGGCCCTGGTGATTTCCGTCATTGCCGCGCAGGCCGTCGAAACCGCCCTCTCGTTTCGAGTCGTTCCCTATCGCCCGCGAATGCAGTTGGATTGGGAGAAGGCTCGTGAGTTGTTTCGGTTTGGACGATGGATATTCTGGTTCAACATCGTCGGGTTTTTCGGTCTGTACACGGATAGTCTGGCCACCGCGAAACTCTTGGGGGCGACGGCGCTTGGTTTCTACCAGGTGACCGCCCAGCTCTCGACGCTGCCCACGACCCAAATCGCCATGCACCTGCGCGGCGTCATGTTTCCCGCATTCGCCCAACTGCAGAAATCGCGTGACCTGCGGCGAATTTTCCTGAAAACCCTGGAAGCGTTGGCCTGGGTGGTGATTCCACTCGGCACCTTTCTCAGCATCTTCGCTAAACCGATTGTCTGGCTGCTGCTCGGCCCCAAGTGGATGTCCATCACCCCCGTACTTCAGGTTCTGGCATGGGCGGGAGTCGGAACAGCCCTGGCCAGCATTGCCAATCCGCTGCTCATGGGAATCGGCGTCCCGAATCTTGCCGTACGGAACTCGGTTCTTAAGGTCGCGATCCTGTCGTGTCTCATCTACCCCCTGGCAGTCAGACTCGGCATCTTCGGCGTGGCCCTGGCACTAACATCGGCAACCCTGGCAGCAACCGTTTACAACTTCGGCCTCGTGGTCCGAGTGCTCGAGGCCGACTGGTGGCAACTTGTGAAGGGCTTCCGCGGCGGGATCATGGGGTCCATGCCCTTTCTCATCGCAGGATTTGTCCGGCTGGGCCCTTGGACTTGGGTCGAAATACCTGCTGCCGCACTTGCGGTGGCGGCCTACCTAGCGATGCTTCTGCCGGCTTTGAAATCGCACCTTGCCCCACGGAAGGTCGAAGAGAGTACTGGATCGGGCTCGGTCGCAGAGGCTTAGGCAGGAAATCCTGCGCCGTCCTGGAAAGCCGGAGTTCGCGTTGAAAGCCTGAAACCAGTCCCCCATGTCCCCCTTTTCCAGGGCGGACGGGGTGCTGCGTCGGGAGATAGGATTCTGCGCTCGGTTGTATTTCACTTTTCCCCGAACTCCGAAATCAACAATTGGAGCGCACGCAAGTTGGCACGGCGGACGAAGCTGATGAAGTCGCCGTAGTCGTTCGCCTCGCCCCCCACGGGATAGCCCCATGAGTCGACACCCCTGGCGATCCGGGATTCGACGCCGTCGTAGGCATTGTCACCACTGTAGGAGACCAAGCCAAAGTCGGAGTGTTCCCCGCTTGTAACCTTGCCGACATATTCCCACCACTCCATGCCCACTACGGGCTTGCTGCCGTCGGACGCACGAACGCTGAAAATCGCCTGCAGATAGTCCATGTACTTTCGTCCCCGTGCCTCCTGGGTCGGATTGTCAAAATCCTCCCCGCGGCCCGAGGGCCTTCCATTAAACGGGGAGTCCTGCTGCGAGCCAAACGTCGTCCACACAAAGCAAGGTATTCTGGAATCATCATAGGCTCTGGCCAGCAGGCCTGCTTCGTAACTTGTCGTTTGCAGTTGGAGCATGTCCAGGTGTTCCCCGGCGGCCTGCAAAACCGCGGGGCGATTGTCAGCGTCGAGGGAAGCCGGGCCGAAAACCATGTGCCGAGGAAGCACCTTTCTTGACGCGCCCGTCATAACCTCGAAATATTTCTGAGCAAATACCCGGAGCCAAGCGTCCAAATCGGCGACGACATTGCCGGGAATCCCCGTGAGAGGCCCCTGATACTTGGAAATCCGCATCCACGGGTTCTTCCCGTCTTCGTCGAGCAGCCCCTTTCCGATTCCCCAGCCTCCGTCGGAATCAAAAGTCGTGTAGTTCGAGTTCCAGGAGCGGTTCAGCGCCTGGATGTCGTCTCTATACCTGGCCTTCATGAAGTCACAAAAAGCCAGCTTGGAGTACACCTTCGTATCCGAGTAACTCACCTTGAGCTTGGCATTGGCAGTCTGCTGAGGTGCGGCGACGGCGGTTAACCAGCCGGGGTGAATATGCGTAACACCCGACTTGAAGCCTGAAGTCCTGTCTGCATCGTCAATCGTGACGCCGAGGAGCCAGGGACTAGCCGCCAAGGTCTCGACCTTCCCTGTGAAACGATCCGCTGCCCGCACGATCTTTTCTTCCGCGCATGCCGAAAGGCCTGGGTCGAAAGCATCGACCAGATTCCCGTACCAACCTCTGTAGCTCTCCCTAGTGACATTGCTGTATATCTCTTTAGCAGCTCCCTCCCGTTCGCACGCATAGGAAACATTGACTTGCATAATGAAGGGCATCTTCACCGAATTGCCGTCGCGTCTGCCGTACATTCCGATGGGGATGGCGTAGGAGGCGGAATACTCGCCGGTGGTGTTGAAGGCCCAGCTCCGGATCCGCCTTAGAGCCTGGGTGATGAACGCAAACTTATTGTCGCCGTACTTTGTGATGACCAGTTTCTCGTAATCCTTCCCGCCGTCAATGTGGTTGACGACATAAACGGACAACATCCGAAACGCATTCCCTTCCGGATCCACAAGGGTCCAACGGTCGTCAACCTTGGCGACACGGAAGAATCCCGTCCCGACTCCCGGAACGGGCACGTCCGCCAGACCGCCGTACTGGTCAAGGCGGATGCCGAAGATAGAGACCTTGAATTCCTTGGCGCTCACCGCGGCGAGGGGTTTGAGAGAGTCGGTGACCTGAAAGGTGACCGAAAACTCTCCGCCCGTACTGGGCGTTCCTGAAATACTCCCGACCTTGGCGTCCAGGCGTAAGCCTGGGGGAAGGCTCCCGGAGGCGAAGCCCCAAGTGTAAGGCGGGACCCCGCCCCACGCCGTCAGCTTCGCCTCGTAAGGCTGATCGAGGAATGTCGCATGGAGGGCGGTCGTTGCCACCTGAAGCGCCGGCGCAATTGTCAGCTTGATATCCTGGCTCGCCGTCAGGGACGAAGGCTGGCTCGAATCCTCGACACGCACGGTCAACTCGTATTCGCCAGGATCTGCCGGCGTACCTTCGATGATCCCCTGCGATGGGTTCAGCGCGAGCCCATTCGGCAGCACGCCGGCGGTTATCTTCCAAGTATAAGGAGATTTTCCGCCCCTGGTTTGAAACCTCCCGGAGTAGGCCATTCGAGCCTCACCGGTCAGCGGGCTGAGTGCCACCGTCAAGACTCCGCCACTGGACGTCGCCGTCAAGGCACCGCCGCTCCCGGTCCCGCCACAAGCCGGCAAGCATAGCGCCACCACGTAGATGAGTGCGTTCAATGCTTCCTGCCCTACGGGCTTTGTCATTCCCATGGGCTCAGCTCCTACTCAGTTCTTGGCGTCCAAGAGTGACGTAACATCCCCCACCGCTAAGATACCAAACACCGATTACGTCAGGCATGCAAAAGTGATGCCCCCCGGGAACCGTAGCCTGGTTGACTGTCATCCGTAGGAGGGTCTCACGAAGCTCTGAAGATTCCCAAACTACTTGACCGAAGCCATTTTCTCTGACGTAATCTGCCCCGGCGGCAGACCCAAGAGTATATATTTGAAGATTGTCGCAAGTATTCGTGGAGCCCGGCGTGGCAGACTCAACAAGATCACTCCTGATCGGCGTGGCGGGTGGAACAGGCTCCGGCAAGACGCTTCTCACAACGACCTTGGTCGCAAGGTATGCGCACATCGGTGTCTGCATTATCGACCAGGACTCCTACTACCACGACCAGAGCCACCTGAGTCCCGAAGAGCGAACCAAAGTGAACTTCGACCAAGCCTCGGCGATCGACCACCCCCTCCTGTTCGACCACCTCCAACGACTCATCGCCGGGCAGGCCATTCGAAAGCCCCGGTATGATTTCGCAACACATTCCCGGCAAGCCGAGAGTGACCCGGTCTATCCGATGCCTCTGATCATCCTGGAGGGCCTGTTTACTCTGTGGGATCCCAAGTGCCGCTCGCTGATGGATCTGAAGGTGTACGTCGAGTCTGATGCGGACATTCGTTTCATCCGCCGCCTTCGCCGCGACACCCTCGAACGCGGGCGGACGGTTGAATCGGTCGTCGTGCAGTATCTGACGACCGTCCGGCCGATGCACAAGCTCTACGTGGAACCGACCCGCACCTATGCGGACATCGTCGTGGATAATTCGGATCGCCTCGATGCGGCTGTCTCCATCGTCGAGCGCGGCATTCGCGAATTCCGGCCTGTACTTGCCCCAGGTGACGAAGACGCAGTGAAAGGTTAGGTGTTCCGATTATCCATCCGCCCGCAGGGTTCTATCGGCTTCTCTCAATCCCTCTGGGTATGAATCCCCAAACCCCCTCGCGAAGTTTGAGTTTAAGATGGAGGGTCGCCGGAGTCCGGCGCCGCCGCGCCCTGATTACGACGAGCCGCGCGCCGGGCCGCCATTGCCTCCGACTTTCACAGTGGGATAGGAGCGCCTCAAAACCTGGAAGCGTCAAACTCATTGTTCGAGATTCCGAGATATAGATGCACCGTCTCTACCTCCTCTGCGCAATGACGATCCTGGCGGGAACACCCGCTGCGGGATTTGGCCAGTCTGTCGCCCAAAACCAAACCGAACTTCCGGCAACAATTCGCGGACAGGTTCTGACGCCGCGAGGTGCGCCGCTGGCCGGAGGGGAGATTACGCTCATCACCGAGCGCGTGGGCTCCGAGTGGCGCCGTCATTCCGATGCGGAGGGGCGATTCGCGTTTTGGGAGCTTTCGCCAGGCCGTTTCCTGATTCGCATCAAATCAGAAGGGTTTGCTGCATACGAGGAGTCGCTTGAAATCAGGTCGGGGGATTCAATCCAGCTAACTGTCGATCTGAGAATACTTCCCATGTTCGAACACGTCACCGTCACAGCCACTCGAACCGAGCAAAAACTCGCGGACGTTCCCGCGCATGTCTCCGTCCTTACAGGGAGCGATCTCAAACGCTCCGCTGCACTGACGGTCGATGACGCGCTCCGACAGCTCCCTAGTTTCAGTCTCTTCCGCCGCGCGAGCAGCCTGGTGGCCCATCCCACGACCGAAGGCGTCTCGGCCCGGGGCATCGGGGCAAGCGGCGCCAGCCGAACGCTGGTCCTCCTGGACGGAGTGCCGCACAACGATGCCTTCGGCAATTGGGTCTACTGGAGCAAGGTTCCCAAGTCGGAGATTGAGAGAATCGAGGTCGCGGAGGGAGGCATCTCCAGCCTCTACGGAAGTTCCGCCATGGCGGGCGTGATCGATATCACCACCCGAGCCCCGGAGGCCAATCTGTTGTCTTTGGACGGCCAAGCGGGAACGAGAGGCACCGGAGACCTGGACGTGTACGCGAGCCGGAAAACTGCACCCCTTGCCCTGGGGATCGGTGGCCGGGTTTTCCACACCGGGGGCTACACCCTGGTTCGGAAAGAAGAACGCGGACCGGTGGATATCAACGCGACCTCCCGCTCCGAAGTCCTCACCTGGAGGGCCGACTACAACCCTGCTCCAGGGATTGTCCTGTTTCACAACGGCCGATTATTCGGCGAGGACCGCAACAACGGGACTCCGCTCCAGGAGAACTCAACGCGCGAGGTGTATCTGAGAGGCGGGTTGCGAGCCCGAACGCACGGGGGAAGCGATTGGCAAATGAACGTTTTCTCACACCTTCAGACATTTGAAAGCAGTTTCAGCAGCGTGGCGCCGGACCGATCGGCGGAGTCGCTGGCCCTGCTCCAAAACGTGCCTTCCAAAGACCTTGGGGCAAATGCTCTTTGGACGCGGCGGCTCACGCGCAGCCATGAGTGGTCGGTGGGCGCCGACACTCGGTGGGTCACAGCAAACAATGACGAAGATATTTTCGTTCCGACAGGCCAGCAGGTCCGCAGCCGATTCATCGAGGGCTCGCAGGTGGGGGCGGGATTCTTCCTCCAGGATTTCTACACTCCCACACCGCGGCTGGTTGTCAATTTGGGGGGTCGGCTCGATTATTGGCGAAACTACGCCGGCTCGCGAACCGAAGTCGTCACCTCCACCGCGGTCGCGACGCCCACGACATTCCCCCGCACATCCGAAACTACGGTCAGCCCGCGTGCCGGAATCCTCTACCGGCTGGCGGGTTTTCTTTCGTTGCGTGGCGCGTTCTACCAGGGATTCCGTGCCCCGACGCTCAACGAACTCTATCGCCCGTTCCGGGTTGGGAACGTGCAGACTAATGAGAATCCTACACTTGGTCCGGAGCGTCTGACGGGGGGCGAAGCTGGGTTCAATTATTCAGCCTTGGGGAAAGTCTTCTGGAGGACTACAGGCTTTTGGAACTGGTTGAAGGACCCAATCTCCAACGTCACCCTATCCCGCTTTCCGGAACTGATAACCCGGCAGCGACAGAATCTGGGCCATTTGCGCGTGCGGGGAATTGAATCGGAAATCGATCTTCAACCTGGCCCGCGGTGGTCCCTTGCTGGAGCCTACGTGTTTGAAGAAGCCCTCGTGAAGGAATTCACCGTCCAGCCTGAAATCGTGGGCAAGCTCATCCCGCAGGTTCCCCGCCACCGAGGTAGCCTAACCATCGGCCACAACAGTCCGAGATTGCTCAACACCAGCTTGCAGGTCCGCTACGAAAGCCTTCGCTTCGACGACGACCTGAATCAATCCAAGCTCGCCGGTTTTTGGGTCGTGGACGTTTCCGGCTTTCGATCGTTGCCGAAATTCGGGGAAGTGTATTTCGGATTCCAAAACATCCTGAATCGGGACTACTCGGTCCAAGCCTCGCCCGTGCCGTTGCGCGGGCTTCCCCTCATGGTCACGGCCGGACTTCGCTTCCGTTTCGTCCGACGTTAGATTCACCTTTACGGACTCTGTCGGCGGAAGACCAACGGGTCGGTGATGCCGGAACGATCATTACTCGGGAGCCGCGATCGAGAACCTCCTGGAGAGTCGACGAAAATTCGCCATCAGACAGGTTGGCAGAGGGGGCGAGGATCGAACTCCTAGCCCAAGAATTATGAGTGCCACCCAAGGGGACTTTGCACTGAGGCCTGCCAACGGGCCGAAGCGTGAGGAAACTCGCAAGGGTACGGGATTTGAATCCTCTGCTCTGGTCAGGAACTCAAATAAAAGTTGCTCACTTCCCCGCTGTCTAAGGAAACTGTATAGCTACGGTCAGAAACTTCTCCCCCCATGCTTGGAACGCCGCTTCCTCGCTCCAAACCGGCCAGAAGGCTCCCCTTCCGCATCAGCCACAGATCCCTCTCTTGCTGAACTCTCAATCCCCGGCGTCATGGGTCCGCAGCGGTCCGCTTCCGTAACGGCAACTATGGCTTATGGCAATCTGCCGAAAGGCCGGCCTGTCTCAGGAGACGGCCCCCAAACGCCTCGCTGACCTGTGCTTGCCGTTAGTCCGAACTCCACGCTAACTCCCTTGCCGCCTCCTCACCTTCACCCCTCGAGCACATTTACTGACCGCCGCTTCCCGCTCCCCGTGTCAAATCCTGGTTGGATGGGGTGAGTTGCCTATACGAACGGCTCGCCCGATAGAAACCTTCGCAGAACATTCCCGGTGATCCGCGACACATTGTTGTCATAACCGTTGTGCGAGAGGCTTCCGGTCCAGGAAATCGATCCCACCGAGAATACTGCACCACCGCCGGAGTGTTCGTAAAACGTCATATCCGCACGAACATCCCGGCACGCCGCTGCGGACTCATGAGGCCCCGTCATGTCCACTTCCTCAACCGCGTGCCAATAGGATTCGTGATGGTTGGACGACGAAGCAAGCAGGAGTGTGTGAGGAGGAGTGCCCAGCCGGTAGTCAAGTCGGTCGATCTCAAACCCGGCCGCGGCGTTAGTGTTCAACCCGAATCCCCCAATGATCTCATCGTCGCCAATCCCTTCGAATATGAACCTCGCGCGGGGATTGAAGCTGTCCGGCTGGCGTCGATACGGTGAGCCGGGCGCACCTCCCTGTGCGGAGAAACCGACGCCCAGCCGCTTTTGCGGTGCCTGGCCGAAGGCACGCCAGATCCCTCCCCGCTCCCCGGTGGTGTTGTGGTAGAACTCTCCGTCTTCCGCGTGTGACAGCCGTGTCCCGATGGATCGCCTCACCTCTATTACGCGAGTTTCGGTCCGCAGAGAGGTCACCCAATACAAGCCGTTACCCCCCAGGTACATCAACCGCCCTCCGGCCACTAGAAACGCGTCGAGTCCGGCGAGCATCTGAGCGGTCCAGTACTCCGGATGGGCCCCCGTGATAAGCACACGGTAGGGACGGAGCAGTTCCTCGCCATCAAAATGCAAATCATCATCGCTCACCACATCGAATGGGAAACCTTTGGTGGTCAGCCAATCCACAACGTACAGATCAGCAGAGAGGAGGTGGCGGCACGCCGTCGGAGAATCCTTGTATCTGGGCCCTCCTGACAGATTCGGCCGCAGACGGGACGAGTAATAGGGGGATCCGCCATCAGAATGATGATCGTAGGTTCCGACGCCGAGCTCGGGATGCGCAGCGATGAATTCGTCCTCCTTCTGCCAGGGAAGAGCCTCGGCCGAAGTGCCAAAGAAGGGGTTGGCGATCGGATTGGCGATGATGTTGAAGTTCGCATAGGCCTGCCAGGTCAGACTGGGTGCGAGAAAAGCGATGGCTGAGGCAGGCTGGTTCTTCTTTGGTCTCACGACGAAAGGGATATGGAATTCGCTTTTTTCCGCCCGCAATCGCGCGGCGTAGATTCCACTACGGAGTGTATCGGGAACCCGCAATTCGAAATCCACATCCCACTCTGCGTCCTCCAGGTCATCGTCATGGAAGTGGATGGCGCCGTAGCTTTCCGGGGCAACTGAAAAACACGTATACATATCGCCAGACCACTTATGGTCCGTGACGGCGCGCGCGGGCATGTTGACGGTCCAGCCGTCAAAACCGTTCCCAGACCCGTCAACGACTCGTTTGGTTGACATTTCTCGAGAGAAATCCCACGCGGCAATTACCGCGTCACCGAGGCTAAGGGCCGACATGTCTCGCTCCAGCGACGCGATCTCATCTGGCGTCAATACTCGCTTGAACAGACTGGGTCGGTCGATCTTCCCGTTGAAATGTCCCCCCATAATTCTGCGTTGATCCGTTCGGGCAACGTAGGCACCAATGCAGAGAGGCACCTTAGGTGAAGCTATCTCGCGAGGGTCCAGGGCTTTAGTCACCATCGAGTCCGAGTCCTTGAACGGGGTGGCCGCGAGAGATTTCTGGTACATACAGACTCTTCCCGTCAATCCATCGTATGTGGCGGCCACGAAGTGCCAGAACCAAGCCTGTAAGGGTTTTTCGGTATGTACCCAACGTGCTGCCCCATCCTTCCCGCTCCGTCCGAGGGCGAGCCTTCCGCCTTCGTCAATGAATAGGCCATAACCCTCGGACTCGTCCGCACTCCATTTGGTGATTAATCCCTGCATACCCTTTTTCGGGGTGGTGGGCAAAATCCACGCCTGGATGCTGAAACTCCCGTTCGCCGGCAGTTCGGGATTCCGGGCGATTTCAACGTACGATCCACAGTTTATCGCCTGGGGTCTCCCCTTTCGCGGTCCACCCAGATCGGTCTGGACAGCCTGCTCCTTAAACCCCGGGCCGGCTCCGTTATCGTCGCCGTGAATCAGTCGGACAATCTCCACGGAGTATTCTTGGGCTTCGGAACTCACCATGAACCGGACGACCTCGTCAGGAGCTACGCTGACTTGATCGGCGTAGCCGAGAAGGATTGGCTCTGAATTCGAAGTTGCCTTCTCAGAATGACTGGATTTACCCATCGTTGCGGGCCCGCCCTTCGCGGTCATCAAGCCCGGCCCAGAGGAAAGGGCAGCGGTGGCCGCGGCCGTTTTGGCAATGAAATCTCTTCTCGAAATACGCTTTTTCCTCATCTCCGCCTCCTTATCGAACTCTATCCGTTCACGAGGATCCCCCATCTTAAGATAGATACAGGGGAGGCAACCGTTCTCGCAAGTTCCTTCCTTGAATAGCCGATCTCTTGTCCCAGGTCTATCCCCGTATCAGGGAATCCTTGCGCCGTTTCTCTTCCGGCAAATGGCTGCTCGACACATAAGGTAGACGATGCCCGCCACCGTCCAAATTCCTCCCAAGCGCATAGCAATCGGGGAAACGCTCAGCCAAATGTAGAGACATATCCCGAACCCGAGGAGCGGGATTAACAGATTGGCCATAAATCTTCCCCCGGTGCGTTCTCGGCGGCGGACAAAGTAATAGCCCAAAACCGAGAGATTGACAGCCATGAAGCCGCCGCAGGCACCGAAGTTCACAAGTTCCGCGGCTTTATCCAAGTTGAGGATCAAAGCTCCCACCATAGCAATGCCACCCATAAGCAGGATGCTGTAAATAGGCGTTCTCGATTTCGCATGGATGTACCCGAAAATAGTCCGCGGAAGGCGGTCGTCGCGCGCCATTCCGAAGAGCAATCGCGAGGCACTGGCTTGGCTGGTAATCCCACTGGCCCATGCCTGCGCCACCACCAGCGAAGCAATCAGGTAGAAGAGGCCCGCGCCGCCAATCAATCTGCCAATGTCCGAGAAGGCTGTTTCCACGGGAGAGAAGGTCGTATAGTCCGGCCAAATGAGCTGGCCCAAGTAAGTCTGCAGGATGAACATCGTACCGGCGAGCAGGCAAACCAACAACGTTGCTCGAGGGATGTTCTTTTGCGGGGTTCTCGCGTCTTCGGCCAGGGTCGAGATCCCATCGAAGCCCAAGAACGACAAGACAGCGACCGGAGTCGCCGCCATCACCGCGCGGGAGGAAAAAGTCGCGGAATTGTAAAAGGGCTCGAGCGAAAACAGCGTTCCTCGTCCCTCTCCATTGAGCAAGGCGTAGACCTCGGCGATGAGAAACCAGAGTATCGAAGCCGCCAGGATTGCATTAAAGACCATCGTGACGCGTGAGGTCATCTCAATACCGCATAAATTGATCGCCGTAATCGCCGTCGCAGTAAAGACCACCCACAAACTGTAAGGG
>Ga0326597_10008595_pt1 | contig 13763 bp, 12 predicted proteins | sample RVTome_12_FD_203789 | JGI IMG/M metagenome (GOLD analysis project Ga0326597, IMG submission 203789) | Soil microbial communities from uranium-contaminated site in the Upper Colorado River Basin, Wyoming, United States - RVT100D185 | ecosystem: Environmental > Terrestrial > Soil > Contaminated >... | reverse complement strand
CAGGGCCCGCGTGAAGCAAGTGCGCGCGAAGAACTGCGCAGGGTCGCGATAGTCCTCCGGCGCCGTCCCGGCCACGACCTGCTCGAGGGCGATGGCGAACTCGTCCGGGTTGAACGAGCGGCCTTCGCGGACTTCCTTGCGCGGCGTGGCGATCTTATACCAGGGCTCCATTGCGATCCTCCTACGGTCTCTGCATGCGGGCGAACAGGTCGGCCGCTGGTTGTTTCAGGCGCGCGAGGTTGGCATAGGCCACGGGCGCGAAGGCGCGTTCTCCGGCGTACATCCGGTAGCGGATGCCGTCGGTGACGACCACGTCGCGCGGAAGCCCGAGCGCCTCCACGTATCCCTTGGCCTGATCGAGCGCGCCCTCCACACCCGCGCCCAGGCGCTTGGCCTCGATGACGAGGTGGCAGTTCTCCGGCGTGCGCGGCAGCGCCCGGAACACCGCCACGTCGATGCGCCGCCACTGGACCGCGATCCGTTCCGGCGGCCAGCCGAGGGCGCGCAGGAACGGCACCACGAAGTGCGCGATCAGCTCGTCCTCGCTCGGGTGCTCGCCGAAGGCTTGGCCGTCCTGGAGCAGCGGCACGAGATCGGCAGCCTGGGCGACGATGCCCTGCAAGGCGCCGGGCACATGATCGAGCGGCGGCTCCTCGGCGGGCAGCTCCGGGAGAGGGGCCGTCTGCCAGTGTGTCGGTGGAGACTTGAGGAACCGCTCCGCGAAGTCCACGACCTCCTCGTTCCAGACCCGCGAGCAGCGCGGCGGGTTGGCGCCGAAGGCCGCGCCCGCGAACGCATGCTCCGCGGGCAGGCGGCACCAGCGCACGCGCCGGGCGTGCTGCAGGTCCCAGCCGTTCACGTCGTCGAAAGCGTTCACGTACAGGTAGTCGCCGGCCACGAGGCCGACGGCGGCGATCGTTGCGAGGCCGGTGCGCAGCAGGAACACATCCCCCACCGCAGCCTCGCTCGCGAAGCGCCGCACGAAACCGCCCTCGAACTCGCCGTCGTCCCGCTCGGGGTTCCACGGTCCGGCGTCGCCCGGGCCGATCAGCGCGACGCCGTGCCGCAGAAAGACCTCGGCATACGTGCGCGATGCCGGCCCGCCCGAGATCTGCCACACCGCGCGACTCATATCGTTCTAACCGCCCTCTCCTTGCCGGAGCGTTCTCAGCCTGCCGCGAAGATCGTCCACGAAGGCCTTCAACGATCGCTCGTTCTTGCCGGCGCGGTACAGGTCCATGCGCTCGACCAGTTCCTGCGCAAACTCGATTCCTCCAAGGGTGGCGGGATGACCGGCCTTGGAAACCAGCTTCGCGAGCGCGTGCTTGTAGTAGTCCCGCACACACTTCTTCTTGGCAATCGTTGGCCGGTGACCGACAACATCCTTGAATGATTCCGGATCGGCCAGATACCAACGCTCGACGTGTGGATCGGGGCACGCCACGACGAGCCGGTCAGAGAACGGCGCATGGGTTGCAGCTACGATGGCCTTCTTCGCTTTCGCGAAGGTCGAGCAGTTGCCGTCGATTCCGGCGATCAGCAGGTCCGGGTTGGTCGTGCCAGCAGCGCCTTTCTGCACGAGATCCTGGTAGAGCTTCAGCTCGGTGACGGCCCGGGCGTGTCCTCCACGCCCAGACCGCACCCTTGGCATGACCACGACCTTCTCATCCTGGGCGATTCGTAGCAGCATCGGGACGAGAAAGGCCTCGTGCGCGCGATCCTCGACGAAGATGTCGACTGTCACGGGACTACTCATCGAGCATCCCTCTCAGGAGCAGGCTCTCGAAGAGGCCGTCCTCCGTTCCGGTCGTGAGCGCCGCGGCAATCTCGTGGTTCTTGAACAGAGGGCCGGTGATGTCGAAGGGCTGAACGACTGTCGCCTGCCCCTCCCGACGGACGTTGAACAGCCCGATGTCCTCTGGCCGCGAGCGGGCGCCTTTCAGCACGGCATCGCAGAACAGGGGCGAGTGCGTGGTGACAACGACCTGGCGCCCCTGCTCCAAGGCCAGGGACAGCAGGAGTTGTGCAATCAGCTCGAGCCGGCGCGGATGGACGCCGTTCTCAGGCTCTTCGAACGCGAGGAGCGACCCGCCCCAGGGATTCACCGCGATCGCGCACAGGGCCAGGACCCGCAGCGTGCCCTCCGAGACGATGCGCGAGGAGTAATCGACGCCGCCCTGCCGGATGAGGATGTCGAGCGTACCGCGACGCTTGTCGAGGTCCACCGTGAGGTCCTCGACACTCGGCACGATTGACCGAAGGGTTCGAGAGACTGCCTGGAAGTACTTCAAATGCTCAGCTCGTAGCCGGTACAGGAACGGCGCAATCTCGCCGCCGAGCACGCCGATATCGCGAACGTCGGACGGCGGCTGTGCAGTTCGCATGGCGACACGGGGGTCGAGGTAATAGGTGCGCCACCCCGAGAGCTCGGACCGTGCCTCTTCGATGGCCTGGTAAAGCGGCCGGCCCAGCCTGGGATCCGAGAGGATCGCGTAGTTCTGGTGAAGGGGTTCATAGCGCGGCTTCCCGGACTCGTTTTTGCGCCGCACCCGGAGCTTCCCCTCGATTTGCTCGATGGCTGCCGTTCCCTTCGGGCTGCCGTCCTTCGCCAGGGCGGAAAGATACTCGTCCGCAACCGCGAGAGCGCCGGAGCCTGGAGTAATTTCCACGTTGACGCGATAGCGGTAGGCGTCTTTTTGCACCGCGAGATCCGTCTCGAGGGAGAACTGCGCGGACGATGCCGAAAGCAACTCTGCGAGCCCGCCTGAGGGAAATGAGAACGCCTCGGTCGGATATCCGCGGATCTGTTCGCCTAGAGCGTCGGCGAGCGTGCGCTGAGTCCCGATCCGAGACAGCGCCTGGATGGCATCGAGCAGATTGCTCTTCCCAGCCGCGTTTGGACCGAATAGCACCGCCATTCGCGGGAACTCGACCGTCACATCCTTCAAGGACTTGAAGCCGCGGACCGTGAGACTCTTGAGCATGGTCTTCTCCTACCTCGGTGCAGCCAGCAACGTCGCGTCGAGCGAGCGCGCTTCCTCGCTGCCCTTGGGACACAGAGCCGAGAGCGCGTTGGCGACGCGCAGGAAGCCCGTGCCCCGCTCCACCGGCCCGACGGGGCTGTGCCAGAGGTGCTCCATCGTTGCATTCAATCCGAACTCCTCCGTTCGCCTCATGCCGGGTACACGTTTGCCACTTCGAGAAGGCGCCATGACTTTCGTACGCGGCCCAGGGAACAACTGATGGCCCAGCCGGGGCGCAGCCACCGGGTCGCCAGCACGGGAGCCGGGATCGGTCCGCGCACGCGCATCTTCCGATCCACCCGGACCTCGAGCCAGAGCCGCCCGGGTTCCACCCTGGCGATCGTGAAGTGGTCGAACTCCAGGTAGTCCTTCTCCGCGAGCTGCGCCACGTCGATGCCGAGCCGAACGGCGGCGTCGCGGAGGATCCGCGCGGCGCGCTCGGCCCTGGGCAGATCCCGGGCGGCAGCGGCACTCGTTTCCGTCGCTTCGCCGCCGGCCTCTTGCGTGACGTAGCCCTTTCCGGCGAGCCACTTCGAGAGCTTCTTGGTCACGGTGCCCGCCGCTCGCAGGAAGTCTTCCCCGGCCATCACCTTGCGAATCATGAAATAGCCGAGGAAGCTTCCGAGGTTCTCGACGATTTTCTCCGGACCGAAGAGATCGCAGAACTCGCGGTGCTCCTTGCCTTCGGCGTTGTAGCTGCGCTCGAAGCGGGCCGCCTCCGGTGCGGACAAGCCCTCGTGGGCGTAGCCGTTCAAGTGACTCCGCAGTAGATCGAGCACAGCCTCGTACCGCGCCAGCGTCCTGGGCGCGAGCCTCCTGCGTTGCTCTTCGAGGAACTCCTCGAGCACACGGCGGATGTTGGGTTCCGCCGGCCGGGGGTGCTTTACGACCTTCGCGCCCATCGCCCATCCTCCACCTGCCGTGGCCTCACGCTTATTCGTCCCAATCCACGTACTGCGGCGGGCTCTTTCCGACGCGCCGCGTCACCTTGGGCAGCCTTCCGCGCGGCGCGCCTTCGGCGATCGCCAGCACCGCGATCTGGTGCCACCAATCGTCTCCGAAATCGAACCAGTAGCCGAACACATCACCGATTTTGGGACCGAGGGAGTCGAGAGTCGTGCGCTCCGCATCTGCGCTGCCCGCCTCCTCACCAAACGGATCGACCATGGCCATCGGCGGCCCGTAGCGCCTGGCCTTCGGGTCCATCGGCCGTTTGCCGCCGAATTGGAACTCGTACAGGTGCTCGTCTTCGCGGTCGAAAGCGTGGAAGATCGCATGGTGGAGGTCCGCAAGCGTATGGTCGCCTCGGGCCTCGATCGTCCGCGAGATCACCGGATTCCTCCGAGAAAACCTCTCGGTCATCGGCCCGCCGAGGATGGCGACCTGGAGCGTGAAGACCCGCTTCTCCCGCGGCCGCGGCTTCGCCGTCGTCTGCTGCGCCTTCGTCCTTCTCTTCGTCGACTTCGTCAAACGTTTTGTCATCGTGGCACCGCCAAGAGCATGGCATCGATCAATCGCTTCTCTTCGCTCCCCCTCGGGTAAAGCGCGGAGAAGGCGTTGGCGAGGCGCAGGAAGTCCGGGCCGCGCTCCTGCTCGGCCTTGAGTAGCGCGCGCAGCGCGTTGGTGCGCCCCCCGGCCTGAAGGAGCATCGCGGCGTGGACGCGGTCGAGAGTCGTGGCCTCGGGGGCGGCAGCCAGGCGTTCGTCGGAAACGTCGATGTTGCCTCGTGTCCCGCGGATTCGGCCTCGCCCGCGGATCGCGGGAGCAGCGCTGGGCCGCATGTCCGGGAAGAGCATCCCCTGGAGCGGGTTGGTGCCGACGGCCGCCTCCTGCTCGAGTCGCGAGGCGACCGCGTGCGCGCCATCCTCGCCGAAGAGCTGCTTCGCGCGCTCGGCGATCGGAAGCAGGCGCACGACGCCCTTCTTCGTCTCGATGACGCGGCCTTCCCACTTGGGAAGCTCGATGCCGAGCGGCTGGGCGAAGCGGCGCACGACGTCGAAGACCAGCGTGAAGCCCTTGGCCTTGCCGCGGGAGGAGCCCTCTTCGTCGTCGTCCTCGTCGGACGGCTCCTCGTCCTCGCCCTCGTCGTTTGCGTCGTCCGCCGTCTCGCCATCCGTGCTCTGGAGCGTCCAGAGGAAGAGCGCCGTGAGCCGCGCGTCCTCCTCGACGGCGCCGGCCGCGCCGTTCCTGGCCTTGGCCTCGGCGGTGCCGAGCACTTGCGCGAGGGCGCTCCGGCCCACGACCTCCCAGACCTTCTCCAGATACTCGGCGAGCGCGACCTCGCGTCCGTCGGCGGTCTCGACCTTCGCGTAGCGGCTGAAGATCTCGAGCGCCGGGCCGATGCAGGCAAAGACGAGGTCGGCGCCGCGGACCCCTTCGCCCTGCAGGCGTTCCATCCAGTCGCCGACGCGGTTCGGCAGCTCGCGCAGCACCACGGCCCAGTCGCCGGTCGGCGCGTCGTCGGGACGCGGACGGCAGACGAGGTGGATGCTGGTGGCGAGGGCGGCGGATTCCCGTGCGCGGTTCCTCGACTCAAGCTCAGTGGCAATCGGCCAAGAGGCTGTGATTACCCATCCGCCACGGATCATTCCTGTGAGAAGAGCCTCCCAGCCCTCGGTCGTCTTGTGGGCGAAAACGACGACGCCGATGCCGTCTTCGTGCAGCACACGTCGACCTTCGGCGAATGCCAAGCCCATCTTATCCTCGAACCACGCGCGGTCCTTGGGCCGGCCTTCGTCGCGCTTGGTCTCGTCCTGCACGATCTCGCGCTTCTTTGGTGAGAGCCCATTGGTGGGATCAAAGGGATCTCGTAGGAGATTGTGCCCGGGCAACGTCCGCTTGAGCCAGACGAAGAAGAAGTCCGACAGGTCGGAATAGGGTATGGCGTCATAGTAGGGAGGGTCGGTGAAGTAGAGCGCGACGGACCCTGTGGGAAGCGGAAAGTCACCGGCATCGGCTTGTCCAGCTGACCCCGCTTCCGTCCGAATCTGACGCTCGACTACTTCTGAGAGAGCCTGAGCGCAGAGTTCGTAGCTGCCGGCGCCATCACCGAATGGGCAGGACTCGGCAAAGTCCCAAGTCATAGGAAGGGCCTGCCGGGTAAAGGTCGCCCGAAGCCTAGGTGGGTCAATCTGCCAAGTGCAAACGGTTGAGTTGGTATCGGCCATCTTGCTCATGATTGGGGCGTACGTTTGATCTATGTCTACTGCAGCTAGGTGAAGTCGCGCATGCGTCACCAGCGCCACTTTCTGCCGCGCTGTGAAGAGGTCGCCCCACTGGAGCATGCCGTACCGCTGCACGCGAAAGCCCAGCGTTCCAATCGGAGGGAGTGGCTCATTCGGCACCGGGCAGAGTCCCTCCTCCCCGCCGCCCTTCCACTCCTCCAGCATCTTCGCGACTCGCGCCTGGCTCTTCCGCACCGCCTCGTAGTCGCGCTCGACCGGCAGCCGATAGTGCCGCCCCATCTCGCCCGGCTTGAGAAGCACGACCGCCAGCATCCGCGCCCCGCCCGTGCGACGGCCCTGCCCGTCGAACACGACATCCGCGCCGCCGCGCTGTGCTGCGAGCTGGGACCGCACGCGCTCGGGCGGCAGTACCACCCCGCAGCAGACGCACGTCGCCTTGGCGCGCGCGACCGTGCCACCAGCCACGTCCTTCTCCGTCTTCGGCTCGAAGACCTCGAACTCGACGCACGGCGGCTCGCCAGCGAGCCGCACGACCCGATGCTTGAGCGCCCGCCTGCGCTTCACCTTCTTGCACAGCCAGAACGAGCGCGCGAGCGGGATCTCCGCGCCGCAGTTCGGCGACTCGCAGCGCACGGTCCGCGCCCAGAGGTAGGCGATGGGCGTCGCCCCGTCCGGGTCCTTCGGATAGAGGTCGGCCAGCTCCTTCTCCGCCTGCTGCTTGATCTCCGCCCCGACGCGGCGCAGCTCCTCGGCGAGCTTCGGCCCGTGGCGCGGGATGTCCTCGAGCATCACCTTGAGGATCAGGCACGCGACGGGGTTCAAGTCGCTCGCGAACGCCTCGCACCCGAGCCGCAGCGCCTCGAGCGGGATCGAGCCGCCTCCCGCGAACGGGTCCACGACCAGCGGCGGCTCGTATCCATCGCTGCCGCCGGCGGGGCCGTGCGCCGCCTTCACCAGCGCGCGGCTCACCTCGAGATAGGTGCGTTGCGCCGCGTTATCCCAGTTCGCGAAGTCCGCGATGAACTTGAGCAGTGCCTTGCGGAGGTCCTTGTCCGTGGTGCCCGGATTGCAGCCGCCCACCTGCGGCAAGAGCTCCCGCGTCTTCGCCTTGAACTCCGTCGGGCAGAGCGGATCGCACGGGTCCGGCCAGAGCAGCGCGAGCAGCACCGCCCGGCTCGACGCCAGCGGCCGCCGCGCCCACCACAGGTGCAGCGTCGACGGATGCCCGTGCCGGATCGACTTTTCCCGCGCCGCATGCCGCGACACCTCGGCGATCGGGAAGTCCACCTCCGCGAGGCGCTTGCAGTCCTTGGGGATCACGCGGGCTTCAGTTCCTTCCAAAGGCGGACAAGGAAGCGGTCCTCCTCCTCGATGAGATCCGGCTCCGTGCCGTTGTGAGCCAGCATGCCCTGCACGATCTTGCGCGGAACACCGAGACCGGTGGCCTCGATATAGCGGTAGTCTCGGAGTACTTCCTTGATGAGCTCGTTGCGCGAGGCGCGGTAGCCCGCCCGCATCTTCTCGACAGTGACGGTGTTCGGGAGACGCCCAGGCGAGATCACCTCCAGACGATCGGAGTAGATCGCCAACTCGATGTCGGTGATCGTGATCGTGTAGTCGCGGTGGGCGATGGCGTTGACCACGGCCTCGCGGACCGCCTCCAGCGGATAGTCCCAGCGCTCTTGGCGCCTGCCCCCATCGTCGATCCAAGCCGCGACGGTGATGCTCCGCCGAACGAAGTCGAGCGCCTGTTCGATGATCCCCGTTTCGACGATGTCGCCCGCTTCGGAGAAGAGGGCCACCGCCGGGCCACGAATCACGGTCCTCTCCTTCGCTTCATAGTCCTTCGCCGTGCCCGAGTACGCGACGGCGGTGATGCCCGATTGAGGCAGGTACTTGTTGGGACGTGATCCGAACAGGAGCAGCCCTCCTGCGCTCGGAATGGGGCGACCTCGATCCTCGACCATGAGCTCTGTGTTGACCAGGAGACGAATCCAGCCTTCCTGATCGCCATCGTCCGGACATGCCTGCCGCCGAACATCGCGGAAGTAGTTGACGAGCCGCCGCCTGTCGAGATCGGCCACCGACGAACCGGGAATTGGCTTGCGGTCGTACTGCAATCGGCCCGACTGCTGGTACAGGCGCATCTCCTCCTCATCGCTCGCATCACGTGTCGTCGTTCCAACCCGGACCTGAGTCATCCAGGCCGAGCCTCGCTTGGCCTTGTACGGCTTGTCGGGGCTATCCGCGGCGAGAGAGACAATGCCCACGATCTTGCCAGGCTCCCACTCGAAGGTCTCCCAGTACGGAATCGCGGCCGGGCGAAGGTGGACGCGGGCGACCTCCATCACCCATTCTTCGGCCTTCTCGGGCGTGCGCGTCAGACCGGAGACCGTGCCGTCCTTCTCCACCCCGAGGAGGATGTAGCCACCCTCGACGTTGAGCAGTGCGGCCATTTCCTCGGCAAGCTTCTCCGGGCGGATGTCGTCCCGCTTGAACTCAACTCCGGAGTTCTCGCCGTTGTTGATCAAGTCGGCCAGGTCGGTTCGATTCATCTCGCTCCCTCAGAACCCGTACTTCCGCCGGCGGCGCTCGAACGCTTCCTTGCCGCCTTCTAGGATCTCTTCCACCAGCTCGCGCACCGGCTGGGCGTCGATCGAGCCCATGTGCTCGGGTGCGATGCGCGCGTGCCCGTGCTCGGCCTCGCCCGATGCGGTGAGCCCAACGATCAGCTCGGCGTCACCCAGCACCGGGATGTTCGCGTTGTGGGTCGAGAAGATGAACTGCCGGCGCTGCTTCTCGTCGCGCATGCGCGGCACGACGCCTTCGGTGATGAAGCGGTTGTCCAGGTCATCTTCCGGTTGATCGACGATGAGCGGTGCGTCGGATTCCAGCAGCAGCAGAAGGAGCACCGCCGTCGCCTTCTGTCCGGTCGAGAGTTCTTCGAGCGCCTGCCACGCGGGCGGATTTCCGGCCGGCGCGGTGTTGAGCCGGATCGACGTGGTCGGCGGCAGATCGAGTTCCTCGATGCGCATCAGCACCTCGGGCTCGGCCTTGGCCAGGCGATCTGCCTGCGCGGGCGTGATGCCGAAAACCTTGTTTAGAGCATCGTTACCCGCCCGGCACGCCTCGACGAGCTGCGTGAGGGAGAGATCGCGAGTACCCCGCAGGCTGTCGATGGCTTCGGACAACCGGCCTCCGACCTCGTCGCGCAGGATCCGGAACAGCGGCTCGCGGTCGCCGCTCGCCGAAACCTCGACCTGCACCTTGTCGCGCAACTTCTGATTGACCTTCTTCGCCGCGCGGTCCAGGCGGCGGAACTCCGCTGCCTTGAAGTCCTCCCATTCGGCCAGCAGGGCCCGGCGCCGGTCGGCGTGCTCCTTCTCCACACGGCGCACGAGGCTCTGGCGCTCGCGCAGCGGTCGAAGCTCCTCGATCTGGCGCCGCAACCGGATGAACTCCTCTCCATCCACGCGCGACTTCTGGAGCTCGCGGAGGATCTTTTCGTAGGCGGCCTGGACGTCCTTTTTGCGCGTCGCCCACTCTGCTCGCACCGTGACGACCCCTTGATCCGCACGCTGCAACGCCTGCTCTAGCTCCTGCGCGACGCGCTCCAAGTCGCGGTCGAGCTGCGCGAAGACCTCGTTGGCGCGAGAGAGTATCTCTCTGCCGGGAAGGTCCTCGAGCGCCTTGGCCGAGAGGAACACGCGGTCGATCGGGATCTCGCGCTTCAGGCTCTCCAGACACTCGCGGAACGGGGCGAGGCGCTCAGGAATGGAGGAGAGCACGCGCTCCTCGCGCACGAGCAGGCTCTGCTCCTTCAGTCGCTCTTCGAGGCCCGCCTCCCGGAAGCGTTCGAGCGTCTCTTCGAGACCTGGGAGCGCAGCGAGACGCTCCTCGATCTGCCGAATCTCGGCTCGCGCGTCGAGCAGGCTGCGCCGGCTCTTCTCCAGGTCACGCCGCAGGTCGGCCTTGCGGCGTGGGAGCGACTCGTCGCGCTCGACGAAGCGGTCGAGCAGGCGCGTAAGCTTCTCGCGGCTCTTGGTGAGCTCGGAAATCTCGTGCTGGCCGAAGACCTCGACGCGGGGGAGCACGTCCTGCGGAGAGAGGTTCGAGACCTCGCCCCGATCATCCCGGACCAGCGGCGGGTTAGGAATGGTGCGCTCGATGCGGTACTCGCGGACCGCCGGCCGATGCGCACGGACCTGAAGCGAGATTTTCGTGCCGCTCTTTAGCACGTGCCGCACGATGCCTTCGTGCGCCTTGCGCGCCTCGTCGCCAACGGCGTCGAGAGCCAGAACGGAACGGATGCTCTCGACGACGGTTGACTTGCCGGTACCGCGCCCGCCGACCAGCACATTGAGGTTGGGGTTGAAGTGAACTGCAGCTCCGTCGAGGAATCCGCCCTCCCAGGCCAGCGCGATCAACTCTGCGTGCTCCTCCGGCTCGAGCTTGCCTTCCTTGGGGTTGAGCCGGATGCGTGAGCCTGGGTCGAGGAAAGCCTGCCGCAAGCCCTCGATGCTCACCTCGGACATCTTGATCCAGCACGTGGCCGCGCGGTCATCGAGGTCTGCGGGCTGCACGATGTCCTTCGCGTTGACGGCTGCGATCGCAAGGGTTTCCTCCGCGGCGTGGGCGCGGCGGTACTCGGCATTCTTGTTCTCGACGATCTGGCGCACGTCCTGAGGCAGGTCGTCCACCGGGCCCGGGATCTGGATCGCGAACAAGTCTTCGGCCTGCCAAGCCTGGATCCGCGGCTTGCCGCTGAGGACTTTGAAGAGGCCGCTGTCGTTCGTGACGTGGGCGGCAACGGTGACGCCCCCCTGCTCTCGTACCTTCCCGAGGATCTCGACGAAGCCCTTGTTCGAAAGGTCAGAAGAAGGCGTCGTATTCGTGATGCCGAACTCCCCCAGGAATCGATCGAGTCGCGCGTCGTCAGTATCTTGAGGGTAGATGCACAGGACGTGAATGCTCTCGCTGGAAGAGAGCTCGAAGCCAGGGAATACGTGGATGCCAGAAGACTCCGCGGCGCGCCGGAACGCGGGCACGCGGCTTACGTCGTTGTGATCCGTGATAGCAAGCACCGAGACGCCAATTTCGGCGGCCTTGTTGAGGATGGCCTGCGCGTGCACTCTCGCATCCCCACCGGTAGCCTTCCCGCGGAAGGTCGCGCCGTATTGGTGCGGATTCACCTGGAGGGCGCAGCGGTGGAAGACAGCACCCGCAGGAAGCGCCCTTGCTTTGGCTATCGGATCCTTGGAAGTCACGATCTCCCTCCGTAAGGCAGCGAGTCCTCGCGCACCTGCATGGGCTTCGTCATCGCGTTCACCGCCAAGTAGTAGTGAGCCACTTTCGTCACCTCGTTCCAGTCGAGTCGCGCTCGCACATCTCGATCACGCGGTTGGTGCCGCGACCCCAGACCTCCACCGCACTTCTCTCGCGCCGCGTGCTTGTTGACCTCGGCATTGGGAAGTCCACCTCGGACAGACGCTTGCAGTCCTTGGGGATCATGCTGCCCCCTGTGGCTCTGCGACCTCGATCGACAGCCGAGGTCGCGCCCTGAATGCCCACACCCAGCCCGCGCATATATTTGAGCGTCGCGGTTATCAGATAACCACGCGCGGTTATTTTATGCGCGGCGCTCACACCGCGCCCCCTTTTTTGGTTCCATGGCGCGTGAAGCGGCCGTTCTCCGTCACCCGCTGAAGCAGCCGGTAGGCCTGGTCGGGCGAGAGCTTGGAGAGCCCCGCCGCTTCGGCCCGGGTGATCCGGCACCCCGACGGTGGTGTCGTCGAGCCGGTTCATGATTCACGCTCCGGCTCTTTCGACGCGGCCAGTCCCGCCTCCGTCGTCTTGTAGCGTTGCATCCGGCTTCGCGGCTTGCCGGGGATGGTCAACACCAAGAAGCCCTCTTCAAGCAGAGGCTTGATGAAACTGTCTCGAAACTTGGTGCGATTGCGCCGCCCGCTGGCGTTCATCAGTTCAACCAAGGTCCGTTCCTGGCGGCAGAGCCGTAGGATTTTGATCTGGTCCCGACTTGGGCCTCATCTTGGGCCCCGACTTGCGTGGTGACTTGCGCGGTCTGGCCCACGCGCACCTGGAACGTGACCACCGCAAAGGGGCCGTTCCCTTGGAAGATGGGCGGGGCAATGCCCGCCTTGTGGCACATCTCGATGACGCGATGCGTCCCTCGGCCCCAGGGCTCCGAATCGGGCGGTCCCTCCGCCGAATCGGGCGGTCGCCCGAAAGAATGGGCGGTCGCCCGTTTCTTCTGGTCAGCCTCGTAGGAGGCGCCTAGCCTTCGGTTACGGCTGCGCGAGGAAACGCCGTGCGTTACAAACTCACGCGCGCTTTCTGGAAAACGACGCGTGCGTTTCATCGTGCTTTCCGAGTGTGTTCGATTGCGCGCCCTGGCCCGGGGGCTTCTCGAGAAGCCCTTTGCGGACGGACAAGCGGGTGCAGCAGCCGGTAGGCTTGGAGCGGACTCAGCCGGCAGAGCTCGGCGACAGCGCCACGGCCGATCAAACCGTGCTTTTCGACGTACTGGAGCACCATCGGCTCTTGCTGCAGGGGCTCGAAGCCGCGCTGCCGGACGTAAGCGGCCCGCTCCCCGAGCCGCCGATAGGTGGCGGCAGAGAGGTGCCAGCTGCGCGCCTTGCGCGAGCGAAGCGTCTCGGGGGTCACGAACTGTCTCCATAAGGCGGCGAATCCTCGCGCACCTGCATGGGCTTTGTCATCGCGTTCACCGCCAAGTAGTAGTGCGCCACCTTCGTCACCTCGTTCCAGTCGAGGCGCGCGGGGTCGCGGATCGGCTCCTGGAGTTGTGGAGCATTGTCGCAGTGGGTGACAACGTAGAGCCAGAAACAGTCGCGGCGGTCTTCTGCCACGCGTCGCTCGTTGGGCGTGAGCAGGATCGTGCCGGTCGCTGCGCCAAGCCCCTTGACCTCGATGAGGCGCAGCTCTCCGGAAGCAAGGTCGAGGCTCGTGACGTCGTAGCCCAGGTTCTTCTCGGAGACATCGTAGACCTGACGGCCCTGCGCCCGCTCGTGCTCCATGACCACGCGCATGGCGATGGCTTCGGTCTCGAAGTTCGGCTTGAGACGCCGCACCTCGGGCGCCTCACGCTCGGGGTGTGGCAGCGCGAGTACGCTCGCGAGCCGCTCGACTGCCTGGAGCGTGAGCGCCCGCTGGCGATCGAGGTCGATCCTGCGGCGCTCGCGGCGGGCAAGCAGCTCCGCATGACGAGTCTCAGCCTGGGACAGTCGTCCCTCCGCGCCGGCGAGCTTCTGCTCCACGTCGGACGCCGCGCGGCCGATCTCCTCGTCCGCGCGCTGTAGCAGCTCGGTGAGCGAAAGCTCGACGTGGGCGCTGACCCGCTCGACCTCGGAGAGGCGATCCTTGCGCGTCTCTTCGAGAAACGGTGCGAGCGCGTTCTCGTGAAGCCAGGTCGTCGCCTCTGGGAGGGTCGCGACCGCGGGCATCTGGGCCGGCGCGTCGGCAGGCGCGAAGTTGCCAAGCAGGCCTGGCTCCTGGAGCCGGGGTTCGCCGTCCTCGG
>Ga0326597_10008594_pt1 | contig 13763 bp, 13 predicted proteins | sample RVTome_12_FD_203789 | JGI IMG/M metagenome (GOLD analysis project Ga0326597, IMG submission 203789) | Soil microbial communities from uranium-contaminated site in the Upper Colorado River Basin, Wyoming, United States - RVT100D185 | ecosystem: Environmental > Terrestrial > Soil > Contaminated >... | reverse complement strand
GCGGTGCGATACGCCCGCGAGAACGACATTCCCTTCCTCGGCTTGTGCCTGGGGTTGCAGTGCGCCGTGATCGAGTTCTCCCGCAACCGCCTCGGTCTGGGCGATGCCAATTCGAGCGAGTTCGACCCCTTGACCCCTCATCCGGTGATCGACCTCATGGAGAGCCAGCACGCCGTCGAGGACCTGGGGGGCACCATGCGCCTCGGCCTGTATGCCGCCCGCCTCGCCGACGGCTCGATCGCTCGCCGGGTGTACGGCGAGGAGTTGATCTACGAACGTCACCGGCACCGCTACGAGGTCAACAACCGCTATCGCACCGACCTCGAGGAGGCCGGGATGCTGCTCTCCGGGGTGTCGCCCGACGAGCAACTCGTCGAGATCATCGAACTTCCGGACCATCCCTACTTCGTTGCCTCGCAGTTCCACCCCGAGTTCAAGTCCCGTCCCGACGATCCCCACCCACTGTTTGCCGGGTTCATGGAGGCGGCGACGGCGCGGCACCGCGGTGAGCCGCTCGGCACCGCACTCGAGGAGTCGGTGGCGGAGACCGGCTGATGCCCTGGAACGGGGCGATCGAGGGCCTGATCCCCGATTTCCTCGCCTCCCTGACCTCCGATCGCGGGCTGGCACCGGCGACGATCTCGGCGTACCGGCGCGACCTCGACCGCTACGCGGCGTTCCTCGACGGACGCGAGGCGTCCCCCGATCTGGTTTCGGGGTTCGTCCTCCACCTCAAGGAAGCCCGCCTGGCGGCGACCACCATTGCCCGCCGGATCGCCGCGGTGCGCGGCTTCCATCGCTTCCTGGTCGCCGAGGGCCTCAGCGACGTCGACCCGACACTCCTCGTCGAGTCTCCCCGCCGACCGCGATCTCTCCCCAAGGCGCTGACCGTCGACGAGGTGCTCCGCCTGCTCGAGGCCCCCGATCCGACGACGGCGCCCGGCCGGCGGGATCGGGCCGTCCTGGAGTTCATGTACGCCACCGGGGCCCGGGTGGCCGAGACGGTCGCGCTCGACGAGCTGGACATCGATCTCGAGGACGGCACTGCCCTCCTGACGGGCAAGGGCGACAAGCAACGGCTCGTCCCGGTGGGACACGCCGCCCGCGACGCCATCCGTGCGTGGCTGCCCGACCGGGCAAAGATCCGCAAACCGGGTGCCTCCGGCGCCGTATTCCTGAGCCTGCGGGGGCGACGGCTGAGCCGTCAGGCGGTGTGGAATCTGGTGCGGGCGCACGGCGCCCGCGCCGGCCTCAAGCCAGCTGCGGTGTCGCCGCACGTGCTCCGGCACAGCGCAGCCACCCACATGGTGGAAGGGGGGGCCGATCTCCGCACCGTCCAGGAGATCCTGGGGCACGCTAGCATTTCGACCACCCAGATCTACACCCGGGTGTCACCGCGTCACCTCCTCGAGGTGTACGCCACGACCCATCCCCGCAGCTGAAAGGTATCCATGGGCGCCTTCGACGCCATCGAGACTCGACTTCGCGAAGAGCGAGAGCAGGTGGTCCACCAGCTCGCAGAGCTTGGCGCGAGCGAGTCGGGCGACCTGCGGGACGACGTCGACTTCGGAGAGGGTTTCGCCGACGCCGCCGCAGCCACGGCCGAGCGCACCGAGGTTCTCGGCGTCGTCGAGACCCACAAGCGATCGCTGGACGAGATCGACGAGGCTCTCGCCCGCATCGCCGATGGCACGTACGGCACATGCGCCAACTGTGGCAAGGACATCGGCACAGCCCGCCTCGAGTACCGCCCCTCTTCGATCCACTGCGTGGACTGCAAGGCCGCGAAAGCCCTTTAGGGCCTCGCTTGCGCTCGGCCGTCGCCCGTCTCCCGTCTCCCGTCGCCCGACGCCGGCAAGACCCGACGCGACCGCCGCCGAGGCATGTCAGGATCTCGCAACACGATCACCGTCCACACCGCAGCTCTTGCGGGCGACGGGAGACGGGAGACGGGAGTCGGAGATGATCCACGACAACGCATTTGTCGATGCGCTGCTGTTCATTGCCATCCTCATCCCGTCGGTCATCCTTCATGAGGTCGCCCACGGCTGGGTGGCCTCCAGGCTGGGGGACACGACTGCTCGCGACGCGGGCCGGCTGACGCTCAATCCGGTCAAGCACATCGACCCTTTCGGGTCTGTGTTGCTGCCGGCGATGCTCGCGCTCGCCCGGCAGAACGTCTTCGGATGGGCCAAACCGGTCCCGGTGAATCCCCATCGCTTCGAGCGCCCGGTGGGTGGCATGGCGGTGACGGCCCTGGCGGGTCCCGCCACCAACCTGATCATCGCGTTCGCCATCGGCCGCCTCGGGCCATTCGTGGAGATCGAGGGGCAGGTGTTCCGCACCAGCGACGGGCTGTGGGCCGACGTGCTGATCGGTGTGCTCGTCGTGAACGCCGCCCTGGCGGTGTTCAACATGCTGCCGATACCGCCGCTCGACGGCAGCCGCCTGGTGCCGCTCATCCTTCCGCCAGGGGGGCGGCGCATTTTCTACCGGGTCTCACAGTACGGGTTCATCATCCTGATCGTCCTGCTCTTCGTGTTCGAAGACTCCCTGAGCTTCCTCGGCACGGTGATCGGGTGGGTCATCCGGTTCGCCATATGAGCGCACCGGGTCGCCCCGCGCACCTCGTCCGGAGATTCTTCGGCAGCCTTGCGACGCGATGGCCGCCACCCACCGATCAGGTGTGGGTCGCCTCGCTGCTCTCTCACGACCTGGCACGACTGTTCTGGGCACAGCCGGTCGCCGACCTGGTGCACGGGGTGGCGGCAGCACGGCGCGTCGCCGCCGGGGCCCCGGACCGAGACGACCTGGTGCGGGCAGCCCTGCTTCACGACATCGGGAAGCGTCACTCCCGGCTCGGGGTCGTCGGCCGCTCCCTCGCATCGATCACGGCGATTCTCCGTCTGCCGGTCAGGGGGAGGTACGCCGCCTACCTCGGTCACGGCGACCTCGGAGGCGCCGACCTCGAGGCCGCGGGAGCCGAGCCGTTGACGGTGGCGTTCGCCCGCCATCACCACGGAAGCCGTCCTCAGGGCATTGTTCAGCATGATTGGAATCTGCTGGTCCGTGCCGACGACGAGTGACCTCGCCGAGCCTCCAGCCATTGCGCAACTCAAGGGTAACGGGGAACGGGCAACGGATCGGTTCCGCACAAGAACCCGGGAACACCTCGTGGGCCGAATACCATCAGGCTCAATGACGTTCGAAGTGCGCACGCCGGTGTACGAGGGGCCCCTGGACCTGCTGTTGCAGCTGATCACCTCCCACCGGCTCGAAGTGACCGACCTGAGCCTCAGCGATCTCGTGGCCGAATATCTGGCGCACCTCGAGGTCATGCAGACCCTCGACCTGGACGTGACCTCGGAGTTCCTCGTGATCGCGGCAACCCTGGTCCAGCTCAAGGCCCGCAGCCTTCTCCCCGGCGGCGGCGACGTGGATCTCGACGAGGAGCTCCTGCTCGCCGAGGAGCGCGACCGCCTGCTGTCGCGACTCCTCGCCAACCTCACCTTCAAGGATGTCGCCGCGGTGCTCGCTCACAGACTGGAGTCGACCGAGTTGCTGGTGCCCCGGTACGGCGGGCTCGACGACACCATCGACCCGCCGCGGGCCGAGGTGCGGCTCGGAATAGGCGCTGCGGACTTCGCCGATCTGGCCCGTCGCGTCCTCGCCCGCCCGGTCGCCGAACCAGACCTCGACCACCTCGATCTCGACCTCCCGTCCGTCACCGAGGCCATGGCAGATCTCCGCCGCAGGCTCGACGCCGAGATCGAGACGGACTTCGAACGGGTGACGGCCCACCTCGACCGTCCCGTCGAGGTGGTGGCGTACTTCCTTGCCGTACTGGAACTCGCCCGCTGGGGCCTCGTCGAGGCCCGCCAGACGGAACCCACCGCGCCGATAACCCTGCGCCGCGGCGAGGGCGGGCAGGGCGATCTCGTCTCCGAGTGGGACCGGCCACAGGAGGCCACCTGATGGACGCCGCTGCCGCCCTCGAGGCGATCCTGTTCGTGGCCGAGTCCCCGGTGCCTGAGGCCGAGCTGTCCGAGGTGCTCGAGTTGCCGCCCAAAGCGGTCGCAGCCGCCCTCACCGCCCTGGGTGAGCGGCTTTCGTCGTCCGGGAGCGGGTTGGTGCTGCGGGAATCCGGCGGAGGTTGGAGGCTGTACACCCGGCCCGACCTGCGACCGTATCTGGAGCGGTTCGCCGCCTCGCCGACCGCAACCCGTGTCTCGCGAGCGGCGCTGGAGTCCCTCGCCGTGGTCGCCTATCGACAGCCGGTGTCCCGAGGCCAGGTGGCCGAGATTCGCGGCGTCGACTCGGAGCAGGCGTTGCGGACCCTGGAGCGGCGCGGCCTCATCGAGGTCGCGGGCACCGCCCCCGGCTCGGGACAGGCCTTCCTGTACGGGACGACCGAGCTCTTTCTCGAGAAGCTCGGCCTCAATTCACTCTCCGAGCTCCCGCCGCTGGCAGATCACGTGCCTCCGCGCGACGTGGTCGAGGCATTGGAGCGCCCGTTTCGCCCGGAGGACCCATCGAACGACTCCAGAAGCTGATCGCCCACGCCGGGATCGCGTCACGGCGGACCGCCGAGGACATGATCCGCGACGGAAGGGTCACGGTCGACGGGGCGCCGGCGCATCTCGGCCAGAAGGTGGACCCGGATACCGCTCGGGTGCTGATTGATGGGGTGCCATTGCCCATCCGGCCCGGCCTCGTCCACTATCTGCTCAACAAGCCGGTGGGTGTCTTCAGCACCGCCGACGACACCCACGGGCGACGCACCGTCGTCGACCTGGTGCCGGGCGGCACCCGGGTGTACCCGGTCGGCCGCCTCGACGCCGACTCCGAGGGGCTACTGCTCGTGACCAACGACGGCGACCTCACAGCCGTGGTGACCCACCCCAGCCACGGCGTCACCAAGACCTACCTCGCCCGGGTCGGGGGCGATGTCGGCAAGGGGGTGACGCGCGCCCTCACCGACGGCGTCGAATTGGACGATGGCCCTGCGGCCGCGGTGTCGGCAAGGGTGGTCGACCGCCACGGCGGCGAGACGCTCGTCGAGGTCGTGATGAGTGAGGGGCGCAATCGCGAGGTACGCCGGATGTTCGACGCGGTCGGTCACCCTGTGGTCGGACTGGCGCGCACCGCCATCGGGCCGTTGCGTGATGCCTCCCTGCGACCGGGCGAGTGGCGGCGGCTCACGGTCGAGGAGGTGCGATCTCTATATCGTGCCGCCGGCACGGAGCCGGGGTGAGGTTCCGCGGCCCGGGAGAGCCGTTCGACGCGACCGTCGATGTTCCCGGGGACAAGTCGCTTTCACACCGGGCCCTGATCCTCGCCGCGATGGCGAGAGGCACGTCGCAGGCCGCTCACCTCGGACCGGGACGCGACGTCGCCGCCACGATCGGCGCGGTGCGGGCGTTGGGAGCCATGGTCGACGGGCCCGCCATTACCTCCAGCGGAGTGGAGGCATGGCATCAGCCGCCGCACGACATCGACGCAGCGAACTCGGCCACCACCATGCGGCTGCTTGCCGGGGCACTCGCCGGCCGGCCGTTCACCACCACGATCCGCGGCGACGCCTCGCTCATGCGGCGGCCCATGGGTAGGTTGGTGGCGCCGCTGGCCGCCCTCGGCGCATCGGTCGCGGTGTCACCCAATGGCACGCCGCCCGTAGTGGTCACCGGCGGCATCCTTCGAGGAGCCCACATCACGCTTCCGGTGCCGAGCGCCCAGGTTCGGACGGCGACCGCCCTGGCCGCCCTGCAGGCCGGTGGAATCACCACCATCTCCTCCCCGGAGGGCTACCGCGACCACACCGAGCGGTGGCTGGGGCATCTCGGCCTGGGGGCGTGGCTCCCCGATGGCCGTTTCGAGGTGCGCCCGGGGCCGGTCCCGCCACTCGACGTGGCCCTTCCCGGCGATTCCTCCTCGGCGGCCTTCCTTTGGGTGTCCGCAGCGATCATCCCGGGCGCCCGGGTCACGACGCCCCGGGTGTCGCTGAATCCGGGCCGTGTGGGCCTTCTCGACACGCTGGCCGCAATGGGTGCGCAGGTGGATGTCGTCGTCACCGGGGAGGTCCTCGGCGATCCAGTGGGCGATGTCGCAGTCTGCGGTGTCGCCCTGATAGGGATCGAGCTGGCGGGTGTCGGGACCCTTCGCGCCCTTGACGAGCTGCCCGCGCTGGCGGTGGCGGCAGCCCACGCCGACTCGCCTTCCACTGTCGCCGGTGCCGAGGAGCTCAGGGCCAAGGAGTCCAACCGAATCGCGACCATCGTTGCCATGATCAGGGCCCTCGGGGGGAGTGCCGAAGAAGCGCAGGACGGTTTCGTCGTGCGCCCTAGAGCCCTGACCGGGGGCATCGTCCGCAGCGGTGGCGATCACCGGATTGCCATGGCCGCCGCGGTCGCCGCAACAAGAGGCGCCGCGGTCACGGTCGAAGGGTTCGACGCCACCGGCGTATCGTGGCCCGAATTCGCCGGAGCTTTGGAGGCGATGTGGTCGTCGCGATAGACGGGCCCAGTGGGGTCGGGAAGTCCACAGTGTCGCGCGCCGTTGCCGCCGCGCTGGGGGTGCCGTATCTCGACACCGGCGCGTACTACCGGTTGGCGACCCTCGTGACACTCCGCTCCGGAGGCAACCCGGCCGATCCCGCCGCGGTCCTCAGGGTGCTCGATGGGATCGACATCGACTTCGCCGGCGGCCGGCTGCGGGTGGACGGATCCGACGTGTCCGCCGAGCTCCGATCTCCCGAGGTGACAGCGGCGGTGAGCGTCGTCGCGGCCCATACCGAAGTGCGTGCCGCAGTCGTCGAGCTGCAACGGGACTGGGTGGCGCGACATGGCGGCGATGCGGTCGTCGAAGGACGCGACATCGGAACCGTCGTGTTTCCGGAGGCGCCGATCAAGGTCTTCCTGACGGCCGATCCCGACGTGCGTGCCCGTCGCCGCGCCGCCGACCCCGAAGCCGAGGGCCACACCGTCGAGGGCATCCTCGAGCAGATCGCCCGACGCGACCAGGCCGATTCCTCGCGCGAGACCTCTCCGCTGCGCGCCGCCGACGACGCGGTGACCATTGACACGTCCGAACTGTCGATAGCGGACGTCGTACGGCAGATCCTCGACCTGGTGGCGAGAGCCTGATCGAATTCAGCGGCGGCCATCGATCTTCTCAATCGCGCAAGAGCAACTCAATCGATCGTCGAAACTCGCCGATGTCCGACCAAGACGTCACCGGAGACCTATGTCCTTAGGGGATTCTGCTCCGCTCGAAGACGGTGCCGCGACCCCGCCCGACCCGGACGGCCAGGGCACCCTGGTCGACGCCGTCCACATCGTCGATGCCCTCGGGGTCGCCTTTGCGACGTTCCAGCTCTTTCACGAGGCCTCCACCCAGCCCGCGTTCCGGAGCGCCGTGGATCGACTCACGGGAGCCGCGCGGCTTGTAGGCCTCGAGGTCGCCAGCGACCACTTCATGTGGGCCCGCCGGCCGGTGACCGCCTCACATCCGGGTGCGGCGCGGCTCGCCGCCCAGCTCTTCGGGCACGGTATCGCCGCCGTCAGATTCACGGACGCACTTTCGGCCGGCGATCTCGATCTGCTCTTCGACGTGATTCGCCACAAGCCCGGTGACCCGTCGCTCGAGCAAGGCGTCGGCGCCACCCTGCTGCGACGGGGCGTGTCGTCCCTGCGGCTCATGGAGAGAACCGCCCTGCGGGAGTCGGATGAAGAGGTGATCGAGGATCCGTCGACGTTTTGGGGCACACCTCCGGAAGTCGACGCCTCCGAATTCTCTGGGGATGCCGAGGGCCTTGCCCACCACCTTTTGACTGCCGCCGGCAACGACCCGGAAGAGCTCGTCCGTATCGTGGCCGAGCGGTACTCCGGATCGATCGCCGCCATCGACGAGAACGACGTCTGGACCCGGGAGGAACTGGTCCACACCTTCATCGATGCCTTCTTCCACATGCCCAAATCGTTTCAGGGTCCTCTGCTGACGGAGCTGCTCGCACGGCGCGAGGTTCCCGAGTTCCAGCTGCTGCTCGACCAGTTCGCGCATCACGAGCTGCGCGAGCTGGCCGCCCACCTCGACAGCGTCACCCACCCCCTTCTTCTCGAGTACGCCCGGATGAGCTACGACGACGATCAACCGATCGACGATCTGTACTCCCTGCTGGTCGAGACGACCCCCGAGAGGAGACCGGTACTCCCGGTCATTTCCCGGGTCGCCGGCGTGCTCCGCTCCGGGCCGGGCGCCGTCCCGCCGGCGCGGCAGGCGATCCACCGGCTGCAGGAACAGGCCGCCCGGCTCCGCCCCCGTTCGCAGGCCTCTGCCGACGTCATGAGCGGATTGCTGGCTCTCCACCTCAACCCGGCACAGGCCGACCGGCTGCTGCGCACCTGGGCGCGCAAACTGATGGAATTGCTGCGCGACGGCGATGCGGCCGGGGCGGTCCGCTGGGCAGAGATCGTCCTCGCCGACGACCGACTGGAGACGGACACCGCCGAAGTCCACAGGGCGCTGGTTCGGGCCTCGAACGCCGAAGCCATCCGGACCCTGGTCGACGTGAGCGCAACGGACGACGGGGCGGAGCCGGTGGTCGAGCGCCTGTGCGAGCATCTGATGGCACCGCTGATCGACTTCCTGGCCGTCGAAGGAGACGCCCACCGCAGACGGGCCATCATCGCCATGCTCGGCCGCGCCGTCCGGAAGGATTCGAGACCCGTCGTGGCCGCCCTCGACGACCCCCGGTGGTATCTGATACGCAACCTCGTCCTCATCCTCAAGCACTCGACCAACCCGGCCGACGCCGATCCGGTCGCCGCACTCGCGTCGCACCCCGACGCCCGTGTTCGCCGGGAGGTGCTGCGGACCCTTCATGCGCTCGGCGAAGATTCCTATGCCGCCGTATACCTCGACGCGATCACGGACGACGACCGCACGGTGCGCACCGCCGCCGCCACCGTCCTCAGGGCAACGGAACAGCTGCCGTCAGTGCTCCCCTATCTGCTCGGGATCATCGACGGCAACGCCTCGCTCGAGGTGAAGACCGACGTCATCGAGCTCCTCACACAACTGGACTCTCGGGAGGCCCGGTTGGCGCTCGAACGGCTCACCCGGCGGCGGCTCGCCACGACTTCGACCACCCGGGCGCTTCGAAACGCCGCTCGCCGCGCCCTGGAGCAGCAGCAATGAGCGATGCCGCGCTTCGATCCCTTCTCCTCTCCCTGCGCAGGGCAGCCGGACACATCCGCCTCTATGGCACCGAGCACGAGTTGACCGAGGAGGCGGTGGACGACATCGTCGACGCGGCGAACGCCCTCATCGACCTCGCCGACGGATGCACTCTGACAATCCTCGACGACACCCTGTATATCGATAGGACACCGGCGACGGCAGTATCGGTCGCATTCAACGGGCTAATTCGCTCTCTGGAGCAAGCCGGTGTGGAAACCATCGTGTTCCAGGCCCCGGTGCGACACGAGGACGCCAGGGGCCTCGCCGAGTTCGTCTCCGGATCGGGCAGCCCACCCTCCGGGAGCATCACGCTCAACGAGGGAACGTGGTCGAGGGTCGAGATGAAGGCATCACCGACCGACGGCCTCCGCCAGGCCTACACGTCGGCGCTGTCGGCGCTTCGCACCCTCGGGGATGACGTCAGCACGGGAAGCCGTATCGAACTGACCGAGGCGACGGTGGCGGTGACCTCGCTCCTCGAGGAAGTAATCGCTCAGCCCGAGGCCGGGCTCCTGCTGACGACCGTCAAGAGCCACCACGAATACACGTTCTATCACTCCGTCAATACCTCGATCATGGCCATCGCACTGGGCCGGCTGATCGACTTGCAGCAGGACGACCTGCTGGTGCTCGGCCTGGGTGCTCTCCTTCACGACCTCGGCAAGGTGGGCGTACCCGCGGCCATTCTCCAGCATCCGGGAAGGCTCGGACCCGAGGAGTGGGCGGAGATCAAACGCCACCCGGTGATCGGCGCCGAGATGATCTTCGCCGCCGCGGCGCCCGGTCACGAGCACGCCGCTATCGTCGCCTTCGAGCACCACGCCGGGTACGACGGGCAGGGGTACCCCACCATCCCGCTCCACCATCACGACGGGGAGCACGGACCCGCCCACGGTGACCGGCTCCACCTTTTCAGCAGGCTGACTGCCGTGGTCGACACCTACGACGCCATCACCACCCGCCGGGCCTATCGCCGCGCCGAGAGCCCCATGCGGGCGCTCCACGCCCTGCTCACGGGCGCGGGACGGTCGCACGATCCCGACGCGGTGCAGGCCTTCATCGGGATGGTGGGCGTCTACCCACTCGGATCCAAGCTCCTGCTCGATGACGGCCGCATCGTGACCGTCCTGCGCGGCATTGACGTCGCCGGGGCTCGGATGACGGCAGCGGTCATCTCGAATCCCGACGGATCCCGGCTCGACCCCCCGGACCTCATCGAACTCGACCCGGCAACCGTCGCCGATCAGGTCTCGGGATTCGGGAGCGGAGAGGACCTGGGCGCTCTCCTCGACCTGCTCACCATCAGCTGAAAGCCGCGTCCGCCTTCCGATCCTCGAGCATCTCCAGCGCCTCGGTGGCGCCCCAAGACCGGTCGTCCTCGAGGAGTCCCGGCTCCCCGGGCTTCCGGGCGGCCACACCGGCTTCGACCGCTCCCTGGAGTCCCTTGAGGAAGGAGCGCAACTGCGGGGGCGGAGGGAAATACTCGCCCTCCTCGGTGACGCGCACCAATTCGACGCCTCGCGTCGGGCGGACGGCGTCGATCACCTCACGCACCGACCGGTCCGGGGCGGACGCCCCGGCGGTCACGCCAACTACCGCGATGCCCTCGAGCCACGCCGGGTCGATCGACTCGGGCCCGTCCACGCGATACGCGGCCACACCCTCGGACCGGGCGACCCGCACGAGTGCCCGCGTGTTGGATGAGGTCTCCGATCCGACGACGAGCACCAGGTCGGAGCGCCTCGCCAGCTCCTGGATCGCCGCCTGTCGGTTGGTGGTGGCGTAACACAGGTCGCTGCGCCGGGCAGTCCACAACTCAGGGAATCGCTCCCCGGCATCCTCGAGCACCTTCTCCCATTCGAAGAGCCCGAGCGTGGTCTGGGCGACCAGGGCGACTCGAGATGGATCGCGTGCCTGGTAGGAGCCAAGTCCCCGTTCGGGATCGATGAGCGTCACCGAAGCCGGGGCCTCGGCGATCGTCCCGATTGCCTCGTCGTGCCCTTGATGACCGACATAGATGATGTCGAAGCCGGCATCGGCACGCGTTCGCACCTCATGGTGCACCTTGGTGACCAGCGGGCAGACGGCGTCGACCATGACAGCGCTGCGGTGCGTCGCCGCCTCCACGATCTCCGGAGCGGAACCGTGGGCCGAGAGCATGATCGGAGACCCCTCGGGCACCTCGTCGATCGAGTCCACGAAGACGACGCCGGCTCGCTCGAACACGCCCACGACCGAGGCGTTGTGGACGATCTCGTGGTAGCAGTAGACCGGAGGTTCGAAGACGCGCACCATCCACGTGAGGGCCTTGATGGCCATCTCCACGCCGGCGCAAAAGCCGCGTGGCTCGGCGAGCAGGACGGTGTCGACCACGGGCGGGATGCTACGACGGCGCCGGGGCAAACCCCATCTGCGCCGGACCGATGACGGAGGGCATATCCTTGAGAGGGTGCCCCGCCTCCCCATAGTCGCCGTCGTCGGCCGCCCCAACGTCGGCAAGTCCACCCTCGTCAACCGCATCCTCAAGCGCCGTGCCGCGGTGGTCGAGGAGCGGCCCGGGGTGACGCGCGATCGGCGTGAGTTCACCGCCGACTGGAACGGCGTGCCCTTTCTCGTCGTCGACACCGGGGGCTGGGAGACCGGCACGGGTGAACTGACCGCCGACGTGAGGGCGCAGGCCGAGGCGGCGGTGCGCAGCGCCGATGTGGTGCTCTTCGTAGCCGATGGCACCAGCCCCCTCGGCGACGACGACCTCGCCATCGCCCGCGTCGTACAGAAGTCGAGCGCGCCGGTGGTACTGGTCGCCAACAAGGTCGATGGCCCACGCGGCGAGCTCGAGCTGGGGCATCTGTGGGCGCTCGGGCTCGGCGATCCGTACCCGGTCAGCGCCCTCCACGGCAGAAACGTCGGCGATCTGCTCGACGGCATCATCGAGTCCCTCCCGGAGGTCGAGGTCCAGCCGGAAGAGGACCTGCCGACGATCGCCATCCTCGGCCGGCCCAACGTCGGAAAGTCGACCCTGCTGAACCGCCTTGTCGGCGAACAGCGAGTCGTGGTCAGCCCGGTGCCGGGGACCACCCGCGATCCGATCGACGCCGAGGCCGCCATCGATGGACATCGCTATCGGATCGTCGACACCGCCGGCATCCGCCGGCCCTCTCGTGTCGACGAGTCGAGCGAGTTCTACTCGGTGGTTCGGGCCCGGGAGGCACTCGCCGACGCCGACGTGGCACTGCTCCTCATCGACGGGACCGAGGGTGTCACCCACCAGGAGCAGCGCCTCGCCGAGGAGATCGTCGAGAGTGGCACCGGAATCATCGTGCTCCTCAACAAGTGGGACGTCACCGACACCGAACAGAAGGCCATCACCGAGGACGGGGTCGGCGATCGGCTGGCGTTCATCGCCTGGGCCCCGGTGCTCCGGCTCTCCGCGCTGACCGGGGCGCGGCTTCATCGACTCGGAGCGGCCATCGAGGCTGTGCTCGAATCGCGCGCGCAACGGATCCCGACACCCGAGCTCAATCGCCTCATGCTCGAATTGCAGGAGGCCCATCCGCCGCCGGTTCGCAAGGGCCGCCGTTCCCGGATCATGTACTCGGTCCAGGCGGGCACAGATCCGCCGACGATCGTCTTGTTCGTGCGCGGCGGCGAGCTGGGGCCCGACTATCTCCGGTTCCTGGAGGGCCGGCTGCGAAACACCTACGACTTCCTGGGCACACCGATACGCTTGGTGCCTCGTAGGCGAGCCCGGAGAGATCTCGATTGAGTGAGCACGAGCGGCTGCGCAAGGCCGCCGAGCAGGCCCTGAGCGGGGGACCTGAGAAGTACCACGAGAAGATCGCCGAGCAGGGAAAGCTGTTCGTGCGTGATCGCGTGGCGCTCCTCTGCGACCCCGGCTCGTTCGTCGAGGACGGCCTCCTCGCCAATGCACTCGCCGATGACCTCGCCGCCGATGCCGTTGTAACCGGCAGGGGAGCGGTCGACGGCCGCGCAGTGGTCGTGATCGCCAACGACCCCACGGTGAAGGCGGGCTCGTGGGGGGCACGCACCGTCGAGAAGATCATCCGATCCCTGGAGATGGCCTACGACGAGCGGCTGCCGGTCTTCTACCTGGTCGACTCGGCGGGCGCCCGGATCACCGATCAGGTGGATCTCTTCCCCGGGCGGCGGGGGGCGGGGAAGATCTTCTGGAACCAGGTGCGGCTCAGCGGCCGCGTACCGCAGATCTGCTGTCTGTTCGGCCCCTCGGCAGCGGGCGGGGCGTACATCCCCTCGTTCTGCGACGTGGTGATCATGGTCGAGGGGCGGGCTTCGATGTACCTCGGCTCCCCGCGCATGGCCGAGATGGTGATCGGCGAGCACACCACCCTCGAGGAGCTCGGCGGTGCCCGGATGCATTGCACCGTGAGCGGTTGTGGCGATGCCCTCGTCACCAGTGATGAGGAGGCGATCTCATGGGCGCGGGCCTACTTCTCGTACTTCCCGTCGGACTTCACGGGCGACCCGCCGCTGTACGAGTTCGAGGG
>Ga0326597_10008593_pt1 | contig 13763 bp, 15 predicted proteins | sample RVTome_12_FD_203789 | JGI IMG/M metagenome (GOLD analysis project Ga0326597, IMG submission 203789) | Soil microbial communities from uranium-contaminated site in the Upper Colorado River Basin, Wyoming, United States - RVT100D185 | ecosystem: Environmental > Terrestrial > Soil > Contaminated >... | reverse complement strand
GGGGAAGGTCTCGCGTGGATGGACAAGAACGATCCGTTCACGTCATACTCTCCCATCACTCTCCCCGTCTCCAGATATCTTAGCGGGAAAGAGAGTTATTTCCACTCCGGAGATAACACTGGCGGTGTGTCGGTGCGCAACATATTTGCCCACGCCCATAACCACGAAGACCCGCCGTCGCTCCATGCCTTGATGCAAGGTGAGGCTGGTGGAAGCGTCGTCATCGGTGACGAGGAGGTTCGGAAGTGGCTCAAGGAGCACCGTATGGAGGCTCTCTTTGAGCCGGCGGCGGCAGCCTTGAGCAAGCTCATCCTCGAGCCGACTGACGGCACGGAGTAACTCTTGCAACGGTTAAAAACCGTTGTCAAATAAGGGGTTCTCGGCTGTGTCGAGGACCCTTTTTATTTGTCAAGTTTCTTGCTTGACCACCTTGACAAAAACGTGCTATCATTTCCTTATCTCTGGTGCTGTCGAGCCCAGAGCTTTTTTGTTCCTGGCCCTTCCCGGCCGGCTACAAGGACATATTAGCCACTACAAGACTATATGCCCATACACATATGCATCTCACTGCTAGCATCGCTCTGGCATTCTCTTTGGCACTAGGGGGCCAAGGATCATTGCAAGCAGACGTACCTCACATACTCTTGATGCCAGCGGCACAGACAGTCGAGCAGTACACACGCGACTACTTTGCCGATGAGCCCGTGTTGGCCGACATTGCACAGTGCGAGTCGCACTTTAAGCAGTTCAACAAAGACGGCTCCATACATCGCGGCCGCGTTAACAAAAGCGACCTCGGTATCATGCAGGTTAACGAGTACTACCACGGCAAGACGGCAGATCAGTTGGGGATAGACCTCTACACCATCCAAGGCAACCTTGCATACGCCAAGTACTTGTATGAACAAAAAGGCACTGGCCCCTGGATATCGTCCAAACCGTGTTGGGGTAAGTCTGCAGAAGCTCAAAAATTAGCACTCAACGGATAAGTAATAAACAACAAAACCGCTCCGGCAACCCAGGGGCGGTTTTGTTGTTTAATTGATGCTATTGCATTGTTCCGACGTGGTATACGTCGGAAAATGTATATTGTGCGACGTATGTATTCTCAAAATCAGGCTGGATACGCTACAATCAAACTATGTACCAAAACAAGTTGCGCTCCCTCCTCTCCCCCGCCGAGCACCGTGTGTTTAAAAAACTTGATACTCCAGAGCGTATACAAACCTGTCTGGAGGCACTCCCCCAAAATTTTTCTCGCAGCAGGGAGGGGAGCTGCCGCTCGGTACGCCGCATAGTGGCAGAGGGCAAGGCATATTGCCTTGAAGGGGCTGTGTTTGCCGCGGCTTCCCTTGCCTACCACGGCTCGCCTCCTTTACTGCTTGATATAAAAACAACCGACCACGACGAAGAGCACGTGGTTGCGATCTTTAAAGAGGACGGCCGCTGGGGCGCAATAAGCAAGACAAACCACCCTGTTCTGCGCTGGCGCGACCCGGTGTACAAGAGTGTGCGAGAGCTCGCGATGTCTTACTTCCACGAATATTTTTTATGGCAAAACGGGAAAAAGACAATGCGCAGCTACTCAAAAGCTTTCGACCTGCGCCGGTACCGGCCGGAGAGCTGGGTCACCACAGAGGGCTCATTGGAGTGGTTGGCCGAAGCGTTGGACAAAGCGCCACACTTCCCTGTTGCGTCGCCGGCCGCTATGAAAAACAAATTACGCAAAGCAACAAAGATAGAGCGCAGAGTTCTTGAGCTTGAGGAGTGGAGCAGGTTGGGTAAGCGTACTAGGTTTTAAGCCCAACTCCCCTTCTAAACAACCAAAGGATAAGTATCAAGAAAAGGGTTATGAGGCCGATTAGCACTCCAAATGCGAGCCATATATTGACATCAGATGTGCCTAAAAAACCGTATCGGAAAACATTAACCATATAAAGCACCGGGTTAGCGAGCGACACCGTCTGCCAAAAAGGTGGGAACTGTTGTATGGAGTAAAACACGCCGCCCAAAAAGGTCATCGGCGTCAGCACAAATGTGGGGACAATCGAGATAGAGTCAAAACTTTCCGCAAACATCGCATTGAGGAAGCCGCCGAGCGAAAAGAGCACACAGGTCAATATAAACGCCGCCATTATCAGAGGAATACTGTAAAGGGTAATGTGGGTAAAAAAGAGTCCAACACCAAGCACCAAAATGCCCGTGATACAGCCGCGCACGATGCCAGCTGTTACGTATCCGCCTATAATGACCCACTCGGGCATTGGCGACACCAACATCTCTTCAAGGTTGCGCTGGAACTTGGCCATAAACAGTGCGGTAGAGGTGTTGCTGTAAGCGTTCATAATTACCTGCATCATAACTAGACCGGGCACTATAAACATAATGTAGGAGACCCCGTGTATGGGAGGCAGTCTTGAGCCAATGAAGGTGCCAAAAACAAGGAAGTACAGCACGGCGGTAACAATAGACGGAAAAAATGTCTGCTTCCACAAACGAAGCATCCGGACAACATCTTTTCGCACGACTGTGTAATAAGCAATTAGTGTCTTGTTTGTGTCCATATTATATAGTGTGGTTACTTTTGCTCTATCAGTTCCATAAATATGTCTTCGAGGTCTTTGTCGTCGTGGCGCGTTAATAGTTCCTGCATAGGCTCGTGCACAACTATCTCTCCGCGGTTTATAACCGCCACAGTGCGGCACAATTGCTCGGCCTCCTCCAGATAGTGCGTGGTGAGTATTATGGTTGTACCCTCGGCATTTATTTTACGCAGAAACTTCCACATACTGCGCCGAAGCTCAACATCTACACCGGCAGTCGGCTCGTCTAATATCAAGAGTTGTGGGTGATGTATAAGCGCGCGCGCTATCATCAGTCGCCGCTTCATTCCGCCGGAGAGTTTTTGTGCCTTCTCCGCACACTTTTCCCAAAGCCCGAGCTCTTTAAGTATCGCCTCTGCGTCATGGAGCGCGGTGCTGCGCGGGATGCCATAGTACCCAGCCTGATTTACCACAATGTCTTGCACCTTTTCAAAAATATTGAAGTTAAACTCCTGCGGCACCAACCCCATGTAGGACTTGGCCAGAGAGTGGTTGGTGTCTATTGAGGTGCCAAAAATTTCTGCAGAGCCGCTTGTTTTGACGGTAAGCCCAGCAAGGATGCTGATTAGTGTTGTCTTCCCCGCCCCGTTTGGGCCAAGTAGTGCAAAAAAATCACCGGGTGCAATGGAAAGGGTCGCGCCTTTAATCGCCTCCACTCCGCCTTTATACACTTTGCGTAGATCTTTTATTTCAACAGCCGGAATTGATGTCACAATGGAAGAGTATAACACCTAAAGAATAAAATAATAAGTAGAAAAACAAAAACCCGCCGTCAATTGGCGGGTTTTTGTCTAAAGTGGCAGATATTACATCGAGCTCGAAGAGGAGCCCATGCCCATTTTTTTGACCAGCATCCACACTGCCGAAAGTCCGACCAAAACATAGACCAGCCATTCTACTTGTGGCCACGAGCCCAAGAGAAGGTTGACCACGTTCCAGTTGCTGCCGGCAAACGCGCCAATTCCGACAAGGCCCCAGTTGAGCCCGCCGATAATAACCAGCCAGTACACGACCATAGTAATATTCATAGATACGTTCAGTTAAGTACAGAAAAACTGCATAAGTACGGTTCGACCTATACCGTAGCATCTATTATAGCGCCGCAGAAGTGGCACATAGCCCAATTGTGGACACCTGTTGATATCTCTTTATTGGGGAATTGCTGGTAAATATGAGAGTGGGTTTAGGTATGCGGAGAGGTCTGCAACCGGCATGGTGTATATTTTGCCCTTGCAGCTTTTGCTCGGGAAGGAGGTAATTTTAGCACCCGCGCTCGCATAGACCCCAAAGTGCAAGTGAGGCCCGGTAGAATAGCCGGTGGTATCAGAGTACCCCACTACCTGCCCTTGGGATACCATATCTCCCTCCCCCACCATGTAGGTGGCCAGGTGCGCGTAAATGGTTGAAAGGCCGTTATCGTGGTCTATAAACACCCACTTGCCGTAGGAGGCGCCTGGGCAGGTTAGGTCGGTGTTCCCCACCCCGCGCACCACGCCGCCACGTGCGGCGCGCACAGGGGTTCCAGGACTTGCCCGCAAGTCTATAGCGTTGTGCCCCTTGCCGTTGTAGAGTTGTGGGTTTTTGGTCGCAAAGTCGGTGTTGCCAAAGTATTGTGTGATATGCACCGAGTCGAGCGGCCACATGAGCACCCCCGCCTGCGCTGCGGCAAAACTGCCAGGATTAACCAGCAGGTTAAGTTGGGATTCAAAGTTGAGAAGGTCTTGCTCAAACTTAATTTCCTCGGCCTGTTTTTTTGCTATCTGGGCCTGGTAGGTGGACTCTTTGTTTTTTGTTTCTGTCAGGAGTTGGTTTTGTGCGTCCCTTGCTATAGCTAACCCCTTCTTTTCTTGATTAAGATTTGCCTTGAGGTTTGCCAGTTCCGTGCGTTTTTTTTCGGCAACGCTTTTGTCTGTCTCATAGGTAACCTTGAGAGACGAGAGTTCGTAGATGTGTTTCTGCAGGCCGGTACGCACACTCCCCAACGTTACCGCTTGGTCAAAAAGCTCCGAAAGTGTTGATCCACCCAGCAGTGCCACAGCAATCGGCTGTGCGTCGAGGAGTTCAAGTTCGCGCAATGAGTCGGCTATTTCCATTTGGCTGGCCGCGATGCTGTCGACGGTTGTGGTTATAGAGCCGGAGAGAGATGCTATTTCTTTGTCTTTCTGTGTAATCTGCGCATTTGTGAGCGTAATGTTCTTGCTCAATTTTTGGATGTTAAGGTCGAGTGCCTTCACCGCTGTCTGGAGTGTCTGTTTTTGCTCGCTTGTTGAGTTGAGTTCGGTTTGCAGTTGCGCGATTTCTGCCTTGAGCTGGGCTATCTGCTGCGCACCCGCGTCTATCTGTGCCTGTATGTCGCTTGTGGTGTCAGCGTACGTGGTCATTGCCCACAGCACGCCAAAAAGCACACATAAAATAACAACCGCGCGTCGGCGTGACATTGCCTTACTGTAGCATACTGGCCGCCTTCCCTAGCCGCTCCAACGTTTTTTCCTTGCCCAATAGTCCGGCAAGAGTAAATGGGTCGGGCGACTTTTCCATACCAGAGAGTGCTACCCGCATAGGCCAAAGCACCGTGGCCCTTCCCACTTCTGATGCGTAGGGGTACAGTACTTCCCTAACCTTCTCTGCGGTAAAGCCCTCTGTTATAAGTGCTCCAAGCATCTCTGCCACTTTGGTAAGGTGCAAGAGCACTTGCACCTCCTCTGCCTTGGCCTCCCTCAGTAACAACTCCTTGCTATATGCCGTAGCTTCATCCATAAAACTAAACTCGCCGCTTTTAAGAGCTTCAGATGCCTCGCTGAGCGTTTGCACCCTCTCTTTAAGGAGCGGCACGAGCGCTTGGTTTACTGATGTAGAGGTAAATTGCTTCAACCGGCCCGCAAAGTCCTCGTCCGAAAGTAGTTTTATATGCTCGCGGTTAAACCAGAGCAGCTTTTCTTCATCAAAAATTGCGGGGCTTTTTTGGACTCGCTCAAGCGTAAATTGTTCAATTAGTTCTGCCTTGGTTAAGACCTCCTCGCCCCCCTTTGGGTGCCACCCTAAAAGGGCGTCAAAGTTTAGTAGCGCTTCTGGCAGGTAGCCCTCTTCGCGATACGCGGTTATGGCCTTGGCCCCCTTGCGTTTGGAGAGTTTGGTGCGGTCGGGCCCCGTAATGAGCGGCAGGTGCGCGTATACGGGCTGTGGGGCCCCCAGTGCTTCGCCGATAAGTATTTGCCGGGGAGTGTTGGAGATATGGTCCTCACCTCGCACCACATGGGTCACCCCCTCGTCCCAATCGTCGGCAACCACCGCAAAGTGGAACAATGGTTCGGTGAAGCTCTTGGCGATAACAAAGTCTTTAAGCTCTGTAGTGTCAAAAGAGATAACATCGTGTACCACATCATCAAAACTAATTGTTTTGTTTGGGTTTTTAAAACGGATTACCTCACTCCTCCCCTCCCCATCTTGAGGTTCTTCCTTTGACACGTATGCCTTACCTTCTACAACAAGAGCGCGTAAAAGTTCCTCGTGGCGCGTGGCGTGCTCGCTCTGCCGATAGCGGTGGTCAAACTCAAGTCCGAGCCAGTCAAGCGCATCAAAGGTGTTGTCCTCATATTCTTTTTTGCTACGTTCGCGATCAGTATCTTCAATGCGCACAATAAACGTGCCTCTATTGTGTCGCGCAAACAGGTACGCAAATATACCCGCCCTGACACTACCCAGGTTAAGGTTCCCGGTCGGGCTTGGCGCAAACCGCGTGACGATCTTGTTGCTCATGACTCGTGGGAGAGGGCTATGTCGAGGAGGGCGTTTGCTATTGTTTTGGAAGCGTCGACGCGAGCAAAGGTGCGCGCTTTTTCGGACATGGCGCGGGAAATCTCCGGTTTTTCCAATATGCGGCCGATTTCAGAAATTAGGAGACCTGGGGTTAGATTGTTTTGCTCTATAACCACTGCGGCGCCAGAGCGAGCGTAGGCAAACGCATTTTTTTCCTGGTCGTGAGAGGTTGGCTCCGGAATAGGTATAAGTATTGATGGTAGGCCCCAAGCGGCGATTTCAAAAATACTGCCCGAGCCGGCGCGTGATACAACTATCGTTGCGGCACCCGCTGCCATGCGCAAGGCCAAGTCGTTTAAGTAGCTAAACGGTCGATAGCGCGCGGAGTGGTTTGAATTTTCAAGCGCCACTTTTGCTCGCCCTGTTATCTCCTCGATATTTTTTTCTCCGGTTTGGTGCACTACTTGGTATTTCTCCACCAACTGTGGCAGTGCCGACAGCACACCCTCGTTAAGCACCTGCGCGCCCTGTGAGCCACCAAGTATTAGAAGGACCGGGACATCCTTCTCGAGCTTTAAAAACTCCTGCATACCTTCGCGCGCTGGCAACAGTGCCGCCTTGCGCACGGGTGCACCCGTATGTGCCACCCGACCTTCTGGAAAGTAGTGTAACGCCTCTGGAAAAGCTATGGCGACCTTATGCGCAAATTTCCCTGCCCAGAGGTTGACCCGGCTAGGAACCGCGTCTGCGGCGTATATAACAACTGGTATGCGGAAAAAACGCGCAGCAAGTATGGTGGGAAATGAGCCATAACCGCCAGTACCAAAAACTACGTCAGGATATAGGAAAAAAACTCGCACGAAAGAGCGTATCACTCCCCACCCAGTTTTGAAGATGTCTATAAAGTTAAGTATGGAAAAGTAGTGACGTATTTTGCCGGCGGATGTAGGTACGAATGTAATTCCGTTAGCAATGAGAAGCTCGCGATCATAAGGTGTTGGTGCCGAGTAGTACAGAGATGGCTCAAGTAGCTTTCTGTCGCGCACCACGTCGCTCATGGCCTCAGCCACTGCTATGATTGGGTAAAAGTGCCCTCCTGATCCGGAGCCGGTAAAGAGTATCTTCATGTGCTTTGTAGTGTAGCAGACCCTGTTATTTTTTCATCCGTCTAGAGATGCTCAACAACACCCCCACCTCGACCAAAGCAATGGCGAGTGCGGTCCCCCCATGCGAGACAAATATGAGCGGCACGCCAACCAACGGCACCAGTCCAAGGGTTGAGGCAATGTTAAAAAACGACTGACCCACTATAAGTACAACTATACCCACTGCCAAAAGCCCGCCAAACGGTTCTGGAGCGCGTGCAGCTATCCGCAGCCCAAACACAGCAAAAGCAACAAAGAGTCCGAGGAGTATACCAGACCCGACAAACCCAAATTCCTCCCCTGCAACCGCAAATATCGAGTCGCCTATAGGCTCCGGCAGGTAGGAAAACTTTTCTATACTCTGGCCAAACCCTCGGCCTAGGAGGCCGCCGGAGCCAACCGATATAAGCGACTGCTGTATCTGCCAGCCAGCGCCCTGCGGGTCCGCGCCCTGGTTGATAAAAGTCTGCAGACGCTCAGCTACATAAGGGCGCTCATAAGCGGCTAGACCTACCAATGCGGCTCCTACAAGCGCCAAAATTGCTAGGTGCGAAAGCTTGCCGCCCGCTGTAAACAGCATCACAGTCGCAGCCAGCGCTATTATCATGGCACTTGCGGTGTCGGGTTGGCGCAAAACTAGTAGTGTTGCGCTACCGGCTATAAATAGTAGTGGGAGTATTCCCCATCGCCAGGTGCCTATTTGTTTGTAATGTGACGCGTACATCGCGGCGAGAAACGCAACCGTGGCAAACTTTAACAACTCCGATGGTTGAAAAGATATTGGGCCAAGAGATATCCATCGCGAAGCCCCTTTTAGAGTAAGTCCTACGTGAGGGACAAAAGTTAGTAGTGTAAGCAAAAGTGCAAAGCCAAACAAGTATGGCGTATATGTGCGCCAAATACGGTAGTCTGTGCGCGCGACAATGTAGCTAAGTATGCATCCAAAAACCAATCCAAGGATCAGCTGACTGACTGCCACAGACGTAAACGAAGCGCCTCCGTCGCGTGCCAAAAGCCCCAGTGCCGCTGAGGTAAAGATAAGAAGGCCGACCACGACCAGTGCGCTCGCGGTGAGTAAAAAGGCTGTGTCAACCGACTTCCTCACAGTAGTGCTATAGAAAGGCCTATAATGGCGGCAACCATACTAACAACCCAGTAGCGCATAGTTACTTTATATGCCGGCCAGCCGATTGCCTCAAAATGGTGGTGGAGAGGCGCGACACGAAATAGTTTGTGGCCAAACAGTTTTTTGGAAGACATTTGGAGTATAACAGAACCGACCGTCACGACTAAAGGAAGTGCAATGACAGGCAATGCCAAAACCCCGCGACCCTCGCCGTGCGCGTCGGTTAAAAAGGCGATGACTGTTAGAGCTAGCGCTAGCCCCATTGTCCCCGTTTCGGAAAGGTAAAAACGCGCTGGCGGAATGTTAAACCACAAAAAAGCCAATAGCGCGCCGGTTATTGCGGCACTAAGCCCCGCAATATCCATCTGGTTTTGAAAAAATGCGAGCCCGGAATAAGCGGCAAAAATTGCTCCGTAGACACCTCCCGAGAGTCCGTCTATACCATCTATTATGCCGCCGGCGTACAAAAAGAGAGCCGTCAAAACAAAAAACGGTATAAACATCCACCCCAACTCGAGCGGTCCGGCAACGAATGGGAAAGAAATCGCCGACACTTCAAGTTTACTAAAGAACCACCATGCGCAAAACAGTGCAACCACCGCCACCGCAAGCAATCGCACGCGCAAAGGTAGCCCGCCACGCCCGCGCACCTCGAAGTAGTCATCCAGTAGGCCCACCAATGCGCCAACCAGTAGCGCCGCAAGCGGCAGCCATGTTTGTGTACGGCTGATAAAATCTATGTGGCTAAACACTTCTGGAAAATTAATTGCGAGTATCCTCAAAACCCCCGCAGTTATGAGAACACTTCCCCACACCAAGACGCCTCCGGCACGCGGCGTGCCCACTTCCCTTTTTTCGTGTAGGCGGTTAAAAGTTTCTGCAGGAGTGCCATCGAGCCCCACTTTTCCTGCACGCGGCTTCCAAAAACGGTATTTGTAAAGTGCGTGGGTTAAAAACGGTGTAACCCCCACTCCAAAGAGAAAAGCGAGTAGTGATGGCAAAAATATACGCATTAGGTCAAATGTAGTCATAAGTTAGTTGGCTGGGTCACGCACTGCAGCTACAAGAGCGCGTATGTCTTCAAAGCGCTTTTCGCGCGTTGAACCCAACACCACAGCCACAAGCGGGTGTCCTATCTCGATATCAAACACCGCAACCAGGTTGCCGCCGGCAAGGTCAGTGTATCCTGTTTTTGCCCCGACAAGTCCAGGAATATCTAGGAGAGGAGTGTCAGTTGACGTTGCGTTAAGCTGTACGGCTCCAGAGTTTATAGTAACCGACGCCTGGGCTGTAGCACTAAAAAGAGTCGGGTAGCGTTGCATAAAAGCGGTTGCCAGGAGTGCGACATCGTAGGCCGAGCCGTAGGCCCCGGCGATTTCGAGGTCCAGGTCTAGCCCGGTTGGGTTTGAAAAGTGTGTTTGCGAAAGCCCCAAGACCTTTGCGGTGCGATTCATCTCGTCGATGATTGTTGGGCCAACAGCGTCTGCCGCGGCAGCCATCGCGTCGTTTGCCGAAGCGACGAGCCCAAAGCGCAGCAGTTGTTCTACCGACCACTCTTCCCCTGGCCGGAGCCCCCAGTCGCCTTCCGGCCGCAAGTTTTGCGATGTTATTACAACGGCCTGCTGGTCACTAACGCGCGCCAAAATTGCCTGTGCTGTCATCAGTTTGGTGAGTGAGGCAAGGGCGAGCGGCTCCGTGGCATTTTTTGCAAACAAAACCTGTCCGGTGGTTGGGTCGTAGAGCACGGCCGCTTTTGCGGTTATTGCCTCTTCAGGTAGCGTGATAGACGCCGGGAAAACTACAAGCTCCTTAGCGGCAGCCGGGGCGACATATAGTGGCGGCACTATTATTGTGATGAACACCGCAAGGCACAGGGATGCGCCTGCAAACAAAAAAGGGGCGGTAGTGTAAGTGAATGGTTTTACCATGTTTACGATGTGTTGGACTGGCCCTCCTGCTCGCGGTAGGTTGCCTCAAGTGTGGCTAGCTGTTGGCGCACGGACTCATAGTCTGGTATGTCGCTGTGCCCTTGCACGCCCAGATGAGCGTACATTTCGGTTGTGGGTTCGTACAAAAAGGAGCGAGTGTCTTTTGGGTTTACTACTTTGCGCACTAATCCGCGCATGGTGAGAGTGCGCAGTATGTGGCTTGAGTTAACCCCACGGATAAAGTCTATATCGCTGCGGGTTAGTGGGCCGCGATACAACACAGCGGCCAACGTTTCTTGTCCGGCGCGGCCAATTTCGCGGGTAAACGCCTCTTTGCGCACGCGCTTTATGTGCCCTGCAGCAATGGGCGATGCGCGCAGCTCCGCCACCCTGCCATCGTCTACCACCACAACTCCGCGCGCGCGGCTTTGCATAACTAGTGTGGCTATCGCCTTCTCGCACTCTGGCAGAGAAATACCAAGTGCCTCGGCAAGCTCCTCGTGACTTAATGGCCCTAACGCAAAAAGGAGCGCTTCAAGCAGTATAATAAGCTCGCCATCATTCATAGGTAGGTGTAGAGACAGAATCAGACTCAAGCATAATATCCCCGAAGTCTCGCTCCTGTGTGACTTTTATTATACCCCTTTTTACCAGCTCCAGAAGCGCCAAAAAGCTCACAACAACCTCAGTGCGCTCGCGTTTGCCCAAGCCAGAAAACTCTTTAAACGAAAGGCGCATAGCATTGCCCACACGCGCCTCGAGCCGTGCCACCATGTCTTCAAGAGAAACCATCTTTTTTAAAGACACCTTTGGGAGCATAAGTGCCTGCGGGAAGCCTTCTATAAGTGAGCGCACCGCGCTTATTATGCTGCTTTGTGTTACGGACTGGTCGGGAGCGTACAAGGGCTCCTGCTCTGCCTCGCCACCCTCAAACATGTATGGAGCGTTCATGGCAGCGGCAACTCCGCTACCCGCTTTTTTAATTATCTGGTAGAGAGCAAGGCGGTACTCGAGCTCTTTAATGTCGCGCTCCTCCTCCCCCGTTAAAGAAAGAAATGGCAAAAGCGAGCGGGACTTTATAAGAAGCAGTGTAGCCGCAAGCGCTATAAACTCGGCCGTTTCTCCAATCGGAGCGCTTTCCATCGCATTGATACGTTCCAAATACTCTTCCGTAACCGCAGCGAGGGAAATGTCGTTTATCAGCAGCTTGCGCTTCTCCACCAGCTCCAAAAGCAGGTCGAGCGGGCCCTCGTAAACAGATGTTTTAACGGTTATTGGCATAGGAAGTGTCGCACGCAAAGCTACAAAAGAGGGTTAGACTTGGCCTAGCGGCCCGGAGTGCACTCTTTTGTAGCTTTGCGTGCAGAGCTTTATATAACAAATTCGCCATTTTCATATATCACTTTTGTTTTGCCGCTTGATAAGTGTGCGGTTACGCGGCGCTTAGCGGTTGAGATTATATCGGTGTGCACGGAAGAGTCGTTAAAACCGAGAGACTTTTTTTGTGCCCCTGTTAGTTTGCTTACGTCGCCAGCGTAGGTGTCTGCGTACGCTGAGCCCAGTGCGATGTGCGTGTTGCCCTGTGGGCCCCCGATGTTTTCGTCAAACAAAGTTTCCGCCATAAACTTGGTGATTTTTGAGAAGCGCCGGTCGGTAAGAGAAAACTCCCCCACCCGGTCGGCGCCTGGTGTGCGTATCATCTCCTTAAGCAGTTTCTCGCCTGTTTTGGCTTTTGCTTTTACAACTCTCCCATTTTTAAACCACAGCTCAATGCCGGTTACGCGGTTGCCGTAGCGGTAGAGTGGTTGGTTGAATCGGATCCAGCCTGAAGTGCCGCGCCAGTCCGGGCTGGTAAAAATCTCGAAACTTGGCATATTGGCGCCGCGACCGGAGAGCCACTTGCGCTTTTTGCCGAGCGTAACCCAGAGGTCGGCATCAGCCCCTTCTACATGGAGTTTTTCAATATTGGGCGAAAGAGCATCAAGTTTATGGTTGTAAGCGTGAATGTCGCGATAGACGCGGCGCCAGGTGGTAAGTGGGTTTTTGTCGTTGAGAAAGCAGGCCTTTTCAATCTCGCGCCAATAGGCACGCGGCGAAAGGCCGGCCTCTTTTGCCATAGCCGGCGTGCCGTAGAGCGCTATTGTCCACGAGAGCTTACCCTGGTGCTCTTTGTGTCGGCGCCAGTCCATATATTGCTTCATCGCTTGGCCTCGGCGCATTATTTTTTTTGGGTGCACGTTTTTTAGCGCGTGCGGGTCGGTGTTGCCCAAAATAAATAGAACGTGGTCCATTTGGTCTACCAACCCGCGGAAGTAGTGTTGAGGGAAAAAGTCGAGCTGATGCGCCTTGGCGTGTTCAAAAAAAGATGCGCTAAAGTTGTAGCGGTCATCATCGTCCGGCAGGTAGTGCTGTATGACATGCCCGCCAGCCTTTAAAACTGCCGTGCGCACCGCCAAAAACAGAGGCTTGGAACTCTCCGGCCCATTGATGTTGACCACATCGCCCTTCTTAACCCCTTTGCCGTGGTTTAGGGCAAAGTTGACCAGCACGTCGGCATAGCGCTTGAGTACCACATCGCTGGGGGTGTAGGGCTTTTCCATATCCACCCTATTGTAGCTAAAAATAAGGCGATTTTAAAGGGTCACACCAGCAGGGTCATTCACATAACCTAATCCTCTGTTTAAGATGCGATTTCAAATATTTTTTGTACTAAAGCCGTGCGGGCATAAAATGCGCGGCTAGTTGACCCATGCCCGGGGCCTTTTGTTCTAGCTTGTATCCACTTACCATCTTTTCCTGTGAGTGAGTCAAACCCTTCCCCGATAAGTTTATTTCTTATGAAGTCATAGTCATTTTTTATTTCTTTAATTAGCTGATCATCTTCCGCAAAATCCAAACTCGCAACCTTAATTAGCTCAGCTTTTTCTGCATTTTTACCATGCCACATTACTGCACAGAATATAATAGTCTTTAATTTTGACCAGCAATGACTCTCAAAAAACTCATGTTCCCGAAGTTCATCGGGATTAATCATTGTGATAGCCATGGTTTCTTTTGGAGTAAGTATTTTTCCTTTTTTATAAAAACTGACTGACTTTAACTCATACGTAAGGCCGTTCGGAGCTTTTGACACGTTTGTTTCTAATCCGGCAAGTCTTTCCAAAACAAGACCCTTCCAACCCTTATTCTGCTTACCGGTTTCGTA
>Ga0326597_10008592_pt1 | contig 13764 bp, 9 predicted proteins | sample RVTome_12_FD_203789 | JGI IMG/M metagenome (GOLD analysis project Ga0326597, IMG submission 203789) | Soil microbial communities from uranium-contaminated site in the Upper Colorado River Basin, Wyoming, United States - RVT100D185 | ecosystem: Environmental > Terrestrial > Soil > Contaminated >... | reverse complement strand
CAGCCGAGCTCACCGACGTAGGTGACTCGCAACGCCGTCACAGGCACGCGGCCGACCGTGATCTCGGCCGCCGTCAGGTAAGGGAAGGCCTCATTGCCCAGGTCATCGGTCGTGGTCGACTGCGCGATCTCGCGTGCCAGCGGCCCCCAGATGCCGATGCAGGCCCGTGAAGATGTGACGTCGTTGACCGTCACGCTGCCGTCGGCGGGCGCGTGACGGCGGATCCAGCCGAGATCGTGGTTGCCGAAGGCCGTGCCGGTGACGATAAAGAACCGATCCTCCGCGAGGCGCGTCACCGTGAAGTCGCACTCGATCCCGCCGCGCCGGTTGAGCATCTGGGTGTAGGTGATCTTGCCCACGGGCCGATCCATCTCGTTGTCGCACAGGAGCTGCAGGAAAGCCAGGGCCCCTGGGCCGCTGATCTCGATCTTGGCGAAGCTCGTCTCGTCGAAGAGGGCCGCCGCGTCCCGGGTGGCGAGCGACTCGGCGCCGATCGCGGGCGACCAGTGCTGCCCGGCCCAACCTCGGGGTCGGAGCGCCTCGTCGCCCGCCGCAGCATTCGACTCGAACCAGTTGGGACGCTCCCAGCCGGATTTCTCGCCGAAGGCGCAGCCCAGCTCAGTCAGCCGCTGGTAGGTCGGGGAGAGGCGCAGCGGCCGCGCGGACTGGCGCTCCTCGTTGGGGTAGTGGATGTCGTAGTAGGTGGCGTAGTTCTCGGTGGCGCGGGCGAGGGTGTAGGAGCGCGATCCGTATTGAGATCCGAAGCGGCGGATGTCCATCTTCCAGAGGTCCAGCTCCGGCTCGCCGTCCACGATCCATTGCGCCAGCTGGCGCCCCATCCCGCCGGCGCCGGCGATACCGTGCGCGCTGAAGCCCGCAGCCACGAAGAAGCCTGCCACCTCGGACTCGCCGAGGATGAACTCGTTGTCGGGTGTGAACCCCTCCGGGCCGTTGATCAGCCGCGTGACCCCCGCGTCCTCCATCGCCGGCACGCGCCGCACCGCGCCGGCGCTGATCTCCTCGAAGCGTGGCCAGTCGGGGGCAAGCAGCTTCCCGTTGAAGTCGGGCGGGATCCCGTCGAGCGACCACGGAGCGGGGTCGCGCTCGTAGCCGCCCATCACCAGGCCGCGCACCTCCGGGCGAAAGTAGACGAGATTGTCCGGGTCGCGCAGCTGAGGCAGGTCCGAGGTGACGCCCTTGATCGGCTCGGTGACCAGGTACTGGTGGGCGAAGGGGATGATCGGCACGGTGACCCCCGCCATCCGCCCGATCTCCGGCGCGAACATGCCGCCGGCGTTGACCACCACCTCGGTACTGACGGCGCCCGCCTCCGTCTCGACACCGGTGACCCGGCCGCGCTCGACCCCGATCCCCGTCACCCGCGTCCTTGGCAGGATCGTCGCCCCGCGGCTGCGGGCAGCGGCAACCAGCGCCTGGGTCAGGCCGCTCGGATCGAGGTAGCCATCGGTCGGCAACCAGGCCGCGCCCAAGACGCCATCGGTCACCATCAACGGGAAGAGCCGCTGGGCGTCATCGCCGCTCACGAGCTCCATCGGCAGCCCATAGGTCTTGGCCCAGCCCGCCTGGCGGCGCAGCTCCTCCATCCGCTCGGGAGAGGCGGCGAGGCGCAGCGAGCCGACCTCGCGCCAGCCCGGATCGACGCCCGTCTCGGCTGACAGCCCGCGGTAGGTGGCGACGCTGTCGACCATCATCCGGGTCAGGGTCGGGCTCGAGCGCAGCTGCCCCACCAGGCCGGCGGAATGGAAGGTCGACCCTGAGGTCAGCTCGGACCGATCGAGCAGGACGAGATCGGTCCAGCCCAGCAGGGTCAGGTGGTACGCGATCGCCGCCCCGCCAACGCCACCGCCGATGATGACGCAGCGCGCCCGCTCTGGCAGTGAGGCGCCGTCAGCCACCCGACGCCTCGCTCAGGTGCTGCTCGAAGACGGGCCCGGAGGCGTTGGCCAGGAGCCGATCAAAATGCTCGTCGGCGTACGCCACGAAGTCGACGTCGAGCGAGCTTATCCCCTGCTGCAGCACCCCCCACATCGCCTCGCGGAAGTCGGACACGATGCGCATCAGCCCCAGGCGCGCCAGGCGCGGGGACCGGACCTCGCCCTCGTAGGCCTCGAGCAGGAGCGCGTCCTCGTCCGGCGTGAGGTCGTGGTTGACGCTGAAGTTGCCGAGGTCGAAGAACGGGTCGCCCATGCCGGCGTACTCCCAGTCGACGATCCGGATCCGCTCGCCGTCGTCGATGAAGTTCGCGTTGAGCAGGTCGTTGTGGCACGGCCGCAGGTCGATCGGCGCGTCGAGCAGCGCCCGCTCGATACGGCGCCCGACGGCGAATGCCCCGTCCCAGCCCGCCGGCTGCGGCACGCCCCACGACCTTGCGAGGGCCAGGTAGGCCTCCACGATGCGCAGCGGCACGAACAGGCCGGGGATCGCCGGCCCACCGTGGATGCGGCGTATCGAGTCGGCGACGCGCCGCAGTGTCGCGGGCCGGTGGACCTGCTCGAGGCTGACCGGCTCGCCGACGATGAACCTGGTGACGAGGTACCCCTCCGGCCGGATGAAGGCGGTCACCTCCGGCCCGATCCCGACCCCCGCCGCCGCCACCGTTGCCGCGTGCTCGACCTCGCGGCTGATCCCGAGCAGGTGCGTGTCGTTGCCGGCCAGGCGGATGACGTAGCGCTCGGGGCGGCCGCCAAGCGCAATCATGTAGTTGCGATTGGTAATCCCACCCGACAGGATCGTGAGCGTCAGATCGTGCCCGGCCGTCTCCGGGATGCGCTGCAGGGCGGCGATGAGCTGGTCCCGCTGCTCGGCTGGTGGCTCTCCGTCCACCCTACCGGACCTCGTCGACGTCAGTCCACCACTTGACTCGCTCGCCGATGCGAGACCGCGCCCGCCACCCGAATGACTTCGGCTCCGCATCTAGGCTGGCCACCACGGACCTCACCTGGCCGATCACGCGCGCACGCGCAGCCTCATCCAGCTGCGGGTAGGCAAGGGCGAGCGCCGACACCTTCTCGAGGTTCCCGGTCGTGGTTCGCCACAGGCCCCAATCGGCCGCGCACAGCCGCGCGACCCGTCCCACGTCGATGGCTCCGTCATCGCGATCCGCCAGCTCATGGTCGAGGAGCAGCAGGATGATGTCGACCACATCCTTCTCATTGATCTTGGCGATCTGCAGCTTCGACAGGAGGAGCTCAGCCAGCGGAATGGTGGGGCGGTCCCCCTCGAGGCGACCGGCGAGCGGGATCCGGTGGCAGAACTCGAGGCGGTCGTAGAACACGTCGAGGTGGATCGCGCTGCCGGGGTGGTCAAAGAGGCCCCGTCGCCCCTCCGAGGTCATGGCCACCTCCCGGTCCTCGGCGTATCCGATCGATGCCAGGAAGGTCGATATCGCGCCGGCGTCGCTCTGATACCCGGCGAAGTCGATGTCGGCATACGTTCGCTCGAAGGCAGGGAGCAGGACCGCCGAGGAGGCTGGGCAATGGAGCGCGACTCCGAGAGAGCCGAGGACCCGCAGCGGGACCCCTCGACTGTCCATCTCGTCCGTGATACGAGCGACCTCGGCCTCCAGCACGGATCGGGCGATGCTCTTCGCTGTTTCCGGTGGACGCGTCGTCATCGGTGGCCTCGGGGCGGGACAGGCGCGCATTGTACGGACTGGCGAACGAATCGCACGAGGCGAGCAGGGAGCGGTATGGTCGGCCAGGCACGGGTGGTGGTGATCGGCGGCGGCATCGCCGGGGTCAGCGTCGCCCTCCACCTCGCGCGGTCGGGGTGGCGCGAGATCATGCTAGTCGAGAAGGGCACGCTGACCAGCGGGTCAACAAGCCAGGCGGCCGGCCTGGTGACGGCCTTCAACGCCTCTGCGACGATGATGTCGTTCCGTCGCCACAGCATCGAGCTGTATCGCGAGCTGGGCGTCTTTCAGACGGTTGGCAGTCTGCGGATCGCATCCAGCTCGGCGCAGTGGGGCGAGCTTCAGCGGGGTGTGAGCCGGGCGCGCGGCATCGGCCTTGAAGCTCATCTGCTCAGCCCCCAAGAGACGCGTCGCCGCCTGCCCGCCGCGTCGCCTGACGAGCTCTACGGCTCGGTGTGGCTGGCCGGTGACGGCCACCTCGATCCCCATGTCACGACGCACGCAGTGGCCGCGGCCGCTCGTGCGCTGGGGGTCACCTTCCGCACCGGAGAGCGGGTCACTGCCATTGAGCTCGGCAACCGTGCCGAGGTTCGCGCGGTCGTCACGGAGCGCGAACGAATCGTGTGCGAGCACGTGGTGAACGCGGCGGGGATGTGGGCACCGCGGATCGCGGAGATGGCCGGAGGCTGGCTCGCGAGTGTTCCGGTGGACCACCAGCACATCGCTCTGCGTGCGGTGGACGGTCACGCGCTCGCATCCGACTCCCCGTGCTTCCGCGACCCGGACAATCTCGTGTATGGCAAGGCCGAGCAGGGCGGCATGCTGGTCGGCGGATACGAGGCTGAGCCGCGGGCTCGGTGGGTGGATGGCGTGCCATGGGAGCACGGGTCGCGCTCATTGCCGCCGGACTGGGCGCGATTCGAACCGCTCCTCGCGGGGGCGATTCGCCGCTTCCCCTTCCTGGCCGATGCCCAGCCGTTGCGGCTCATCAACCACCCCGACGCGATCACTCCCGACGCCAATCCGCTCCTGGGCCCGATGCCAGGGGTGCGCGGTCTCTGGGTCGCCGCCGGGCTGTCGCTGAATGGGTTCGGCGCGGCAGGCGGAATGGGACGTGCGCTGGCAGGGTGGATGACGGCCGATGATCCGGACGTGGATGTCCATGCGTACCGGCCGTGGCGCTTCGGGGCGGCGTACCGCGACCCGTACTACGTGGCCGCGACCGCATGTGAGGCCTACCGGTACTACTACCGTCTGCGCTACCCGTTCGACAGTGACACGGCGGGGCGCCCGCGGCGCCTGAGCCCGCTCCATGGTCGGCTGCAGGAGGCTGGCGCGGTCTTCGGGACGAAGCACGGCTGGGAGCGAGCCGACCACCTCGAGCCTGGCGGCGCATGGCGGATGGCGGGCGAGGATCAGCGCGCGTACGGCTGGTCTCGACCACCCTGGCTCGAGGCGGTGGCCGAGGAGCATCGCGCTGTTCGCGAGCGGGTGGGCCTCATCGACCTGACGTCGTTCGGAAAGATCGAGGTCCGCGGCGCCGGGGCGCTCGGCCTGCTCCAGCGGGTTGCGACGGCGAATCTCGACCGACCGATCGGATCGGTCGTCTACACCCAGTGGCTCGACGGCCGCGCAGGCATGGTCGCCGACGTCACGCTCGTCCGCCTCGCCGGCGACCGATTCCGGGTCGTGACGGGGGCTGGGTACGCGGCCAGCGACCTCGGCTGGCTGCAGCTCCACGTTCGGGACGGCGAATCGGTCCAGCTGAGGGATGCCAGCGACGAGCTGGCCTGCCTGGGGCTGTGGGGCCCGTCGGCTCGCGACGTGCTGGGCGCCGTCACCGACGATGACGTGAGCAACGCAGGCTTCCCCCCCAGGACCGCCGCCACGCTACAAGTCGGTGGTGGCGAGGTGCTCGCCCAGCGCATCTCGTACGCGGGGGAGCTCGGCTGGGAGCTCTATGTCGAACCGGCCTGGGCGGTCCAGCTGTGGGATCGGCTCATGCTGGCCGGCCATGACCACGGGATCGCCGTCTTCGGCTACAGGGCGCTCGACAGCCTCCGGATGGAGAAGGGCTACCGCTACTACGGCACCGACTTGACCATGCGGGAGACGCCGCTCGAGGCGGGCCTGTCGCGCCTTGTGGCGTGGGACAAGCCCGACTTCGTGGGAAAGGTGGCGCTGGTGGCCCGGCGTGACGCCGGGCAGCCAGCCATGCGGCTCCGGAGCGTGACCCTGAGCGATCCTGCCCCAGGCGCATCGGACACAGATTGGCTCCCCGTGTATGGGGGAGAGGCGGTCCGCGCTGGCGGTGACGTGCTCGGTCGCCTCCGCAGTGTCGCCTATGGACACTCATTGCGCCGCATGGTCGGCTACGTGTATCTTCCGACCCATCTCGCCGTGGGGGAGGAGGTCGAGATCGAGGTTTTTGGGCGGACCGCTCGCGGGACGGTCTCCCCCGACGCCCTGGTCGATCCCGGTGGTGAGCGGATGCGCGCATAGGCCAGGAGTCGATGGTGCCCCTCTTCGGCGATCGGTCCCGGGGGAAGCAGACAAAGGTCTTCTACGCAACCGATGTCCACGGTTCCGAGCGGACCTGGCGCAAGTTCCTCGCCGCCGCCAGCTTCTACCACGCCGATGTCCTGGTGATGGGCGGCGATGTGATGGGGAAGCTTGCAATCCCGGTCATTCGTGAGCCAAGCGGCCACCACCGGGCGACGATCCATGGCCGCGTGGAGCGGCTCGAGACGCTCGCGGAGGTTGAGCGCGCCCGTGAGCTGATCCGCTCGCTCGGCTTCTACGACATCGTCATGGACGAGGACGAATACCGCACCGTGCGTGACGACCCCACCGCGATCGACGAGCTGTGGCGGCGTCTGGCGGTCGAGCGCCTGGCGCGCTGGATCGATTTGGCCGAGGATCGCCTTGGACCCTCTGGCATCCAGTGCTTCGTGTCCGGCGGGAACGACGACCTGCTGGAGGTGATGGAGACGCTGCCCTCCGAGGGGACGCGCTCCTTCGTGGCCTGCGAAAGCCGCGTTGTACCGCTTGACGACGACCACGTCATGGTCAGCCTGCCCTACGTCAACCCGACCCCTTGGCAGACGCCGAGAGAGGCCCCCGAGGAGGAGCTAGCCGCGATGATCGACCAGGGCGTGGCGGGGATCACCGACTTCGGGAAGGTGATCTTCAACTTCCACGCGCCGCCGGTCAGCTCAACCCTTGACACCTGCGCCATGCTCGACGCGACCACCGATCCGCCGTCCCAGGTCGTCCGCGGTGGGCAGCCGGTCATGTATGGGGCCGGCAGCACCGCGGTGCGCGCCGCGGTTGAGCGCTACCAGCCATTGCTTGGCCTCCACGGCCACATCCACGAGTCCCAGGCCGCCGCGCGGCTTGGACGGACCCTGTGCATCAACCCCGGCAGCGAGTACGGTGAGGGGGTGCTGCGGGGGACCTTGATCAATCTCTCCAAGGGCAAGGTGCAGAGCTACCAGATGACGGCCGGTTGAATGACGCCCCACTCCACGGGCGGGGCAAGAGGAGCAGAGGAAGGAAGGTGTGATCCCGGAGGCGAGTGAAGAGCGTGCGCGCCGTTGCGCGATCTCGTGACTGCAACACAGGAGGTGGATAAGGGTGGCGACACAGGCGATCCCCGCCGCGGCTATGCCAGAGGTCTTCGTTCGGAAGTCATCCGGCCTGGTCCGCGTGATGTCCCCATCGTCGGCGTTTGTCTACAACGTGCTGACGATGGGCCTGATCTTCCCCTGGACGTATCTCTGGGCGCCGGGCGCACTGCCCGGCGGACGGCTGGTCGAGGGGATCCTCCTGGCGATGGTCCTGGAGATTCCGATCGCCCTCTCCTACGTCTGGCTTTCAACCGCCTTCCCCCGAACCGGCGGCGACTACGTCTTCCAGAGCCGCGTCTTCGGGGGTGGCCTGGCGTTCACGATCGTCTTCTCGGGCTTCGTGATCTGGATCCTGCAGTGGGTGGCCCTCTCCGGGTGGCTGCTGGCGACGCTCGGATTTGCGCCGCTCTTCCTTGGGCTCGGCGCCTCCCTCAACAACACCGGCCTGGTCGACGTGGCAGCCTGGTTCACGACCCCCATCGGGATCATCGTGACGAGCATCGCCAATGCCGGGATCGCCCTTCTGATTCTGGGGTCCGGGTTCCGGAACTACGTCCGCGTGCAGCGGGTGATGTGGATCGCCATCCTCCTTTCGTTTGGGACGATGCTCTTCGTCTTGGCGACCACCAGCCCGGGTGTGGTGCCAGGGCGGCTCGACGCCTTCTCGGCCGCGATCGGTGGGTCGTCCACCTTTACCGCGGACGCCATCGCTGCGGCGCAGGGCGCCGGCGTGGATCTCAACCCGCCATTCAGCCTGCTCGCGACCCTCCTGATCGCGCCGATCGCCTGGACCTCGCTGCAGTGGGCAACCTATTCGAGCCAGCAGAATGGCGAGATCAAGTCGGCGGGCTCATTCCGGAACCAGGCGTTCATCATCGTTGGTGCGCTGGTACTCACCGGCCTGCTGCTGGCCCTGCTGGCCTTCGTGCTCGAGGGCGCTGTTGGGTCCCAATTCCTCTATGTCGCCGGCTCCGGGTACTGGAGCGGCGTCTCCGAGGCGTCGCTGGCAGGTTCCTACCTGTGGCCAAACATCCTGGCGACCGCGATCGCGTTCAACCCTCTCGTCACCCTCCTGATCGCTGCCGGGTTCATCCTCAACGGGCACCAGATCGTGCACAACTGCTACATCGGCATGACGCGCGTGATGGTAGCCATGTCCTTCGATCGGCTGCTGCCTGAGTGGGTCAGCCGAGTGAGCGATCGGTTCCACACCCCCGTGAATGCCCACGTGGCCTACTTCGTGGCGAGCATTCCGGTGATCTGGCTCTACAACAACTTCTCGTACGGGGATTCCACCTGGACCTCGTTGACCCTCGGCGTCACGTTTGCCTGCGGATACGTGTTCGTGGCCACGGCACTTGCCGGGGCGCTGCTGCCGTACCGGGCCAGGGCGGCCTACGAAGCATCCCCGGGCGCGAAGTACACGCTCGGCGGCCTGCCGCTGGTGACGATCATCGGCCTGCTGGGGTCAGCAGCGGGGGTCGTCTTCCTCTACCTGTTCATCACCAACGCTCAGCTGGGCCTGACCAGCCAACTCGCGAACACCGTCGTGGGCGGTGTCCTGCTCTTCTCCGCGGCCTGGTACCTGATCGCAAAGCAGGTGCGTCGCAGTCGCGGCATCGACGTCTCGTTCGCGTTCAAGGAGATTCCTCCGGAGTGATCCCCTGACGTCGACTGCCTGAACCACCCCGACCCGGGCGCCTCCGCCGCCCGGGTCGGCTCATGGACGGACGTCGCGGACCCATCGCGCGAGATCGTTGGAATCGAGCCCCGCCGCGGCACGGCCCCACCGCTCCTCAGCCCACCCCCAGAAGTCGAACTCGATGGTTGAGATGTGTGCCTGGATCGCCGCCCAGAGCGTCCAGCCAACGTCGGACATGATCATGTTCAAGCGCATTCGAGCCAGGAGCGCCGACGTCGCATCACCGAAGTATGCGACGCACAGCTCCTCCGTCTGCCCGCTGTCCCAGCCGAGCTCCTGGCAGGTATTTCCGAGCTCGAACGCCGGATCGCCGTTGCCGCTGTACTCGTAATCGACGATCCGCAGGTACGCACCGTCGTCGATGTAGTTCTCGGCCAGCAGGTCGTTATGGCAGGGCACGGCCGGTAGCGGCCTGGCGCGCAGAGCGCCCTCGAGCTCCGGCAGCCGACCTACGCGCTCCCGGTAGCCCGCCGGAATCGGGATCCCCCGCTCCTCGACGACGCGCAGGTACCGCTCCGCCAGACGGAACATGTCAAAGTCGTGCAGAAAGCGGGGACCGGCGTGCAGCCGCAGCAGGGAGGCCGCCGCCCGCGCAGGCATGCCCGGCTCGGCCAGCGACCCGTTCGACATCGTGCGTCCCTCGATCCACTCCAGGACGATGACACCGTGCTCGGGCAGCGAGTAGATGACCCGGGCGCCGATCCCCGTCTCCGCAGCCGCGCGGGTGTTGTGCAATTCGTTCGTGCGGTCGACCGCTAGGACACTCGTGTCGGCGCCGGGGATGCGGACGAACATCCGCTCACCTTCGACCGTGACCGCGTAGTTGAGGTTTGTCAGACCACCGATAAGCGGCTCGATCTCGACGGTGCGTCCACGCCAGGCGTCGACCGCCTGCACGACTTGCTCGATCCCAATCGACATCCGGCCCTCCTTCCGCTTGGTCAGGGCATCGCACGCTTCGGGCTGGGACGCGCCTGCTCAGTGCGGATCGGCGGACATGGTACGAGCGGCCGGCGCCGGAGCGCCGAGCCGCTCGCCTTGGGCGGCTGAAACGGTTGGTCCTCGCGCCTCTGACGAACGGCTTGAGGCCCGCCGCTGGTACCCCGCGAAGCTAGCCCCTGTCCGAGGAATCGGCCCGAGCGTCCTCCCGGATGTTCTCTGACGGGCGAGCGATGAGCAGGTAGGCAAGCCCGATCAGGAACACGACCCCGGCGCTGATCGGAACGAGCCACCGATCGACGAAGGATTCGAGCCCCTCGCCCGTCTTGAACGACAAGATCACGATGGCCGACACGCCGTAGACGAGCCCGATAAGGTTGACCGGCCATCCCCATCCGCCCAGGTTGAAGGACCCGCTCGGCCGCCAGCCGCGGGCTCGAGCGATGATCGATGCCAGGACGACGCTCTGGAACCCGATGTAGATGCCGACGACGGCGAAGGTGATGATCACCGTCACCGTAGCCGATGGCAGCAGGGTGATCAGGGCGGGGACGATCACGGCCACCAGCACCGCTCCCGGGGGCATGTGGAAGCGCGGGTGGACGCTCGACAGCGCCCGTGAACCGACGACCATGCCGTCCCGCGCGAAGGAGTAGACGAGACGGATCGCGGCGCCCTGGATGGCAATCGTGCACGAGACGAAGGCGAACAGGATCAGCGCCAGCGCGATGGTGGATCCGGTGTCGCCGAAGTTCGCCAGGAGGATCGAGTCGATGGGCGACGCGTCGGCCCCACTCATGACGGCCCCGATGTCCGGTACCGCCAGGATCAGGGCGATCGCCAGGAAGAACGAGGTCGCGCCGCCGACGGCCAGCGTCAGCTGCATCGCGCGCGGCACTTTCTGGGACGGGTTATGGACCTCCTCGGCGATGTCGCCGCAGGCCTCGAAGCCATAGAAGATCCATACGCTGAAGAGCGCGGCGGCCAGGAAGGCGCCGAGGTAGTCGCCGCCGCCGGCCCCCATGGTGTCGAAGATGACGCCGAAGTCCTGGTTGCGGTCGAACAGCAGCAGGTAGGCGCCGAGTCCGAGCGTGCCCAGGATCTCGACGACGAGACCAGCGCGGGCGAGGAGCGCGAGGCGGCGAATCCCGAGCATGTTCAGGATCCCGCCGAGGACGATCACGGCGACCGCAACCAGTACGGTACTTGTCGGCGTGTTCTCCCAGCCGAAGAGTGGCGCCGCGAACAGGTTGGCCGCGTAGGCAACTGCCGCCACCGTGACGAGCAGCGCGGCCGTGTACATCCAACCCGAGATGAACGCGTAGCGCGCGCCCACCAGGCGCTTCGACCATTGGTAGATGCCGCCCGCCAGCGGGAACTGCGACGCGATCTCCGAGAAGGTGAAGACGACCATGAACTGGCCGAAGACCACGATGGGCACCGACCAGATGAACGCCGGGCCACCGGTCGCCAATCCGAAGGCAAATAGAGAATAGACCCCCACCACCGGGGACAGGTAGGTGAATCCCACCGCGAAGTTCGACAGCAGGCCGATGGATCGGCTGAGTTGCTGCCGATAACCCAAGGTGGCGAGCTGACGTTCGTCGGCTCCAACCTCGGCGACTGCCGGTGACGCGGAAACCATGAGTCCTCTCCTCCGAACCTGCTAGAGATTCCTGGTCCGCGCGGATCGGCGATGCAGCATCTGGGCGACCGATCGGCCGGGCTGGGCGGCAGCATAGAAGCGGCCAGTTGGCGCGTCAACGTCTTTTGTCATGCCCCTCGAACGGCGGATCGATGCGGTACAGGGGCGCGAGGTCCGGACGCTCCAGCAGGTCGGCAGATATCCGCCTCAGGGCCGCTCGCTGGGGCTGGTAGGGGACGAGTTGGATCGCGTCTGCAGGCGACCCCCAGCGCCACTCGTCGTGCTCGTCGGAAAGTCGAGGCTCTGCGTCGACCGTGACACGCGCAGCGAACGGGACGATCGCCTCGACCGTGCCACGCCGCCACGCGTACAAGTCGAAGACGGCGTCCACCGAATAGAGCTCGACGGCCTCGAGGCCGGTCTCCTCGCGCAGCTCGCGCAGCGCGGCGTGGTGCGGCGCCTCACCCGCTTCGATCCAGCCGGAGACCCCCTGCCAGAATGGCCAGCCATCGCGACCGGAACGATGCAGCAGCAGGAAATCCGCGGCGCCATCCAGCAGGCGATAGGGCCACACGTCGACGCCCGTCACCCGGTGCGCGGGCCAGCCCTCAGCACGGGTCTTGGAATCGGTCACCAAGTGGATTGTAGGAGGCGCCCCCCTATCATCGGCCCATGAGCGATCGGCCGCGGATCGTGGTGACCCTGCACGGCCCCGAGCAGGCCGCCCGGGAGGAGCCGAGCTGGGCCTCATTCGATGCCTACCTCGAGGCGGTGCGTCGCGCGGGCGGCCAGCCGGTCCCCATCGACCCGGGCGCTGGCCCCGCTGAACGCAAGGCGGCGCTGGCCAGCATGGACGGCCTGCTGATGCCGGGTGGCGCGGACCTGGACCCCGCCCTCTACGGGGAGGAGCCGCACCCCTCTGTGGCGGTCGAGTCGGCGCGTGACGACCTGGAGCTGGCTGCCTGGTCGGCGGCCAGAGAGCGCGGCGTCCCGATCTTCGGCGTCTGCCGCGGCTTCCAGGCGATCAACGTCTTCGCGGGCGGGACGCTGGTGCAGCACCTCGAGGGACACGACAGTCCGACCGACGCGCCCGAGGCGCATCCACTGCACCTTGACCCATCTTCTCGCCTGGCGACGATCCTCGGCGAGACGAACCCCCTCCTCAGCACCGAGGTGAACAGCTACCACCACCAGGCGGTACGGCCCGCAGACCTTGCGCCGGGGCTGGTCGCGTCCGCCGTGGCGCCGCACACCGACGGAGACCTCGTCGAGGCCCTCGAAGCGGCCGATGGCGACGACTGGGTCATCGGCGTGCAGTTCCACCCGGAGCGCCCGGAGTTCATCGGCCCCGAGTTCGACCGCCTGTGGCGCGCCTTCGTCGACGCCGCGCGCGTTACGTCAGGTCGACGTAGACGTTCTTGACCTCGGTGTACAGCTCCAGCGCGTGCATCCCCAGCTCCCGCCCGACGCCGCTCATCTTGTAGCCGCCGAACGGCGCCTCGGTGTGGACGCTGCTGTTGGAGTTGACCGATAGCACCCCGGCCTTGACCGCCTTGGCCACGCGGAGCGCCCGCCCGATGTCGCGACTCCAGATCGATCCGGAGAGGCCGTAGGGCGTGTCGTTGGCCAGGCGGATCGCATCGGCCTCGTCGCTGAACGGGATGATCGCCACCACCGGGCCGAAGATCTCCTCGCGCACGATCCGCATGTCGGTGCGGCACGCGTCAAAGATGGTCGGCATCAGGTAGGCGCCGATGTCGAACGGGTCGCCGGTCGGCGCCTCGCCACCGTAGACCAGCTCCGCGCCCTCCTCCTTCCCGATCCCGATGTAGTCGCTCACCCGCTCACGCTGGCGCTCGCTCACCAGGCTGCCCATCTCGGTCGCATCCTGCGACGGGTCCCCGACGACCAGCTTCTGCGTCGCCGCGGTGAAGAGCTCCACCGCCCGCTCGTGGACCGACGCCTCGACGAAGATGCGGCTCCGCGCGCAGCAGTCCTGGCCGGCGTTGTCGAAGACCGAGTAGGGCGACTCGGCGGCCCAGCGCTCCAGGTCCGCATCGGCGAAGACGATGTTCGGGCTCTTGCCGCCCAGCTCCAGCGAGACTTTCTTCACGTTATTGGCGGCCAGCCGCATGATCTCTTTGCCGGTCGTCGTCTCGCCGGTGAAGGCGACCTTGCCGACGCCGGGGTGGCCTGC
>Ga0326597_10008591_pt1 | contig 13765 bp, 9 predicted proteins | sample RVTome_12_FD_203789 | JGI IMG/M metagenome (GOLD analysis project Ga0326597, IMG submission 203789) | Soil microbial communities from uranium-contaminated site in the Upper Colorado River Basin, Wyoming, United States - RVT100D185 | ecosystem: Environmental > Terrestrial > Soil > Contaminated >... | reverse complement strand
GAACGGATCGACACGCTCGCCGTCGGCGAACGGCGCGTGCGCCTGATGGCGGCGCACGCGAAACGCAGCGAGGAATTGCGCGCCGTGGAAGCCGACGCCGCCGCGCGGCGCCCGATCGATGCCGTCGCACTGGTGGCCTCGCTAAACGCGGTGCTGCCCCACGACACGATCTATGTCGACGAGACGATCACGCACCGCGGCGCGATCCTGAAGCATCTCGCCAATCACGGACCCCAAAGCTATTTCCGCGTCATGGGCGGGCTCGGCCAGGGAATGGGCGTGGCACTCGGCGTGAAGCTCGCGGCCAAGACGCGCCCCGTCCTGCTCGCAATCGGCGACGGCTCGTTCATGTACAATCCGGTCGTGCAAAGCCTCGCGCTCGCCAAGCAGGAAGGTCTGCCCATCCTCATCGTCGTTTTCAACAATCGGGGCTACGCGGCGATGAAGAAGGAGCAGCAGGCCTACTATCCCGACGGCGTAGGCGTGGCGAACGATCTATTCTACGGCCACACTATTGCAGGGCTCGACTATGCGGAGCTCGCGGCGCCCTTCGGCGGGTATGGCCGCACCGTCGACGATCCGGCCGAATTGCCCGCCGCTCTCGAGGATGCGCTGGCCGCGATGCAGGACGGCCGCACCGCGATTCTGAACGTGCTGCTCGGCGATACGACGGGCCGTTAAGCATTCCCGGCGATCGCCCTCATGCGGGGCATGCGGAAGTGCGGTGGCATCGCCTCTGGCGCGGCCGCGCGGGACTCCCCATCTAACGAGTTCGGCACATGGGGGTGACGCAATGGCAGCCCTTTCCGCAGGCCGCCGCGCGGATGCGCGTGCGGTCGTGCTGTTCCTGGTCCTGGGCTTCGCGCTGTCCTGGTATCCCTGGTTCCTCTTCCTCGCGGGCTATCCGGCCGCGCCCGGCCCGAACCCGCTGGGATTGCTGGTCGCGGCCCTGATCGCGGCTTCGGTGGCGGCGGGATGGCGCGGGCCGGTGGCGATCCTGCGCGGCATTGTGCGCGTGCGCGCGCCGCTCGCGGTCTGGGCGATGGCGGTGCTCGTGCCGCTCGGCGTGCTGGCCGCGGCGCTTGCGATCGGCGTCTTGCGCAATGTCGGCGTCGCGCCCGCCGCACCCGTCTGGCCCGATCTCGCCGAACGGATGATACTGGCTTTCCTTTTCGTGGCGCTCGGCGAAGAGCCGGCGTGGCGCGGCTTCCTCTTGCCCGAGATGCAGAACCGCTTGCATCCGATACTTGCCACGTTCGCGGTCGCCGCCATCTGGGCGCTCTGGCATCTGCCGCTCATGGGCACCGAATTCGCCTGGCCGCTCGTGCCGGCGTTCCTGGCAAGCGTGGCGGGCGGCGCCATCGTTCTGAGTTGGCTCTACAATGCGTCCGGGGCAAGCATTCTGCTGCCCATGGTGACGCATGCGCTCGTCAACACGGCCGGTGCGGGTTACGTCTTCGGCTTCGTCGCCAAGGCCGATCTTGCGCATTTCTGGTGGATTTACGCGGGGCTCTGGCTCGTGGCGGGCGGCCTGACGATCGTGCTCACGCACGGACGCCTCGGCGTGCCGCGCGAGCGCGCCTGAAGGACGCGACTACGCCGCGCCGTGCGTGAGTTCGGCGACCTTGCGGATGTGCACCACCGCGTCGCGCGCGGCCGTGGTATGCGTGAACATCTCCAGATTCTCGGTCTCGTCCTCGGCGACGGGTGTCATGGCCAGATCGGCGTAGGCAAGGTTGGCGGGATCGGCCGCGACGCGTTTGGCGATGCGCCGGTACTCGAGCGCCTTCCACAGAATACGCGTGTTCTTCGAGAGAAATTCCCAGGCGAGCTTCGGATAGAACCGCCACACGGGCTCGACCGCCATGCCGGAGCGCCGCTCGCGCCGGTTCTTCAGGCGCAGGATGCCGCCCTGCAGCGGATGCACCTTCTCGATGGGAAGCGAGGCGGCGAACCACAAGACGATGACCATCAGGCGGAAAATGTCGATGCCGCTGGCGCGTGCGCGCTTCAGAATCGTCTCGACGTGCTCCGGTGTGTAGTAGAGCTGCCAGGCATCCCAGTAGAGCGTCTCCCATTCCGCCTTGCTCATATTGGCGTGGCCGGTGACGGCGTGCTCGAGATCGTATTTGTTGAGATCGGGATCCATCGCCACACCCTTGGTCCACAGCACTTTGTGGTCTTCCGATCCGGGCAGCGGCGTGAGAAAGAAGAATTCGAGGATGTCGAGCGGCAGTTCGCGCTTGATGATTTCGATGTCCCGCCGGCACGATTGGGGAGTGTCGTTGGGAAAGCCCAATATATAGCCCGCATAAGTCCAGATGCCGACGGCCTTCCACGCGAGCAGCATCTTGCGGTATTCGGTGATCTTGTTCTGGCGCTTCTTGGCCGCCAGCAGATTGTCGGGATTGATGTTCTCGAGCCCGATGAAGATGCGGGTGACGCCCGCGCGCTTTGCCTTCTCGATGAAGTTCGGGATTTTGTGGCAGAGCGTGTCGACCTGGATCATGAAGCGCACGTCCATGCCGTGGTTCTCGCGCAGCTCAATGATGCGGTCGAAGATGATTTCCCAATCTTTGTTGCGGGCGAAATTGTCGTCGGTGATAAAATAACGGTCGATGCCCTGTTCCCAGTTCAGACGGATCAGGCGTTCGACGTCGTCGGGCGTGCGCCGCCGTGACTTGCGGCCCTGTACGTTGATGATGGTGCAGAACGAGCATTGGAACGGACAGCCGCGCCCGGCATCGAAGCTCGTCATGTTGCCGAGCGTGCGCCGGACCGAACGGTCCGGCAGATACGGCACGATGGCGCCTTCGAGCCCCGGCAGATCGTCGATGAAATTGTAGACGGGCTTGAGCGCGCCCGCCGCCGCGTCGTGCAGGAACGCGTCGATGCGCCCCTCCGCCTCGCCGGTGAACAGGCTGATGCCCATCTCGGTCGCCTCGCGCAGCTCGGGCATCGGCTCGGGAAACATCGCGAGCACGCCCGACGGATGGAATCCGCCCAGCACGACCTGGATGCCTGCCGCGCGCAGGGGACGCGCAATGTCGAGCGAGCGGGGATATTGGTTCGACTGCACGCCGACCAGCCCGACGAATCCGAAATTGCCGTTCTCGCGAAAGTCCCTGACGATGTCGTCGATGCGGACGCGGGTGTTGCATTCGTCGATCGCCGTCATGTCGACGGCGATGCCGGGGCCTAGCGCGCCGCGCCCGGCAGCCTCGGCAATCAGCGCGTAGACGCAGGCCAGAGAATTGGCCGGCATCGTCGAGCGATACCAGCGGATCACGTAGCCGTCATCGTCGTAATGGGACGGCTTGATGAGGACGACGCGAAAGCGCCGCGCCGCCGCCCTTCGCGCGCCCGCAGCCGGGCGGGGCCGGGTATTCGACTCAACGGAATCCAGAACGGCCTCCTCGCCCCATTCGATCCGGGCGCGTTCGAGCCCGGCATCCTACGCGAAAGTGCGCGCCGAGGCGATGTTTGGCGCCGGCCGAGGGCCCCAAAGGTCCAGCGCCGGCAGGCACTTGGCGATCCCGCCCACGCCCGCGCCCCGCAGAGGGTCTTGCGCCTTCCCGACCTGCCGGGCAAGTTTTAGGATTGCCGGTGGTTTAAGCCGGCTTTCGCAGCACTAGGGCGCATCGATCGGTCATGACGACTTATGGCGACGGCGGTTCCCGGGGCTTCGGCTCGCAGCGCGGAACCGTGAAATGGTTCAACCCCACGAAGGGATACGGCTTCATCACGCTCGAGAACGGCACCGACGCCTTCTGCCACGCCTCGGCGCTTTCCGAGCTTCCCTCGCCCGATCTTCCGCAAGGGGCGACCGTGCAATGCGAGGTCCAGCCGGGGCAGCGTGGCCTTCAGGTGGTCAATGTTCTGAGCGTGGACATCTCGACCGCCGACCCGTCGCCATCGCGGCGACCTTCGTCGGCCTCCCGGGAATCCGGCGCGCTCGGCGACGGCAGGGTGAAGTTCTTCAACGAACAAAAAGGCTTCGGGTTCGTGATGCCCGATGACGGCGGGCCGGACGTCTATATCCATGCGAGCGCGCTGCGCCGCGCCGGCATACAAACGCTCATACCCGAGCAGAAGGTGCGCTTTTCGACCCGCCAGGGGATGAAGGGTACCGAGGTCGATCACATCGAACTCGGCTGAGCGCGACGACCTGCTCATCGGCCGCCGAGCCGCACGCAAGGCTGCCTTGCGCCCCGCGCGACACTTGGGCGCTTGAATCCGGCCGATTCCGGAATATATAGGGCCGATGTATATCGAGCCAACATAGGTCATGGACGTCCGGACGATTTGCCTGGGTATTCTCACGCGCGGAGATGCCACCGGTTACGAGATCAAAAAGCTCTTCGAGGAAGGCGCCTATAGCCATTTCCTGGAGGCGAGCTTCGGCTCGATCTATCCCGCCCTGACGCGGCTGACCGAGGAAGGCCTCGTCTCGTGTCGGGCCGAGACCCAGGAAAAGCGCCCCGACCGCAAGGTCTATTCGATCACGCAGGCGGGGCGGCGCGCCTTCATCGATGCGCTGTCGGGTCCGATGCCGGAAGACAAGTACCGTTCGCCATTCCTTTTCGCCATGCTATTTGCTCATCAGCTTCCGCCCGAACACGTGCATGCGCTAATCGACCAACGCATCGCGGAAACCGAGGCCATGTTGCGCCATCTCGACGATGTCGGTGCGACGGCCGACGGTCCGGGCGAGCAGTTCGTCATCGGCTATGGCCGCGCGACGTTCGAAGGCGCGCTCGCCTATCTCATGGCGCATCGCGCACGCTTTGAAACCAAGGAGCCGGCCGCCGCCGAATGATGGTATCGCAATGTTGAAAGCAAAAATCCGTCCGAACTACATATGGGCAGGGGCGATCGCCATCCTCGTCTTCGGCTGGCTGCTCTCGGGGCAGCTCTTCAGCGGCGGGACCAAGCTCGCCGAGTCCGTCTCCGACGCGGCCGACGCCGCCAATCCCGCGCCGCGCGTCCGCGTGGCGACGCTCAATGCGACGGAACGCAGTGCAACGATGACCGTGCGCGGCCGTACCGAGGCGCTGCGCAAGGTCGAAATCCGCGCCGAGATCGCGGGCGTGGTCGAGGACTTGCCCGTCCAGAGGGGCGATGTCGTGGCGGAAGGCGACGTGTTGTGCCAGCTCAAGGTCAATGCTCGCGAAGCGCAGCTTGCCCAGGCGCAAGCCGCCGTCCGCCAGCGCGGGCTCGAATACGAAGCCGCGCGCAAGCTCGAAAAGGGCGGCTTCCGTTCGGAAACGCAAAAAGCCGGGGCAGCGGCGGCCTTCGAGGCCGCCAAGGCCGACGCCAAGCGCATGGAAATCGAACTCGAGAACACCAAGATCCGCGCGCCCTTCGCCGGCGTCGTGGATAACCGCTTCGTCGAGGTCGGCGATTTCATGCGCGTCGGCGACCCCTGCGCGCTGGTCATGGGGCGCGAGCCTTTCCTCATCGTCGGGCTCGTCTCGGAGCGCGAAGTGAACCATATCGCGCTCGGTTCGCCGTCGACCGCGGTACTCATCACGGGTGAAGCGGTCGAGGGCAAAATCCGCTTCATCGCCAAGCGTGCGGACGAGGCCACGCGCACGTTCCGCGTCGAGGTCGAGGTGCCCAACCCTGCCGGCGATCTGCGCGACGGCGTCACCGCCGATATCCGCATCCCGGTGAAAACGGTGAAGGCGCACAAAATCTCGCCGGCGATCCTGGTCCTCGACGACAAGGGCGCGATCGGCGTGCGCACCATCGTCGACGGCAAGGTCGCCTTCAAGCAGGTCACCATCATCGCCGATGGGGCCGACGGCACGTGGGTCACCGGCCTGCCGGAGCGGGTGTCCGTCATCACGGTGGGCCAGCAATATGTGACCGAAGGACAGGCCGTGGAAGCAGTCGAGGAACGCGCGGAGGCACGGTCGTGAAAGACGCATTGATCGACTGGTTCATGGCGCAGCGTCGGCTGATGGTCAGCGTGCTCGTGCTTTTCATCGTGCTGGGCATCACGTCCTATATCAACATTCCCAAGGAAGCCGACCCGGACATACCGATCCCGATCGTCTACGTCTCCATTCCCTATCCCGGCATCTCGCCCGAAGACGCCGAGCGGCTCCTGATCCGGCCGATGGAAATCCAGCTGCGCCAGATCGAGGGCGTGAAGAAAATGACGGCCATTGGCTCGGTGAGCCATGCCTCGGTCTTTTTGGAGTTCGATGTGAACTTCAACAAGGACAAGGCGATGCGCGACGTGCGCGACAAGGTCGATCTGGCGCGCGCCGAACTGCCGACGGAAACCGAAGAGCCCAACGTCTTCGAATTCAACGCGAGCCTGTGGCCCGTCGTCGTCGTGACGCTGTCGGGCGACGTGCCCGAGCGCACTCTGCTTCGGCTGGCGCGCGAGTTGAAGGACGAAATCGAAGCCATCCCGAGCGTGCTCGAAGCCGAGACGGTCGGCAATCGCGAGGAGTTGCTCGAAGTCGTCGTCGATCCCGCGAAGCTCGCTTCCTATAACTTACCCGAGACGGAACTGATCAACGCCGTCCGCCGCAACAATCAGCTCATTGCCGCCGGATCGCTGGACGTCGGCTACGGCCGCTTTGCGGTGAAGGTGCCCGGCCTGTTCGAGACGCGCGAGGACGTGATGAGCCTCGTACTGCGTTCGTCGGGCGACGGCGTGGTGAAGATCGGCGATATCGCCGATATCCGGCGCACGTTCATGGACGTCGACCGTTTCGCGCGCTTCAACGGACGCCCTGCGATCGCCATCGAGGTGACGAAGCGCATCGGCGAAAACATTCTTTCGACCATCGCGGAAGTGCGCAAGCGCGTTGCCGAACGTACGGCGGACTGGCCCAAGGAAATCCACGTCAGCTATTCTGGAGACGCCTCGAGCTGGATCAGCGATTCATTGAAGGGGCTCGAATCGTCCATTCTCACCGCCATCATCCTCGTGATGGTCGTCGTGGTCGGCGCGCTGGGCCTGCGCACGGGCATGATGGTCGGGCTCGCCATTCCGACCTCGTTCCTGATCGGCTTCATGTTCCTTTCGCTCGGCGGCCTGACCATCAACATGATGGTGATGTTCGGCATGGTGCTCTCCGTCGGCATGCTGGTCGACGGCGCGATCATCATCGTCGAATACGCCGACCGGAAGATGTCGGAAGGCGTCGATAAGCAAGAAGCCTACGCGCTCGCGGCCAAACGCATGTTCTGGCCCGTGTTCTCCTCGACCGCGACGACGCTAGCCGCCTTCGCGCCGATGCTTCTGTGGCCGGGCGTGGCGGGCAAGTTCATGAGCTTCTTCCCGATCACGCTCTTGGTCGTGCTGTCGGCCTCGACGCTGGTGGCTCTCGTTTTCCTACCCGTCGTGGGTTCGCTGCTGGGCAAGACCGAGCCGGGCAACGAGGAAACGATGAAGGCGCTCGCGGCGTCCGAGACGGGCGACTTGCGCGAACTGCCTGGCCTCACGGGCAAGTACGCCCAGCTTGTCACCGTGCTCATCCGCCATCCCGCCAAGGTGCTGGGCGCGATCATCGGTGCGCTCTTCTTCGTCATCGTGCTGTTCAATATCTTCGGGAAGGGCATGGAATATTTCGTCGAGACCGAACCCGATCAAGCCAATGTCCTGATTTCCGCGCGCGGCAATTTGTCGGCGGTCGAGAAGCGCCACCTTGTGCTCGACGTCGAGCGAGAAGTGCTGGGCGTCGACGGTATCTCGAGCGTATTCGCACAGACCATGGACGGCTCGCGCGGCTTCAGCTTCGGCGGCGGTGGTACGCCCGACGATGCGATCGGACGGCTTTCGATCGAATTCGCGCCTTACGATCAGCGCCGGCGCGCGAAATTCATTCTCGACGAAATCCGCGAAAAGACGAAGGACATACCCGGCATCAAGGTCGAACTGCGCAAGCAGGAGGGCGGCCCGCCGACCGGCAAGGCGATCCAGATCGAGCTGCGGTCGGACATCCCGTCTGCCATGGAACCCGTCCTGCGGTCCATCCGCGAATATCTCGCCGCCGATTCCGACGTGATCGATCTCGAAGACACACGACCGCTTCCCGGCATCGAATGGAACCTGAAAATCGACCGCGAGCAGGCCGGTCGCTTCGGCGCCGACGTGGCGACGATCGGCGCCGTGGTCCAGCTCGTCACCAACGGCATCAAGATCGGCGAGTACCGGCCCGACGACGCCGACGACGAAGTCGATATCCGCGTGCGCTATCCGCTGGAAGCGCGCGGGATCGCCGCGCTCGATGATCTGCGCATTTCGACGCGCGAGGGTCAGGTGCCGATCACGAACTTCGTCAAGCGCGTCCCGGCACAGCAAGTGACCAAGGTCGAGCGTGTGGACGCCGCGCGCGTCCTGCGCATCCGCGCAAACGTCAAGGATGACGTGTTGCCGAGCGAAAAAGTCGCCGCTATCAAGGCGTGGGTTGGCGACGCGAATTTCGACAGACGCGTGCGTGTCGTTTTCCGCGGCGCGGACGAAAGGCAAAATGAGGACGCCGCTTTCCTCGGCAAGGCGGCGCTCGGCGCGCTGTTCGTTATGGCGGTGATCCTGCTCATCCAGTTCAACAATTTCTGGCACTGCGCGCTCATTCTGTCGGCCGTCGTGATGTCCACGATCGGCGTCATGCTGGGCATGATCGTGATGGGTCAGAAATTCTCACTGATCATGACGGGAACCGGCATCGTGGCGCTGGCCGGCATCGTCGTGAACAACAATATCGTGCTGATCGATACGTTCCAGCATCTCGTGAAGCAGGGCTTCGCCCCGCTCGATGCCGTGGTGCGCACGGGCGCGCAGCGTTTGCGGCCGGTATTCCTGACGACGTCGACGACGATGATCGGCTTGCTGCCGATGATGCTCAATCTCAGCATCGACTTCTTCGCACCGTCGATTCAGGTGGGCGGACCGACGACCGATTGGTGGGTGCAACTCGCCACGGCCGTCGTCTTCGGGATGGGCTTCTCGACCGTGTTGACGCTGATCGTGACGCCATGCCTTGTGGCGCTGCCCTATCAGGTCCGCGAAACCGGGCGGGGCTTCTTCTGGCTCATGGGGAACATCCTGCTCGCCATAAGCTGGCCGGTGCGCTTTGCGTGGCGCCTGGGTCGCCCGCTGCTGGTGCGCTGGGGGCCCAGCCGCGCGGCCGTGCATGAAGCCGAACGCGTGATCGGACAGGTCGTGTATGGCGCCCAGGACATGGTCGCGCGCCTGCGCGGCACGCAGCCCGCGGAATAGAACTCAGCCCTTGATGAGGGCCGGGGATTCGGCGGGCACAACGCGGTCGATGTCGGACGACACCGCCGGATCGGCTTCCACGGCCTTCAAGCGCTCCCGGACCTCGGCGGCCTCTTTTTGCTTGTTCCACATCGCGGCATAGGCGCCGCCCTTTTCCACGAGCTCGGCATGGCGGCCGCGCTCGACGATCCGGCCCCCGTCGAGCACGAGAATTTCGTCGGCGTCCACCACCGTCGAGAGACGGTGCGCGATGACAAGGGCCGTGCGGTTTTCGGAAATCAGCTTCAGAGCCGCCTGGATTTCCCGCTCCGTGTGCGTGTCGAGCGCGCTGGTCGCCTCGTCCAGCAGCAAGATGGGCGGGTTCTTGAGAAGCGTGCGCGCGATGGCGACGCGTTGCTTTTCGCCGCCCGAAAGCTTGAGCCCGCGCTCGCCGACCGTCGCCTCGAAGCCGTCCGGAAGTTGTTCGATGAACGGCTCGATCTGGGCCAAGCGCGCCGCCTCTTCGATCTCGGTCTCGTCGGCGTCGATGCGGCCATAGGCGATGTTGTAGCGGATCGTATCGTTGAAGAGGACGGTGTCCTGCGGAACGATGCCGATGGCCGCGCGCAGGCTCTTCTGGGTTACGTCGCGGATATCCTGCCCGTCGATGCTCACTCGCCCCGACGTGATATCGTAGAAACGATAGAGGATGCGCGAAAGCGTCGACTTCCCTGCGCCCGACGGTCCCACGACCGCCACCGTCTTGCCGGCCGGGACCGTGAAGCTGATTCCCTTCAGTATGGTGCGTTCGGGATCGTAGGCGAAGACGACGTTCTCGAAGCGGATTTCGCCGCCCTTGACTTGGAGCGGCTTGGCATCGGGCTTGTCCACCACCTCGCGCCGCCGATGGAGCAGCGTGAACATCGCTTCCATGTCGACGAGCGCCTGGGCGATCTCGCGATAGACCGTGCCCAGCAGATTGAGCGGGATATAGAGCTGGATGAGGAAGGTGTTCGCCATCACCAGATCGCCGACCGTCAGACGCCCGTCCTTCACGCCCAGGACGGCCAGGATCATCACCGCGGCGAGCCCGGCCGAGACGATCACGGCCTGACCGCTGTTGAGCACCGAAAGCGAAGTCTGCGTCTTGATGGACGCGCGCGCGAAGCGTTCCATCGCCTTGTCGAAGCGCTTGGCCTCGTGCTCCTCGGCGTTGAAGTATTTGACGGTCTCGTAATTCAGAAGGCTGTCGACAGCCTTGGTGTTGGCCTCCGTATCGCTGTCGTTCATTTCGCGGCGAAAGCGGATGCGCCAGCGCGTGATGGCGAAGGTGAACTGGATGTAGCCGATCACCATCGCTGCGGTCGCGACCGCGAACCACACGTCGAAGCGCCACAGCATGATGCCGCAGACGAGAACGAGCTCCAGGATTGTCGGAAAGATCGAGAACACGGCGAAAGACAACAGCGTGTCGATGCCCTTGGTGCCGCGCTCGATGACGCGACTGAGCCCGCCGGTGCGCCGCTCCAGATGGAAGCGGAGGGAAAGCTCGTGGATATGGCGGAACGTCTCGCCCGCTACTTGACGCACCGCGTTGAAGGCGACCTTGGCGAAGATCGCATCGCGAAGCTGGGCGAAGGCCTGCATGGTGACGCGCGCGAGCGCGTAGGCGGCGATCAACCCGATCGGAACGGCGATCGCGACGGCCACCACGTCGCCCGACAGCGTGTCCACGGCCTTGCCGAAGAAGAACGGCACGCTAACGGTCGTGAGTTTGGCCAGAACCAGACAGAAGACCGCGAAGACCACGCGCGTCCTGAGGTCGGGACGATTCTTGGGCCAGAGATAGGGGGCGAGCATGATCAGCGGACGCCCGCTCGGCGCGCCGTTTCCCTGCTCGGTCAACACGACTTGATCGGCCATTTATGGTTCACTCGAATAGGGCGGCATGAAGAGTGGCGCAACAGGGACAAAGATGCCGGACGACCCTGTTTAGGAAGCCGCAAGGTTTAGGGCAACCCCTCGCGGAATTCCTTATAATCCACACATGAACCAGCGCGAATCTCCCCCACGAAAGCGGCCCGTCCTCTGCGTCTTTTGCGGCTCGTCCTTGGGAATCGATCCGGCGTACGCCGAGGCGACAAGGCGGTTCGGGGCGCTCGCCGCCGGGCGCGGCTTTGACATCGTGTTCGGCGGCGGCGGGGTGGGCCTGATGGGCGAACTGGCGACCGCCGCGATCGCGCATGGCGCACACGTGCTCGGCGTCATCCCCGACTTCCTGCGCAAGGTCGAGGCGCCGATCGAATCGATCACCGAGCTCGTCGTGACCCCCGATCTCAACACGCGCAAGACCCGCATGTTCGAGGCGGCGGGCGGGTTTGCGATCCTGGCCGGCGGACTTGGCACGCTCGACGAGCTGACCGAGGCACTAACCGGCGCGCAACTTCACACGCACACCAAGCCGATCGTCATCGTCAACACAAAGGGCTTCTTCGATCCCTTTCTCGCCGCGATCGACCACGCGGTGGCGCAAGGTTTCGCGGACGGGACCGTGCGCGGCCTCTTCCACGTCGTCGCGACGCCGGAAGACGCCGTCAACCTGCTGGCGGAAACCTACGCGTCCAAGTAAGCCGCGCCGCCCGCCCTTCGACGGCAATCAGGATCAGCGCGAACCACACGCAGCCAAAACTGGCGGCGTGGATCCAGGTGAAGGCTTCGCCGAAGAACACGGTCGCCAGGATCAGCATGAGGCTGGGCGCGAGATATTGCAGGAAGCCGAGCGTCGAGAGCCGGATCCGCCGCGCGCCGGCCGCGAATAACGCCAGGGGTATTGCCGTCAGCGGGCCGGCGCCGATGAGAAGCAGATCGGTCCACCCGGCGCCTACGAGAAAATGCCCGGTGCCCTGCCATCCCCAATAGAGGACGAGGCCGATGGTGAGCGGGAACAAGAGCGCGGTCTCGACCAGCAAGCCTTCCAGCGCGCCGATATTGGCGATCTTGCGGTAGTAGCCGTAGAGCCCGAAGCTGAACGCGAGCGTGAGCGCGATCGCCGGAAAATGGCCGAACGCCGCGGTCTGCACGCCGACCGCAACGGCTGCAAGGCCGACGGCAATCTTGCGCTGCAAGCTCATCCTCTCGCCCAGCAGTACGACGCCGAGCGTGATCGAGACCAGCGGATTGATGTAATAGCCAAGGCTCGCTTCGACGATCTGTTCGCTGACCACGCACCAGATGTAGAGGCCCCAATTGATCGAAATGAGGACGCTGGTGAGCGCGAGCGTCGCAAGCAGCCGGCGGTCGGCGAACACGCCGCGGACCGCGGGCCAGCGCCCGCGCAAGAAAACCATTCCGGCCACGGCCACCGCGCACCACAACACGCGATGCACGGTCAATTCGAGCGCGCCGACATGGGCGAGCAGCCGCCAATAGAAAGGGATGATTCCCCAGATGATATAGGCGCTCGCGGCGTAGGCCACGCCGGCGCGGGAGTCGATTTGCGTCATGCCCTATCCGCGCGGCTGCACGAAAAGATCGTTGAAGTATTCGGTCAGCGCGAATTTCGTGAGCGCGGGAGGCAAGACGTTGAGCACCTGGTTGAGCTCAGTACCGCGCACAGGCGCCCCGCCGTCTGTCATCCCGAGCGCGGCCATCAGAGCCTCGAAGGTCTCGCGGTCCGGCGCTTCGCCGGGCTTCATCTTGGCGAGCTCGGCCTCGACCAGTTCGACGATCGGACTTGGCGGGATCGCGCGCGCCTTGGCCGCGGCCTTGACGAGATCGGCTAGGAATTCGTCGACCCGCTCCAGCGCCGATTGGCCGATCGAGAGATGCACATTCTCCTTCGAGCCGAAATAACCGAATTGCGGCTGGATATACCAGCCCATGGCGCGCATCTCGTCGATGATATGGAAGACGCAGAACGCGTCGGAGGTGAACGCGATCAGGTTGCTTTCGGGCGTGCCCAGGATGCGCAGGCCCGGCGTGTTCGCGATGCCCCGTTTGATGCGCTTGGTCGCTTCGAGCGAGCGGCGCGCGAACTCCAGATAGCCATTGTCGCCGAGATAGTTGACCACCGCCCAGGCCGCTGCCAGGGGCCCGCCCGATTTCGCCGAAAGCATCGTCGGATTGACGATCGTGTAGCCCGTCCATTCCGCGCAGGCGAAGAGCTGATAGCGCCGGAGCGCTTTGTTGCGATGGAGGATCGTGGAACACCCTTTCGGGCAATAGGCATATTTGTGCCAGTCCATCGAGATCGAGGTCACGCCAGGCACCGAGAAATCGAACGGCGTGACGTCTTGGCCCAAGCGGCGGAAGTAGGGCAGCACGAAGCCGCCGATGCAGCCGTCGACATGGAGGAGGATATCGCGCGCGGATGCGATTGCCGCGATTTCCGGCACCGGATCGACGACGCCGTGCGCGTAGGAGCAGGCCGAGGCCACGATCAGCGCCGTATTGTCCGTCACGCGCTTTTCGATCTCGGCCGGAATCGCCCTGAACGTCGTCGTGTCGACCGGAGCCATTGCCTTCTTCAGGCCGAAATAATGC
>Ga0326597_10008590_pt1 | contig 13765 bp, 15 predicted proteins | sample RVTome_12_FD_203789 | JGI IMG/M metagenome (GOLD analysis project Ga0326597, IMG submission 203789) | Soil microbial communities from uranium-contaminated site in the Upper Colorado River Basin, Wyoming, United States - RVT100D185 | ecosystem: Environmental > Terrestrial > Soil > Contaminated >... | reverse complement strand
CGAGGAACCAGCGCAAAACGTCCCACATGGCTTCGCTCCAATGCTGTTGACGTGCATCCGACCCCCTGGCCATCGGCCTGACGATTCTATCAGCGCCTAGAATCCCCGCCGTGACCCTGCGCCTCTTCGATGCACGACGCGGCGAGCTCGTGCCGTTCAACCCCATCGGCCCCGGCCCAGTCGGCCTGTACGTGTGTGGCGTGACCCCGTATGACACCGGCCACCTGGGGCATGCGTTCACCTACCTGAGCTTCGACGTCCTGCATCGGTACCTGGAGTACCTCGGCCACCATGTGGTCTACGTCCAGAACCTGACCGATGTCGACGACGACATGCTGCGTCGCTCACGGGAGAGCGGCGAGGACTACCTGGAGCTGGGCAACCGGCACGTGACCACGTTCCTCACCGAGATGGCGGCGCTCAACTGGCTGCCGCCCGACCACTTCCCGCGAGCGACCCAGCACATCCCGCAGATGCTGGAGATGATCGAACGGCTGGTGGCGAACTCTCACGCCTACGCCGCCGAGGGCCACGTCTACTTCAGCGTCGCGTCGTGGCCGACCTACGGCGAGCTGTCGAAGCTCTCGCCCGAGGAGATGCTGCCCCTGGCCCTGGAGCGCGGCAGCCGGCCGGAGATGCCCGGACGACGCGACCCGCTCGACTTCGTTCTGTGGCAACCCTCCCTCCCGGACGAGCCCGCGTGGGACTCTCCGTGGGGACCCGGGCGCCCCGGCTGGCACATTGAATGCTCGGCCATGAGCAGCGCCTACCTGGGGACCCAGTTCGAGATCCACGGTGGCGGCGCCGACCTCGCCTTCCCGCACCATGAGTCCGAGATCGCGCAGTCCGAGGCGGCCACCGGCAGGCGTCCCTTCGTCGAGTGGTGGATGCACGCCGGCATGCTCCGTTACGAGGACGAGAAGATGAGCAAGTCGCTCGGCAACCTGGTCCTGGTGCGCGACCTGCTCAGCTCCTACAGCGGCGACGCGATCCGCCTCTACCTGGTCAGCCACCACTATCGGGACGAGCTCACCTTCCACCCCGCCGATCTCGAGGCGTCCGCGGTCACCGCCGCGCGCCTTCGGATGGCATGCCTGGTCGCCGAGCGGATCGAGCCGCTGGCACCGGCCGCCGCCGACCCCGCCACCCTCACCCCGGTGGTACGCGAGCATCGTGAGCGGTTCCTGGCCGCCATGGACAACGACCTCGACACGCCGGCCGCGGTGGCGGAGCTGCTGGCGCTCGCCTCGCTGGCACTCGAGGCCGATGACCCGGGGCAGCAGGCCGAGGCGGGTTGGTTGGTTCGCGAGCTCGGCGCGCGGATCCTGGGACTGCGGCTGGCGACCGTGCCGAGCCTGCGCGAGGCGGGTGAGGCCGTCCCCTCGTGACCGACGTCCCGCCCGAGGACGACGGAGATCTCGTCCCGGTAAGCGTTCGCCTCGGCAACGTCGTCCCGCCCGAGGATCCGGAGGACTGGACGAGGCCCCTCACCTGGGTTGCGGCGGTCGGCATGCTGGCAGCCCCGGCGCTGGCCCTCAGCTGGCTCACGCTGGCGCGCCCGTCGGACAGCACTCACCCCGTTGTCGGCACCTGGGCGGTGGCGCTGGTCCTGGTCATCGGGGCGGCCGCCGCGGGCGGCACCCAACTCGGGCGCCTGCGCGCCTTCACCGGCACCCTCGGCGCGGCGCTACTGGCCGCGCTGCTCGTCGTGGTCGCGGGAGCCGTGAGCGCCGGTGAGCGGCAGATCGGATCGGCGTCGCCGTCGCTGGCGCACGCCGTGGCCGCGTCGCTGGCCGGACTGGCAGGAGCATCGCCCGCCGCCGCCCTCGGTGCATTCACGGCGGGTTCCTGGCCGCGCCTCCTGCGCGGGGCAGCCGCCGCCGCGCTCGGCGCGGTCGTCACGGCAGCGGTGCTGCCCGGCCTGTTCCGAGCCTGACGGTCCTAGCTGCTCCCCTTGCGGCTGAGCCGATCGGCCAGGCCGCCCGCCACCAGCGCGAGCCCCAGCACGATGATCGCGAGGGAACCGATCAGCCGGAACGCCTCCCCGCCGAAGGCGGTCGCGAACGCGAGGTAGGCGATCGCCGCTCCCACCGCCATCCCTGAGCCGATCCACTTGAAGGCCGGCAGGTCGGCGATCCAGCCCGCCGCGTACAGGCCGATCCCGATCGAGAACGGGATCACCGTCCACAGGTAGGACCATGCCGGCCATCGGTCGTTGAGGCTGGTGTACAGGAGCGCGGCACCCACCCCGGCCAGGAAGGCGCCGGGGATCACCATCCCCGCCCGCAGCCGTCGATTCGAGCCCGGGAGCGCAGCGGGCACCAGGAAGAAGGCGGAGAGCACGAGCACGATCGCCGGCCACCAGGCGAGCAGCTCCTTGCTGATGCCGAGCCCCGAGAACCAGCTCCCGAGCGGCTCGCTGGCGAGCACGAGGAGCCCGATCGCGAGCAGCATCAGCCCCAGCAGCAGCTCGACCGCTCGACTCATGGCCGCGAGTATAGTGCCGGCCATGCCCGACTCCCGCGCCTCGCGCCTGGTCGCCGGCGCCCGCCGGTGGGCCCGCCTGGCCCTCGGCCTGATGGTCGTGGGACCGTCGATCCTGCTCGTCTACGCCTGGGTCGAGGTGCTCAACCACCCCGGCCTGACGCTGGTCGACGGGTACTGGATCGGCCGCGTGCCCTGGACCCCGCTCGGCCTCGTCATCTCGCTGGCCGGCGGCGTCGCGGGCCTCCTGGCCAGCTCGCTGGCGATCGCCATCGAGGGCGGCTGGTGGCGCCGCGCGCTGATCATCTCGGCCTTGGCCGCCGCCGCGGCGTGGTGGCTGACCGCGCTCGGCGCGCTCCCCTTCCCCCGCTTCCACGGACCTGATCCGATCACCTTCGCGTACTCGCTGCCGTCGGCCGCCGCCCTGCTCCTCCTGATGCCCGCGGCGCTGCTGGCCGTCCTGTGCCTCACGCCGAGGATGGCGAGCACGCCCCGCACCCGCCTGCGCCCGGTGCCGCAGCGCGAACCGTGGTCCGAAGACGATTCAGATGTGGGCGGGGTCGATGGCGAAGAACCTCTCCCATAACCCTTGCAGGCCCGGGCTGCCGCGCGCGCTATCGATTCGGGGGTTCTGGGCAGGAGCCCGGGGGTGGATCACCGACCGAACGGGCCGGCCATCGTAATTCTCGCCCACGGGAGATTAGGTCGAAGGATCGGTGGCCGATGGGCCCCTTGATGCGCTACCTCTCAGCCAGCGAGATTTACACGCAGGGGCGCCGAGGAGCGGGCACACCGCCAGCCGTAAGCCCCCGCCACTGAGAAATAGCGCCTCGACCACGACTCCGCCCTTGCTGGGCCGTTCCTCCCAACCGGCGGGCGCCTACATCTCCCCTTCGAAGGCGGGCTGCGGCATCCGCAGCGGGCGGTCCGCTCGGTAGCCGAGCAGGTAGTCGGCCTGCATCAGGGTGTGGATCTGGGATGTTCCCTCGTAGATCACCGAGCCCTTGCTGTTGCGCAGGTAGCGCTCGACGGGGTATTCGTCGCTGTAGCCGTACGCGCCGTGGATCTGGATCGCGTCGAGCGCGCTCTGCACCGCGTGATCGGTGGCGAACCACTTGGCCAGGCCGGTCTCGCGCGTGTTGCGCTGGCCGGCGTTCTTCTTCCAGCCGGCCTTGAAGACCAGCAGGCGACCCGCCTCGATGCCGGCGTACATCTTCGAGAGCATCTGCTTGACGAGCTGGTGGCGCCCGATCTCCTCGCCGAAGGCCTTCCGCTCGTGCGCGTACTTGACCGATGCGTCGAGGCAGGCCTGCGCAAGCCCCACCGAGCCCGCGGCCACCGTGTAGCGTCCCTGGTCGATCGCGCTCATGGCGATCGTGAATCCCTCCCCCTCTTCGCCGACCCGATTCTCAATCGGGACCTCGCAGTCCGAAAAGGTCAGGATCCCCGTGTTGCCGGCACGGACGCCGAGCTTGCCGTGGAGCGAATCGGTCGAGAAGCCGGGAAAGCCGCGCTCGACGATGAAGGCGGTGATCCCCTTGTGGCCGGCGCTCTTGTCGACCGTGGCGAAGACCAGGAAGCTGTCGGCGGTATCGGCCAGGCTGATCCAGATCTTGCTGCCGTTGAGGATGTAGCGATCCCCGTCGCGCCGCGCAGTGCTTGACAGGTTGGCGGCGTCGCTCCCCACCCCCGGCTCGGTCAGGCCGAAGGTGGCCAGCTTCTCGCCGCGGGCCTGGGGCACCAGGTAGCGCTGCTTCTGGTCCTCGTTGGCCCATTGCAGCAGGGTCAGCGAGTTCAGCCCGGTGTGGACCGAGAGGACCACTCGGAACGCGGTGTCGGCCCGCTCCATCTCCTCGCACAACAGCGCGAAGGCGATGTAGTCCATCCCGGTCCCGCCGTAGCTCTCCGGGATCGGCAGACCAAGGAACCCGGCGGCGCCCATCTTCTGGTAGAGCGACCGGTCATAGGTCGCGGTCGAGTCGAGCTCGTGGATGCGCGGAAGGATCTCGCGCTCGGCGAAGGCGCGCGCCGTGCGCTGCACGTCGCGCTGGGCATCGGTCAGCGAGAAGTCAATCATCGGCTCACGATTCTAGCCGTCGCATGGCCCCTGGCCGCGCCGCGGCTCGAATCCTGATCGCACGGGTAGGAGATGAATTGACGGGTCCGCCGCGGTCGGCTAGCCTCACCCGCGGACCGTGCTCACGGCGCCCCTCATCGGCCCAGAGACCACGCTGGAGGAACCCTTGGACGTCGGCTTCCTGACCACCGGGCTCCTCACCGGCCTGCGCGAGGGGGTCGAGGCGGCGCTGATCGTGAGCATCATCCTGGCCTACCTGGCCCGCACCGGCAACACGCGCCGCTTCGGCCGCATCTGGCTCGGCACCGGGGCCGCCATCGCGCTCAGCGCGGCGGTGGGCGCGCTCCTGTGGATCAGCATCGGGGGCCTCACCTCGCCGGCCGAGCAGTACTTCGAGGGGAGCGCCATGCTCCTCGCCGCCATCGTGGTGACCTGGATGCTCTTCTGGATGCGCCGCACCGCCGCGAACATCAAGGGCGAGCTCCATGCCGGCGTGGACCGGGCGCTCACCGACGGCAGCGTGTGGGCCCTCTCGATCCTCGCCTTCACCGCGGTCGTGCGCGAGGGGATCGAGACCTCGCTCTTCCTGCTGGGCCAGGCCACGGCCGCCACGACCGAGGACGCCGGGGCGGCGGGCACGCTGGTCGGGGCCCTGATCGGCATCCTGATCGCCGTCCTGCTCGGCTACGGGTTCTACCGCGGCGCGCGGGTGATCAACCTGGCGCGCTTCTTCCGCTGGACCGGAGTTGCGCTGGTCTTTATCGCCGGCGGCCTGGTCAGCCACGCGGCGCATGAGTTCATCGACGCGGGGCTCATCGGGGTCGGGACCGCGACCGCCTTCGACGTCAGCGCCGTGCTGCCGCACGAGCCAGAGGGCGGCAACCTGGTCGGGCAGATGCTGCGCGCCGTGTTCGGCTACACGAGCACCCCGGAATGGTCGACCCTCATCACGTGGGTCGTCTACGTGGTCGGCGTGCTGACCCTCTACCTGCAGCCGATGAAGCCCACGGACGCGGCACCGGTCTCGAGCAGCCTGCCCGCCGCGGGAGCGTGAGCCCTACCCGTTCGCGGAACCGGCGATCCCCATGAAGTCGAGCACCTGGCGCCAGGCATCGGCGGAAGCGTCGGCGTGCTCGGCGGCGGTGCGGTCGAAGAAGGAGTGCGGGGCTCCCGGGTAGACCACCGTCGTGTGCATGACCCCCGCGCGATCCATCGCCGCGTCGAACTCCTGCACGGCATCGGGGCCGATCCCCCGGTCGGCGCCACCCCAGATCGCGAGCACCGGGCAGGCGAAGCGCGGCGCCTCGTCGACGGGAGCGGGAAGGCCCGCGGAATTGGATCCGACCGGCCAGCCGTAGAAGCCGATCACCCCGGCGGCGCCGATCCCCGACGCGGCCTGCAGGAAGCTGAGGCGTCCGCCGAAGCAGAAGCCGATGGTGTAGAGCCGCTCGACCGCTCCCCCGTCGGGAGAGCGCAGGTGGGCTGCGGCGGCCGCGACGTCTGCGTTGAGCGTGTCGCTGCGGCAGAGAGGGACGTGGGAGTTGTGGTCGAACTCCGGGCCACGGCGACGGTTCGGGGCGGTCCGGCCGAAGTAGTCGACGGCGATCGCGTCGGCGCCCGCCTCGGCGAAGCGCAGGGCCAGCTCCTCGAAGAACGGGTGAAGGCCGCGCACGTCGGGCAGCACGATGATCCCCGCCCCGCTCGGCGCCGCGGGCCGCGCGGCGTAGGCGGCCACCGGCGTCCCGTCCGCGGAGGTGAGGGTCAGCTCACCGGCGTCGAGCGCCGCGCCGTGGATCGGCGGAAGCGGGGGGCGGGCGTCGGCGTCGTAGCACATGGCTTCAGCCGAGCTGCTGGACCGCCACGTATGTCCCCAGGACCAGGGCCGCGGCGACGAGCAGGTAGGTGCTGATGCGGAGGGTGGGCGGAACGCGCCGGGTGAGGAGCGAACCGTCGGGCGCGCGCCACATCCCACCGAGGGTCGGCACGTTCGTCGGCACCAGCAGCAGGCCGATCACGCCTCCCACGATCAGTCCGCCGACGTGGCCGGTCCAGCTGATCTGCGGGATCGTGAAGGTGATGATCAGGTTCAGCACCAGCAGGGTCCCCACCTGCGACAGCATCGCCCTGGCCTGCGGTCCCAGGAGCAGGTGGCGGCGCCGTGAGACGATGAAGGCCAGCCCGAAGAGGCCGAAGATCGCGCCCGATGCCCCAAGGGCGGGCACGGTCGGCGCGAACAGGATCGTCAGCACGTTCCCGCCGAGGGCACACATCAGGTAGATGACGGCGTACTCAACGTGCCCGTACATCTGCTCCATGATCGGCCCAAACAGCCAGAGGGCGTACATGTTGAAGCCGATGTGCAGGATCCCGAGGTGCAGGAACGCCCCGGTGATGAGGCGCCACCACTCTCCGTGGGCGACCGCTGGGCCGTAGACCGCCCCCGCCTCCGCGAGCGGTCCCGATCCTCCGGCCAGCGAGAGGCCGCCACCGCCGGCCAGGGCGGCGTCGACGAGAAAGACGACGACGTTGATGGCGACGATCGCCCGGGTGACCCAGGCCTGGTAGGTGGCGTACGCGCCCCGCGCCCGGTTGAACTGGCGGCGCGATGCGAAGTCGTGGCCCGTCTCCTTGAGGAGCCAGGCGATGCGGTTGGCGATCGCGCCGCGCTCCTCGGGCGGCGCCCGGCGGTCTGCCTCGCGATAGGCGGCCACTGCCTCCTCGAGACGGCCGTCGCGGACCTCCTGCTCAGCCATCGAGCGCCAGCCGAGCCAGGCATGCGAGCCGCCTCGTTCAGCGGCCCGGCGCCAGGCGTCGAGCGCGCCCGCCTCGTCGTCGAGACGGTAGCGTGCCATCCCGATGGCCAGCCAGGCGGCGCCGGCGAGCTCCGGGTCGGGGTGCCCGGTCAGGGGGTCGAGGATCTGCACCGCCGCCTCGAGGTCGCCCCTATCGAGGAGGCGCTGCCCCTCGGCGAGGCGCTGCTGCGGTTCCATGGCCATCGATGCGGGCATTATCGTCGGAAACGGAACGACCGCCGAGAGATTGGCACCTCGGCGGTCGTCTCGCGCCCCCTTGGCGGGAACGGGCCGTCCCGGCGTGAGCCGGAACCGGCATCAATCGGCGCGTTACTTCGCGCGGCGGAGGAAGTCCAGCACGTCGTCGTAGCGGAAGCGTCGGTCGCCGCGCTTGCAGACCCGATAGAACGGGATCTCGCCGCGATCGCCGAGCCGCTTGACGGTGTTGACGTGCAGGTGGAGCATCTCGGCGACCTCGGTCGCCGTGAGCAGCTTCCCTACCTCGTTGCTGATCATCGAATCGGTTTCCCAGTGCTGTTGAAGCCCGCGTGGACCGTTTGGGTGCGGAGCGCGCGGCTTCTGGCCGGATAGTAAGGTTGGGGTGGGCTGGGGAGCCCCAGTACTTTCGATCCGCCGGCAGGGGTACTTCCGCGAATGCCCGTCTACGAGCGACACGTCTTCGTCTGCACCCGCGGCGAATGGTGCCCATCGGTCGACGGGGATGGCCTCGGAGTGCATGCGGCCATGAAATCGGCCGTCCGCGCCACGACGCTGTCGGGGCGCGTGCGCATCAACCACTCCGGCTGCTTCAGCCAGTGCGGCAATGGACCGATGGTGGTGGTCTACCCCGATGGCGTCTGGTACGCCGCCGTCACCGCGGCCGACGTGGCCGAGATCGTGGAGAGCCACCTGGTCGCCGGAAAGCCGGTTGAGCGCCTCCGCTACGACCCGCCGGAGGGCGGCTCGCATCAGCTCGAGCGCGACCCCGACGGCCGGCCGATCGGTCGCAGCGGCCCCTGGCCCGCCGGCAGGCGCTAGCGGTATCCCTCGAGGCAGGTGCAGCCCTTCGCGCCGACGATCGCGGCATGTGGCGTGCCCGGCGGCAGGATGAAGCCGTCACCCGGCTCCAGCTCGACCGGGACCGCATCGGCTCCGACCAGGAAGGTGATCGAGCCAGCCGCGCAGACCAGCAGCTTGGTGTAGTCGTGGCTGTGGACGCCGTACTCGTCGCCGGGGCCGTTCGACCAGGCGTGCGGCTCCACGCCCGCCTCGCGCAGGCGCTGGGCGGCAGTCGACGCGCTCGGCGCGTCGGCGCGGTCCCACGGCAGGGCGATCAGCGGCGCGGGGACGGATCGGTCCATGCCTTCCTTCAGCGCGTGATGCGGGCCGTCTCGCCCGCGATCCGCTGCGCGAGGTAGACCGGGATAACGCTCAGCAGGAGCAGGACCAGGGCGACCACGTTGACGACCGGCAGCTCGGTCGGCCTCTGGATGGCGGTGAATATCCAGATCGGGATCGTCTGCGTCCCGGCGCCGGCCGTGAAGAGGGTCACGATGATCTCGTCGAAGGAGAGGGCGAACGAGAGGAGCGCCCCCGACAGGAGCGCCGTGCGCATCCCCGGCATGGTGATCCGGCGGAAGGTCAGCCAGCTGTCGGCCCCCAGGTCGGCCGACGCCTCCTCCGGCGTGCGGGGCAGGCGGCGCAGCCGGGCCACGACGTTGTTGTAGGCGATCACGACGCAGAAGGTCGCGTGTCCGATGATGATCGTCATCAGGCCGAAGTTGAGCCCCAGCGTCTTGAAGGTCGTCTGGAGCGCGATGCCGGTGATCACGCCGGGCAGGGCGATCGGCAGGACGAGCGCGAAGGCGATCGTGTCACGGCCGAAGAACGAGAACCGTTGCACGGCGAGCGATGCGAGCGTGCCGAGCACCAGCGCGATCGCGGTGGCGGCCGCCCCGGCGATGATCGAGTTCAGGAACGCGGCTCGCACGGCAGGGTTGGTGGCGGTCTCGGCGAACCAGTGGAGGGTGAGGCCGGGTGGCGGCCAGGCGAGCGCTCGCGACGGGTTGAAGGCATAGACCGCCAGGATGATGAGCGGCAGGTACAGGAAGCCCAGCACCAACCAGGTGCCGACCCGCAGCAGGACGCGCACGAAGGCGGACTCGGTCATAGCGACTCGAACGCTCCCAGCCGCCTGGCGACGACGAGGTAGACGAGCATGATCACGATCGGGACGAGCGAGTAGGCCGCGGCAACCGGCAGGTTGCCCAGCGCCGAGTTGTCGTAGATGAGGTTGCCGATGAACTTCGCATCGGCGACGAGGTCCGGGACGATGTAGTCCCCCAGGCTCAGCGAGAAGGTGAAGATCGAGCCGGCGACCACCGCCGGGAAGGCGAGCGGCAGGATGACCCGGCGGAAGGTCGTGCCCGCCTTCGCACCAAGGTCGGCTGACGCCTCGAGCAGCGACTCCGGGATGCGCTCGAGGCCCGCGTAGATGGGCAGGATCATGTAGGGCAGCCACAGGTAGCTGAGCACCAGCCACGCGTTCGGCAGCTCGTCCAGCCCCGGACCCGGGATCCCGAACGGGCTGAGCAGCCAGGAGAGGAACCCGTTCCCCTGCAGGATCGTGCGCCAGGCAAAGGTCTTTACGAGGTAGGCGGCCCACAGCGGCAGCAGCACTGCCACCACAAGCGCGCCACGACGCCGGGGCGAGGCGACCCGCGCCATGTAGTAGGCGATCGGGAACGCGAGGACCGCGTCCGTGATCGTCACCAGCACGGCGATCAGCAGCGTGCGGCCGGCAACGATCGCGTAGACCGGCTTGGTGACGATGTCGATCACCGCCTTGAGGGTCCAGTCGAATGGCGTCACCGTGTTGGTGAGCGCGTCCTTGGCCCAGAACGCGTTCAGCAGCAGGATCAGCAGCGAGCCGAGATAGACCGCCACGATCCACAGCAGTGGCGCTGCCAGGAGGAACCAGAGCTGGGCGCGTCGTCTCGGGTACAGCCAGCGGGCGAACCGGCGCCCCCGCCCCTCGTTCGGAGCGCTCATCGACCCTCCTGCGCTCGACCTGCGGATGAAGAGGCTCCCCGGGAGGCGGACCTCCCGGGGAGACGGTGCTCAGCTGGTTCGGGAACCGTTGGGCTCAGGCACCGCGCAGCGTGCTCCAGGCCTCGATCCAGGCATCCTGGTCCTTGCAGGTCGTCGCGTCGTCGTTGTCGGCGCAGTCGGCCTGCGGCGTGGTCCAGTACCAGATCGTGTTCCAGTACTCCTCGTCGCTGGCGTGCTGCTGCTCGCAGTGACCGGCCGAGATCGCCTCGGCCGCGTCGCACGCCTTCTGGGTGACCGCCGCCTCGCCGAACCACACCGTCGCCTCGGCGTTCGCCTCGGGCGAGAGGATGTGGTTCATCCAGCGGTACATGCAGTTCGGATGGGCCGCGTCCTTGTAGATCATCCAGGTGTCGGACCAGCCGGTCGAGCCCTCGTCGGGCAGGACCGCCTCGACCGGCGCGGGCGGATCCTCGCCCTTCAGCAGGTTGACCTGGTAGGGCCATGTCGTGCCGATGACCGTGTCCCCGGATTCGAAGGACTGGACCTGGTCGGTCAGCAGGCCCCAGTAAACGGCGCCGTTGTCGCGCTGCTTCTCGAGCAGGTCGATGGCGGCGGCGAACTGCTCGTCATTGAGCTGATAGGGGTTCGTGATCCCCAGGTCGGGATCCTTCTGCATCAGGTGTAGGGCGGCATCGGCGATGTAGATCGACGAGTCGTAGACGCTGATCTTGCCCTGGTAGGCGCTGCCACCCTCGAAGATCGGATCCCAGCTGGTTGGCGCCGTGGTAACGACGTCGGTGTTCCACATCAGGAGGTTCGGACCGCGACCGTGCGGCACACCGTAGGGAACACCGTCCTTCGAGTTGAAGTCCTTGAGCTTGAGGCCCTCGAAGACGTCCTTGTAGTTCGGAATCAGGTCGACGTTGACGGCGACGACGTCGCCGGATGCCATCAGGCGGATGGTGGCGTCGCCGGAGAACGAGCCCCCGTCGTACTGGCCGCCCTGCAGCAGCGACACGCCGTTGGCCGAGTCAGTCATCGGGGTGGCGTTGACCTTGCAGCCGGTCTCGTCCTCGAAGCCGGTCACCCAGTCGTACGCGGGGTCGACCGCGCCCTTCTCGGCATATCCGTCCCAGATGATCAGGTTGAGCTCGTCCTCGTTGTCCCCCAGCGTGGTCGGCGCGCCGCTCGGCCCCGAGGTGCCGCATGCGGCCATCACCAGGCCGATGGTGACCAGGGCTGCTGGAATCGAAAGTCTGCGCATCAAGTCTCCGCTCCCTCTCCTTCCCCCACCGTCATCATGCTGCCCTTGAGGGCCAGAACGTGCTGGCGCTGCCAGATGAGCCGGACGACCCGGCCCTGGGCGGCAAGCGCTTCCATCGAGGACGCCTCCAGGTTCTGCTGCGTCACGATCAGCTCGCCGCCGGCGTCCAGGGCCACGATGTATCGCGTATCGGCGCCAAGGTACACCACTTCCTGGATCCGCCCAAGGGCGGATTGCTCGTCCGCGGCCACGGGGTCATCCGGTGCCCCGATCCGCAGCTTCTCGGGCCGAACCGTGAACGTGCCGTCCATCCGGAGGATGTCACGCGCCGCCGCGCCGGTGAGGAGGTTCGACGTGCCGACGAAGGCCGCCACGAAGGTCGTCCGCGGGTGCTCGTAGACGTCAGCCGGAGTCCCCACCTGCTCGATCTGCCCGCGGTTGAATACGGCGATCCGGTCGCTCATGACGAGCGCCTCCTCCTGGTCGTGGGTCACATAGATGAAGGTGATCCCAACCTGCGACTGGATCTGCTTCAGCTCGATCTGCATCTCCTCGCGCAGCTTCAGGTCGAGCGCCCCCAGCGGCTCGTCGAGGAGGAGCACCCGCGGCCGGTTGACGAGGGCGCGTGCGAGCGCCACCCGTTGTCGCTGCCCGCCTGAGAGCTGCGCAGGGCGCCGCTTCTCGTACCCCTCGAGCCGGACCATGCGCAATGCATCTGCCGTCCTCGAGGCTCGCTCGGCGGCCGCCGTCTTGCGCACCATCAGGCCGTAGGCGACGTTCTCGCCCACGGTCATGTGGGGGAAGAGCGCGTAGTCCTGGAAGACGGTGTTCACGTCGCGATCGAAGGGCGGAACGCCGGTGACGTCCCTGCCATGAAGCAGGATGCGACCCTCGGTCGGCGCCTCGAAGCCCGCGATCATGCGCAGGGTGGTGGTCTTCCCGGATCCGGACGGACCGAGCATCGAGAAGAACTCGCCGTCGCGGATCTCGAGGTCGATCCCGTTCACCGCGGTGACCGGGAAGGTCCCGTCATGGACCACGAATTGGGCCACCCGGCGACCGACCTCGTCGTCGCCGAAGCGCTTGACCAGGTGCTCGAGCGTGACGGCCGGAACGCTCATCGCCGGACCCGGGTCGGCTTGAGGGGCGAGGGATGCGCCCGCGGCTGCGGTGATCGGTTGTGGGGCCACGAGCTCCTCGCTGCGCCTGAGGTTTGGGGCACTGTGGCGGCGACGCGGGTCGGGTGTCAAGCAGATCCGGGCCCGGCTGCTACATTCCGCGACGCCTGCCATCGGAGGTGTCTGATCGAACCCGGCATCCTGCTCGGCGTGGGATCGGCGGCGGCCTGGGGCACCGGCGACTTCGCCGGCGGCCTGGCAGCGCGGCGCGCCGGCGGCCTGCTGGCCACCGGCGGGGCCCAGCTGGTCGGCCTCGTGCTCCTGCTGCTCGCCGTCGTCGTGCTGCGGCCGTCGCCGCCCGCCGCCTCGACGCTCGCGCTGGGCGCGCTCGGAGGGATCGCGGGTGGCCTCGGGCTCGCGGCGCTCTATCGCGCCCTCGGGATGGGGGCGATGGGGCTCGTCTCGGCGGTCAGCGGGGTCGGAGGGGTGCTCATCCCGCTCGCCGTCGGTATCGCGCTCTGGGGCACCGTCATCCAGCCGCTCCAGTTGGCGGGCGTCGGCTGCGCCCTCGCGGCGATCGCCGCGGCGAGCGGCGCCACGACCCGGGGCGTGAGTCGTGAAGCGCTGCTGCTGGCGCTCATGGCGGCGATCGGCTTCGGCCTCTGGTTCGTCTTCCTCGATCGCGCCGCGGAGCACGGCCAGCTCTGGGCGCTGGTCGCCAGCCGGGGCTCGGCCTCGATCGTCGTCGGCGGGACCGCCCTGCTGCGAGCCGACCGATCCCGACTCCGTGGCGTGGCACCGCTCGTCGCGGTGGCCGGACTGCTCGACGTGACCGCCAACGGGATGGTCGTCCTCGCCTTCGCGACCATCCCGGTCGGGATCGCGGCCGCGCTCTCCGGCACCTATCCGCTGGCGACGATGCTGCTTGCCCGGACGGTCCTCGGCGAGGCGCTCCCCCGGCTGGGCCTGGCGGCGGTGG
>Ga0326597_10008589_pt1 | contig 13766 bp, 14 predicted proteins | sample RVTome_12_FD_203789 | JGI IMG/M metagenome (GOLD analysis project Ga0326597, IMG submission 203789) | Soil microbial communities from uranium-contaminated site in the Upper Colorado River Basin, Wyoming, United States - RVT100D185 | ecosystem: Environmental > Terrestrial > Soil > Contaminated >... | reverse complement strand
GGCGATTCCCTAGGTGTAGTTCCCGGGGGGGCCCGCGCACCGCCCGCGGGCCGCCCGACCGATAGTGGCCATCGATCAGGGTATGCCAGCTCTGTCCAGGCTCCGGGGGAGAAGCAGGTGGATGTTCCTGTCCTCGGCGGTCTGTGGGTCCACGAGCGCATTGGTCCGGGTCAGGTCCCGCTCGGCCGTGGCCCGCGACTCGAAGTCGACCTGGGCCGTGTAGCGCTGAGCGAAGGCAAGCACGGCCGCGATCGGCGCGAACGCGGCACTGTGCGTGGCGGCCTTGAGCGCCGAGAGATACTCGCCCCGGAAGACGGTCGGCACGATGATCCGCCCCTCGCCGGCCGTGGCAAGCTCGGCGTTCATCATGGCCCGCGCCACCCGGCCGTTGCCATCGGCGAACGGATGCACTTCGGCCACGACGAACATCATGTAGGCGGCGCGGGCAAACGGATCGAGCAGCGAGCGGCCCACGTCGAAGCCGGCACGGAGCGTGCCCTCGACGAGCCCCGGGGCGACGAAGACCGTGGCTCCCGCGCGGTTGGCGCGCGTCTTGAATCGTCCCGGGCCCATGTCCCGGCGCCCCTCCATGATGATCGCGTGGCGGTGCTTCAGAAGCTCGATGAAGTCATCGGCGCTGCTCGGAGTCCGTGCCATCTCGATCTGGTCAGCGACGAGCCGATACGTACCCAGCACGTCGTGCGCGTCCTCTGGACGCTCCGCAGGGATCGCGGCCTCGAAGATGATGGATGCCGCTTCATCGAGCGTGAACTCCGTGCCCTCGATGAAATTGCTGAAGTAGGCCTCGTAGAAGGGGAGCAGCCGCCGACGCGGAGCCAGGTCAGGCAGATCTGGGAGCGGGGCCGGCGCCTGGTCGGCAAGATACCCGACGGCGGTCGTGAACAGGGCGACTCGCTCATGGTCGTACGGATGACCGGCCGCGCTCGCCCGGAACGCGGGCGACACCACCGCGTCTGCAGGGCCCGTGGATAGCGCCGCGCTGATGATCGTCGAGAGGGTCGCGAACGCATCCTCACGCCCGATCGCTGCCGCGATCGTGCGAGACTGGTCGCGCAGCGCGTTGAGCCTGGGCTCGCCGTGCCGGGTCGCGATCTCCGTGATCCACGCCTCGATCTCCTCCCGCGTGAGGCAACGGCTGCCAGAGCCTGCCAGGTTGTCGACGAGACCCCGGGCGGTCGACGAGACGTAGAACCCGTCGAGGGGCTGATCGCCCGGCAGGGGGCCCGGGCCGGAGCGGGGCACGATCACGAGGCCGGGCAGGACGAGGGTCCGACGGCGACGATGATCGACATACAGGTAGCCGGAACCGTCAGGACTGCCAGGCCGAGCCGAGCGATCGACGGTCACCGCACCTGGAAACACCTGCACCAGGATCTGCATCCAGTTGCGGCGGACGACCGCCTCGACGGGGTCGTCGGATGGGGTGTAGATCCCGCGGGCGATCCGTCGGAGGCGGCCGGTCCTGGTCGCTTCCGATAACGTGGCGTGGCGCCGATCCGAGGCGAAGACGATGTCAGGCCATCTGATGGGTTGCGGCATCGGTTGCGACTTCCCTGGTGACGGACCGGCCGTCGAGCGAGGCGACTCGTCCGATTGTCGTTCCATCGCACCGATAGCGCAAGGTTTGGACAGAACCTTACGCATGACCGGTCGATCGAAGGGCGGCAGGCGGCAGGGAGCGCGTCGACCTTACGGATGACCGCGGTCATCACCGCGCGGACGAGGTCCCGCCAGGCTCCGGAACGGCATTCGCTGCCTGCCGCTCGTGGCGCAGGGGCGCACTCGCCAGCGCCGCGCAGATCGCGAAGCCACTCAGCCAGAGCACCGGCAGGGCCAGCGTCGCCGCCACGGGCACCGTCCAGCGCCGGTCGGTCAGCGCCCCCCAAACGACGAGCACGACCGCCGCCGGCAGCCGCACCCACAGCGGGATGGGGATCTGGAACTGGGCCACGGAACCGCCCTCCGGCGTCGACCCGAGGAACGCGAGCCAGTCGACCCACAGCTGGCCTTCGAACACGAGCGAGACCGCGACGATGGCGCCGGTGACGCCGAGGGCGATCCCGAGCGCCCGCCACTCACGGCGCACGGCGAACCACAGCAGGCCGACCCCCGGGGTGACCTTGGTCAGCAGCACGAACCCCCAGGTCCACGGGTAGCGAAAGCCGAGGGCGATCGCCGCGGCGATCCACAGGTGGATGTTGCCGTGGTAGATCTCGAGGGCGACCGGCGGAAGCGCCAGCAGCCAGATGATCCGCACGCCGCGCCCGCCGAGCCAGATGATGTTGCCGAACAGCAGCGCGAGCCACAGCCACAGGAAGGTCGGCCACTCGAGCGCTCCGAAGGGTGCGAAGAGCCGGGCGATGGGCGGCGAGTAGTTGAACGCCCCGAGCCCGCCGACCCCGATCTCATAGGGATCGGCGGGGTTCACGTTCCAGAAGGCAAAGGCATCGAACCCGACGGTCCCGGCGACCGGCGCCACGATGACGAAGAGATATACCCCGAACAGGAGGCCTGCGATGACGGCGCCGTCGCGGACGGCCCGGCGCAGTGGCTGGGCTCGGATCAGCGTCGTCACGGGCGACATGGTAGGCCCACGGCGACCCCCAGGCCGCCATACTGCCGGCCAACATGACCGAAGCTGACCGCCTTCGACTCGGCCCGGGGACCCGCGCGACGACGATGGTCAGGATCGCGTTGGGCGTCCTTGCCATCGCGGTCTTCATCAGATCGGCGATCCTGATCGTCACGAGATTCCCGGTTGCCCTCGACCTGATCATCCCGCTCAAGGCCGCGGAGCGTTGGCTCGCCGGAGACGTGGTCTACCTGCCGGATGGCTTCGCCGATCCGACGCTGCTGGCGCCGTTCCTCTACCCACCGTTCACGCTGCCGCTGCTGGCGCCCCTGACGTTGGCGCCTGAGATCGTCGTCCGCTTGGGTTGGGTCGGACTGCTGCTCGCGCTCGCGCTGCTGACCTGCCGCCGCCTGGCGATCCCATGGGTCGTCATTCCGGGCGTCCTGCTCTGGACGCCGATACTCGAAGGGTTGTGGGTCGGCAACGTCGCCGTCGCGTTGTTCGCGGCCTTCGTGGCGGCCTTCTGGCGGACGCCTGTGCGACATACCCTGGAGCCGGAGCCCCGCGACCTCGATGGCGCCGCACCGCCGGACTCGCGGATCGGCTGGCTTGCGGCGAGCATGGCGGCGGTCAAACTCAGCCAGGCCCAGGCCTGGCTCGCGATCGCGGGGCGATCGATGCGGGCGGCGTTGCTCGGGGCGGTCCCCTGGATCCTTCTCGTCCTCACCACCCTGCCGTTGGTCGGCCTCGGCTCGTATGGGGCGTGGCTGGCCCAACTCGCCCGCGCCTCGGATCCCGGATGGGAGCCCATGGGTGCATCCCTGTTGCACTTCTTCGGGACCACGGCCTTCGCCGTTGTCCTGCTCGCGTCGCTCGTCATCGCGGTCTGGCTGCGCGGGCGGGACACGGGCGTCTGGATCGGCATCGTGACGCTGTTGGCCACGCCCAACTTGCATGCGTTCAGCGTCCTCTTCCTGCTGCCGGCACTCCTACGGATCCGGCGCGAATTCGCCCTGCTGGCCGCCTTGCTGACCGGGACGCTGACCTACGAAGGCTGGTGGCTGGGGATCGCCATCGTGGTCGTCGTGATGCTCGCCGGCGAGCGTTGGCCGATCCTGCGTGAGCCCGTCTCCGACGCTCCCGCCGTGGTCGGGTGAGCGGACCGCCGCCTGGAGCGTCGATAGCTGGTACATCAGCAGCCGCGGGCTGACGAGGACCGACGCGGTCACCGCCAACGCCCAGCCGGCGCGCGTCGGCGCGTAGCGCAGTGCCAACGCCAGCAGGCCGACGACGAACGCAGCCCAGAGCCACGGCGACAGGGCGTACAGCGAGCGGTTCTGGACGTCGCCGACCTGGGCGAGGTCCGTGAATCCCAGGAATGCGACGGTGCCTGCCGGTTCGAGGACGAACGTCAGCACGGACAGGCCCACAAACCACGCCGCGAACCGCCCCACCGCCCGCCGATCGCGTCGTCCGATCCAGTAGACCGCCACGATGACGGGCAGGATCTTGAGGTGCCCCGCCAGCGCGATCGCCCAGGGCGATCCGAGCGCCACGAGGAACGTGACCGCGACCTGCGCCTGCCCGATGGCCAGACTCCAGGCGATCGGCGCCGCGAGCCACCCAGTGACGATCCAGGTCCACTCGTTGCGAAGCCCCAGTCGCACCAGGGTCCCGATGAACAACACGATGAGGAACGCCTCCCAGATGAGCGCGGCCGTCTCGTACGGGAGCAGGGCGAGCGGCCGGAAGGCGATGGCCAGCAGCGGCGGATAGCGGTAGAACCCAGGATCGTCGGTCGACGCCGGCTGGACGTAGAGCGGCAGGCCGGCGTTGAGTCGCGCGCCGGCGTCGTAGTAGGCGCGCACGTCCGCCAGCGGATCGAGCCGAAGATGGAGCACGAGCGTGTCGAGACCGATGATCAGGCCCAGGACGGATGCGGCGATTAGGACCCAGCGGACCCGCCGGGACCGAAGCAGGGCCTCGAGTCTGGACGTCACGCGCCGAGGGCTCCGATGGGTACCTGAAGCACCCCGTCGGATCTGGTGAGACCGTAGCCAGTCCCCGTGATGATCGCAAGTGCCAGGGGTGCGTCGCCCGCCACCCGATCCCGCAGACGCAGGAGGTTCGCCGCTGCCGGTTCCACGACCGCGGGGCTCCCGCCGAGCTTGATCTCGAACGCCGCCCATCGGCCGTCGGGCATCTCGATGATGGCGTCGGCCTCGAGGCCCTTCTCGTCACGGTAGTGGAAGACTTGAGCGCCCAGTGCCTCCGCGTAGACCCTCAGGTCTCGAACGACCATCGACTCGAAGAGGAAGCCGAACCAGTTGAGGTCACGAAGCAGCCGCTCGGGCGACGCGTTGAGGATCCCGCTCGCGAGGGCGGGATCGGCAAGGTGTCGGATCGCGGCCGCCCGCAATCGTGTTCGGCTCCGCAGGCCCGGCTTCCAGGCCGGGACATCGTCGGTGATCATCAGCCTGGCGAGGGCGTCGAGGTAGGCGCGGACGGTGTCCGCGAGCATCACGCCGTCCCGTCCGTTCGCGTAGGCGGTGAGCGATTCGACGCTGGCAGGAGTCGCTACATTCCGAGCGAACGACAGGAGCAGGCGCATGACCCCGCGAGGGTCGCGTCGGATGCCGTCGAGCCGCTGGACGTCCGTCCTGCACACGTCATCGACATATCCCCTCATCGCGCGGAGTGCCTGCCCTGAGGTGAGACCCAGGTGTCCGGGCCATCCGCCGATGACGGCCAGTTCGGCGAGATCGGGGACGGTGAGTCCGGGCTCCGGACAGGCCACTTCGCTGCCGGCCAGGATCGAACTGAGAGAAAGCGAGCCGGTCGAGTGTCCGGTCTCAGACATGGTCATCGGCCGCATCCGCAGATGGATGAAGCGACCGGGCCCCGGGTGACGACCTGGATCGTCGCGCGGCACCGCCGACCCGGCGAGGATGAACTGACCGACAGCCTGTCGGTCGTCGACCGCGTGACGGACGTAGTTCCAAACCTCTGGCTCGACATGCCACTCGTCGATGAGGCGCGGCGTCGCCCCTTCAAGCAGGAGCTTGGGGTCGATGGCAAACGCGTGTCGGGCGGTGGCGTCGTCGAGACGGACCTCGCTTCGGGCGGCCTGGCGTGCGGTCTCGGTCTTGCCGCAGGCTTTCGGTCCCTCGATGACGACGGCACCAATGGCCCGGAGTGACTGCGCGAGTTCGGTGTCGAGCACACGAGGCCGGTATTGCACGTTGGAACTCTCCCCTCGAGGCGAGGATCGGTCGTCGGTCGTCGGTCGTCGGTCGTCGGTCGTCGGTCGTCGGTCGTCGGTCGTCGGTCGTCGGTGAGATTGTCGGACGTCAGTCGCATCGCGTCAATGACCAGGTAGGTTGTTTGCGCCGACCACAGGTAGGTTGTTTGCGCCGACCACAGGTAGGTTGTTTGCGCCGACTCTGGCTGTCGGATCCACAAAGTGGCATCGGCTCCCTGTTGCATCGGTAGCCCATTCGTACCGGTCGGCGCGAGCGTGGGCCGGTGCTACGCTGCACCGGCCGTGCGTACCCCTCTCCTGCTATACGCGCTCGCCCTCCTCGTCCGAGCGGTCCTGATCTGGCACTTCCCGGACCCGGCCTATCCCGACTCGGCCTACTACGTGGACGTGGCCCGGGCGCTCCACGCAGGGCAGGGCTTCAACATCGACTTCATCTGGATCTTCGCCGAGGTCGGCGGCACGATCCCAGCCGACCCCACCCTGCCGATCCCATCGAACGCCCACTGGATGCCGCTGGCATCGATCGTCCAGGTCCCGTTCCTGGCGGTCTTCGGTGACGTCGCGTGGGCCTCGGCCGCGCCGTTCGCACTCATCGGCGCGATCGCTGCGCCGCTCACCTGGGCGATCGCGCGCGACGCGGGCGCCCGGCCGTTCGTGGCCACCGGCGCCGGGTTCCTCGTGGCGGTCCCGCTCCTGTCGACCGTGTACATGGCCCAGCCCGACAACTTCTCGCTCTTCCAGCCGCTCGTCATCGCCGCGCTGTGGATGGCGGCTCGCGCGCTGCGCGGTTCCGGCCGGGCGTTCATCGCGGCCGGCCTGTTCGCGGGGCTGGCGACGCTGGCCCGCAATGACGGCCTGCTCGTGCTGGCGTCACTCGGCGTCGTCTTCGCCTGGGATCGCTGGCGTACCTGGCGTGCCGGCCGCTCCGGTGGGTCGGCGCGCCCCGCCATCCCGGTCGCGGCCGCGGTCGGTGCCGTGGCGGTCTTCGTCCTCGTGATGGCTCCGTGGTGGGCGCGCCAGCTGGCCGTGTTCGGCTCGATCTCGCCGTCGAGCGCGTCGGGCAAGGTCCTGTTCATCCGCGACATCGGGGAGTGGAACAGCATCACGATCCCAGCCTCGCTCGACCACCTGATCGGGATGGGGATCGGGCCGCTCATCGAGACGCGGATCGGTGGCGCGGTCGCCGCCTCGATGATCTTCCTGACCCTCGTCCTCGGCTTCATCTTGGGGCCCGCACTGGTCATCGGTGCGTGGGCACGGCGGCGCTCGACGGATTTCGGGCCGTTCTTCGTCTACGCTGCGTTCCTGTTCGCCTTCTCCGCGCTCATCTCGCCCGTCCACGTGCCGGGTGGGACGTTCATCCACTCCGCGGTCGCGCTGGCGCCCTACAGCTACATCCTGGCCCTCGAGGGGATCGTCCTCGCCATCGGCTGGGTGGCCGCGCGCCGTTCGACCTGGAACGCCGACGCCGCCCTGCGCGTGTTCGGTGGCGCCACGCTCGCCTTCGCCGTGCTGGTCGCGGTCGCAGGATCGCTCGTCGTCCATGCCATTTGGTCGGCCCGGCGCGATGACGGGCTGACGGTCGCCGCCGCGCTCGATGCGGCGGGCGCGCCGCAGGCCGATCGGGCCATGTCGATCGATGCCGCCGGCACCCGCTACTGGACCGGTCACGGCGGGGTCGTCCTGGTCAACGACCCGCTCGCCACCATCCACGAGGTCGCCCGCGCCTACGACATCCGCTGGCTCGTCCTGGACCGCGGCGATGCGGTCGCGGCCGTCGCACCGATCCTCGACGGCACGGAGCGCCCCACCTGGCTGGGCGACCCGATCGTGGCCGAGGGGACCCCGACGCGACTCGCGGTCTACCCAGTGCTGGACACCCCGTGACGCGCCGCGAGGCCGCTCTGACGGCCGCCGGGATCTTCGTCGTGGCCCTCCTCGTGCGGATCGCCGTCGCGGGGCAGATCGTCTTCCCGAAACCGGAGGACACCGCGTACTACGTCGGCGTCGCACGAAACCTGCTGGAAGGTCGCGGTCTGGTGTCGGACGCGCTGTGGAGCTACCAGACGCCGCCGCTGGTCTTCCCGCGCCAGGCGTTCGAGGTCTGGTTACCGCTGCCGACGTTCCTCGCCGCGATCCCGATGGCGCTCCTGGGCGTGACGTTCGCGGCGGCGCAGTGGTCGGCGGTGGTCGCCGGTGCCATCGTGCCGGTCCTGGCATGGCGTCTCGCCGTGGATGTCGCGCAGGAGCGTGGGCTGTCGCAGGAACGCGCGCGGACGCTGGCCATCGGGACCGGCCTGACGACCGCCGTCTACCTGCCGCTCCTGCTCCACTCCGTGCTCCCGGATTCGACGATGCCGTTCACCGTGCTCGCCCTGTCCGGCTGCCTGCTCATGGCCAGGATCGCGAAGGATCCGCGGGGCGGGCGGCTGACCGACCCGCCGCTCCTCTGGCGCGTCGTCGGCCTTGGACTCCTGATCGGGCTGGCCGGGCTGACCCGGAACGAAGCGGTCTACCTCGGACTCGCCTGGGCGATCGTCGCGTGGGGCGCCCGCGACCTGCGCCGCTCCACCCGCGTCGGGCTCATCGGCACCGTGGCGGTCGTCGCCGGGCTCGTCTTCCTGCCCTGGGCGATCCGCGACTGGGTCGTGTTCGGCAGCCCATTCCCCGGACAGACCGTGGCCAACGCGTTCTCGATCACCGGCTTCGACATCTTCGCCTGGAACGATCCGCCGACGCTGTCGCGCTACCTCGCCGTCGGCCCGGCGCGCCTCCTCGAGATGCGCGTCGAGGGGTTCGCACACAACCTTTTCAACGTCCTCATCCTGCCCGGGCTGCCGATCTCGCTCATCGGGCTCATCGGGTTGCCGTGGGCGATCCGGGGCGCGGCGATCCGCCCCGTCGTCATCGTCGCCTTCGCGGCGTTCCTCGTCACCAGCCTCGTCTTCCCGGTCTCCACGACGTGGGGTACATTCCTGCACGCCGCGGGCCCGGCGCAGGTGTTGCTCGTGGTCTCGGCCCTGCTCGCGCTCGACGCGACGATCGCCTGGGTGGGCGCTCGCCAGGGATGGACCCGGCCGGTCGCCTGGCTCGGCGCTCTCCTCGGCGTGTTCGGCTCGCTGCTCTTCTCCGTGGCGCTCCTCCCGTCGTTCGGGAACGGCTCGGCGGCCACGGCCGAGCGCTACAGGGAACTGGCCGTCGTCATGGCGGCGGTCGGCCATCCGCTGGACGGCGCGGCGGGGCCGGTCATCACGAACTTCCCGATCTGGCTGGCCGAGACGCAGCGGATCCCCGCCCTGGCACTCCCCGATGAACCGCCGCGCGACGTGCTTGACCTCGCCGCCACGTTCGACGCACGACTCGTCATCCTGCTCGATGCCGAGAGCGAGCACTGGCCGGCGGACCTGGACGCCAGGGTGGACGGCGCCGAGTGCTTCCGCGAACTCGACCTCGGTGCTGCCCCGAACCGCACCGTCGACGACGCGCTCGGGGACGTCCGCGCGTTCGAGGTCGTCTGTCCATGAATGACGACCCGTATACTCAAAGTCCCATGCAGCCAGCACCCGCCGGGACGGATGGACGTGACAGCCGCTTCGACGACCTCAAGGTCCGCATCGTCGAGGCCCAGGAGGCCGAGCGCAACCGCCTTGCCCAGGAGATCCACGACGGGCCGGCCCAGGCCCTGAGCAATGCGATCTTCCAGGTCGAATACATCGAGCGAGTGATCGAATCGGATCCGCTCCTCGCCCGCACGGAGCTGCGCTACCTGCGCGAGCTCCTGCGTCGCGAGCTCGGCGATGTGCGCGCCTTCATCAGCCAGCTCCGACCGCCGCTGCTCGATGAGCTCGGCCTGCAGGGAGCGATCATCGATACGGTCCAACACACGCAGGCCCTCACCGGGCTGACGATCACGACCGAGTTGACGGCGCCGGTCGACATCCTGAGCGACAGTGAGCAGACGGTCGTCCTGCGCGTCGCCCAGGAGGCCCTGCAGAATGTACGCAAGCACGCAGCCGCGAGCCATGTCGTCGTGTCCACCCGGCTCGACGACGACGATTGGCTGCTCGAGGTCAGCGACGACGGACGAGGTTTCGATATCGGAGCGGTGGCGGCCCGCGGCCGGCGCAACTTCGGACTGCAGTTCATGCGTGAGCGCGCCGAGTTGATCGGTGCTCGAATCGACGTACGATCGCAGCCGGATGACGGTACCGTCGTCCGCCTGGCGATCCCGACCGGACCGGCCACGGGAGGAGAGGAGAGCACATGAGTGCCATGGACTACAGCGGGCCAGAGCGCCGACGCGGCGGTCCCGACCGGCGAAACGTCGACGACATCACGAGGATCCTCGTCGTCGACGACCACGCCCTGTTCCGGATGGGGATCGCCAACATCCTCGGGCGCGAGCCCGACTTCGCGATCGTGGCCGAAGCGGACGATTCGCGCTCCGCGATCGATCGCGCCATGGAGACCTCGCCCGACATCATCCTGATGGACCTGTCGCTCCCCGCCCCGGGCGGCATCGAGACGACACAGCGGATCAAGCGCGAGCTGCCCTCGACCGGGATCATCGTGCTCGCCCAGACCGAGGACGAGGACGCCCTGTTCGATGCCATCAAGGCCGGCGCGGCCGCGTTCATCCTCAAGGACGTGGGGCCGGACGACCTGGTCACGATCATCCGCCGGGTCGTCGCCGGCGAGTACCTCATCAACGACAAGGTCTTCTCCAAGCCCGCGGTCGCGTCGCGCGTCCTCAAGGAGTTCCGTGAGCTCGCCGTCTACGGTCAGGACGCAGCGCCGATCTTCGCGCCGCTCTCGCCGCGCGAGGTCGAGATCCTCGACAACATCGCCCAGGGGATGACCAACAAGCAGGTCGCCTACGCGCTCTCGATCAGCGAGCAGACGGTCAAGAACCACATGAGCTCGATCCTGCGCAAGCTGTCGGTCAACGACCGGACCCAGGCCGTCGTCTATGCGATGCGCCAGGGCTGGATCCGGATGCCGGAGGACTGATCGGGGGCGCCTACCGCGACCCCTTCGACCCGTCCGACCATGACCGACCTGGCGCCCTCCCCGCCGCCGCCCGCGAGCCTGTCCGAACTCTCCGGGCGGATGGCCGATGAGCTGGCACGCCTCGACACCGAACTCGGCGAGGTCGACCTGCTCGTCACCCAGGTGAGGACCGAGGCCGCTCGCCACGAGACCCGGCGGGTCGCGGCAGCCGACAAGCTGAGCGCGGCGACGGCCGCCGCGGAGTCGGCCGGCGGGGCCATGGAACCGACCGCCGCCGCCGAGCTCAACGCGCAGCTCGTCCTGCTCACGAAGCGGGCGGCGCTGATGGAGTCGCAGGTCGACGTCCTGGAAGGCAAGCGCGGTGCGCTCGGTCGCTACCGCGATGCCCTGGCGGCGAATGTCGAGGCGCTCGGTGCCTTCGGTGACCTCCCGGCTGCCGGGAGGTCGAACGCGGACGACGACGCGGGTGGCGTTCCGCCGGCCGTGTCGCGCCTGCTGCTCGACGCCCAGGAGGACCTGCGCCGCGAGATCGCCCGGGCGATGCACGACGGACCGGCCCAGAGCCTGACCAACATCGTCCTCCAGGCCCAGATCGTGGAGCGGCTGGTCGAGCAGGACCCGACCCGGGCCAGCGCGGAGGTGCGCCAGCTCGTCGCGATGGTCCAGCAGACCCTCGAGGCGACCAAGACATTCATCTTCGATGTCCGCCCCATGGTCCTCGACGACCTCGGGCTCGTGCCGACCCTGCGCCGGGCTGCCCGCGAGCGCGGGCGTCGCGCCGACGTCCCCGTCGAGTTCGAGTCGCTGGGCGCGGACCGGCGTCTGCCGATGGACCTCGAGAGTGGCCTGTTCCGGATCCTGGACGAAGCGGTCGCGGCCTACCTGACTGCCCGCGCGGACCGCGTCGTGCTCCGCCTCGACTGGTCGGACCAGGTCGAGGCGACGGTGTCGGCGTCGCGGGCGGCGGAGGAGGTGCGCTCCGACCCGATGCCGGAAGCGACAGCCGACAAGGACCTGCCGCCGGCTCTCGCAGCGATGATGGAGGACCGCCGTGCCGACGCGCGGGACGCCATCGAGGCAGCCAGGCGGGAGGCCATCGTCGCCCTCCCGCCTTCGACCTGGCGCGAGATCCAGGGCCGTGCCTCCACCCTCGGTCTTGTCGCCGAGCTGACGTCAGAGGGCGCGGATCTTCGTCTCGTGGCGGGTCTCCCGCCCCTCGGTGCGCCGACCACGAAGGCATGACGCATGGGGCGATCGAGCGGCCAGGGCCTCGTGGAGTACGGGCTCATCCTCGCCCTGACCAGCCTCTTCACGGTGCTCATCCTGGGGGTCTTCGGCGGGACCCTCGCTGACGTCCTCGCCGCCATCGCTTCTGCCGTCGACGCGGCCACGGGCGGCTGACCCGGGGCGGGGAGTCAACGGTACTCACCCGTACCATCAGCCCAGTGTCCATTTGCGAGGGGCCTCCGTATAGTGACGCAGCCTTCGGACCCGAAGGTGTCGTCATCATCAGGAGGCAGCCACATGGCGCTCTTCACCTCGTTCCTCGCATCGCTCCGCAGCGACGAGGAAGGCCAGGGCCTCGCGGAGTACGCCCTGATCCTCGCGCTCATCGCGATCGTCGCGATCATCGCCCTCATCTTCCTGGGCAGCCAGGTCAGCACGATCCTGAGCACGGTCGGCGACTCGGTCTAGTCCCGGGTCATCCATGAACGGCGGACCGCCGGCCTCCGGGTCGGCGGTCTTTCGTTTCGCGGGCGCACCAGATTAGGCCGAACGGTCCTTGACACGCTCAGCGGCTTGCCCGTACCGTCTTTGGGCCCACCGGCGCTGCCTGTGGAGCTCAGAGGGAAAGGAGGTACCACACCGATATGTCGCAGCTAATCGCTCTCATCTCATCCTTCCGCCATGACGAGGAAGGCCAGGGTCTCGCGGAGTACGCGCTGATCCTCGCCCTGATCGCGATCGTCGCGATCATCGCGCTCATCTTCCTGGGCAGCCAGGTCAGCACGATCCTGAGCACGGTCGGGGACTCCGTCTAGTCTCGCGGCCACCAGCGATCGACCAGCCGCCGGTGCCGCAAGGGCCGGCGGCTTTCACGTTCATGGTGGTGCGTGGACGCCTGCGCCCCGACCAACGGCCTATTGACACCCCGCCGACCGACCGTATGTTGAGCCCTGACCGGCCCGTTCCGCGGCCGGTCAGGCGAACCGCGGATCTCGACGGAAGGAGGTGAACTGGATGCCCTCACTCGCTCGCATGCTTGCCCTGATCGATCGCATCCGTCGTCGCGAAGACGGCCAGGGCCTCGCGGAATACGCTCTCATCCTTGCTCTTATCGCAATCGTCGCCATCGTCGCCCTGCTCTATCTCGGAAGCCAGATCAGCGACAAGCTGAGCATCGTCGGCAGTACGCTCGACTCCGTCACGCCGTAGCCGACGGCCCACCAGGGGTTTCTCCACGGCCCGTCGGACCTCCGTCCGACGGGCCGTCGCTTGTCCGCGGCGGATCCGTCCGGACGGCCCGCAGCCCGGGCGCAACCTTGCAGGGTTCCTTGCACCACGAGGGATTTCCTGCCGTTTCTTCCTAATGGTCCTAGGCCTTTGGTATAGTCGCGCGGCTTCTGGGCGGTGCTAGAGTGGTGCCACCTGTCACACATCTCGTCGGGGAGAACCAACTTGAAGCGCTCGAATCGACTCGTCCTGCTCGTCGGGGTCTTCCTGGCGATCGTGGCCTTCGTCGGCATCCTCGTGATGTCGCGGGGGAGCACGGATACGGGAACCATCAAGCCGCCGACCACCGGGCCCGTCGTCGTCGCGACCGCGGATATCCCGCTGTCGACCCGCATCCGGGCGGACCAGCTGAAGGTCGAGACGCTGAACCTGACCGCGATCCTGCCG
>Ga0326597_10008588_pt1 | contig 13767 bp, 13 predicted proteins | sample RVTome_12_FD_203789 | JGI IMG/M metagenome (GOLD analysis project Ga0326597, IMG submission 203789) | Soil microbial communities from uranium-contaminated site in the Upper Colorado River Basin, Wyoming, United States - RVT100D185 | ecosystem: Environmental > Terrestrial > Soil > Contaminated >... | reverse complement strand
CTTTTTCAGTGCCATCTCCTCAAGTTGGCGAATTCTTTCTCTGGTGACGCCGAATACTTTTCCGGTTTCTTCCAACGTGTATTCAGCTTTTTCGCCAATTCCGAAGCGCATGCGGATGATCTTTTCCTCGCGCGGGCTGAGAGTCGTCAATATGCGTTGGGTCTCACGCTGAAAATCCAGAGAAATGGCCGATGCCTCAGGGTCGGGAGCGTGATGGTCCGCGATTAGATCGGCGAGAGAAGCTTCTCCGTCCTCGCCAATGGACGCTTCCAGCGAAACTGGTTCTTTGACCAGTTGGCGCACCGCCCCGACCGCTTTCAGGGGCAGCGCCGTTTCTGTAGCTATTTCCTCCACTGTCGGCTGGTGGCCGAGATTCCTGACGAGGCTATGTTCCGCCGCAGTGAATTTCCTCGCCATCTCGACCATATGAACCGGGATGCGGATGGTCCGCGCTTGGTCGGCCAGAGATCGAGTCACCGCTTGGCGTATCCACCAGCTCGCATAGGTCGAAAACCTAAAACCCAGCCGGTGGTCGAATTTTTCCACCGCCCTCATCAGACCGATGTTTCCTTCCTGGATGAGATCGAGAAACTGAAGGCCCCTGCCGCAATAGTGCTTTGCGATGACGACGACCAGGCGCAGGTTGGCCTCGATGAAACGCTTTTTGGCTAGAGCGACGTTTGCTTGCTTGTCGTTAGTGCTCGCCACCAGCCGCCGTATTTCCGCTGCGGGAATTCCCATTTGAGCTTCAATGGTGCGCAGCGCTCGTTGCTTCGCTCTTCCTCCGGTTTCCTGCTCCACTTTCTGGAGGTTGTCGTAGATTCGTTTGTGGCTGTCGATGATTTCTGCAATCTGACTGCGGTTAAGCTCAAGCCCTTGTAGCGATAGGGCAATCTTCCGCCTTTGGCGCATCAAATTCTGATCCAGTTTGTCGCGCGTGATCGCACTCATCCGATGGTCGAGTTGTCCGGTTGTGCGTTCGTACCTGCGCGCCAGATATTTAAGCTTCGCCAATCCCTTTCGGAAACGAATTTGAGCGACCTTGCCGTCGTTCGCCGGATTCCCGGAGGCTGGTTTTGGCTCGTCAATGACATCGCGCGCATCAACAAGGCCGCTGACGACCTTCTTCCCGACATCGAGCACCCGATGGAGCGCGACCAGGGAAGACAATGCCTCAGCGGCGATCTGCGCCTCACCTTCCGCGATGCTTTTGGCAAGCTCACTCTCTTCTTCGCGGCTGAGAACGCCTATGGGTCCTATCGCGCTTAGATATGAGAAGACGGAATCCGCGCTCTTTCCTGGGGTCTCGACCTCGATGTCAGTCTCGGGATCTTCCGCCTCGGATAGCCCGTCAAACTGATTTGCATGGTCCGGCGGTTGAGGAAAATCCCAGCCGATCTCACCGGAGCGTTCCTGCAAACCGGTGTCGGCAGTATCAAGGAACTCGTGCGAGGAAGCCTTACTGTGTTTGCGGTAGAAGCGGTTAAAGGTATTCATTCAAGTTTATGCCGTGAGGGTCATGCGGACGCATTCGGTGTTCATGCGTCCTAGTCGGGTAGCTAAAGATTCCAGGCGCCGAATGCTCAAAGTTTCGTCTTGTGAGACCTTGTTGATATGGCAGTTTCGAGCAATAAGCAAGCGCTCGGCACTACCGTCACGGCCCTACGCCTGCCCCCAAACGCTCCTCGCCGTATCCACAACCAGCCTGAGCTTTTGCCACTGCTCGTCTTCGGTGAGCAGGTTGCCTTCCATCGTCGAGGCGAAACCGCATTGCGGGCTGAGCGCGAGATTTTCCAACGGCACGTACTTGGTGGCTTCGTCGATGCGCTTGGCAAGCTGGTCTTGGGATTCCATCGCCGATAGCTTGCTGCTTACCAGGCCCAACACCACGGTCTTGCCGCGCGGCACGAAGCGCAGCGGCTCGAAGGTGCCGGCGCGCTCCGACTCATATTCAAGCAGAAACGCGTCAACTTGCAACTGGCCGAACAATTTCTCGGCGATGGCGTCGTAGCCGCCTTCGGCATACCACTGGCTGCGATTGTTACCGCGGCAGAGATGGATCGCGAGAGTAACGCCCGGGCGCTTCGCGCCTTCGAGACAAGCGTTGTCGGCTCGGATCGCGTCGTCGAGCGCGGCGTCGGGGTCGAGTCCCATTTCAGTCTTAACGTAGTTTCGCCATTTGGGATCGATGTAGTAGCTGTAGCGCGGCGCGTCGATCTGCACGTACTGCGCCCTTTCGCTCACCAGCGCCTGGATCTCCGTTTTGATGATCGGCACGATGTCCCAGAGGAATGCGGAGTGAGTCGGGTAAACTTTATCGCTGATGCCTTTCTTGTAATAAATCGCCGGAAACTGGTTGGCCGTGGGAAGCGTGACCTTGATGTCGCCCGGGCTTTGCTGCTTGACGAAGGCGAACTCATGCTGGGTCAAGCGCCGCGTCTGTTTGATCTTGCCCACGACGATGCCGGGCACCCGCGATGGTTGCGTGGACGATCCGGCCACGCTCGCCTGCCATTTGCGCAGCAGGTTATCGCTCTCGTCGATCCCCTCCACCGCCTCGTTGAAGTCGCTCATGAAGTTGACCCGGCGCAGCTCGCCGTCGGTGAAGATCCTGAAGCCAAGGTCTTTCTGGCGTTGGAGCACCCGTAGGATATGTTTATCTTCCAACGCGCGCAGTTGTTCGCTGTCGCTGCCCGCGCTGCGCGCCTGCAAGAGTTCCGCTGGCCGCAAAAGACTGCCGATGTGGTCGGCACGATATTTGGTTGCCATAACATTCCCTCCGTGTGCTTATGCAGTTTCGGGTTTCGAGTTTTGAGTTTCGAGTTAGACCGGAAACCCGGGACTCGAGACACGAAACTCGAAACTCGAAACTGTCGAGTCCGTTACCGGCTATTCCCCTAACAGTTTCTTCAGCCGCTGAACAACGTCCGGCGGCTGAGCGATCACTTCCTTCGCCAGCGCGGCAAGCTCCTCGCCGCCAATGGGTTCCACCGGCCAGCCGCGTTTTTTTGCCTCGGCCAACAGCTCGGGGTCCTTGAGCGTATGGTTCCAGCCGTCGCGCAGGATTTTCAACCGATCGGCGGACGTGTTGGGAGGCGCAGTCCAGGGCCGGCCAAACGCATTGGACGCCGTGATCAGCGTAACCAAGCGCCGGTCGGCATCGCGCGATTTGTAGCGATCCATCAGCTCGTAGAAAGTCGGCGTGTCCGGCAGCAAAGCATCTCGTTTTCGGCCGGTCTGCAGGAGCGGACGGGTGAAACCTTTCTTGAACCAGGTGATGTGCGGTTCGCGGCCAAAAAACGCCGCGATGGTGATCAGCCGGCACTGCAGCTCGCCGCGTTCGAGCGCCACGTCGATGTCCGCCGCGCCTTGATAACCGGCGATGATTGCGGACTTGGCGCCGAGAACGTCCTCTATGAGCTTAGGTATATGGTACGTGATCGATGCCGTGCCCGTGGAGCCGCATTTGGGCGGCTCGCTGGCCTTGCGCAGATCGTCGATCGTCTTGTACGGACTGTCGCCGCGAATAATAAATACCAACTCGGTCGGTTCCGGCGTGCCAAGCCAGTTGAATTTCCCCCAGTCGAATTGCACTTCCTTGCGGCCGATCAACTGGTCCATGTAAATGCCCGAATTGAGCGAGCCCAGCGTCAGGCCGTCCGGCTTGGCGACGTTGTAGACGTAATTGGCCGCGATCACCGAACCGGCGCCGGGCATGTTCTGCACCGTGATGCCGGGATTGCCCGGAATATGTTTTCCCAAGTAGGCCGCGATATGCCGCGTCCACAGATCGTAGAGATCGCCGGGCTGCCCGCCGCGAATGACTCTGATCGACTTACCTTTGAAGAAATCCGGCTGCGCGTGGGCGATGGCGCCCACAAGCGACACCGTGACGATTAGAAGAATGAAAAGAACATTTTTCATCGTTCCTCCAAGCGCAAGTTCTGAGTCCTGAGTGCCGAGTGCTGAGTTTTCAAGGCGCGGGATTCGGCTTTCAGTCTTCATGACTCAGCACTCGTTACTCAGTACTCGTTACTCAGTACTGTTACTTGATCACCTTGTTCGCCCGCACCAGTAAATTCGGCGGAATCGTCAGGCCGATCTGCTTCGCTGTCTTGAGATTGATGATCAGCTCGAACTTCATCGGCTGCTCCACAGGAAGGTCAGCCGGCGTCCTACCCTTGAGGATCTTGTCGACGAACGTGGCCGCACGATGATACTGGTAAATTTGGTCGGGTCCGTACGATATCAGACAACCCGCTTCGATAAAATTCGACCCCTCGCACATTGACGGCAACTTATTCTTGGCCGCCAGCTCCAGGAGCTGTTTACTATGAAAGTTAGTGAAGGCGTTCTGGATGATGACCAGCGCATCGGCGTTTCCCTTCTTGAATGCGGCAAAAGCATCTTGAAAACGATCAGGTGCTTGGACTGACACAACTTGAAGCTTTATCCCAAACGCCCGAGCGGCAATTTCTGTTTGTTTGATCTCGTCTACATCAGAAGAGCCCGCAACCCCGTGCCAAAGTACCGCCACTCGTCGCGCCTTTGGAATGGCTTCTTTGAGCAGCTCCAGCCGCTTGCCACTGAGGTCCGGAGCAATGTCGGTGGAGCCTGTGACATTTCCTCCCGGCCGCGCCAGGCTGGCGACCAGCCCGGTCCCAACCAGATCGCCGGCGCCGCCCACAACAATTGGAATCGTGCTGGTCGCTTGCTTGGCGGCAGCCGTGAAACCAGTGCTTCCGACGACAATAACGTCAGGTTTTAGACGCACCATCTCGGCGGCGAGATCGGCGAATCGTTCCCGCTTGCCCTCCGCATAGCGGACTTCCAGCACAACGTCTTTCCCCTCGACGTAGCCCAGCTCGCGCAGCCCTTGCCGGAAAGCATCGATCCGGCTCTTCTGGGTTGAGGCGGAACCGGTAAGCAGCACGCCGATCCGGAAAACTTTCGCCAGCTGCTGCGCGTCGAGTGGAAAGCTAAGCGCCAAGAGCATCGCGCCCAGAGCAACGACTAAGATTTTTTTACTCATAGGGTTTCTCCTTACTCGCGAAACGTCTCCTTTATATATCGATACGCCGCGATCGCGGCCGTCGCGCCGTCCCCCGACGAGGTGATCGCTTGGGCCGCCGAATCCTGGCGGATATCACCGGCGGCGTAAAGGCCAGGTAGTTCGGTTTTCATCCAAACGTCGGTCAGGATATGGCCCGTGTCGCTGAGACGCAGGAGGTTTTTCAAGAAATCCGTGTTGGGCTTCAAGCCGACGTAAACAAAAAGTCCGGTAAGATCGACCTTCGATGATTCTCCGGACCCAAGGTCGCGGATGCGCACGCCGGTGACCACATCGTCGCCCAAAATTTCTTCCACGACGGTTTGATAACGCGCGCTGATTTTGGCCTCGCTTAGCACTCGTTGTCGATACCATCGTTGCGCGGAGAAATCGGCCGCCTGCTGAAAGACGATGACCTGCTCGGCGTAATTCGCCAGGGTGAGCGCTTCTTGGAGCGCCGAGTCGCCGCCGCCCACGACGCCTACGGTTTGGCCGTTGTAAAGCGGGCCGTCGCAACTGGCGCAGTGGCTGACGCCTCGCCCCATCAGCTTCGCTTCGCCGGGTACGCCAAGGTCTTTGAGGGAAGAACCGGTGGCGATGATCACGGCCTTGGCGCGATGTCGTTCTTCGTCGGTGGTCACTGACCACATACGATCCTGCGCTTCCAAGCTCAGAACTTCGCCGCGTTGAAATTGCGCTCCGTGATCCGCCGCCTGGCGCTGCACCGTCGGGCAGAGATCGTAGCCCGCGATGCCGTCGGGGAAGCCGGGAAAATCTTCGATCTTCTCGATACTGATCAAATGACCGCCGGGGATGTTGCTTTCCAATACCAGCGTCGAGAGGCCGTGGCGAGCGGCGAACAGACCGGCGGTCATTCCGGCGAGCCCGGAGCCGATGATTATGACGTCGTAGTCGGACATGGTGGGTCGTCTTTTCTCTGCGTCCTTCTGGTAGGGGCAGACCTGTGTGTCTGCCCTTCTTTCGGAGGGCAACCACGGGGGGTTGCCCCTACGTCATTCAATTCCCCTTGCGTCATCTCCATTCGTCGACCGAAACCGTCTTCTGATAATTGCAGCCGATGATGCGCCAGTAGCCGTTGGTTTCGCCGCCGACCACTACGACGTGAATCTCGTCGGGCTTGAACATACGGATCATTTCATCCGGCGCCGCTTTCAGCTTCGATGCGTAAGGTTCCTCGCCGAAGGTCGCACGCGGATACACATAGTTCTGGATTAATTGATAGTCCCAGTATTCGCCGGCGGGCATCAGCGCGTTTTCGTAAACCCACTGGATAAATTTCTCTTTGGTGTCGAATCCACCGCGGTCGACGAACTGGCGTGCGGCGATGGGATCGAGGACAAAGGTCGGCGCGCTGTGCGCGTCCATGCCGCGCAGCATGCTGCGCACATGCTCGCGCCAGTATTGCTCGCGCACGCCGAGCGTAAAAGCCGTGGAACGGCAGCCGGTGAAAATGCTAACCGTGCTGTCGCTTGCTTTGAAGCCATGCTGCACGTGGAACGGCGCCCAGGGGCTGCGCTCTTCGTTCTCGGCGAAGGTCACGCTGTTGTAAGCGTAGTTGTTACCTTGCGAGCCCATGTAACTGTCGCCCGGCAGCGAGCCGCCCTGCAAATTCTGCGAGAGCAGGCCGTAGGCGCGGCCGATGGTTGCGTTGGCGTGATTGTAAGGAGCCATCGCTCCGGTGCCGGAGTTCATGCCGATCTCGTCACGGATCGGCCCGTTGACGACGACCATTGCGGCCATCGAACTGGTTGTGCTGCCGCGCGCGCTGACGCCCGCGGACGCCAGAGCGAGGATCACCGGAAAATACTCCGGCCGCGCCCCCGCCATAACCGCATTGACCGCGACTTTCTCGACGGTAAACTCCCAGGGCTGACGAAATTGGTTAGAACGCAAGTGGCCCGCGACCTCGTCCGGCTTGCGGTGCGTATGGGCGAGCATTTCCGCCACTCGCTTCTCGGTCGGCAGGATGATCGGCAGCTTGTCGGACCAGTTATTTCCCAGAAATAGGTCGTGCAAATTGTCTTCCGTATCCGCATCGACCCATCGCGGCGTCGAGCGTTCGAACTTGATCCCCTCGACGCGATCTCCCTCCGCCGGACGCGTGAGTCCTTCAACGACTTCTTGCATCACCGGCCGGCCGCTGAGCGGGTCCTTGCCGTCGACATAGGCGCGCAGTTGCTCGGCAGTCTTGCCCATGACCGGCTGCGGCACGAAAGCGTAGCGCGCTTGGGGCATGCCGTGCATTCGAGTGACCGATTCCACGACCTGTTTAAATACATGCGTGTGGAGCGCCATCGTGGGCACTCCATACTTGCTATCGAGCGTGATTGCGTGCACGGCGACCGCCGGCGCGCAGGTGCTTCAATGACCGACGCCGATGATGGCGCCGTCTCCGTTGGCTTTGATCGTCTCCCAGGTTTTCGGGTCGTCTTTCGTGTAAACGCTCGACATCTCGACAAGCTTGGTCTTTACGGAAGGCATATGCTCGGCGAACCAATTCTGCACCTGGCGCAGAAAAAGCCCGGAGTCGTCAAAGCGCGGATCGACGAGATAGAGAGTCTTGCCGTCGAGGCTTCCCAGCCGCGGTGCCATCGGCTTCGGCGTGATTTTCGGAGGATAGCCTACCGGGTTCAGTACCGAAATCTTCGCACCATCGTTTGTTTCGTTTGCCATGTTTGAACCCCCTTGCCCTGTTTACGATCAAGCCGTTAAGTATCAACCCCTTCTCACAAGTTCAACGCGAGACACGCTATTCGAAACTGTCCAAACTCAAATTCCCATATGATCTTCAGGTTTGCGTTTTCTTCCTTTCACCCGCGGGATGCCGCTCCAATCGCCGGACATCCAGAATTCCGTCAGGCTGCCGAACACGCCGAGAGGAATGCTCAGCGCCATAATGAAATACCAGAGATTGTCGCTGAAGGCGCCGAGCGCGGACATTAGCCCCGCCACGATCTTCGCCGTGCCGCCGCCGAAGATCGCGCCCATCAAAAGACGGATACCGCGCTGGACACCGTATTGGGTTGCGTAGATGCCCCATAATCCACCGATGAAAAACGCCAGAACGGGCGCCAAAAAGGCGGCGAAGATAGCGCCGGCGCCACGGCCGCTCAAGGAGGTCTCTTCCAACTTCTCTTCTTCGGTTTGGCCGTCGACGCGAACATCGCCCTTGATGACGCGGAAGAGATAATGGACAGCGCCATAAATGCCGAGATCGGGCCGAAGTCCGTCGAAGTAGAGAGCGACATGGTCGTAAAGTTTCTGGCTCGCGGCCGGTTCCGGGAAAAGTTCCCGCAATGCGGGCCCGGCTTGAACTCCCACCTGTCGCTCTTTGCGGGCGACGACCAGCAGGACGGTTTTCTCCAAATCGCCGCTAGCGAACGGCAGGTTTTTGAAAGTCCGGCGGCCAAAACTATCAATGCTTTCGCCGTCGAGGCTTTTCACGGTCACGACGACGACCAAATTGCTGGTCTCAGTTCGAAAGCGCGCCAGGCGCGCCTCCAGATCGTGAATGCTCGCTTCGGGCATCATGCCGGCGAAGTCGTTGACCGTCGCGTTGAGGGCTGGCAATTCCGACGCAAGCGCCGCGGAGTCTAAAAAAACGCCGGCAAAGAGAGCTAGAGCGAACAAATTCATGCCGCTCCGCGTGTCGATGCGCGTCGATCGAGCGCCCGGACTTCCGCTTCGCTCGGCGGAAAGCCGAACTGTTCGTTGTGCATGCGCAGGGGCTGGCGGGAGATTTGGCGGATGATGCCGGTTATAGCGATGGCCCTTAAGTTTTTCATGGTTTCTCCCGCGGTGACTATATCGCTTCCGAAACGATTGTCGCAACAGAAACTAGCGTTGATGAGAACGGGAAGTATTAACCACGAAGATTCCACTGCGGCATGGCCGCAACCAAAGGACAGTTTTCACCACTAAGGCACCCTTCGACTGCACTCAGGGTAGATCGTGATGCGGACAATTGCGAACCCTCCTAATGAGTTGTAGTCTTGCCATATGAGCTGGAAAGTCTACGTCGAGACCTCTGTCGTCAGTTATCTGACCTCTCGATTGAGCCGCGATCTCATTGTGGCAAGCCATCAGCAGATTACCCAGGACTGGTGGGGGAATCATCGAGAGAGGTTTGAGCTGTTTGTGTAACAGACGGTGCTTGAGGAAGCGGCCGTAGGCGATCAGGAGTCCGCGCGGCAACGTCTGAACGCCATTGAAAATATGCCGTTCCTGGAGCTCACGGAGGAAGCGGTTGCGCTGGCAAAAGATCTCGTTCGTATCGGTCCATTGCCGGAGAAGGCGGAGGTCGACGCCCTACACATCGCCATCGCGGTGACGAACAGGGTTGACTACCTACTGACGTGGAACTGTAAACATTTGGCAAACGCCGCACTTCGCGGTCGGATCGAGCGAGTCTGCCGTGCCCGAGGATACGACCCGGTTGTCATCTGTACGCCCGAAGAATTACTGGAGGACTGACATGACTTGGAAAGACCCCATTGTCGAAGAGGTGCGCAAGAGCCGTGACGCCTATGCTAAGCGCTTCAACTACGATTTAGACGCGATCTTTCGCGACCTGAAGGAGAAGGAGCGTCGCAGCGGGCGAGTGGTGGTGCCATGTCCACCCAAGAAGACGGCGGTGGCCAGCTCCGATGAGGATCAATCCAGAGAGACCGCATAACAACTCCGGTCCAACCGACCGCGGTCACATGGCGGTTTCCAGGGAACATGGAAAGTTGCGTTCTGAGTCCGGGGACATAATACTAGCCAAAGATATTTGAAATTCGGAAACGAAGAAGAGATCGGAAAAACCATCTCTCCCGCAAAGGCGCAAAGACGCGAAGTGACGGGCTGAGGTCCGTCATCCCGATCGAATGCGAGGGATCTGAGACAGATTTCTCCCTTCGGTCGAAATGACACCGAGTGTCACTTTGCGCCTTGGCGGGGTATATTTTCCTGGAGTCGTTCTGTCCACCATTTCCAAGGTAAGTATCTACGCCTAATCTTCGGTTAGCGGCGGCTCGCCTTGACCGGTCGATGACTGCGGTGGTAAGTTTCCAATCAATCTAAATCAAATCGGAGGTGCTCTATGGCAGAGCGAGTTTGGGATCGTTTTCTCACGGAACAAGATAAGGCGACATTGGTCGGCAAAGCGAACCGGCGGGTCGGTTTCGGTGAACGGCCGGCCTTGTTGTTGATCGATCTTTATCGCTGGGTATTCGGCGACAAACCGGAACCGGTGACGGAAGCGATCAAGACCTGGCCCGGCAGTTGCGGCCTCGCCGGCTGGGATGCGTTGCCCTTCATTCAGAAATTGATCGCCAAGGCGCGCGAGGTCGGCATTCCCGTGATTTACGTCACCGGCCTGGACGGGGTGGCAGTGGAGCCCTGGTCGTTCCGCCGCGACGGCAAGAAGCGCGCGACCATGTCGAAGGAAGACTTGGATCGTTTCCGCCGCCGCTACGACATCGTCGATCAGGTGAAACCGATTCCCGGAGAGACGGTTTTGAAGAAAACTTCGCCCAGCGCTTTCTGGGGCACGCCGCTGATCGGTCATCTGAATTTTCTTGGTGTCGATACCATTATTACCTGCGGCGAGAGCACCAGCGGCTGCGTACGCGCCAGCGTGGTGGACGGCACGACCAATCGGCTGCGTATGATCGTCGCCGAGGAGTGCGTCTTCGACCGCCACGAAGCTTGCCACGCGATCAACCTGTTCGACATGAACCAAAAATACGCCGACGTGTTGCCGCTGGACGATATCCTTAAATACCTCGACGCGTGGCGCGCGGAAAAAGCCGGGCAGGTGGGTTACGCTAACGATAGTATGGAGTATTTAAAAGATCTCGGTATCGGCGAGGAGTACAAAGGACTGCGTTAGGGCGGATACTTCGCGGCAAACATTCCGTTCAAAGTTCCGGGTTCCAGGTTCAAAGGCTTCGCCGGTTCCGAGTTCAACGGGAGTTCAAGGTTCAACGTTGAACCCGGAACTCGGAACTTTGAACAGCGCAGAGCGCGTTGAACATTGAACCTTGAACGGTGTCTGGGTTATGTGTCCCGGTCGGTAGCCATAGCGGTTTCTGCCGGTCGTCGTTTAAGACCCCACCACGTAAGCAAAAACACCGCGGCCGAGAACGCGGCCATCCCCTGAAAGCCCGCTTCATAACCGAAGGTCTGCACAAGCACCCCGGCGAATAGCGGACCCAAGCCGTTACCCAGCGATGACGCCGCGCGGGTCAGGCCCAACGCCAGCGCCTTGGCGTTGCTGCCGGCGGATTGCAGCGCGAAGGTTGTGGCGCTAACGTTAGTATAACCGAAACCCATCGTCATAATCGTCAGCGGAATCACCAGAGTTACAGCGCCGACTCCATAAGGGAGCACGAGAAACATCGGGATGCCGATGCCGACTCCGAGCAAAATTACTCGTGGCGCGGTGATGCGATCGCAAAGCCGGCCGCCGGTATACCGCCCCAAAGTGTCGGTCACGCGAGAGATCGCAACCATCGTCCCGACCCAGTCCAGCCCGAATCTGCGTTGATTGACGGCGAGAAACGGAAACGCGATCCGGGTCACCCCGACGAGCATGACGAACGATTGAAAGATGGCCAGCGCCGAGGCGAGAAACCAGGGTTGGCCGAGCAGTTTTTTGCCCTCGCGCCAAAGCTGTATCGAACTCTCTTGGGTAAGCGTTCGGGAGCGGTGGGCGCCGCCGAGGAGAATCAAAATCAGCCCGGCAATTTGCGGCAGCGCGTACAGAGCGAACAATGCCTCCGGCCCAAAAGCTCTGCCGATGAAACCGCCGACCAGCGGGCCGAGAGAAAAGCCGATTCCTAAAGCGGCGGCGACCTGGCCCTGGGCGCGGCCTTGCTGGCCGGGTTCGGATTGTTCGAAGGCGATCTTGCGGATCGAAAGAGCGAACATGGCTTCGGTAAACCCCAGGATGGTAAAGGCGGCGAGAAAGACGGCGGTGGAGTCGAGGAACAATATCGCAACGGCGCTGACCATGATTGCAGTGACCGCCGCAGCAACGATAAGAACCCCAGAACTGAAGTAAGACGCGAGCACCCCGGAGGAAAGATCGGAACAGACCCGGCCGATGCCGTTGACAAACAAGGGAACGCTCGCGAGCGTGATCGAATATCCATGTGCTTTCATGAAGAACGGTGCGAGCATGGCCGCGCCCGACGACCCGGCGATTTCAAAGACGGCGGCAAGCGAATAGAAAGTGAGCGGCGCGATTTTCATGACGCCGAATTATAGCAGCGGGGAGGGTTGCCGTATATGGGATTGCCGAGAAGTTTTACGTTGTGGACACGAGCCGGCGGGCTTGATAGAAGCTGAACAGTAACAGAAGAAGAAAGTCTCTACTTCCTGGTTTTTTGTTTCTCGTTACGGGACGGGAGACCAACTAGAAACTAAGAACTCGACAAATATATTTGAATTTTACCGACGACAAGAAGATAGGAAAAGATTGTTTCTCGCGCAAAGAACGCAAAGGACGCCAAGAAATGATTTGATAATAAACGGGGGCGTGGGCGGGGCCTTTGCGAGCTTAGCGTGCTTGGCGCGATTATTTTTCTTAAACTTATTTTGTTAAACAATTCCCTGGTTAGTATCTAAGGAGGTTGTGATGAGCGCAATCCTGGGAAGCGGCGAGTTTCGTTACGAAGTGATCGAGGGTTGGGGCAAGCTGCCCGATGGCTGGACTTTCAAGGAGGTCGCCGCCGTGGCGGTGGACGCAAAGGACCAAGTTTACTGTTTTACCCGCGGCGCCCATCCGGTCATCGTTTTCGGCCGCGACGGCAATTTTCTGCGCTCCTGGGGCGAGGGCGTTTTCAAGCGCGCCCACGGCGCCACCATCGGGCCGGATGAGACGATTTTTCTCACCGACGATGGCGATCACACCGTGCGCAAGTGCACACTGGATGGCAAGGTGCTCATGACCCTCGGCATTCCCGGCGCCGCGGCACCGTATCAGAGCGGCGAGCCGTTCAATCGCTGTACGCATGTGGCGTTCTCTCCGCGCGGGGATATCTATGTCTCCGACGGCTATGGAAACTCGCGCGTGCACAAGTATTCGCCTGACGGCAAACTGCTCTTCTCATGGGGCGAGCCGGGATCCGATCCCGGCCAGTTCAACATCGTGCACAACATCTGCGCCGATAAAGAGGGCTGGGTTTACGTCGCGGACCGGGAAAATCATCGCGTTCAAGTCTTCGACGGCAACGGCAAGTATCAGACGCAATGGAACAACATGCATCGCCCCTGCGCGCTCTACATGGACACGACGAAGCGCGACCCGATTTGCTACATCGGCGAACTGGGTCCGGGAATGTCCGTCAACAAAGAGGCTCCCAATCTGGGCAACCGGCTCGACATCTACGACAAGAAGGGAAAGCGGCTGGCGCGGCTCGGCGATATCCGCGCCGGCGAGGCGCCGGGACAGTTCATCGCGCCGCACGGCCTCGCGCTCAATTCCGCTGGCGATATTTTCGTCGCGGAAGTCTCCTGGACGATCATGGGCCAGCATCTAAAGCCGCAGCGGGAGCTGCGCAGTTTGCAGAAGTTGCGGAAGCTGAATTAGCAACGGGAAGATCAACCGCATAGAACTTAGCGCAGCAGAGCCGCAACCAAAGTGACAGAAACTGAGCCCTGATGTAAGAGGGAGTCATGGCAACAAACACAGAGAAACCGGAAAATTT
>Ga0326597_10008587_pt1 | contig 13767 bp, 12 predicted proteins | sample RVTome_12_FD_203789 | JGI IMG/M metagenome (GOLD analysis project Ga0326597, IMG submission 203789) | Soil microbial communities from uranium-contaminated site in the Upper Colorado River Basin, Wyoming, United States - RVT100D185 | ecosystem: Environmental > Terrestrial > Soil > Contaminated >... | reverse complement strand
TGAGATCTCGATGTTTTCTGATTGAGATCTCACGGCTCCACACCTGGGTCGGCTGAAACCTGGCTGAAACCGGCCCCTCCGCGCACAGCGGCGCCGGTTCGATCAAATCGTTAATCCCGCAATCCCAAGAACCTCAATCAATCTTCAACCTCAGATCGCCAGATCTTCAATGCCAGGTTCGGCTACGCGGCGCGCCGAACGTCCTTCTCCACCTGTCCGTCGCGAAGGTGGATCGCGCGATGCGCGTGCGCGGCGACTTCGGACTCGTGGGTGACGACGATGATCGTGTTGCCAGCCTCGTGCAGACGCTCGAACAGGCTCATGATCTCGACGCCGGTCTTCGTGTCGAGGTTGCCGGTCGGCTCGTCGGCGAGCAGGATTGAGGGGTTGTTGACCAGCGCGCGGGCGATGGCGACGCGCTGGCGCTGGCCGCCCGACAACTGGTTCGGCCGGTGGTGCATGCGGTCGGACAGCTCCACTTTGGCGAGCGCCTGCGCGGCGCGCTCGCCGCGGACCTTGCCCGCCACACCGGCGTAGATCAGCGGCAGCTCGACGTTGTGCAGCGCCGTCGCGCGCGGCAGCAGGTTGAACGTCTGGAAGACGAACCCGATCTCCTCGTTCCGGATGCGGGCGAGCTCGTCGTCGTTCATCTCGTTGACCTGCTTGCCGTTGAGCAGGTAGGTGCCCTTCGACGGCGTGTCGAGGCAGCCGATCAGGTTCATCAGGGTGGACTTACCGGACCCGGACGGCCCCATGATGGCGACGTATTCGCCGCGCTCGATTTCGGTCGAGACGCCGCTCAGGGCGTGGACCTTCTCCTCGCCCATCTCGTAGGTCTTCCACAGGTCGCGGGTCTCAATCAGCGGCATGCCTCAGCCTTCCGTCGCCTCGTACTCGTCCTTGAGCCGGGCGATGACGTTGGGGTCGGCGAGCGTCGTCGTGTCGCCGAGCGCCTTGCCCTCGGCGATGTCGCGCAGCAGGCGCCGCATGATCTTACCCGACCGGGTCTTGGGCAGGTCGGCGGCAAACAGGATCTCGTCTGGGCGCGCGATGGCTCCGATCTTCCGGACGACGTGTTGCTTGAGCTCGTCGGCCAGCTCGGGCGAGAGCTCCACGCCTTCCTTCACGGTCACGAACGCGGCGAGCGCCTGCCCCTTGATCTCGTGGGACCTGCCGACGACGGCGGCCTCGGCCACGTGGTGATGATCGACGAGCGCGCTCTCGACTTCGGCCGTACCGATGCGGTGGCCGGCGACGTTCAGGACGTCGTCCACACGGCCGAGCATCCAGAAGTAGCCGTCCTTGTCGATACGCGCGCCGTCACCCGTGAAGTAGACCCCGTCCTTCCACTTGCTCCAGTAGGTCTCGAGGAAGCGCTCGCGATCGCCGTAGATGCCGCGCAGCATGCCGGGCCACGGGTGGGTCAGCGCCAGCAGGCCGCCGCCGTCGGTCACCTTCGCGCCGTCGGCGGCGCGAATCTCGGCCTGCACGCCCGGGAACGGCCTCGTCGCCGAGCCGGGCTTGCAGGCGACGATGCCCGGCAGCGGCGTGATCATGATCTGCCCGGTCTCGGTCTGCCACCAGGTGTCGACGATCGGGCAGCGCTGGTGGCCGATGTGCTCGTAGTACCACATCCAGGCTTCCGGGTTGATGGGCTCGCCCACCGACCCGAGCAGCCGGAGGGTCGAGAGGTCGCGGCGGGCGGGCCAGTCCGTGCCCCACTTCATGAACGCGCGAATCGCGGTGGGCGCCGTGTAGAACACGGTCACCCGGTGACGCTCGACGAGCTCCCAGAAGCGATCGCGCGTCGGCCAGTCGGGCGCGCCTTCGTACATGAGCACGGTGGCGCCGTTGGCCAGCGGCCCGTAGACGACGTAGCTATGGCCCGTCACCCAGCCGATATCCGCCGTGCACCAGAACACGTCCTCGTCGCGGAGGTCGAAGACCCAGCGCGTCGTCGCGTAGGTGCCGACGAGGTACCCGCCGGTCGTGTGGACGATCCCCTTGGGCTTTCCGGTCGTGCCGGAGGTGTAGAGGATGTAGAGCAGGTCCTCCGAGTCCATGGGCTCGGGCGGGCAGGCGGCCGGCGCGTCCGCCATGAGCTCGTGGTACCAGTGGTCGCGGCCCGCGCGGACGGCGACGTCAATCGGCGTGTTCGGGTCGCGCCGGACGAGGACGACGGCCGTGATGGACGGCGTGGACGCGAGGGCCTCGTCGGCCGTCTGCTTCAGCGGCACGATCTGCCCGCGGCGCCAGCCGCCGTCGGCCGTGACGAGCACGTTGGCCTGCGCGTCGTTGATCCGGTCGCGCAGCGACTCGGCGCTGAAGCCGCCGAAGACAACCGAGTGCACCGCGCCGATGCGCGCGCAGGCCAGCATCGCGATCGCCAGCTCCGGGATGAGCGGCAGGTACAGGGCGACGCGGTCGCCCTTCCGCACGCCCAGGCCCTTGAGCACGTTCGCGAACTGACAGACGCAGTGATGCAGGTCGGCGTACGTCAGCGTGCGCCGGTCGCCGGGCTCGCCTTCCCAGATGATGGCGGCCTTGTCACGGCGCGCCGTGCGGAGGTGCCGATCGAGGCAGTTGGCGCTCGCGTTGATCCTGCCGCCGACGAACCACTTCGCGTCGGGCGGCTCCCACTCGAGGACCTTCGTCCAGGGCTCGATCCACTCGAGCTCGTTCGCGAACCCGGCCCAGAACGCCTCCGGATCGCGGGCCGCGCGTTCGTACACGGCTTCGTCGGTGACGCGCGCGTGCGCGCGCCACCAGTCGGGCACCGGGATGACCCGCGACTCGTCGGAGAGGGCGTCGATCTCAGTCATGGACGAGTGAACCGGGAACCGCGTACCGCGAACCGTTCATCCCTGCGGCGGCGTCTTCTTCCGGAAGATCGCCAGGCCGAGGAGCGATCCGAGCATGCTGAAGACCGCATAGACCGGCAGGTTGATGACGAACGCCAGAAACGCGATGCTGCCCGTCTGGGTGAGCCGGAGCAGCATGTCGCGCACCTCCGGCGGCACGTCGCCGCTCGAGTCGAGCGCCTGGCGCAGCTGGTCCTGCCAGATCGCGCCGCCCGCCGAGAGCAGGAGCAGCCCGGCGACGCTCGCGATCACGGCACCGAGCACGCCCGCCAGCAGGCCGCCGATGACCGCCTCACCCGTCTCGATCGGCTCCGGCGTGCGCTGCTGCTGCAGGTAGACGACCAGCACGCCGCCGCAAATCACCCACAGACAGCAGCACAGGTTGGCTGCGTTGACCACGGGCAGCGAGGACAGGACCCCGATGAACAAACCTCCGAGCAGGGCTGGCTGGTGTTTCGACATATAGGTGATCCTCGCATTGAAGAATTGAAGATCTGGCGATCTGAGATTGACGATTGATTGCAGATTCGCCGGATTGTGTGATCTGGTGATTGAAATCTTCAATCACCCAATCCTTTAATCCTCAATCAATCGTCAATCTCAGATCGCCAGATCTTCAATGTCCTCAGTCATAGTATTCCCGGCCCAGGTGGGTGATCAGTTCCTCCCCCTGGAGGTACCGCAGGGTGTTCTTGAGCTTCATGAGCTGAATAAACAGGTCGTGCTCCGGGTAGAGACCCTTCGCGTGCATCGGGCTCTTGAAGTAGAAGGACAGCCACTCCTGGATGCCTGACATTCCGGCGCGGCGCGCCAGGTCGAGGAACAGCGCGACGTCGAGCACGATCGGCGCGGCGAGGATCGAGTCGCGGCAGAGGAAGTTGATCTTGAGCTGCATCGGGTAGCCGAGCCAGCCCACCAGATCGATGTTGTCCCAGCCTTCCTTGTTGTCGCCCCGCGGCGGGTAGTAGTTGATCCGGACCACGTGGTGCAGGTTTGCGTAGAGGTCCGGGTAGAGGTTCGGCTGCAGGATGTAGTCCAGCACCGACTTCTTGCTCTCTTCCTTCGTCTTGAACGACTCGGGGTCGTCGAGGACCTCGCCGTCGCGATTGCCCAGGATGTTCGTCGAATACCAGCCCGCGACGCCGAGCAGCCGCGCCTTCAGGCCGGGCGCGATGATCGTCTTGATGAGCGTCTGGCCGGTCTTCAGATCCTTGCCAGCCAGGGGCGACCCGGTCCTCTGCGCCAGCTCGACGAGTGCCGGCACGTCGGCGCTCAGGTTCGGCGCGGCGTTCGCGTACGGAATGCCCTCGTGGATGGCCGCGTACGCGTAGACCATGCTCGACGGTATCGATGGGTCGCTCGTTTCCAGCGCCTTCTCGAACGCGGCGAGCGACTGGTGCGCCGCCGACTCCTGCAGGAAGACTTCGGTGCTGCCGCACCAGAGCAGGACGACGCGGTCGAGCGCGTGGGCGGACTGGAACGTCCGGATGTCGGCGATGAGCTGCTCGGCCAGGTCCTTCTTGTTCCGGCCCTTCTTGACGTTCGGGCCGTCGAGCCGCTTCACGTACTGCCGGTCGAACACGGCCGGCATCGGCTTGATCGCCGAGAGCTCATCCTTGATCCCGTCGAGCAGCGACGGCTCGAGGACGCCGGCGGTCCGGGCGGCGTCGTAGCAGTTCTCCTCGAAGATGTCCCACGCGCCGAACACCAGGTCGTCGAGCGCGGCGAGCGGCACGAAGTCGCGGATCGCCGGCGTGCGGTTCTCCGTCCGCTTGCCCAGCCGGATCGTGCCCATCTCGACCAGCGACCCGATGGGCTTCGCCATGCCCCGGCGGACCGCGAGCGTACCCGCAATCGTGGTGGTGCTCACGGCGCCGAGGCCGACCAGCAGAATGCCGACTTTTCCGCCGGCGGGGTTGATGGAAACGCCTGTCGTCACGGCCGGAGACTATATCATTCGGACTCCGGGACCCGCGGCCGGCGGCCGGCGCCGATCGCGGTCCGAGAGGCCGGTGCTCCCGATGAAAAAGTGGTTTCGCAGCGGCCTGCCGCCGCACCAGACCGCGCTCGCGATGCTCGGCGCCAAGGCTGGCCAGGCCGTCGTCTTCCTGGGGTCGGCCGACCCGGACTTCGCGGCCGAGGTCGGGAGAGTGACCGGACTCAACGGCCGCACCGTCGTCGTCGACGACGTCGATCGAGCGGACGCACGGGTCGAGGCCGCCGCGGCCAGGGCCGGCGCGCTCGTCGAGTTCGACGGGCGCCCGCCGGCCGACTCGGGGCTCGACGCGGATCAGTTCGACGTCGCCGCGGTCACCGTCGCGACCTGGGCCGGCTGGGACGAACCGGCACGGGCGGCCTGCGCGCGGGAAGCGCTGCGCGTCGTCCGGCCAGGAGGACGCGTCGTGATCGTGCTGTCGGGCGGACGGCCGAGCCGGTTGCTTGGCGCGAAGCCCGTGCCGCAGTCGCTCGCGGACGCCGCGATGTCCCTGCTCACGGCCGCCGGCGCGCGCGCGGTGCGCGTGCTCGCCGAAGTGCCGGGCACGACGTACGTCGAGGCGGCCAGGGCCCGGTCTACCTGAGGCACGTCAAATGACGGCCGCCGTCGATGGCGATCGTTTCGCCCGTGATCCATCCCGCCTGCGGTGAGACGAGAAACGCGATCAGGTCGGCGATCTCTTCCGGCGTGCCGGGCCGGCCCAACGGGTGCGTCGTCTTCGCGCGTTCGAGGAACGCGGCGTAGCGCTGTTCGTCCATGCCGCCGCGGCGGTGAAGGTTCGTCACGGTGACGCCCGGGTTGACGGCGTTGACGCGCACGCCGGCCGGCGCGAGATCGAGGGCCGCGCAGCGCGTCAGGTGATCGACGGCCGCCTTGCTCACGCAGTACGCGGTGACGCCGGCAAACGCGCGGAGGCCGTTGACGCTCGAGACGTTGACGACCGCGCCCTTCCGGCTGATGAGCGCCGGCGCCGCTGCGCGCAGCAGCCGGAAGGGCGCGCGGGCGTTCAGGTTCATCATCGCGTCCCAGGTGTCGTCGGTGGTGTCAGCGACGCTGCCGGTCGCGATGACGCCGGCGGCGTTGACGAGCGCGTCGAGGCCGCCAAAGGCGGCGTCGACGAGCGCGAGAATCGCGGCCGGCGCCCCGGCGGCCGTCACGTCGGCCGCACAGGGCGCCGCCCGCCCGCCGGCCTGCTCGATCCCGGCGCAGACCTCCGCGAGCGCGGCCTCGTCGCGGCCCACCGCCAACACGGCAAAGCCGTCGGCCGCGAGCCGCCGCGCGGAGGCGCGCCCGATCCCCGACGACGCCCCGGTCACGATCGCTGCACGAGTCATGGAGCGAAGTGTAACGGGACGGGCGTGTTTTCCACAGGTTTGGGGCGTTCGGTGCCAGGGGTCGGCCGCGGACCGCGCCGACCCCTGGCACCAAAACCCCCAAACCTGTGGAAAACACGCCCGTCCCTGAACTCTCCTCCTCGTCGCGCCGAAAACACGTGTGCCAATCGTCATGCGCGCTCCAGCCCCGGTCCAGCCCGTGCCCGAGGTCTACACAGTCGCCGAAGTCGCTCGTGCCGCCGGCGTGCCGGAGCGCGACGTCGCGGTGCTGGTCGAAACCGGACAGGTCTACGCGATCCGCAGCCTCATCCCGCAGCCCGACGCCATCCGCCTCGTCCGACGCCTCATTGGCCGAACCAGCGCCAGCGAGGACGACCGCATGCCTCTGACGCTCATCCGGGCCACCCGACGGCGCGGCGGCAGAGTGTCGCTCGCGACATCCGGACTGCTCCATGCGGCCTTCGCGGCGCTGCTGATCATCGGTTCGGCCCTCGGGTGGGCGCGGTCCAACGACACCGAGGAACGCCTGCCTCAGGAAAAACCCATCCGGCTCGTGTTCCTCCAGTCACCAGGTCCGGGCGGCGGTGGCGGAGGCGGCGGTCTGCGGATGCTCACTCCCCCGCCCCAGGCCCAACGCAAGGCTCCCGAGCCAAAGAAGATCGCCAGTCCGGTGCCTCCGGTCCGGCGGATCGCCTCGCGGCCGAGGCCGACTGCTCCGCGCCGGCTACCTCCGCCGGTCGTCATCCCGCCTTCTCCCCCACGCCCCGACCCGGTTCTGCCCACGCTGGCCCTGGCGCCGGCCGTCAACGCCCCGGTCGTGCCGCTTGAATCCGACCAGCTCGAGCTGGCGGGCCTTCCGGATCCGCCCAGGCCCTCAGCCCTGCCGAGTGCCGGGCCGGGAACCGGCGGCGGAATCGGCTCCGGACACGGCGCGGGCCTGGGCGAGGGCGACGGTGGAGGCATCGGCAGCGGCTCGGGCGGCGGCGCCGGTGGCGGACCGTTCCGGCCCGGCAGCGGCATCGAGCCTCCGGTCCTGCTCCGCGAAGTGCGAGCCAGCTACACGTCCGACGCGCGCCGCCGCGCCATCGAGGGCGACGTCGTGCTCGAGATCGTCGTGCGCCGCGACGGCGGCGTGAGCAACGTCCGCCTCATCCGCTCCCTGGGCGCCGGCCTCGACGAGAAAGCCGTCGAAGCCGTCCGCCAGTGGCGCTTCGCGCCCGCGCGCCGGCAGGGCCAGCCGGTCGATGTCGTCGTCACCGTGTCCGTGGCGTTCAGTCTGAGGTAGGTCCCGCATGGAGCTTCTGTTGATTCTCATCGTCGTCCTCTCGCTGGGTCTGGCCGCCGTCATGGCCGTCGTCTCCTGGAAACTTCTTCGACAGGGACGCGATCGGTCGGCCGCCCGCGCCGCCGCGCTCGAGGCCCTGGCCGCGCGAGCGGTTGACGACGACGAACCGCTGAACATCGGCGAAGAGCTCGACGAGATCCACGCGTCGCATGGGTCGGCGCATCCTGCCGACGAGGAAGACAGCTGGGACCTGACGATCCGGCCGGCGTACGAGCGCGCGGAACCCGCGCCTCCGGCTCCGCCGCACCGGTTCGAACGCCGGCGCTCCGCCCGGCGGTCCGCCGCCGTGTCCGAGCACATGTTCGAGGCCACGACTGCCGGGCCGTCGCGACACGACCGCCAGCGCCTGGCCGCGCTCGCGACCGCGATCCTCGTGATCATCACGGGCGCGGGCATCCTGTACGCGGTCCGTTCGGCCGACACGATTGCCGAGCTCACCCGGCGAGTCACGCGGCCCAACCCCGCGTCCATCGAGCCGCTCGCGTTGCTCTCCCTGCGGCACGTCGCCGATCCGTCGGGCGGCTTCATCGTGACCGGTCTGGTGCAGAACCCGGTGGCAGGCGCGTCACTCGCGAATGTGGTCGCGGTCGTGTACCTGTTCGACGACCAGGGGCGGTATTTCGCGAGCGGCCGCGCGTCCCTCGATCTGCGCGCGTTCCGGCCGGGCGACGAATCGCCGTTCGTCGTCACGATCCCGAACGCCGGGGCGGTGAGCCGGTACCGCGTCGGGTTCCGGTTCGACGACGGCGGCGTCGTGTCGCATGTCGATCGCCGCGGCACGCTTCCGAGCGGGACGACGGGCGACGCCGTCAACGGCGTGGACCGGGGCCTCGAGCCACCCACTCCGCATCGGGTCGAGGGCTAGACCATGCGACTGCCTCAGTTGGTCGGAACGCCGGGTCAGCTTCTGTCGAGCCTGGCTGCGCTCGCGGCCGTGCTGGCGTTGACGCCGTCCGCCGAGCCCCGCGGCCAGGAGCGGCCGGCCGGTCAGGGCTTCTCGTTCAGGAGCGGCGTCAACCTGATCAACGTGACGGCCACGGTGACGGACGATCGGGGCCGGTTCGTGCCCGGCCTCCGCGCGGAGGACTTCGAGGTGTACGAGGACGGCCGCCTGCAGACGATCTCGGAGTTCGAGAGCGAGCGGGTCCCGGTGAGCCTCGGCATTGCGCTCGACACGAGCGGCAGCATGGTCGGCGACAAGATCGAGGCGGCACGCGCCGCGCTCGACCGGTTCCTGTTCGACCTGCTCGGCGCGCAGGACGAGGTGTTCCTCTATCGATTCGACAGCCGCCCGCGGCTCGTGGAGGGGTGGACCGACGATCGTCGCGCGGTCAGCCGCGCGCTCGGGTCGGTCAAGCCGGTGGGCGGCACCGCGATGTACGACACCGTCGCGCAGGCCGTGCCGCTCGCGCAGGCGGGCACGCGGCGCAAGAAGGCGCTCGTCGTGATCTCCGACGGCAACGACACGAGCAGCCGCACCCGCGTCGAGGAGCTGCGCCAGCTCATCAGGGAAACCGAAGTGCTCGTGTACGCGGTCGGGATCGACGCCTCCGGCGACCCGGGGACCCGGTACTCGACCGCCGCCCAGCCGCCGGCCGCGCAGAAGAACCTGCCGGTGCCGACGGCGTTTCCCGGCCAGAAACCCGTCGTCCGGACCTCGAATCCCCCGCCGCCTCCGCCCGCCCCGCCGTCCCGGCGCCGCAGCTCGAGCTCGACCACCGATCGCGTCAATCCCGACGCGCTTCGCGAGATCACGGACGACAGCGGCGGCCGCACGGAGATCATCGTGTCGGCGCACGACCTCGATCCGGCCACCGCCGGCATCGCGGACGAGCTGAGCCGGCAGTACTTCATCGGCTACGTCACGTCCGCGCCGAGCGACGGCCGCTGGCACACGATCGAGGTGCGCCTGCGCTCGGGACGCCACCTCGTGCGCGCCCGCCGCGGCTTCATCGCCAACTGACCCCCGCACCCCGACGCACCCCGACGCACCCCCGCACCCCGACGCACCCCCGCACCCCCGCACCCCCGCACCCCCGCACCTGCTGTACGATCCGCCCGTGCTGATCTGGCCCGCGACGCTCGGGCTCGCGGTCGCCGGGAGCGTGGGCGGCGTGCTCACCGCGTCCCTTCTGCTGCTGTTCCGCGACGACACCCGCGGCCGCGTCGTGCCCTGGCTCGTCTCCTACGCGGTGGGCACGCTGCTGGGGGCGGCCCTGCTCGGTCTCGTGCCCGAAGCGCTCGGCTCACTCGCCCCGACGCCGGTCTTCGGCTCGCTGCTCGCCGGCATCCTGACCTTCTTCGCGCTGGAAAAGTCGGTGCTGTTGCGACACTGCCACGACGATGCGTCGTGTGAGGTGCACCGGAGCACAGCCACCCTGGTGATCATCGGCGACGCGGTCCATACGTTCGTGGACGGCATCGTCATCGCCGCCGCGGCGCTCGTGTCCCTGCCGCTCGCCGCGACCACGGCACTCGCCGTCGCGGCGCACGAGATCCCGCAGGAAGCCGGCGACTTCGCCATCCTGCTGGCCGCCGGCCACTCGCGGTCGCGCGCCCTCGTCCTCAACGTGGCCGCCGCCGTCGGCGGGCTCGCCGGCGCCACGCTGATGCTCCTGTTCGGGTCCGCCGCGCCCGGCGCCGTGCCCTGGGTCCTCGCGTTCGCCGCCGGTAACTTCTTGTACGTCGCCATGGCCGACCTGATCCCGCACCTCCACCGCGGATACGTCGATCAGAGCCCGATTCGACAGGTCTCGCTCATCGGGCTTGGTGTGCTGACGATGGTCGTCCTCTAGCGGTTCGCGGTTCGCGGTTCGCCGCGCGGTCACGCTGCAATGGCACCGCGCACCGCGTCCGGCATCGCGAACCGTGAACCGCGAACCGTGAACCGTGAACCGCGAACCGCAAGTGTCCACTCCCGACCTCACCCCTCCCCCGGCGTCGAGCGAAACACCGACCGAGGCCCGAGCCACGAGATTGGTACTCGTCTTGCTGCCGATGCTGATGATGCTCGGCGCCCGCGAAGGAGGGGTCCATGCGGACCGGGTTGCTCCTCGTGGGCTGGTACGCTCTAGCGGTCGGTGCGGGTTCGGCGGCGGGTGCGCAGGACGCGCAGGTCGCCGGCCGCGTCCGCGACGCCATCGCCAGCTACGTCCATTTCACGATCTTCGACGACGTCGCCGTCATCGTTGAGACCGGCGTGGTCCGCCTCGACGGGCGCGTGACGATGCCGTTCAAGCGCGACGCGATCGAGAAACGCGTGCGCGCCGTCGAAGGCGTTCGCGAGATTGCCAATGGCATCGAGGTGCTGCCGCTCCTCGGGACGGACATCGAGCTCCGGCGCAGCATCGCCAGCGCCATTTACGGCCACCCGGCCTTCTGGCCCTACGCCTCGATGGCCCGGCCGCCGATCCACATCGTCGTCGAGCGGGGCCACGTGCGGCTGACCGGAGTCGTCTCCAGCCGGGTCGAACGCCAGCTGGCGTTCGCGCTCGCCCAGGTGCCGGGCGCGTTCGGCGTGAAGAACGAGATCACGGTCGAGAGAACTGACGGATAATCAACTCGACGCTCGGCGCTGGGCGCTTGGCGCAAGGAGCGCAGGAGGGGCTGGCTTCAGCCTGGCTTCAGCCCGCCCTAAACCAGGAGCCGCCTGGATCAGTCGAATACCGGTAGGACACGCCGAGGCGAGCATGCAGAAGCACTCCACCTTCCAGATTCCGGCCCTTGCGCTGGCCGTCGTCGCGGCTGCGGGCCTGACGCTGGCCGGGCAGGGTCGAGGCGACGGCGTCGGGCTGGCGCAGCAGCGCGACAACCTCAATCAACCCGTGGGCACGGCCTCGATCGAGGGCACGGTCGTCACGGCCGGCACGGGCGCGCCGGTGCGCCGGGCCCGCGTCACGCTCACGGGCAGCGAGCTGCGCGGCGGCCGCTCGACCGTCACCGACGAGGAGGGCCGGTTCACCTTCGTGGCGCTGCCGGCCGGGCGGTTCACCGTGACGGCGTCGAAGAACGGGTACGTCAGCACGGCCTACGGCGCGAAGCAGGCGGGCCGGCCGGGCACGCCGATCCAGGTCGTGGACGGACAGAAGCTCGAGCGCCGCGACATCTCCATGCCGCGCGGCAGCGTCGTCACGGGCATCGTGGTGGACGAGTACGGCGAGCCGGCGCCGGGCACGCAGGTGCGAGTGCTGCGGTTCGTCATGCGCACGGGCGAGCGCACGCTCCAGCAGGCCGGGCAGGACACGACCGACGACCGCGGCATGTACCGCGTGTACGGTCTGCCGCCCGGCGAGTACATCGTGAGCGCCATGCCGCGCAACGTCGGCGTCGGCGCGGTTCGCGAAGCCGTGCTGGCCGAAGTGCAGGAACTGCTTCAGCAGGCGCAGGCCATGGGCGCTGGTGGCGGACTAGGCGGCGGGCGGGGCGTTACGGTGGGCGCGCTCGCCGGCGGCGGCCGCGGCCAGGCGCTCGTCGAGCGCGCGGCGGCTCTGCAGCAGCAGGTGGCCGAAGACGACGCGCAGACCGAGGCGTATGCGCCTGTCTACTACCCCGGCACGACGACGCCGGTGGCCGCGCTGCCGGTGACGCTGGGCGTGGGCGAGGAGCGCGTCGCGATCGACTTCCAGCTTCAACTCGTTCAGACGGCCCGAATCTCGGGGACCGTCATGAGCTACGACGGCACGGTGCCCCAGGGCGTGCAGATCTCGCTCGTTCCAGCCAGCGCCAGCGGGATGCCGCGCGTCCCAGGCGTGGGCGCCAACACCACGAGGCCGGGCCCGGACGGCCAGTTCGAGATCGCCAACGTCACGCCCGGCGACTATCGCCTGATGGCGCGCGCGACCGTGCGCGAGCCGAACCCCTTCGACGCGGGAGGCGCGCCCGGCTCGGCGGCCGCCGGCGCGCGAGGCGGCCGCGGCGGCCGTGGCGCGGGCGCCATCACGGAAGTTCTGTGGGCGTCAGCCGACGTCGGCATCGCCGGCCAGAACGTCTCGAACGTCGTGCTGGCGCTGCGGCCCGGCATGAAGGTCTCGGGCCGCATGACCTTCCAGGGCGCGGGCGCGCCGCCGACGGATCTCTCCGGCGCGCGCGTGACGCTCGTTCCGCGCGGCGATCAAACGCAAGGCGGCGGCGGCAACCCGCCGGCCGCGGTGGACTCGATGGGCCAGTTCACCGTCAGCGGCATCGCGCCCGGGCAGTACTCGGTTTCGGCCAACGTCTCCGCGGGCGGGCGAGGCGGGCGCGGCGGCGGCCAGCAGCCGGCGGTCACCACGGCGAACTGGACGCTGAAGTCCGCCCTCGTCAACGGCGCCGACGCGCTGGATTTTCCGATGACGGTCGATCCCAACCAGGACGTGACCGGCGTGCTCCTGACCTTCACCGACCAGACGCAGGAGCTCTCCGGCACGATCCAGGACGCGACCGGCCGCCCGACGTCCGACTTCACGATCGTCGTCTATTCGGCGGACCCGGCCTACTGGACGCCGCAGTCGCGCCGGATCGCCGCCATCCGGCCCGACACCGACGGCCGCTTCCAGATCCACAGCCTGCCGCCGGGCAGCTACCGCCTGACGGCCGTGACCGACGCCGAGCCCGGCGAATGGTTCAACCCCGACTTTCTCGCGCAGCTCGTCGGCGGGTCCATCCCCGTCTCGCTCGCCGAAGGAGAGAAGAAGACGCAGGACATCCGGCTGGCTGGACGCTGACCGGACCACCTGCGTCTGGCATTGAAGATCTGGCGATCTAAGATTGACGATTGATTGCGGATTGAAGGTTTGGCGATTGAAGGATTCAATCATCAGATCTCACAATCCTCCAATCTTCAATTAATCTTCAATTTCAGATCGCCAGATCTTCAATGCCCCAGAAACGTCTCTACCTCATAGACGGCTCGTCGCAGATGTACCGCGCGTATCACGCGATACGCGGCCTGACGGCGCCCGACGGACGGTCCACCAACGCGGTCTACGGCTTCACCACGATGCTCCGGAAGTTGATCGACGACCATCACCCGGAGTACATCGCCGCGTCGTTCGACGTGGCGGGGCCGACGTTCCGGGAGGAGCTGCGCGCCGACTACAAGGCGAACCGGACGCCCATGCCGCCGGACCTGGTCGAGCAGGTGCCGCTCGTGCGCGAGGCCTGCGAGGCGCTGGGCGTGCCCATCCTCACGTCGCCGAGCTTCGAGGCCGACGACGTGATCGGCACGCTGGCGCGGCAGGCGCGCGGGCAGGG
>Ga0326597_10008586_pt1 | contig 13768 bp, 8 predicted proteins | sample RVTome_12_FD_203789 | JGI IMG/M metagenome (GOLD analysis project Ga0326597, IMG submission 203789) | Soil microbial communities from uranium-contaminated site in the Upper Colorado River Basin, Wyoming, United States - RVT100D185 | ecosystem: Environmental > Terrestrial > Soil > Contaminated >... | reverse complement strand
TTTTCCTGGAATTCTCTTTGGTTCCAGCTCTCTACTGAGGCATAGGCACCGCTTCCAGCTTCTTCAGCTGGTCGCGCGCCTCGGGACGGCCGGGCTCCACCTCCACGGCCTCCTCGAACGCCAGGCGCGCTCGATCGCGATCGTCGAGCCCCAGGTAGGCGAGGCCCTTGAAGAAGTGGACGTCGTATCCGATACCGCCCTCGTTCGGCAGGTCCTCGAGGATGGCGAGGGCTTCCTGAAACTGGGAACGGGCGATGTGAAGGCGGGCACGGGTAAGAAGGAAACTCGGGCTCGTGGGCGAGCGCTGTAACGTGGCGCCGATGACCGCCTCGGCTCGGTTCAGCTCGAGGTTCTTGTCGATGCAGAACCGTGCGAGAAGGTTGCCAAGGTTGAGGTTGTCGGGGCTTTGCTCGACGAGCCTCGCGAGACCGTCGATGTATGCGAGGTATTGTTCCCGCGCGCGGCCCGTTTCTCCCTTCGACTCGTAGTAGGAGCCCAGCTGTTCGCGATAGCGGAACGGGACCAGTCCCGGGTTCTCGAACAACTTCTCCAGGATCGCCGCGACCTCGGCCGCGCGCCCTTCCTCGTGGAGCATGTCCACGACCTTCAATTGCACGTCGACGTTCTCCGGGTCCACCTTCGAGACCGCGAGGATATAGCTCCCGAACGTGCTCTCGTCCATCGTCTCCGGAATTGGAACCGCCCCCCGGTCGTGAATCGCCCGGAGCGCGTCGCCGTCGACCTCGAGCGCGATGCGGTGTCCTCCGTGATACAGCTCCAGCATCCCGGTGTCGATGCTGACGTGCTTGCCGGAGAAGCGCGACTCGATTACCCCCGAGGTCACCGTGTGGCCCACGACCATCCGGGTGGCCCCGAGGCTCGCAAGAATCGCGAAAACTCGCGCCTCCTCCGCCCCTTGCGACGCGGACGTAAGCGCGGTATTGGCCAGACCGCGGTACTGGAGGGGCGACTCGGAATCGAATATAACTCCTGCTTCCAGCGGGGCCTCATCCGAGAGCTCGGCTCGAACTCGGCGGTTCACCTCGGCGATGCCGATTGCGGCCATCTTCTCGCTCCAGTCGCCGTGCGAGAACACGATTCCGTTGATCCTGACCGCCACGTTGTTCCCGCGAATCCACTTTCCGTAGCGGCCCGACGCGGAGAACGCCTGGCGGTGCTCCACGAATCCCAGGGGATATTTCTCTTCGAACTGCTGTCTCAGATCGTTCTTGTCGGGCAGCTCCTCGTTCCTTTCCTTTGCCTCCCGCTTCATCTGTTCGAAGTAGCGTTCGAACGTGACTTCCCGGAGTCGTCGCGAATCCCGGTCGGTATAGGACTCGTACTCTCCCTTCGAGACCAGGTCGAGGATACCCACCACGTTCATCGCCTCGTGATTTCCGATGAGCACGTGAACCCTGCCGCCGGCTTTTTCCGCCTGCTCCTCGAGCTCCATGAGGAGATCCATGGCCTTTCGGGAGTGAGGGCCGCGATCCACGATGTCGCCGTTCTGCACCAGATGGGTCTTCCCGCCTTTCCACTTCAGCTTCTCGTCGAGGAGCCCGGCGTTCTTCAGCACCGCCACCATGTTGTCGAAGGCGCCGTGGACGTCGCCGATGGCGACGATCCGAGGGACATCGGTCCATTCCCAGGGCCGCGCCTCTCCCTCCCGCGCGGCGAATCCGGAGCCGATCGGCAGAAGCAGGAAGACGCCAAGGAGGAAAAGGCTTCTGAGGGAACGTCTCATCGGGGCCCGACCGGGCTTCCGCCCTTGCCGTGGAACACTGCGCTGAAGACGCCCTGGAGGAGATCCATCCGATCCGCCAGGAGATCGAAGAGCGGTTCGCGATCGATCTGGAGCGCTCTTCCCGACGCGACCACCCGAACGGTGTCGAGAAAGCTCGCTCCGGCGAGGGTCTCGCGAACGCCGATTGAAGCGCCCGCTTCGACCCTCGCACTCGCCCCGGCGGCGGAGGAAAGCTCCATCGCGCCCGCGAGCAGAAGCACGATCGAAGCCGGGGCGCCGGCCGAGAACAAGGTCTCCGTCTCCACCAGCCCGATCTCCCGGGCGATGGCCGCGACCTCGTAGAGCTCCTCCGCGGTGGCGTGCGAGAGAATCGGCACGGTTTGGAGGTACATCACTTTCTCTACTGTCTTCAGCGGGGCTGCCCGATGCTCGTAGCGGAAGGAGGAGGTTCGAGCTGCGGGCGCGGTTCCGCCGCCGTTGCCGGGCGCCCCCAGAAGCATACGAAACAGGCCCTGAGCGAGCTCGATGTTCGCCGCGAGGAGCGTGCGGAACTCCTCCGCGGGCATGACCAGGGCGATCGACTCGGTTTCGGCCACCGCCGAGCTCTGGAGCGGCGTCCCCTTCAGCACCTCCTGAAAGCCGAGCATGGCCGGCGGCGCCAGAAGCTCAGAGTCGTTCTCGAGTCGAAAACGCCCCTGCACCAGGACCTGCATGTACTCCGCGGGAGCGCCTCGCTCCTGGACCCGAGACTCTGCAGCGTATCGCACCTGGCGGGAGATCGTGGCGATGCGGAAGAGCTCGTCCATGGAGGTGAAGCGAAAGAGAGGGATCTCCCTCAGCCGGTGCACCAGGCTTATCGCCGGGACCGGGGGCAAGAGCTCAAACTGAATGGGCTGGATGGGCGGGGTAAGGCTCATCGTTAATCAGTTGGGTTCAGTTGGCTTCAGTCGGTAAGCGGCGAGCGCGTAGGATGCGGATTCGAAGACGACGAAGTCGCGGACGTCGCGGAACTGCAGCACCTCCTCCAGGTCGGGCGCCAGCGACCACAGCTTCCTTTCTCGCACCAGGTCGATGGCCGCCGCCGCTACCACCGGGTCGTCATCGTAGATCAACCTTTCGAGAGTCTCCTGGACACCTCGAACTCGATTCTTGAGGAACACGTTGCCCTTGCGGACCTTCTCGGGGAGCGGGATGTCTTCGATGACCGGAAGTATCATCTTTCGAAGCTGCCCCGAAAGCGTGTTGTCCAGGAACTCGATCGCGCTCGCGCGCGCCCGCACGTCGCCGCGCTCGATGGCGATGCGCCCCGCGCGCACGTCCTTCCAATCGTAGATGAGGCCCAGCGAGCGAAAAATCCGATCGATCGCCCGGGAGAGCTTCTCCGATAGAGCCTGGCCGAGGATAGTGTCGCGGGGGAGGCCTCCCTTCTCGAAAAGGTTGTAGCTCGTCCCCAGATACCGATAGTAGCGCGTCGCCTCCTTGAGGAGGAGCCTCTCGATCGGAGCGAAGGGAATCGAAAGACTTGGGCTCTCCCGCCGGATTCTCTCGAGGGCGAGGACCGCCTTGTACCGCAGGAAACCGTCGTCGCTTCCAAGGGTTTCGACCAGCGCTTCGACCGAGGCGGCCGACGGAATTCGCGCCAGGGTTCCGGGGATGTGTCGGCGAACCCACCGGTCCTCTTCGTCGTCCCGGAGGAAGTAGGTCAGGGCGGGGATCGCGTCCTCGCCGTAGCTCACCAACGTCTCTCGAGCGGCGTTCTTCAGGCGTCGATTCCGCATCAGAGAAACGAGAGTGGGGACGAAGAGGAGATCGGAATCCCCCAGCAGGCGCGCGCTCCCGATCGCCTCTTTCGCGACGCCGGGATCGGCGTCGTGCATCAGAGGCAGGAGGAGCTGCCGGAATCGAGGGTCGGTGGTGCGGGCGATGGCCCTCGCCGCTTCCCGCCGCGCGGGGACCATAGCGTCCCGGCCATCGCCCGCGAGCCTCTCGAGCACCCGCCGCGCCTCGGTGCGATCATTCTCGTTCGAGCTCTCCGAGAGAGCCACCGCCGCCGTCGCCGCGATTCGCGGGTCGCCGTCGTTCACCCAGGGCCTCATGAGATCGCGGACGTCCTGGTGCCGCACCGACGCCAGCACCGAGACCGCGGCGGCGCGGACATCCGGGTCCTCGTCCCTCAGCGACTTTTCGAGGGAAGGAACCCAGCGCTCGACCACGTCCGGCGCCGCCCCCTTGACTGCGGCGATCGCCCGCGCGCGCACTCTCGGGGAGTGATGGTACAGGAGCAGGGGAGTGATCAAGTTTCTTTTCCCGAGCTGCTCGAGGAGCTCGATCGAACGAAGGACCCGCTCGTCGTCCGTGCTCGCCAACTCCTCGACCAGGGTTTCCAACGTCGCCGCGTCCCCCGCTTCGCGGGTGAGCCTCTCGGGCTCGAGCTCCATGCTCTCGATGCTCTTCCGAAATACCGAAATGTACTCTCTCTTGGCGATACGGGTGAGACCTAGCCACAGCACGCAATAGCCGAGGCTGAGAAAGCTGAGCTGCCACCAGGTGAGCTTCAGCCACTGGATCGCGATAAGGAGCACCACCGAGCCGACGCCCTTGCCGATGAAGCGGTCGGCCACCACGTCGACGAAGCCCTTGGCTTTGAGCTTGAGCTCCGCGCTCAGGGGGAGAAACAGCGTCTCCCGGGTGGTCTTGTCGAGGCTGTAGCGGAGGGCGCTGTCAGTGACCCGGGCCACGCTCGAAGCCCATAGGGCCTTGTTCAGGAGGATGATCACCGCCGTCGCCCCGAGGCTCACCGGCAGCACCGCCAGTGCGAATCCGATGCCGAGGAGGCTGTAGATCCGAGAGGTGAAATAGATCTGGATGACGAAGCCGATGAGGGAGATGTAGAACGTGATTTCCGCGAGGAAGCTGGTGATGCTGTCCTTTCCCGCGACCTCGGACTCGGAAGCCATGTAGAGCTGCGTCTCGAGCGTCGCCCCTCCGAGCGCCGAGAAGCCGATGACCAGGGCAATAAGCTGCAGATGCCGCGACCCCTTGAGCATCGCAAGAGCCTCGCCGCCTCCGAGGCTCTCGCCTTTCACCCGGAACGAGCCTCCCTCGGGGCTCGTCCGTCTCTGAATCTCCAGGATCAGGAAGAAACAGAGGCCGAGGATCGCCGCGCTGAAGAGGATGAGGTTCTCCGTACCCACCCGCTTGACCAGGAGAGCGGTCAATCCCGACCCCGTCATCCCGCCGAGCATCGCCCCTCCGCCGATGAAGCCGAAGACGCGCTTCGCCTGACGAGGATCGTAGATCTCGTTCGCCAGCGTCCAGAACTGGCTGATGAGGAAAATCCCGAGGAGCAGCCGGCCGAAGAAGAAGAACGCCGCTGAGACCCATACCTGTCCGGTCTTGAACAGGAACCAGAAGGCGACGAGGAGAATGATGATCGCCACCTGGGTTCCCGGCAGCACCCAGAGCTTCGGCACCTTCCCCAGGGCGCGGCTGTAGTAGTTCATGATGAAGCCCATGGTGAGGCCGGCGAGGAGAAAGACGTAGGGCACGTTGCCGGCGCCGAGGTCGTCGATGAACTTGGAGGCCGCCGAGGGCTTGATGTTGTTGTAGGCGGTCATCACCAGGAAGGAGTAGACGAACATCAGGAGGCCGACGACGGCCTCGCCCTCGCGGAAGGTGACCAGGGGCGACAAGGTGCGGCGAAGGAAGGAATCGATCATGAACGACTACCGCAACCCATGTTATGCCAGGGCCGCGGAAGGCGGCAAACGAGGAGCCGTGGTCGGTGGTCGGTGGTCGGTGATCAGTGATCGGTAGGACAGGCGAGTTCGGCCCGTTGATCACTGATCACTGATCACTGTTTTACTGCGCCGGAAGCACCATGGTGAGCTCGTTTCCACGCTGGGTGGCGGCGGTCGTCCACTGGCCCTGGAAGTACTCGACCACGTTGTGGACGAAAGAAAGCGGCCAACGCATGCCGTTGCGCTCGAGCGTCCAGGAGGCGTAGTCCCCGCCGTCTCGAACGCTCTTCACCGCGGCGGTGTTGTCCGCCACACGGATGTAGGCCCTTCCATTCTCGATGCGGGACGAGAGCTGGATGAGCCCTCCCGGATGGCCGGAGAGCTCCCGTTCCGAGCGCTCCACCAGAGCCGCCAGGACGGAGCGCAGGAGGAACGCGTCGGCGCGGACTCGATCGGTGGCGGCGGGCTCGGTGGCCTCGAGTCGGATCGAATGCCGCTCGAGGCTTTCCGCGGTCCAGGCGCGGACGCCGTGGAACACCGGGGCGAGCTGAATGAGATCGACGGACGCCGGCTGGCCTGCCATGAAACCCAGAACCGTATCGCGATACCGCTTGGCGCGGGTGAGCTCGGCGCCCATGCCGCGAAGCTCGGCCTGCCAGCTCTCGCGAGATTCCCGGCCGTCGCGGAGATCGTGCTCGGTGCGAAGCCGGCCGATGGTCGCGAACAGTCGGTCGAGGGGCGGTCCCATCTCGAGGATGGCCTGCTCCGCCAAGCGCCCCACGAGGGCGATTCGCTCCATCTGCTGCAGCCGATCCCGGGCCACGCGGTTCGCCGCAGTTTCGAGCGAGAGTGCCACCGCGCCGCCCCATCGCTCGAGGTGCTCGGCGACCTCGAGTCGCGGAGCCGCCGACTCCGGCGGCAGATAGAAGCACGCGAGCCCCAGCGTCGTGACCGGAGTTCTCACCGGGATGGTGACGATCGAAGTGATCTTGCCTCCGCTCATGTCCAGGATCTGCGCCAGCGGTCCGGGGTCTCCACTGACGAAGACCAGGGGCTTCGAGCCCTCGACGATGACCGCCGCCAGCGGGCGGCCGGATGCGTCGGTGATGGAGAACAGGGGTTCCCGTTGGAGCCCGTGGAGGATCACCGGGCGAAGCTCCTTCTCACGCAGCAGCATGAGCGAGCCGCTGACCGCGCCCAGCCCCTCCGCCATCCGCATCAGCAGGCCCTTCAGTACCTCGTCGATGGGAGCGCCTCCGAGGAGCGAGAGCGTCGCTTCGAACGGGGCGCCGAGATCCGACAGGCGCCTCTCGAACGAATCCCTTTGGTCCCGCATCTCCTCGAGAGCCGAGGTCAGATCGGCGGCCGCCTGGGCGTAGCTGTCGACGAGCGCTTCCGTTGCCTGGGGATCGTTCGCGGGCGTCGCTGCCGAAGGCGATGACGCCCCTTCGAGCGAGCGAGCGACGGGAACCTTGACCGAGATCCGGCTCTGAGAGGCCGGATGGGCCGCCGGCGGAGCCACCCGCGGCTCGGTCGCCGCCGGCGAACGGAGGGCTGCGCCGGGCCCAGAAGCGGTGGCCGCAGAGGACGGCGACCAATCGAACATCGCCCTCATCGACTCCGCGGTCCACTCCTCGATCGATCTCGCGTTTCGGACCCCGGCGCCGAGCTTGAACTTGTTGGTGATGTGCTCCATCGTGAGCCGGAGGGCGGCGGCGAACGTCTCGAGGACACCCTCCTCTCGAATGGCGACCGCGGGAAAACTTGCGGTGCGCCGGGCGTTGAGCGTGCGATCCATCGCCTCCATGGGCGTCACTTCCGGGAGATCCCGCTTGTTGTACTGATAGACGAGCGGGATGGTCGTCGGATCGAGCCCGTGCGCGAGGAGGTTCTGGTTCATTTCCCGGAGACTCGAGAGAGTCTCCTCCCACCGATCCGCCGCCGAGTTGGCGACGAACACCACGGAGTCCGCTCCGTTCAGCAGCAGCTTCCGGCTCGCGGCATACATCCTCTGCCCGGGAACGGCGATCACCTGAAAGCGAAGCTCGTACCCGCGAAAGGCGGGGGTCTTCATCGGCAGCAGGTCCAGGAGGATGGTTCGATCCTGGGTCGAGTTGACCGAGACCATTTCTCCGCGGCGCTTCGGATCCGCGCGCTGGTGGAGCACCACCAGATTCGTCGTCTTGCCGCCGGCCGCCGGACCGTAATAGATGATCTTGGCCCGAACGACCCGTTCTCGATGGCTGATCTCGACCAAGTCGCCTCTCTAAACTGAACCGGTTTCGCTGAATGACTATCTTTTAGTATACCCCACGCGCGCCGTCAGGGAGTCACGATGAGACGCGAACGCGGCTCGTCGAGCCCTTCGGGGAGCGTGAGCGGCGGCCCTGAGGCGCCGGACTTCGAGAAGAGCCGCTCAAGCTTCGAGAGATAACGCTCGCGCCCCTGCTCCCGAGCGTGCTCTTCGACGCCGGAGGCGACCGCGCGTAGGGCGACGACCATCTCCTCATCCGAGACCTGTGGCGCCGCGGGAAGCTTCTCCCGGGAAGTGACGAGACGCACCAGCCACTCCGCCGCCTGCTGGAGGTGAAGCCGCTCCGTCGGATGACTGTAGAGGACGCCCTTAGCGCGGGTCTCGAGGGTAGAGACGGCGGCCGCCACCACCTCGCCCAACTCGTGATCGTCGAGCCCCGAAAGGGGATTCCTCGAGAGCGCGAGCAAGTAGTGAAGGAATAAATAGAACTGCGCCGGGTGCTCGTCGAGGGCGAGCGCCCGGGCGAAGAAGCGGGCGGACTCTTTCTCCCGGCTCTCGGAGCTCCACTTCGGGTCATGAGTGCCGTGGAGATAGATACAGTCGGCAGGACAGCGGATCGAAACGACCCGGTTCGCGCCGCAGCAACGCGAACAGATGAGAGCGCCCCCGCGCGCGGGGCAGCTCCTCTTGCCCTTGACCTTCCCGCAGAACCAGCACTGAGCCACGAGGCTGAATCGTACCTCAAACCGCTCGCGGGTGTTTTGCCTCAGGCGTGGACCATTTTCGCCGCGGCGAGGAGCTCCGAAGTCGAAGAGAATCGCTCAGCGGGATCCTGCATCAGGCAGCGGGCGAGGATCTGGTCGAGGGAATCGGGCGCTTCGGGAAGGACCTGCCGGAGCCTCGGGGGCGAGCCGTTCGCCGACGGCCCCAGTCCGGAAGGGTTCTGTCCTGTGACGGCGTGAAAGATGAGCGCCCCCAGGGCGTAGATGTCGGAGCGGATCCCGAAGGGCGCCCCGCCCAGAAACTCGGGAGAGGGGTACCCGTCGGCCGGGTCCAGCTCCCGGATCCTCAAGGCGCCAAGACCGAACCCGGCGATCTTCAGCTTTCCCGCCTTGCCGACGAGAATGTTCGTGGGCTTCAGGTCCCGATGCAGTAGCCGCTTTTCGTGAGCGTAGCCGAACGCATCGGCGAGCGTGGTCAGAAGATCCACCGCCTGTTTGATCGAGATTCGCTTGTTGCGGGAGAGGAAGGCCGCGAGGTCGAAGCCCTCCACGTACTCGGTGACCGCGGCTTTTGCGCCCTGGATCTCGACGAGGCCGAGAAAACGGACGAGGCTCGGGTGGTCGAGGGAGCGGGCGGCCTGGGCCTCGGCGAGAAACTGCTGCACCACGAGTCGGTCGCGCAGAAGCTCCGGGCGGAGGAGCTTGACCACGACCGGCTGCTGATTGCGCAGATCGGTTCCGCGGTACGTGGTGCCCAGGAGTCCCTTTCCGAGCTCCTCCCCGAGTTGGATGGGAGAGCCCCCGGCCGGAGGCGCCGGCCTCGGGGCGGGGCCAGCGGGTGCGGGAGCCGAAGGCGGAGGTGCTTGCGGCCTTGGCGCGGGAGCGGGAACCGCGGCCGGTGCAGGCGCCGCCTTCGGGCGGGGACTGGTGAGCCGCCCGATGCGCGGCTCCACGTCCTTGTACCCGTAGCGCTCGGTCATGATCTTGCGGAAGGTGGCGACCGCTTCGGCGTCGTTTCCGAGCTTCTCGTAGGCGAGGCCGAGACCGTAGAAGTGGTCGATGTTCGCCGCCGATATCTGCTGCTCGCCGATGAGCCGCTTGAGCTTGTCGACCGCGAGGGCGGGCATGTTCTTCTGGATGAAGAGCTCCGAGAGGACGAGCGTCGCCGCGTCGTAGTGCTCGTGGCCTCCGTCCACTTGCTGGAGAAGCTGGATCGCGCGGTCGGAATCTCCCATGCCGTGCGCGAGCTTTCCCGCCTCGTAGAAACGCTTCGACTGTTCGTAGAGCGTCGAGGCCTTCGCCTGGTTTCCCGACTCCTCGTAGAGTTGGGCCGCCTGCTCGAAGTCCCCTCCGCGCTCGAAGAGTGACGCGGCCTTGACCTTGTCGTGGGCGCGAAGATAGACGTTCGCCGCCTGGATGACGGCGTCGCTCTGTTCGTAGCACCGCGCGGCCGCCTCGAGATTTCCAACTGTCTCGAAAAGCTCCGCCGCCCGGAGGTTGTCGCCTCCCGCGAAGAATTTTTCGGCGGCGAGGGCGCTATCGCCCTGGTGAAAGGCGATCTCCCCCTGGAGGAGCGCGGCCCGGCGGACGTCGCCCGCCTTCTCGAACATCGCCGCCGCCTCCGGAAGCTTCTCCTCTTTGAGCAGCATTTCCGCGGCTTCGCGGAATCGACCTTCTTTCGCGGCGAGGACGGCTGCCTCCCGCGACAGGCCGGCGCGTTTGTAGAGATCGGCGGCGCGCTCCGGAGCCCCGCCCTTCTCGTACAGCTGCCCGGCATAGAGGGCCACCTTCGACTCCCGATCCGACGGCGAAGCGATGAGACCGCCGCCGCCGACGGCGGTCGCCGCCAACCACTGCTGCTCGTAGTTCTCCGCCGCCTTGATGTACTGGCCGAGCTTCTCGTAGCACTTCGCGGCCTGGGGAAAGTAGGAGACGTCCTCGTAGAGCTGCGCGGCCCGGTCATACTGCCCCGCGTCGAAGTAAAGTTTGGCGGCGTCGATCTTCTGGCCGTGCTGCTCGTAGTGCCTCGCCGCTTCGGCGTGCTTACCCACTTTCGCCAGCACCTTGGCCGCGCGCTTCCAGTCGTCGGCCTTCATGTACATGTCGGCGGCGCGATCCCACTGCTCGAGCTGCTCGTAGAGGGCGCCCGCGGAGTTGTACTCCTCGGCTTCGACGTAGAGGTTGATGGCCTCCGGGTACCACTCCGCTTCCTCGTAGAGCCGCGCGGCGCCCATGACGTCGCCGGATTTCGTAAGCCGGCTGATCTCGCGCTCGAACTGCATCAAACGGAGCTTCTCGCCTCCGACCTTGTCGACGGCGCGATCCCAGGCTCCGGTCTCCTTGATCTTCTCGATCAGCTTCGGGATCAGGAAATAGGCGAGGGCGAGCACGATGACGATGGGCAGGAAGATATCCACCACGGGCCCGGGCAGATAGTTTTTGAGAAAATCCATCCTTGCGCTCAGCCGTTCTCAGTCAAAAAAGACAGGTAGGAAACGAGTTTGAAATATTCTCGCATGCGCTCGGCGACAAAGTCAAAGGAGCGTCATCTCAGCAGTTTACGGGAGCGCGGTGGCCTATAATACTACTGAGTTGGAGCGGACGGCACCCAGGCTTCGTCAAGGCATGAATCAAAAGGATCGCGGTATTTGGCTTCGGCGGCAACCCATTCGTGCCGCCGCTCAGCTCAATTGACATGAGTGGGAACGGTGAGGCGAGACAGCTCGCGGAGCGGTACGGGTACCCCTTCGTCGATCTGAGCGGCTTTCGCGAGGACGTCGAGCTCTGGCGGCAGGTCCCGATGGATTTCATCCTCCGCTATCGTTTCGTGCCGCTCGCGGAGGAACGGGAAAGGCTCAAAATCGCCGTCGCCCATCCTGAGAACTTCCGCCAGATGGACGAGCTGGAGCTCGTTCTCGGAAGACCGCTCGTTCTCTCGGTCGCGAGCGAGGTCCAGATCGAGGAGATCCTCGCGAGGAACCGCAGCTCGAGCTTCCTTCTCGACAAGGCCTCGGAGGAGCTCAAGCTCGAGACGTCGTCCGAAGAGGAAGGCGATGAGACTGACCTGGGCTCCGAGGGCGAGATCGTGGAGAGCGGAAGCGCGGTCATCAAGCTGGTTCACTCCCTCCTGCTCAACGGCATCGAGCGCCGCGCCAGCGACATCCACGTAGAGACGAAAGAAGACCATGTCGCTCTCAAGTACCGAATCGACGGTGTTCTCTACCCCGCGATGGAGCCCGTGGATCACAAGCACCACCAGACCATCGTCTCGCGGCTGAAAGTCATGGCCGAGCTCGACGTCGCCGAGCGGCGCGTTCCGCAGGACGGACGGTTCAAACTCCGGATTCGAGGACGACCGATCGACTTCCGGGTGTCGATCATGCCGAGCATCTATGGAGAGGACGTGGTCATCCGTATCCTCGACAAGGAGTCGATCAGCGAGCAGTTCCGCGAGCTCAGCCTCGACGTGCTGGGAATTCCCGAGCGCGAGCTGAAACGGTTCCGGAAGTTCATCCGCGAGCCCTACGGGATGGTGCTGGTGACCGGGCCCACGGGAAGCGGAAAGACCACGACCCTCTACGCGGCGCTCTCGGAGATCGCCTCCGCCGAGCAGAAGATCGTCACCATCGAGGACCCCGTGGAGTACCGCATCCCCCACATCACCCAGGTCCCGGTGAACGAGAAGAAAGGACTCACCTTCGCTCGCGGGCTGCGGTCGATTCTACGGCACGACCCCGACACCATCATGGTGGGCGAAGTCCGCGATCCCGAGACCGCGGCCATCGCCGTCCAGGCTGCGCTCACCGGGCATCTGGTGTTCACCACGGTCCATGCCAATAACGCCTTCGACGTCATCGGCCGATTCCTCCACATGGGCGTCGAGCCCTACAATTTCGTCTCCGCTCTGAACTGCATCATGGCGCAGCGCCTCGTCCGAAGAATCTGCGAGGAATGCCGCGAGGAGGTCGCGCCCAGCGCCGAGGAGCTGGAGCTTTCCGGGTTGCGCCCCGACGAGCGCCGTTCGTTCTTCGCCGGCCGCGGCTGTTATCAGTGCCACGGGACCGGCTTTCGCGGGAGAACGGCGGTCTCGGAGCTCCTGAGCCTTTCCGATCGCTTGCGCCAGCTCATCCTCGACCGCCGCAGTGCTTCGGAGTTGAAGCAGGCCGCCCGAGAGCAGGGAATGGTCTCCGTGCGCGAGCACGCTCTCGAGAACGTCTTCGCCGGCATCACCACGCTCGCGGACATCAACAAGGTCACGTTCGTGGAGTGATCCGCCTTCGCCCTACGGGCTACGGCGGACCCGCCGAAGCTTCGTGAAGGCGGATCTGGCACTCAAGACGCGACTCTGCTGATCGCAAAAGTGGAACCACCCGAAGGACAGTTTTTGTCATTTTGGCATTGCACCCTGGACGGTCCTTCCCGTCGCATCGAATCGAGTAAGACCAGAGAATCCAGCCACTTACGGCAAAGTTTCCTGATTCGCGGCGACCGCGCACGCGATTTGCATAGTCTTCGTGTCGGGGACGGACACGAAGGGGGACGCCATGGAATACCTGGTGCAGCCGGAAACATCCACGGAGTATTTCAGGGAGCTCGTGCAGAGAGCGATGGCGAGGCAGGGGGTTTCTTCGAGCGAGCTCTCTTCCTACTACCTGGTCCAGCTCCTGGACAATTTCGTCGCCTTCGATCAAATGTACGCCGAGATGGAGGTCGACAAGGAGACGCCGCTCGCCGAGCTTCTTTGCCAGGCGCTCGCGAGCCAGGGCGCCCGGCGCTTCCGGCTTCTGAAGTTCACGGGAGACGTGGCGCTCTTCATGTCCGGCTTTTTCTCGGACAACATCGCGCGGCGGCTCACCGACATCGACTACTACGTCCGTCTCGGCGGCTACGCCTATGGCGGCGCCGCCCGGCTCAGCGCTCTCGAGGCGGCGGCGCTCTTCGAGGAGCTGGCCCACAAGTTCGTTCGTTTCGTCGACGTTCTCAACGAGGTCAGCGAGGAGAGCGCCCTCACCGAGAACGCGGGAGTTCTGCGGCTGTACGAGAGATGGCGGCAGACCGGGAGCCGAAGGAGCGAAACTCTCTTGAGGCGCGAAGGAATCCTCCTCGGAGACGCCTCGCGCCGCATCCATTGAATCGGGGATGCGCCGATCGAGCCAATTGAGAAAGCGATGCTCGATTCCATCCTCCATCACATCGATCGGGTCTACGTTCTCGACCTGAACGTCGACATCCGGGATTTCCTCGTGAGCCGGGAGACCTGCGCGCGGCTCGGGGCCGACCCGAGCCGGGGCTCGGTCCTGGTGAAGGA
>Ga0326597_10008585_pt1 | contig 13770 bp, 10 predicted proteins | sample RVTome_12_FD_203789 | JGI IMG/M metagenome (GOLD analysis project Ga0326597, IMG submission 203789) | Soil microbial communities from uranium-contaminated site in the Upper Colorado River Basin, Wyoming, United States - RVT100D185 | ecosystem: Environmental > Terrestrial > Soil > Contaminated >... | reverse complement strand
CGCCGGTTTCGATGCCGAGACCGTCGAGCATGTAGAGCACGTCTTCGCTCGCGACATTGCCGGTCGCGCCCTTGGCATAGGGGCAGCCGCCGAGTCCCGCCACCGAACTGTCGAAGGTCGCTACGCCGCATTCGAGTGCAGCGAGCGTGTTCGCGAGCGCCTGGCCGTAGGTATCGTGAAAATGCCCGGCGAGCTTCTCGACCGGTATGTGTTTCGCGACCGCCTCGATTGCGGCGCGCGTTTTGCCCGGCGTGCCGGCGCCGATGGTGTCGGCGATGGTGATTTCGTAACATCCCATCGCGTAGAGCTCGCGCGCTACTCGCGCCACCTGCCCGGGGCTGACCTCGCCTTCGTACGGACAGCCGAGGCATACCGAGATATCGCCGCGCACTTTGAGGCCCCGGGCGATCGCTTCGGTGCAGACTTCCGAGAAGCGGACGAGTCCCTCCGCGATGGTGCAGTTGGTATTGCGCATGGAAAAAGCTTCGGTCGCCGCACCAAACACCACGATTTCGTCGCAGCCCGCGGCAAGCGCCGCGTCCAGGCCTTTGCGGTTCGGCACCAGCACCGGATAGCGCGTACCCGGCCTGCGGCGAATGCCGGCCATCACCTGCGCATTGTCGGCCATCTGCGGCACCCATTTCGGCGACACAAACGCAGTGGCTTCGATCACCGGCAGTCCGGCGTCGCTGAGGCGGTCGATCAGTTCGATCTTGACCGCGGTCGGCACCGCCCGCGCTTCGTTCTGCAGTCCGTCGCGCGGTCCGACTTCGACCATTTTGACTTTTTTCGGTAAGTTCATTTAAAGCTTCACCGCGAAGGACGCAAAGGACGCAAAGGAAAAGCAGATCAAGAAAAAGACACGAGGTGCTGCCGTGTGTCTAATCTTATTATCCGTAAATCCGCGCGCTCATTTCCTCAATGTCCCTTCCTCAATTCTCGCAATTTGCCCTTTACCATTCGTTCGCCTTCCTTTGCGTCCTTCGCGTCCTTTGCGGTTAGCGCTTTTTTTGTCGTCTTTTTCGGCGTGGCGGGCGCAATCCACGCTGCCTTGCGTTTTTCGAGGAAGGCGCCCAGGCCTTCCTGCGCCTCGGCGCTCGCCCGAATTTCCGCGATGGTGTTGGCGGTGTCCTCGACGACCGTTTCGTTGACGTCGGCGTGAGCAATCCTGCGTATGAGTTGTTTCGCCGCGACGATCGCATGCGGGCCGCCGCAATACAGATCGGCGAGGATGTGGCCGATCCTCGGATTGAGCTGATCGAGTTCGACGAGGTCGTGCAGCAGGCCGATGCGGTAGGCCTCGGCTGAATCGAACTCTTCGCCGGAGATCGCGTAGCGGCGCGCGTAGCGTTCCCCGATTGCCGCGACCACGTACGGGCTGATCATCGCCGGCACGATGCCGAGCCGCACTTCGGAGAGCCGGTACGTCGAGTCGCGCGAACCGATCGCGATGTCGCACGCCGCAACCAGGCCGATTCCTCCGCCGCGCACGGCGCCGTGCACGCGCGCGATGGTCGGCTTGCCGAGCGTATAAAGCGTGTAGTACATCTGCGCGGTCGCGAGCGCCGCCTTGCGGTTTTGCTCGCGCGTGAACCTGGCGCTTTGCTTCATGTGCTCGATGTCCGCGCCGGCGCAGAAGCTCTTGCCCTGGCCCATCAGCACCACCGCGCGCACGGCCGGGTTCGCCTCGAGCTGCTTGAGCGTGGCAGTCATCTGCGCGACCATTTCCGGGTCGAACGCGTTGTGCAGTTCGGGACGGTTGAGCGCGATCGTCGCGTTGCCGTCCTTGTCGATGAGTGACAGCACTTTTTGCGTCATAGCTGTTCCAGTCCTGGTTGGAATCGATGGACCGTCATTATAGCCGCGCCCCCCGCTTCCGCCGAATCCCGGACCCTGTTGGTTACATCCGGAACACGCCGAACGCGGTCTTGCCGATCGGCGCGTTGAGCGCGGCGGAAATCCCTGAGGCAAGCATTTGGCGCGTGTCGAGCGGATCGATCACGCCGTCGTCCCACAGCCGCGCGCTGGCGTAATACGCGCTGCTTTGCCGCTCGTATTGTTCGAGGATGGGCGCCCGGAACGCGCGCTCGTCGTCCTCGCTCCACGACGCGCCGCTTTTTTCGAGCGCGTCGCGCTTGATTTGTGCGAGCACGCCGGCCGCCTGTTCGCCGCCCATGACCGCGATGCGCGCGTTCGGCCACATCCACAAAAACCGCGGGCCGAACGCGCGCCCGCACATGCCGTAGTTGCCGGCGCCGAAGCTGCCGCCGATGATCACGGTGAACTTCGGCACGCGGCTGCAGGCGACCGCCATGACCATTTTCGCGCCGTCCTTGGCGATGCCGCCGGCTTCGTATTTTCTGCCGACCATGAAGCCGGTGATGTTCTGCAGGAATACGAGCGGAATGCCGCGCTGGCTGCACAGCTCGATGAAATGCGTGCCTTTGAGCGCCGACTCGGAAAACAGCACGCCGTTGTTGGCGACGATGCCGGCCGGGTGTCCCGCGATGTGCGCGAATCCGGTGACGAGCGTCGGGCCGTAGCGAGCCTTGAATTCGTCGAATTCGGAGCCATCCACGATGCGCGCGATGATCTCGCGCACGTCGAATTGCTGCCGCGTATTGACGGGGATCACGCCGTAGATCTCGGCCGGATCGAGCACCGGATCGCGCGGCTCGCGCAGGCCGGGCGGCGCCTGCGTGACGGGATTCAGGTGTCCGACCGCGCGGCGCGCGATTTCGAGCGCGTGCGTATCGTTGTCGGCCATGTGATCGGCGACGCCCGAGGTGCGGGTGTGGACATCGGCGCCCCCGAGTTCTTCGGCCGTGACGATCTCGCCGGTTGCGGCTTTGACCAGCGGCGGGCCGGCGAGAAAAATCGTGCCCTGATTCCTGACGATGATCGTCTCGTCGGACATCGCCGGCACGTAGGCGCCGCCTGCCGTGCACGAGCCCATCACCACCGCGATCTGGGGGATGCCGAGCGCCGACATGTTGGCCTGGTTGTAGAAAATGCGCCCGAAGTGGTCGCGGTCGGGGAATACTTCGTCCTGGCTCGGCAGGTGCGCGCCGCCCGAATCGACGAGGGTGATGCAGGGCAGGCGGTTCGCCTGCGCGATTTCCTGCGCGCGCAGGTGCTTTTTGACGGTCAGCGGGAAGTAGGTGCCGCCTTTGACCGTCGCGTCGTTGGCAATTACCACGCATTCACGGCCCATCACCCGGCCGATGCCGGTGATGATTCCGGCGGCGGGCACCTGGCCGTCATACATGTCCCACGCCGCAAGCGGCGACAGCTCGAGAAAGCCGGAGCCGGGATCGAGCAGCTTGCCGATACGCGCGCGCACCGGCAGTTTGCCGCGCGAAGTGTGTCGCTCGCGCGCCGCGGTATCTCCGCCCGGCCTTACCTTGGCGAGTTTCTGGTCCAGGTCGGCAACCTGCGCGCGCATTTGCGCCGCCGCGGTTTTGAATTCCTCCGAGCCGGTTTTCAGTTTCGATTTGAACGTGCTCATGGCGCGAGCCCGTCGAGCTCAGTGCGGTAGGCATCGAGCGTGTCGTGGTCGAAGCACGCAAAAATGATTTTCTCGATGAACGCGTGCTGCGCGACAAACTCCGCGCATTCGCGTACCGCGATGATAACCGCCTGCTCGAGCGGATAACCGTAAACGCCGCAACTGATCGCCGGGAACGCGATGGTCTTCAGTTTGTGATCGAGCGCGAGCTTGAGGCTCGCGCGGTAGCACGACGCGAGCAGCCCGGGCTCGCCGCGCTTGCCGCCGTTCCACACCGGCCCGACTGTGTGGATCACGTGTTTCGCGGGCAGCCGGTAGGCGCGCGTGATTTTCGCCTGACCTGTCGGACAGCCGCCGAGCGTGCGGCACTCGGCGAGCAGCTCGGGTCCTGCCGCGCGATGGATCGCGCCATCGACACCGCCGCCGCCGAGCAGCGTCGTATTCGCCGCGTTGACGATCGCGTCGACCTTGAGCGTGACGATATTGGCCTGAACCGCCTGGAGTTTGTCGCGCATGGCAATGAATCAGAACGGCCCGGTGCCGAGCCAGCGTTCGATCTGGTCGAAACGGTCGACGCCCCAGAACGGCTCATTGTCGATCACGATGTAAGGCGAACCGAATACGCCGCGCTTGATCGCCGCGTCGACTTCGTTTTTGAGCCGGTCCTTGACTGCCGGATCGTTGACTGCAGCGAGCACCTCGTCGCGCTTGAGGCCGAGCGTTGCCGCGACATCAGCCGTCACCTCCGGGCTCGAAATATCGCGGTCCGCGGCGAAGTACGCCTGATACAGCGCCTTCGCGAGGTTGCGCGCGAGCGCTGGGTCGCGCTCGTTCACCCAGTAGAACGCACGCGCCGGCGCCTGGCTCGAGATCGGAAACCGGGTCGGATACTTGAAGGGAATGCCGAGAAAGCGCGCCGAGCGCGCCATATCGCGCTTCGCATAGTCACCCTTGAGCGGCAGGCTCGGCAACGGCTTGCCACCGGTGACCTTGAACACGGCGCCAAGCAATATCGGCTTCCAGTTGACGCTGCGGCCGTGCCTCGCTGCGAGGCCGTCGATTTTCATCGCGGCGAAGTAGCCGTAGGGAGACGAGTAATCGAAGTAGAAGTCGATCGGATTTGCCATCTCATCCTCTGCGTGTGAAAAGCGTTAGTCTAAATACGTTCGATGGCCAGCGCCGTCGCTTCGCCGCCGCCGATGCACAGACTCGCCATGCCGCGCTTGAGTTGGTATTTTTCGAGCGCCGCGAGCAGCGTCACCACGATGCGCGCGCCGCTGGCGCCGATCGGGTGGCCGAGCGCACACGCGCCGCCGTGCACGTTGACCTTGTCGTGCGGGAGGTCGAGGTCGTGCATTGCCGCCATCGTCACTACCGCAAACGCTTCGTTGATCTCGTAGAGGTCGACGTCGTGCCGGCTCCAGCCGGTTTTCTCGAAAAGCTTTTTCATCGCGCCGACCGGGGCCGTGGTGAACCAGCTCGGCTCCTGCGCATGGGTCGCGTGCGCGACGATTTTCGCCAGCGGCGTCAGGCCACGCTCGCGCGCTGCGGAAAGCCGCATCAGCACCAGCGCCGCGGCGCCGTCCGATATCGAGCTGGAGTTGGCCGCAGTCACTGTCCCGTCCTTGCGGAACACGGCTTTCAATTGCGGAATCTTGTCGAGATTGGCCTTGAGCGGCTGCTCGTCCTGCGCGATCGTGGTTTCATTCCTGCCGCTGCCGACTTGCAGCGGCACGATTTCGGCGGCGAACCAGCCGTTGCGGATCGCGTCCTGCGCGCGCTTGAGCGAGGTGATCGCAAAGCGGTCCTGCGCTTCGCGCGAAAACCGGTATTTCGCCGCGGTGTCCTCGGCGAACGTTCCCATCAGCCTGCCTCGGTCGTAGGCGTCCTCGAGCCCGTCGAGGAACATGTGGTCCTTGACTTCACCATGACCGAGGCGCAGGCCGCCGCGTGCCTTGGGCAGCAGATATGGCGCATTCGACATGCTTTCCATGCCGCCCGCGACCATCACGCTGTTGGAGCCGGAGAGCAGCATGTCGTTGGCGAGCATCGCGGCTTTCATGCCCGAGCCGCACATCTTGTTGATTGTGGTGCAGCCCACGCCGGCCGGGAGGCCGGCGCCGAGCGCGGCCTGGCGTGCCGGCGCCTGGCCCTGGCCGGCGGAAAGCACGTTGCCCATGATCACTTCCTGCACGTCTTCGGGCTTCACGCCGGCGCGCCCGACCGCGGCCTTGATCGCCGCCGCTCCGAGTTCGGGCGCAGCCACGTTCCTGAAATCGCCCTGAAAACCGCCCATCGGCGTTCTCGCCGCACCAACTATCACCACCGGATCGTCGTGCATTTTCTATCTCCAGCCAAAATCATTTGGTTTCATCGAACAACTCACGGCCGATCAGCATGCGGCGGATTTCAGAAGTGCCGGCGCCGATCTCGTAGAGCTTGGCGTCGCGCAGCAGCCTGCCGGTCGGGTAATCGTTGATGTAGCCGTTACCGCCGAGGCATTGGATCGCTTCGAGCGCCATCCAGGTTGCTTTTTCGGCGGCGTAAAGTATCGCACCCGCCGCGTCCTTGCGCGCGATCGTGCCGTTGTCGCAGGCGCGGCCGGCCGCATACACGTACGACTTGCACGCGTTCATCGTCGTGTACATATCGGCGAGTTTGCCTTGCATCAGCTGGAATTCGCCGATCGGCTGGCCGAACTGCTTGCGCTCGTGCACGTACGGCAGCACCACGTCCATGCACGCCTGCATGATGCCCAGCGGCCCGCCGGCAAGCACCGCGCGCTCGTAGTCGAGCCCGCTCATCAGCACTTCAACCCCCTTGCCGGCTTCGCCGAGCACGTTTTCCGCAGGCACTTCGCAGTCCTCGAACACCAGTTCGCACGTATTCGAACCGCGCATGCCGAGCTTGTCGAGTTTCTGCGAGGCGAAAAAGCCTTTGCAGGTTTTTTCGATGATGAATGCCGTGATGCCGCGCGCACCCGCGCCGAGGTCAGTCTTGGCGTAGACCACGAGCGTGTCGGCGTCAGGGCCGTTGGTGATCCACATTTTGGTGCCGTTTAGCAGATATCGGTCGCCTTTGCGCACGGCCCGCAGCTGCATGCTGACGACGTCGGAACCGGCATTGGGCTCGCTCATCGCGAGCGCGCCGACGTGTTCGCCCGAAATGAGTTTGGGGAGATAGCGTTGTTTTTGCTGCGCGTTGCCGTTGCGCCGGATCTGGTTCACGCACAAGTTCGAATGCGCGCCGTAGGAGAGGCCAACCGCAGCGCTTGCGCGGCTGATTTCCTCCATCGCGACGATGTGGGCAAGATAACCCAGGTTGATGCCGCCGTATTCCTCTTCGACTGTAATGCCGAGCACCCCGAGCTTACCGAGACGGCGCCAAAGGTCGCTGGGGAAATTGTTGCTGCGATCGATCTCGGCGGCGCGCGGTGCGATTTCCTTGCCGGCAAACTTGGCAACCGTTGCGCGCAGGGCGTCCATGGTTGCGCCGAGGCTGAAATCGAAACAGGGCGTACTCATGGTCTATTACGTTTACGTAAATGGAATAGTCTGGATTGGGTTAGACATCGATCGCTCTTGCTCGCTTTCAGGCAGTGCCTCAAGCGGCCGCCGGCTGCTTGCCGGCGAGTTGATTCTCGGTGAGCAGCTTGCGGCATTGGTTTTCGAAAAATGTGATCTCGTTCAACATCACCTCGATATCTTCGCGTTGCTGCTCGAGCATTTCGCGCCGGCGCTCGAGCTTGGTCATGAATTCCTGCAATTGCTGCTTCTCGTCGCGCGCCAGGTCGTAGAGATTGAAAAGTTCGCGGATCTCAGCCAAGCTGAAGCCGAGGCGCTTGCCGCGCAACGCGAGCTTCAGGCGCACCCGGTCGCGGCTGCTGAAGAGGCGGTTCGTGCCTTCCCGGCGGGGGTTGAGCAGGCCCTCATCCTCGTAATGCCGGATGGTGCGGGTGGTGACGTCGAATTCCGTGGCAAGCTCAGAGATGGTAAATGTGGTTGTCATTGTGCTATGCAATATAACTGTGTAGAATAAAAATATTCTAGTAGAATCAAAACGTTCAGTTTTTAGTCATCACCTTTACGTAAACGTAATGCGATTAGCGACTAAAGTCAAGCCCCGCTTAGCAGACGAGCCCGAGTATCCGCATGCCAATGCGCCCTCGCCCGCAGGTTTACACGAGGTGGCGCCCGGAGTCTATTGGTTGCGCATGCCGTTGCCGTTCGCGCTCGACCACATCAACCTGTGGCTGCTTGCAGACGGCGATGGCTGGACGATCGTCGATTGCGGTTTTGGCGGCGACCTGACGCGCGACTTGTGGCGCCGGATTTTTGCGAGTCATCTGGGCGGCAGGCCGGTGACGCGCATCATAGTTACGCACTTTCATCCTGACCACTTCGGCCTCGCCGCGTGGCTCGCACAAGAATGGGAAGCGCCGGTGCTGATGAGCGAGCCGGAATTCGCTTCGGCACAGGCGTGGGATGCTGGGCGCGATCCGTTCACGCGCGAAGGCCTATTCGCCCTGTCCCGGCAGCACGGCCTGCGCTTCGGTGCTGACGAAAAACTGCTCCCGCGCGAGACTCTGTTCCGCCGCGGCGTACCTGACATCCCGCCGCAAGTCGTGCCGCTCACGGATTGCCAGGTTTTGCAGATCGACGGCCGCGCCTGGCGCGTCGTTTCGGGCTACGGCCATTCGCCCGAGCATGCGGCGTTGTGTTGCGACGGGCTCGGCGTTCTGATCGCAGGGGACATGGTGTTGCCGCGCATCAGCACCAACGTAAGCGTGCAGCCAAATCTCCCCGACGCCGACCCGCTCGGGATGTTTCTCGATTCGCTGACGCGCCATGCCGAATGCGACGCCGGCACCCTGGTATTGCCATCTCACGGTCTGCCCTTTTATGGCCTGCGCGAACGCGTGAAACTGCTGCATCGCCATCACGCTGAGCGTCTCGACGAATTGCTGCGCGCGTGTGACGAGCCGCGCACCGGCGCCGAGGCGATGCGGGTATTATTCAAGCGCGCGCTCGATCCGCACCAAACTCTGTTCGCGATGGGTGAGACGCTGTCGCATCTCAATTACCTGTGTCGCCGCGGACAGCTCGAGCGCGCGAGCGGCGCCGACGGCATTTACCGCTTCACGCGCAGCTGAGCAGCCCCTGAGTTTCAGGAGAACCGCAGTGACGACACCCGAAACCGGGTCCGCGCTTGATCCGGCCGAACTCGCGCAGACCTACGCTGAGATCGCGGGTCGCAGCAGCGAACTCCTGACCCGCTTCATCGAGAATCATGCGACAGGCGGTGTCCAGGCCTACGGTGACGAACTCGGAATTGCCAAGGCGTTCTACGAAATGATGGGCAAGCTGCTCGCGGATCCGGCGAAATTCGCCGCGATGCAGTTCAAGCTTTGGCAGGACTACCTGTCGCTGTGGCAGCGCTCGATGCTGCGTTTCCTTGGTCACGACAGCCAGCCGATGATCGAGCCGGCCCAGAACGATCGCCGTTTCAAGCACGACGACTGGCAGCAGAACTTTCTCTATGATTACATCAAGCAGTCGTACCTGATCGCCGCCAAGCACCTGCATCAGACCGTCGGGAGCGTGCAGGGGCTGGACGGCCAGACTGCGAAGAAAGTCGATTTTTACACCCGCCAGTACATCGACGCATTGAGCCCGAGCAATTTCCTGCTCACCAACCCCGAGGTGTTGCGCGAGACCATCAACTCAGGCGGCCAGAACCTGGTCAAGGGGCTGAACAACCTGCTCAAGGACCTCGAGCGCGGCGGCGGCAGGCAGCTGCGTGTGAAGATGACCGACCCGTCGGCATTCCAGGTCGGGGGCAACCTTGCCGTCACGCCGGGCAAGGTGGTGTATCAAAATGACCTCATGCAGCTGATCCAGTACGCGCCGCTGACGAACCAGGTTCATAAGCGCCCACTCCTGATTTTGCCCCCGTGGATCAACAAGTTCTACGTTCTCGACCTGCGCGAGAAGAACTCGTTCGTGAGGTGGGCGACCGAGCAGGGACACACGGTGTTCATGGTGTCGTGGGTTAACCCCGATGCTACGTTCGCGCAGATGACTTTCGACGATTACCTGCTCGAGGGGCCGCTCGCGGCGCTGGATGCGATTGAAGAGGCAACGGGTGAACGCGAAGTCAACGCCGTCGGGTTCTGTCTCGGCGGCACGCTGCTCGCTGCGGCGCTTGCCTATATGGCCGCGACGCGCGACGAGCGCATCAAGAGCGCCACTTTCTTCGCCTCAATGATCGATTTTTCCGAGCCTGGCGAGCTCGAAGTGTTCATCGATGAACAGCAGGTCAGCAATCTCGAGAAGAAAATGCAGCAGCGCGGCTATCTCGAAGGCCACGAGATGGCGACCACTTTCAACATGCTGCGGGCCAACGATCTGATCTGGTCATTCGTCGTCAACAATTACCTGCTCGGCAAGGAGCCGTTCCCGTTCGACCTGCTCTACTGGAACTCGGACTCGACGCGCATGCCCGCGGCGATGCACGCCTATTATCTGCGCAACATGTATCTCGAGAACCTGCTGCGCCAGCCGGGTGGAATCACGTTGAGCGGCGTGCCGATCGATCTCTCGAAAGTGGCGGTCCCGCTTTATTCCGTCGCCACCATCGAAGACCACATCGCGCCGTGGAAGTCGACGTACGCGGGCGCGCAACTCTTCCCGGGCAAAGCGCGCTTCGTGCTCGGCGGCTCGGGCCATATCGCTGGCATCATCAACCCGCCGAGCGCCAACAAATACGGCTACTGGACCCGCGGCACGCTTGAAGATACCCCGGATCAGTGGCTCGCGGGCGCAACGCAATACCCGGGCTCGTGGTGGAATGACTGGGCCCGGTGGGTCAAAGCCCATGCGGGCCCCCAGGTCGCGGCGCGCGAGCCGGGGCAGGGCAGGCTGAAAGCGCTCGAAGACGCGCCCGGATCGTACGTGAAGCTGCGGCTCGACGAGCCGCAGCGGAAAATGCAATAAGCGCCAGATTCCTGGCGCAGCACACCGATTGTGACGCATTCATGCAAATCAAAGACAGTGTATTCCTGATTCCCGGCGGCGCGTCGGGGCTTGGCGCAGCAACCGCGCGGCATCTGGTTGCGGCTGGCGGCAAGGTAGTGATTGCCGACCTTAACCAGCAGGCCGGCGAGAAGTTTGCGGCCAGCCTGGGCGGGCACGCGCGTTTCGTGGTTGCCGATGTCACCGATGAAGCGCAAGTGCAGCAGGCGGTCGATGCCGCGGTAACAGCATTCGGCGCGCTGCACGGGCTGATAAACTGCGCTGGCGTGGCACCCGGCGAACGCGTGCTGGGCCGGGATGGCCCGCACCGGCTCGCGACTTTCAGCCGCGCCATTGGCGTCAATCTGATCGGCAGCTTCAACGCGTTGCGGCTCGCGGCAGGCGCGATGACGGGCAACCCGCCCACCGCAGACGGCGAGCGTGGCGTGATCATCAACACTGCGTCGGTCGCCGCGTTCGAAGGGCAGATCGGTCAGGCCGCGTACAGCGCGTCCAAGGGCGGCATCGTCGCGATGGCGCTGCCGGTTGCCCGCGAGCTTGCCAGGTTCGGAATCCGCGTCATGACCATTGCGCCCGGCATTTTTGATACTCCGATGCTCGCCGGCATGAGCGAAGAAATCCGCGCCTCGCTCGGCGCGCAGGTACCGTTTCCGTCGCGCCTTGGACAGCCCCAGGAATACGCGCGGCTTGCGGCGTTCATCATCGAGAACCCGCTGCTGAACGCCGAAGTAATCCGTCTCGATGGCGCGATCCGCATGGCGCCAAAGTGAACGAGACGCGTGAGGCGTAGAATCGCACGCCAATGCCTGGTTTTGGTGCGGCACAACATGGGGCGCGTGCCGCGGTAGGCGCGGCGCCGATGTTATAATCGGCTCGCAAGCGCCTGGCGCCAAAAGTGCCGGCTGCCAACGGCGGTGCGTCCGACCCAGCGGACACGACAACCCTACGAAGGTGATGCTATCGACATGAAGGACATCGTTCCTGACATTGACCCCCAGGAAACACAGGAATGGCTGGAGGCGCTCGACGGTGTTCTGAAGCACGAAGGTCCGCAACGCGCCCACTTTCTGCTCGAACATCTGGTGGAAAAGGCGCGCCGCAGCGGCGCCTATTTTCCGTTCTCGCTCAATACCGCTTACGTCAACACCATTCCGACGGCGCAGGAGGAGCGTTCGCCGGGCAACCACGAGCTCGAAAACCGCATCCGTGCTTACGTGCGCTGGAACGCGCTCGCCATGGTGTTGCGCGCCAACAAGCACACCAACGTCGGCGGGCATATCGCGAGCTTTGCCTCCGCTGCGACGCTGTATGACGTCGGCTACAACCACTTCTGGCGCGCCACGAGCGAGGACTTCGGCGGCGACCTGATCTTCCCGCAGGGCCATTCCGCGCCCGGTATCTACGCCCGCGCGTTCATGCTGGGACGGTTCACCGAGGAGCAGATGGACAACTTCCGCCAGGAGGTCGACGGCAAGGGCTTGTCGTCGTACCCGCACCCATGGCTGATGCCGGATTTCTGGCAGTTCCCGACGGTGTCGATGGGGCTGGGGCCGTTGATGGCGATCTACCAGGCGCGCTTCATGCGCTACCTGAGGGACCGCGGTCTGCGCGAGGCGGAGGGACGCAAGGTGTGGGCGTTTATGGGCGACGGCGAAATGGACGAGCCTGAATCGCTCGGCGCGATTTCGCTTGCCGGGCGCGAGCAGCTCGATAACCTGATTTTCGTGATCAACTGCAATCTGCAGCGGCTCGACGGCCCGGTGCGCGGCAACGGCAAGATCATCCAGGAACTGGAAGCCGACTTCCGCGGCGCGGGCTGGAACGTGATCAAGGTAATCTGGGGCGGCTACTGGGATCCGCTGTTCATGCGCGACACCAACGGGCTGCTGCTCAAGCGCATGGAAGAATGCGTCGACGGCGAATACCAGACCTTCAAATCCAAGGACGGGGCCTACGTGCGCAAGCATTTCTTCGGCAAGTATCCCGAACTGCTGGAGATGGTCGCGACGATGTCGGATGACGACATCTGGCGGCTGAACCGCGGCGGCCACGATCCCCACAAAGTCTACGCCGCCTACGCGGCGGCCATGAAGCATACCGGGCAACCGACGGTGATTCTGGCCAAGACGATCAAGGGCTATGGCATGGGCCAGGGAGGCGAATCGCAGAACATCACGCACCAGCAGAAGAAAATGGGGACCTCTTCGGTCAAGGCGTTCCGCGACCGTTTCGGGATTCCGGTGCCCGACGGGCAACTCGACGAAGTCCCCTACGTCAGGTTCGAGGAGGGCTCGCCCGAGCTCAACTACATGCGCGAGCGGCGCATGGCGCTCGGCGGTTACCTGCCGGCGCGGCGGCAAAAAGCGGCACCGCTCGAGGTTCCGCCGCTCGCGGCGTTCGAATCGCTGCTCAAGGCGACGGGCGAGGGACGCGAGATGTCCACCACCATGGCGTTCGTGCGCATTCTCACGACGCTGGTGCGCGACAAGAAGATCGGCAAATTCGTGGTGCCGATCGTGCCGGACGAGTCGCGTACCTTCGGCATGGAAGGCATGTTCCGCCAGCTCGCCATCTATTCGCACGTCGGCCAGCTCTACACGCCGCAGGACGCCGAACAGCTGATGTTCTACAAGGAGGAGAAGACCGGCCAGATCCTGCAGGAAGGCATCAACGAGGCGGGCGCGATGTCGTCGTGGATTGCGGCGGCCACGTCCTACAGCACGCACGGCATTCCGATGATTCCGTTCTACATCTTCTACTCGATGTTCGGTTTCCAGCGCGTGGGGGACCTGGCGTGGGCTGCCGGCGACATGCGCGCGCGCGGCTTCCTGCTCGGCGGCACCGCCGGCCGCACCACGCTGAACGGCGAGGGGTTGCAGCACGAAGACGGCCACAGCCACATTCTCGCCTCGACGATCCCGAACTGCGTGTCCTACGATCCGACCTACGCCTACGAACTCGCGGTGATCATCCAGGACGGCATGCGCCGCATGTACCAGGAACAGGAGGACGTTTATTACTACATCACGGTGATGAACGAGAACTACGAGCAGCCGGGGATGCCGGAAGGCGTGGAGAAAGGCATACTCAAGGGCATGTATCTGCTGCGCGAAGGCGCGGCGAAGAAAAATGCGCCGCGAGTGCAACTGTTGGGCAGCGGCACCATCCTGCGCGAGGTGATCGCCGGCGCGGCAATGCTGGAACGGGACTTTGGCGTCGCGGCCGACA
>Ga0326597_10008584_pt1 | contig 13771 bp, 14 predicted proteins | sample RVTome_12_FD_203789 | JGI IMG/M metagenome (GOLD analysis project Ga0326597, IMG submission 203789) | Soil microbial communities from uranium-contaminated site in the Upper Colorado River Basin, Wyoming, United States - RVT100D185 | ecosystem: Environmental > Terrestrial > Soil > Contaminated >... | reverse complement strand
GGCGTTCGAGCCGGTGCTCATCGAGGGCAGCGCGATCCAGCTCCACCCGCTGGTCTGCTCCGCCTTCAACGCCGACTTCGACGGCGACCAGATGGCCGTCCACGTGCCGCTCTCCCGCGAGGCCGTCGCGGAGGCGCGCCAGGTGATGCTTTCCACGCACAACATGCTCTCGCCGGGCTCCGGCGAGCCGATCATCGCGCCGACGCTGGACATGGTGCTCGGCTGCTACTACCTGACGCTCCAGCGCCCCCGGATGCACGGCGAGTACAAGGAGGCGACCGACGGCAAGCCATCGCAGGGGACGTACGGCAGCTTCCGCGGCGCTGTCCGCGCCGAGGAGCTCGGTCTGGTGCATCTGCACGCGACGATCAAGGTGCGCGACAAGCGCACCGAGAACCAGTTCATCCAGACGACCGTCGGCCGGATCATCTTCAACGACATCATTCCGGAGGAGCTGGGCTTCTATAACGAGGTGATGGACCGCAAGGCGCTCAAGACCGTCGTCGCGCAGTGTTACCACCGCCTGGGCAACGGGCCCACCGCGGAGGTCGTCGACGCCATCAAGAGCCTCGGCTTCCACTACATGACGCGCTCCGGCATGACGGTTGCGATCAACGACCTCGCGCCGCCGGAGGAGAAGGGCGCACTCATCGAAGAGGCGGAACGCCGCGTCACGGAGATCGAAGAGCAGTACGAGATGGGGCTGATCACGGAGCAGGAGCGCTACGACGCGTCGATCTCGATCTGGAGCGAGACGACGGACAAGGTCCAGGTAGCGCTTGAAAACAGCCTGGACCAGTACGGCTCGATCTACATGATGGCCTCCAGCGGCGCCAAGGGAAACATCGCCCAGATCCGCCAGATGGCCGGCATGCGCGGCCTCATGACCGATCCGTCCGGGCGCATCATCGACCTGCCGATCCGCAGCAGCTTCCGCGAGGGCCTGAGCGTGCTGGAGTACTTCATCTCCACTCACGGCGCGCGCAAGGGCCTCGCCGACACCGCGCTGCGCACGGCCGACAGCGGCTACCTGACCCGGAGGCTGATCGACGTCGCCCAGGACGTGATCGTCGAAGAGGAGGACTGCGGCAGCACGGCGGGCATCTGGCTGATCCGTCAGGAGGAGGATGGCGTCCTGCTCCCGTTCCGCGACCGCACGCTGGGCCGCTGGGCCGCCTCCGACATCATCGACCCGAAGACCAACGAGGTCGTCGTCCTCCGCGGCGAGGAGATCGACGAGCGCATCGCCGACCGCATCGTCGCCCTGGGCATCGACCGCGTTCACGTTCGCTCCGCGCTCACCTGCCAGGTGAAGCGCGGTATCTGCCGCCTGTGCTACGGCCGCAGCCTGGCCACGGGCAGGCTGACGGAGTTCGGCGAGGCGGTCGGCATCATCGCCGCGCAGAGCATCGGCGAGCCAGGCACGCAGCTCACCATGCGCACGTTCCACACCGGTGGCGTGGCCGGCATCGACATCACCAGCGGCCTCCCCCGCGTCGAGGAGCTGTTCGAGGCGCGCGTCCCGAAGAGCCAGGCGATCATGGCCGAGATCGACGGCACGGTGCGCATCCTCCGCGACGGCGACACCCGCAAGGTCCTGGTCACGAGCACCGAGTTCTTCAGCGACACCTACGATATCCCGAAGGAAGCCGAGCTGCTGGTCAAGCACGACCAGGAGATCGAACAGGGCGCACCCATCGCGCGGCTGGAAGCCCCGGAAGCGCCCAAGGGCAGGTCCAAGAAGAACAAGGAAACCGCCGTCATCGAGAGTACCGACATCACGGCACGCATCGGCGGCCGCGTCGTCTTCGAAGGCGCCAAGCGCCGCCCCGCGAAGGTATCGATCGTCTACGAGGTGACCGAGGAGCGCGAGTACGGCGCGCCGGCCAACGCCCGCCTGCGCGTGCAGGACGGCGACCAGGCGCGCGCCGGCCAGCAGCTCACCGAGGGCCAGCTCAATCCACAGGACATCCTCCGCATCATGGGCCCGGAGGCCGTGCAGCTCTACCTCGTCGAGGAGGTGCAGCGCGTCTATCACTCCCAGGGCGTGACGATCAACGACAAGCACATCGAGACGATCGTCCGGCAGATGCTGCGCAAGGTGCAGGTCGACATGCCGGGCGATACCGACCTCCTCCCCGGCGAACTGGTCGACCGCTTTGCGTACGAGGGGGAGAACTCGCGCATCCTGGCGGAAGGCGGCGAGCCCGCCACGGCAGTGCCGGTGCTCCTCGGCGTGACGAAGGCGTCACTCAGCACCAACAGCTTCCTCGCCGCCGCCTCCTTCCAGGAGACGACGCGCGTGCTGACGGAAGCGGCCATCTCCGGCCAGGTCGACCGCTTGCTCGGACTGAAGGAGAACGTCATCATCGGCAAGCTGATCCCGGCGCGCGCGCACATCGATCTGCCGCCGCCGCCGGTGCAGGAGATCAGGCGGCCTGAGCTGCTCGGTCTCGCCGAGGGCGAGCCAGGCGCCCCCGCCGAAGTGATAAGCGAAGCGGAGATGTCGGAGCTGATGGGCGCGGAGCCCGAGACGAGCGGGCCCGACGTCCCCACGAGCTACATCGCCGAGCCGGAATAACGACCCGTCGCAGAACACAGACCGAGCAGGCCTCCCGCGCGGGAGGCCTGCTCGCGTGCCGAAGCTGATATCATAACCTAGGAGTGATGGACGCACCGCGGATGACGGCGCCCGTGGCTGAGCCCGACGAGACGTCCGAGCGGCCCGCACCGCAGACGCGGCCGTCCGCCCTCGAGCACGCTGCCACTCCACTCTCCGGCCGGCCGTGGTTCGTCCGGCTGGAGTACGCGCTGCTGGCGGCGACAGCGGTGCTGCTGACGCTCTTCACCTTCCTCTTCTTCTACTTCGACATCGACTACCAGCGGCTGACCACCTACGGCTATGTCGGCCTGTTTGCGATCAGCCTGATCAGCGCCGCGTCGATCGTGATGCCGATGCCCGGCGCCTTCGCCATCACGGGCGCCGGCGCCGTCCTCGACCCGGTCCTCGGCATCCCGGTGCCGCTCATGGTCGGCCTCGTCGCCGGGCCGGCGGAGGCGATCGGCGAACTCACCGGCTACGGCGCGGGCTACGGCGGCAGCCTGCTCTTCCGCGACCGCCCCCTCTACCCGCGCGTGCAGGCGTGGATGGAACGGCGCGGCGTGCTGACGATGTTCCTCCTCTCCTCCTTCCCCAACCCCCTGGTCGACGTGGCCGGCGTCGCCGCGGGCGCGGTGCGCATGCCGATGGCGCACTTCATGATGGGCGTCCTGCCCGGCAAGGTCTTCAAGAACGTCTACCTGGCCACAGGCGGCTGGGCCGGCGGCGAGCTGATCCGCCACCTGCTGGGATGAACGGCGCGGTCATCGTCGCGGCGGGCCGGAGCGAGCGCATGGGCGCGATCGTGAAGCCGTGGGCGCCGCTCACCGACGCCAGCGGCCGCGAACGGCCCCTCCTCGCCTACCCGGTCGCCGCCTTCCAGGCCTGCGCCGCCGTCGACCGCATCGCGCTCGTCGTCGCCGCCGGCGCCGTCGAGCGCGCGCAGGCGTTCGTACTCGACGAGGCGTTCGACAAGGTGTCCGCCGTCGTCGCCGGCGGCGCGCGCCGGCAGGACTCCGTCCGCGCCGGCCTCGATGTGCTCGGCGCGTGCGACTTCGTCGCCGTCCACGACGGCGCGCGCCCGCTCGTCACGCCGGCGCTGATCGAGCGCGGATTCGAGGCCGCGCGCGAGACCGGCGCCGCCTGCTGCGCGATTCCCGCGCCGGACACGGTGAAGGAGGCCGAGGACGGCCGTGTCGTGCGCACGCTCGACCGCTCGCGGCTCTGGCTCGCGCAGACGCCCCAGGTCTTCCGCTACGATCTGCTGGTGGACGCGCACAAGCGTGTCGAGGGCGAAATGACGGACGACGCCGCGCTCGTCGAGGCGCTCGGCATCGAGGTGCGCCTCTTCGAGGGCTCATCGCGTAACCTCAAGGTCACCACGCCACAGGACCTCGAGCTGGTGCAGGCGCTGCTTCGGGAGAAACGGTAGCGGCGACCTTCAGGTCGCCACGTCTGCGGGAGGAATGTACCGGCGACCTTCAGGTCGCCACATCTTCGGGAAGGAGCGCGGCGACCTTCAGGTCGCCACATCGCCGCCGTCATGAGATCGGGCATCGGCTACGACATCCATCCTCTCGAGCGAGGCCGCCCCCTCGTCCTCGGCGGCGTGCGCATCGAACACGAGGCCGGCCTGGCGGGCCACAGCGACGGCGACGCGCTCGCCCACGCGATCATCGACGCCCTGCTCGGCGCGGCCGCGCTCGGCGACATCGGCGCGCACTTCCCGTCCGAGGACCCTCGCTACGCGGGCGCAGACAGCCTCGATCTGCTGCGACAGGCCGTCGCGCTCGTCGCGGGCGCGGGTTATCGAATCGTCAACATCGACGCAACGGTGGTCGCCGAGGCGCCGAGGCTCGCGCCGCACATCGAGGCGATGCGCGCGAACCTGGCCGGCGCGCTCGGGATCGCCAGCGATGCCGTCAGCGTGAAGGCGACGACGGCCGACCGCTTGGGCGCGATCGGCCGCGGCGAGGGGATTGCCGCGCTGGCCATCGCCCTGCTAGACTCTACGTAACGCTCAGAGGCTGTGATGCGCATCGACACCTCAGCCCAGCCGCCGCGTCCTTCCGCGGAAGGACCGCGCCCTTCGCGCAGCCAGCGCTGCGTGTGTCCGTAGGGGCGTCCTCCCCTCGCGGGGGGAGCGCCCCGGTTCGCACTGCCCGAAACACACTGCGCGGAAGGAGGTTCCTGAGCGTGTCGCTCTTGAGAAGCATTGCCAGAGATATCCAGGCCGCCCGGGAACGCGACCCGGCGGCCACCAACGCGATCGAGATCGTCCTCACCTATCCGGGCTTTCACGCCCGCCAGCTCCACCGCCTCGCCCACACGCTGCACAACGCGCGCGTGCCCGTGCTGCCGCGGCTCATCTCGCACGCCGGCCGCTTCCTCACGGGCATCGAGATCCATCCCGGCGCCAAGATCGGCGACGGGCTGTTCATCGACCACGGCATGGGTATCGTCGTCGGCGAGACGGCGGAGATCGGCAACAACTGCCATCTCTACCAGGGCGTGACGCTGGGCGGCACCAGCACCAAACGCGAGAAGCGTCACCCGACGCTCCACGACAACGTCCAGGTCGGCGCCGGCGCGAAGCTGATCGGCGCCATCACCGTCGGCGAGAACGCTTCGATCGGCGCCGGCTCCGTCGTCGTCACCAACGTCCCGGCCAACGCGACCGTCGTCGGCGTGCCGGGCCACATCGTCGCCTACCGCGACCCGGGCTCCGACACGGTGCTGCACCTGCCTGATCCGGAGTGGGACCGCATCACCGCGCTCGAGGGCCGCATCGAGGAGCTGACGGAACAGCTGCGCGCGCTGGAGGCGCGGCTGGCCGCGGGCGCATCGAGCACGCAGGAGCAGTAGGAGGTCCGATGGCGCTCAGGCTGCACAACACCCTCGGCAACCGCGTCGAGGAGTTCCTCCCGCTCGACGGCAAGGCGGTGAAGATGTACGTCTGCGGGCCGAACCTCTACGCCCCGTGCCACGTCGGCCACGCGATGAGCTACATCATCTTCGATGTCCTCCGTCGCTACCTCGAGTACCGCGGCTACGAGGTCCAGCACGTCCAGAACTTCACCGACATCGAGGACAAGATCCTCCTGCGCGCCCAGGAGCTCGGCGTCACCATCGACGACCTCGCGGAGGAGCACATCGAGCGCTTCCACCGCGACATGCGCGCGCTTAACGTGCAATCGGCCCGCGTCTACCCGCGCGCGACCCACGAGATCCCGAAGATCATCGAGATCGTCTCCGGCCTGATCGAGCGCGGCTACGCCTACGAGGCCGCCGGCGACGTCTACTATCGCGTGCACAAGAAGCCGGACTACGGCAAGCTCTCCGGCCAGGACATCGAGGCGATGGTGGCCGGCGCGCGCATCGAGCCGGGCGAGCAGAAGGAGGACCCGGGCGATTTCGCGCTCTGGAAGGCCGCCAAGCCCGGCGAGCCGTCCTGGGACAGCCCCTGGGGCCCCGGCCGCCCCGGCTGGCACATCGAGTGCTCGGCGATGGCGCTGCGTTACCTGGGCGACCAGATCGACATCCACGGTGGCGGGCAGGACCTGATCTTCCCCCACCACGAGAACGAAGTCGCGCAGAGCGAGGCGTTCACGGACAAGGAGCCGTTCGCGCGCTTCTGGGTGCACAACGGCCTCCTGCGCCTGCCCGAGAGCGAAGAGAAGATGACCCGCCACCTCGGCAACCTCGTCCCCATCGACGACGTGCTCGCGCAGTACGGCGTCGACGCGCTGCGCGCCTTCGTCCTCACGTCGCACTACCGGAAGCCCCTCGCCTACACGAACGAGGCGCTCGTTTCCGCGAAGCGCGGCGCGGAGCGGCTGCGCATCGCCGCGCGCGCCGCTGGCGATGGCACCGGCGCGCCGGTCGACGCGACGCCGCACCGCGCGCAGTTCATCGAGGCGATGGACGACGACCTGAACGTCGCGAAGGCGCTCGCCACGCTCTTCGACCTCGCGCACGAGATCAGCCGGGCGCGCGACGAAGGACGCCCCTTCGCCGAAGCGCAGGCGGTGCTGCTGGAGCTGGCCGACGTCCTTGGCCTCACGCTCGCCGAGCCGGAGGCGGACTTCGCCGCCGCGCCGTTCATCGAGCTGCTGATCGCCGTCCGCAACGACCTGCGCGCGGCGAAGCAGTTCGCCCTCGCCGACCGCATCCGCGACGGCCTCACCGGCGTCGGCGTCGCGCTCGAAGACACCGCCGACGGCACGGTCTGGCGGCGGCAGAGCTAACGGATGGCGGCATAGCACAACGGAAGGCGCGCGCGTGAAGAGGCTGGTCCCATTCGCGGTTCTCGGCGGCCTGATCATCTCGGCGGCTACCATGCTAGCCGTGACTAGCACGCGCGACAACGACGCCCTGCCGCCCCGCCGAGGGACCCTGGGACCGAACGAACAGGTGCGCCAAGCGATAGCACAACTCGCTGAGGCCGATGCGGACGGATGTCACCTGAACAGCGCCGACATCATTCTTGACTTCTTCAACCCGTACTCGACGCTTGAGGATCTCGCGAACGACTCCGACGCGATCGTGCTTGCCACGTTTGGCGAGAGCCACGTCCTCCCTCCCGAGAAGGGGACCATCGCCGGACGGATCGTTAGCTTCGTTCGCGTGGATGAGGTGTTGGTGGGATCCATGGATTCGGGCGCCACGATAGAGTCTGGTGCGCGCGTACTCTCTGGCTCAAACGATCTCGTTCGCGGCCTGGCCACAGGACTCGATCCATGCGCATCAGATCAACTGCTCTTGTTCCTCAAGCGCAGCGATCATGACACGTTCGAGGTCAACCCCTACGGCTGGGTTCGCTTGGGGCGTCCCACTCTTGAGTCGGCTTCATTCAACGACCTGTTTGATAGCTATGGCAGCACTGGTGAGCTCATGAACGCAGTCCGGCAGACCGTCAATGCCCCATGACCGGCCCCAACGTCGACCTCAAGCCGCTGATCCGCGACGTGCCGGACTTCCCCGCGCCGGGCATCCTCTTCCGCGACATCACTCCCCTCCTCCTCGACCCGCCCGCCTACCGCTACGCCGTCGATGAGCTGACGCGCTGGGTGGACGACCGCGCGCCCGACGCCGTCGTCGGCATCGAGTCGCGCGGCTTCCTGCTTGGCGCGCCGGTCGCGTACAACCTGGGCCTCCCCTTCGTGCCCGTGCGCAAGGCCGGCAAGCTGCCCGCCGAACGCATGAGCGTCGAGTACGCGCTTGAGTACGGCGACGCGCAGCTCGATATCCATGCCGACGCCATCGCGCGCGGCCGCCGCGCCGTTATCGTCGACGACCTGCTGGCCACGGGCGGGACCGCCGCTGCCGCAGCGAAGCTCGTCGAGCTGCTGGGCGCCGAGGTGTGCGGCCTGGCCTTTCTGGTTGAGCTTTCGTTTCTAGGAGGCCGGGAACGCTTGCAAGAATATGCCATAACCGCCCTGGTCAGCTACGAGGCCGGCTAGCGGCCCTTGACACTGCCAGAGGAGCAGCCTACCCTTACATCACTGGACGACCAACCGCCGAACCCCGGATGAGGGGACGGGGGAACCAACTGCCAGGGGTGAATTCCTCCGGAGGAACGGAGGAAGGGGTGAACCTTCCACCCCAACCCGTCAGCTAACCCCGTAGGCGTCGAAGGGTCGAGGGCTCATGCCTCGACCCTGTTTGTTTATGTTGACCACCCGCTGCGCGGCAGCGGCCGCAAACGATAAGGAGGTGGCGTGTATCCCGCAACGCGAACCACGCATCGAGTGAATCCGTAGGCCAAGAATACTGCAAGGAGGTACCTATCGTGCGAAAGCGCCGGCTTCTGCTTCTGGCCATCGCCGCCTCGGTCCTGGCGCTGGCGATGTTCTCAGCAGCCTGCGAGGACGACGAGGAGGACGGCGGCAATGGCGGCAACGGCGCGCAGCCGACCTCGACCGTCTCCGAAGGCCAAACGCCGCAGGCCGGCGCAACGGTCGACGTCAACCTCACCGAGTACATCGTCTCGCCTGATCCAACCTCGGCGTCCGCCGGCTCCGTCACCTTCAACGCGAGCAACATCGGCGGCACCGACCACGAGCTGGTCGTGATCAAGACGGACCTCGCCCCCGACGCTCTGCCTACGGCGGACAACGGCAGCGTAGATGAGGCCGGCGCGGGCATCGAGGTGCTCGACGAGATCGATCAGTTCGCGCCGGGTGGCGAGGAATCGCTCACGCTCGACCTCGAGGCCGGCAACTACGTGCTCATCTGCAACGTCGTGCAGGAAAGGGCCGACGGCTCCATCGTCGCCCACTACACCCCCGGAGAAGGCCAGGACGGCATGGCGGCCGCGTTCGAGGTCACGGAATAGAGGCACAGGTAGTTCACGGACATCCGTCCGTTCTATCGGAGCAGCAAGGACACACAAAGGGAGGGACCAAGCAAGCATGAAGAAGCACCGGCTATTCATCGGCATCGCGCTCATCACGGCCGTCCTCGCGCTCGGCGCCATCGCCTGTAGCGATGACGACGACGAAGACGACGGCGACGGCGTCAGCGCCCCAACCGCCACCGAGGCGGCGCCGTCGGACGGCGAGACGCCCGCGGACGGCGGGGACGAGACTCCGGTGGCCGAGGGTCAGACGATCGAGGTCATCATGGAGGCCCAGGTCGATTCCGGCGTCACGGGCACCGCCACGATCACCGAGACCGCCACAGGCTTCGACGTCGAGATGACGATCGACGGCGGGCTCACAGAAGGCGAGCACATCAACCACATCCACGTCGGCACGTGCGAGGCGCAGGGTGACATCGTCGTCCCGCTCACGCCGCTCCAGGCCGACGCCAGCGGCGCCACGGAGCCGACGATGACGAGCGTCGACCAGCCGCTCAGCGACTTCACGGGTGGCAACAACTACTTCGCCGCTCACGCCACCGACGGCACCGTGGTGACCTGCGGCAACATCCCGGCCGCTTAAGCCACCAACGGAGCGAACGACAACGCAGAACGCCCCGGGGACATCCCCGGGGCGTTCGCTATTCCTCGACGCCGGCAATCAGGCCGGCTGCGGCTGGTAGAGGGCGCTCCTCGGGAGCATGCCCTCGAAGATGCGTTCGAGCGCCATCGTATGCGCGCAGGCGCCCCATCCGCCGAAGAAGTCGCAGCTACAACGCCACTGGTCGTCCTCCAGCAGCACCTGATGGCGGTCGTTCTCGCCGTCGAAGTCGACCTTCAGGCCGTGGACGTGGATGCGGTTCCGTTCCTGGGCGTAGCGCTTCGCCTTCTCGATCTTGCCGATGAGGCCCGAGTTCATCAAGCACTCCTTTCCCTGCAGGGAAACAGAACGGCACCGACGGTAGCCGGTGCCGCAAGCTCACGGGAAGCTGGAGGATGAGGCATTCTCGATCGCCTTCTCCTGGTATTCTACGCCCGCCCGCCCGAGGCCGTCAAGACCCCGGATGGGACGCCGGGAACGAGGCGAGGCGCTCGTAGCGGCTCCCGCCCTGCCTCAACACGCTCCGGATCAGCGCCAGTTCCGATAGCACCAGCCGCGGCAGCGGCCGCGAGGTGCACCGGGCCACCACGTCCGGCAGCGAGCGCCGCACCGACGCCGGCACGTCGTCCGGCACGCGGGCCAGGGTCACATGCGCCGCGAACGGCCGCCGCTCGCGCGGGAAGCCGAGCGGCTCAAGCGCCGCGTCGATTCGCCCAGCCAGTTCGGACAGGCCCGAAACATCGCCGTCCAGCCCGATCCACAGCACGCGCGCCCGGCTCCCGCCGAAGTTGCCTAGCTTGCCGAAGCCTAGCCGAAGCTCGAACGGCGCAACGGCCGCCGCCAGGGCTGCCTCGAGCTTCCCCACCCTGCCCTCGTCCACGCCACCGAGGAACTTGAGCGTGATATGGATCCCCTCGGGCCGCACCCAGCGTAGTCGCTCCGCGCCCAGCCCGCGCAGGTCGTCCTGCACGCGCCCCAGGGCGCGCCGCACGCCGTCCGGCAGCTCGCAGGCGACGAAGAGCCGCAGCTGCTCAGCCATCGAGGCGCAGGAGCTGGCGCGCGTTCTCGCCCAGGATCAGCCGGCGCGCCTCGTCGTCGATGGGCGCCTCACGGACCTCCTGGAGCGCGCGTTCCTGGCCGACCAGCGGGAAGTCGCTGCCGAACAGGATGCGTTCCGCGCCGACCAGATCGATCACCCGCGCGTACACGTCAGGCCCGTAGAGCAGCCCCGACGCCGCGGTATCGAAGTACGTCCGCGAGAGCGACTCGCGCACCTCCGGCATCAGCGCGTAGAACGGCAGCCCTCCGCCCCAGTGCGCCGCGATCACTGTCACGCCCGGGAAGTCCGCGACGAAGCGCCCTAGCTCCTCGACCGGCAGCCCCGCCTTTCCCGCGTACGGATGCCCGGCCGGCTCGCTCGCGTGGAAGAGCAGCACCAGATCGTAGGCATCGGCCGCCCAGGCCAGCAGGTCCGCCTCCGAGCTGTCGATCAGCCCGTATCCCTGCTGGTGTGGCCGCAGCTCGCCGAGGCCACGCGCTCCCCGCGACGCCCAGCCGCGCAGCGCGTCGCGCGCGTCCTTCTCCGCAGGCTGGACCGAGCAGAACGCGAGCAGCCTGCCTCCCGAGCGAGCGCCCTCCTCCAGCAGGTAGTCGTTGTGCTTGGCGCACAGCTCCGCATCGGCCCACGCGAACCCGCATGCGATGCTCACGTCGACGCCCGCCCCGTCCATCGACGCGAGCAGCTCGTCGGCCGTCGCGATGCGCGCCTTCGGGCTGCTGTACAGCTCGCGGAAGCCAGCGTCGCGCTGCAGGTACTCGTCGCGGTTGTCCCGCACCTCCAGCGGAAAGACATGCGTGTGGCTATCGATGATCATGGCCGCATGGTAGCGGCGGCTAGTCGCTGGTCGCTAGTCGCTGGTACGGCGGGCGCTGGCGAGGCATGCCTACGTCCGACCTCGAACTTCGAACCTCGAACGTCGAACCCCGAGCCTCACACGCCCGCGTACGAGTGCAGCCCGCTCACCCAGAGGTTCACCGCGAAGTACGTGAACAGCACCGCCGCGAAGCCGATCACCAGCACCCACGCCGACGCCGGGCCGCGCCAGCCGCGCAGGTTACGCGCGTGCAGGTAGCCCGCGTAGATCAGCCAGGTCACCAGCGCCGACGTCTCCTTCGGGTCCCAGCCCCAGTAGCGCCCCCACGCCGAGTACGCCCAGTACGCTCCCAGCGACACCCCCAGCGTCAGCAGCGGGAAGCCCACCAGCACCGACCGGTTCGCGATCTCCTCCAGCGTCTCGCCCGACGGCAGCCGCGCGAAGCGACGCCTCTCGCCCTGCGCCAGGTACGCCACCGCCGCGCCGCACGACACCGACAGCGCCGCGTACGAGAGCATCATCGTCGCCACGTGCGCGCCGAGGATCCGGCTCGACTGCAGCGCCGGGATCAGGTCCTTCACCTCTGAGGGGAAGAACAGCAGCGCCGCGACGAACATCGTCAGCGCGACCGGCAGAATGAACGCGCCGACGGTCTGGCCAAAGGCCCCGCCTTCGCCGACCTGGCGGGCGCGCGCCTCGAAGAGGCCGTAGAAGAGCAACATCCCCCAGCCGAAGCCGACGGTGAACTCCCACATGTTGGCGTAGGGCGGCCGGCCCGCCGCCACCCAGCGCGCGCCCAGCGACGCCGTCAGCGCCACCACCGCCAGCCACACGCTCACCGTCGCCGCCGCCCCCAGCCACGACGGCGTCTCGCCCTCCGTGGCGACGGTCATCGTCGCGCCGGTATCGGTCTGCGCCGCCCGGTACGTCACACGCGGCCAGACCCACAACGCCAGGTAGCAGACCGTCGCCACCGCCGTCAGCGACAGCCCGGCGAGGAACGCGTTGTAGGCGACGGACTCAGCATCCATGGTGGCAGGTCCGACCTCCCTCACCCCCATCCCCTCTCCCGCGCGCGGGAGAGGGGCGATCGGGCACCGGGCGTGGCGAACTTGTCGCGGCGTGGGGTGAGGGAGTAACGGCGCTCATGCCTGCGCCCGCTCCGCTCCGGCCGGCTGCTGCTGCCGCTGCGACCGGCGGATCGTCACGCGCTTGTACGACTCGATCATACGCCCGTTGCGCGACGACTGCATCCGCTCGCGCCAGGCCTTGCGGATCTCCTCTTCGCTCCGCCCGCCGAGCTGGCTGCGGTGGCAGAGCACCGCGTTCATCTTCGTCTCGAGATGCGCGCCGATGTCGACCTCATAGTCCGCCCCGTCGGTGCCCGCGAGCAGCAGCTCGTTCACCTGGAACGCCTCCAGACCCTCCTGGCCATGCTCCGGGTAGTAGAGGTGATCGCGCACCGCCGGGTAGATCGCGTCGCGCACGGCGATGCCGACGGCGCGGTGGTCCGAGTGGTTGAACCCCTGCCGGAAGCCGTCCCACGTGATCACCACGTCGGGCTGGTAGCGACGGAGCAGCCGCACGACCTCGCCGCGGAACTCCGCGTCCGGCCGCAGGAAGCCGTCCGGGTAGCCAAGGAAGACGACCTCCTTCACGCCGAGGACCTTACAGGCCTCGCGCTGCTCTTGCTCGCGGATCGCGGCCAGGTCCTGCGGGCCGAGGTCCGTGTCGTGGGTACCCTTGTCGCCGCTCGTCGCGAGGACGTAGTAGACCATCCAGCCCTGCGCGCACCACTTCGCGACGGTGCCGCCGCACATGAACTCCGCGTCGTCTGGATGGGCGACGATCACCATCGCCGTGAGCGGACCGTCCTTGCCTAGCTCCTCGGCGGGCGGGGCGCCGCGCCGGCGCGGCCACCAGCGGGTGAAGCGCCCTCGACCGGCCACGGTCAGTTGCGGAAGGCGACCGCGCCGCGCGGCGACGCGCCCTCGATGACCTCGCGGTAGACGCCGAGCACGGCCTCCGCGACGTTGCTCCAGCGGAAGCGCTCGACCGCGCCGCGCGCCTGCTCGCCGAAGGCGCGCCGCAGCTCCTCGTTGTCCAGCAGCAGCTCCAGCCGCTCGGCGAAGGGCTCCGGGCAGCGCCAGGGGATCAGGTAGCCGGTCTCGCCGTCGCGCACCGTCGCGGTCAGCCCGCCGACGCGCGACGCGACAACGGGCGTCCCGCAGGCCATCGCCTCCAGCGCGACCAGCCCGAAGCTCTCGTAGAACGACGGCACGACGCAGACGTCGGCCGCGCTGTAGAACAGCGGCAGCTTCTCGTGATCGACGGCG
>Ga0326597_10008582_pt1 | contig 13772 bp, 11 predicted proteins | sample RVTome_12_FD_203789 | JGI IMG/M metagenome (GOLD analysis project Ga0326597, IMG submission 203789) | Soil microbial communities from uranium-contaminated site in the Upper Colorado River Basin, Wyoming, United States - RVT100D185 | ecosystem: Environmental > Terrestrial > Soil > Contaminated >... | reverse complement strand
AGTTGCTGTCAGGATCGTGAGCCGGCACATAGCGCTCGTCGCCCCAGAACAGGTGCACGTCCGCCCAGGGAATCTGGTCTGGGTACTTCGACGCCAGCAGCTCGTAGAGCGTGCGGGGAGTGCTGCCGCCCGACAGCACCAAGGTGCATCGGCCGTGGCGTCGTACGGCGTCGTTGATCGCGTTGACCGCACTCTCGCCTGCTCGCAGGCCGAGCTCGTCGACGTCAGCGCATACCCGTACATCCGATACCGGTCGATCTGTCATACACGCGCTTCAGGCCATCTCCGCCGGCCCTTACGCGCCGCCGAACTTGAACACGGCGAACATCGCGCCCTGCGGATCCTTCAGGATCGCGAAGCGGCCGGTGCTCGGAATGTCGCGCGGCGGGACGATCACGGTCGCGCCGAGCTCGCCCGCCTTCGCGGCGCTCGCGTCGCAGTCGGTCACCTGAAAGTAGGGCATCCAGTACGGCGCCACGCCGGGCGGCATTTGAGCCGGCATCGCCATCATGCCGGCAAGGGACTGCGCCTGGGTGCTGAACTCGGTGTAAGCCATGCCGGCGCCCGGCGCGCTGTGCGTCGCCGTCCAGCCGAAGAGCCTGGTGTAGAATGCTTCGGCCGCTTTCGTATCGCGCGTCGTGAGCTCGCTCCAGCACAACGCGCCGGCCTCGTAGAGAATCCTGGCGCCAACGTGCTTCCTCGCCTGCCAGAGGCAGAACACCGCGCCTGTCGGATCCTGCACCACCGCCATCCTGCCGGCATCGAAGACGTCGAAGGGCGGCGCGAGCACCTTCGCGCCCAGGCGCTCCGCCTCCTTCGCCATCTCGTCTACATCGGCGACCGTGACGTACAGGTTCCAGTGCGGCGGCGCACCGCTCTGACGCTCCTCCGGGCGCATGGAGTACGCGGCAGAGGCTTGCCTGCCGCGCAGCAGGAACATCGAATAGACCTCATCCGGCCCCAACGGCTGGTCGCTGACGTCCCATCCGAAAAGAGCTCGGTAGAACGCGACGGCGGCCGTCCGATCCGTCGTGGCCAGCTCGGCCCACGAGAATGTCCCCGGCGGATGCGATGCGAATTCAGGCATGCAGACCTCCCTGGCGCGGCGACTGATTCGTAGGACCGGATCGATAGGCTGACATAAATGTTCCGCCTGCTGTTCGACTGAAGCTCGGCGGCACCCGAGAGAGACTCGCGACGGCGCCCATCCCATCACCTTTGTAGGATCGCCGGCCGGGGCACGACAAATTTGTCCTTCGGTTCTCGATGATGAGGACCATTCCTTCGTCAAGAAGCCGAGCAAATCCGCCTGCATGGCGCGCGACTCGTTCCCTCGCGCGGTACCCGGATTGCTGCCGACGGGTTTCGTTGCTCGCTGAGACGCGAGAACGATCTCACCAAGCTCATCCACAACCTCGTTTGACTTGACGGAACAGGGAGGTCTTCGTGCGAACAGATTATCTCAAGCGTTCACGGAAGTACGGCTGGGCCGTCCTGGCCCTCGCCGTCCTCGGGTTCTTGGGGCGATCGGGTCAGATCGATCTGGCCGGCCTGCGACTGGGAGGCGCCGGTCTCCAGGCGGCTGCCGCCGATAGCGACGACAAGGGCGACAGGAAAGACGAGCGCGCCATCCGTCATCCCGACTACTTCCTCTCCGCGCGGCCGGAGAACGTGGTGTGGGGAGGGTTTCCGATCGGCGCTCCTCCCGTGCTGACCATCTCGTCGGGCCAGACCGTCCGGATCGACACGATCTCCCAGTCGGGCGCGACCAATGCCACCCTGAATCCCGTGGACTACTTCGGCCAGTTCGGCGTCCAGCCGCGCGAAGTCCTACGGGACGTGAGCGATTTCTGGACGAGCCGTCCGACGCGGCCGCAGTACGGCCCACATATTCTCACCGGTCCGGTCTATGTCGCCGGCGCCGAGCCGGGGGACATGCTCGAAGTGCAGATCCTCGACCTGAACCCCAGGGTGTCTTACGGCCTCAACAACACGAGTCCCACGGGCGGTGTGCTGGGCCCGAACTATCCTGGTTTCCGGACCGGCGATCCGGGTCTCGACATCCCGCCGGCGCCGCCCGGCGCGCCCGCCGGCCTGTTTCCGGGAGTGCGCCAGCATCTGTACCGAATCGCCAAGGTGAAGGGGCGTGAGGTCGCGCTGTTCTCCGACGACATTCATGTGCCGCTGCACCCGTTCATGGGCGTCATGGCCGTCGCGTCGCCCAACGGCGTGTTCGTCGTGTCGTCGCCGACCGCGCCGCCCCCGCCGCTGGGCGTCCAGGGCTCCGGTCCCCCGGGTCCGTTCGGCGGCAACATGGACCTTCACGATCTAACGATTGGGGCCACGCTCTACCTTCCGGTCTTCCAGCCGGGCGCGCTGTTCTACACCGGCGACTCGCACCTGGCGCAGGGCGACGGCGAGGTCAGCGGCACGGCCATCGAGCACTCGCTCTCGGGCGTCTTCCGCTTCATCGTCCACAAGGGCAAGACCATTCAGTGGCCGCGCGCGGAGGACGACACGCATTACATGCTGATGGGCATCGATCACGATCTGGACAGAGCCATGCGGCTCGCGACGCTCGAAGTCGTCAAGTTCCTCGTGGAAGAAAAGGGAATGACGGCGGCCAAGGCGTTTTCCCTGGCGAGCATCGCCGTCGACTTTCACGCGGCCGAGGTCGTCGACGGCACGCAGTTGATCGTGGGCAAGATCCCGAAGGACGTCTTCCTCAAGAAGAAGAAGAAATAGCAGCTGAAGGGGTCGCCGCTCGGGCGACCCCTTCCTCCCCTCAGTGCTTGAAGGGCGTCGTCACGACGACTTTGACGCCTGCCGCTCGGTGTAGCCATAGCCGTCACTCCTTCACTTGAGCTTGAAGTGACTGTCGTCAGTTCGCTCAGCTTTTCAGTGGTTCTGTCTTCGTCCAGCTGGACTTGTGCAACGTCGATGCCGATGAGTCACGCGCGCCTCGAACGGCTGAGGCTCGCGCTTGAGCTTCGACCGGATGAGGCTCAGCTCAGCGGCCGTTCATCTCGGCTCAACGTGCCAGCTGGAGACGCAGCGCGAAACGAGTCACGGATCGCTTGACAGCGCGACGACGCAGCGCTATAGGTAAGTGTAGCCACGCCGCTCAAGTCGTGGAGGAACACATGGAGAGACCACCGGGCTAGTGGGGCGCATCGTCGAGAGCTGGCCCTTGTGAGCTAGGGCCAACCGTCATCGGTGCGCGGATCGGAACTGAATAGCTCAGTGAGTGCTGAATTCTGGCTCTCGCCAGAATGCGTGTTACACACGCGATGAAACGCCCGGCCCGAGGCTCCCCGCTTCGACCGGGCGTTTCGCTTTTCCGGCGACACAATGGGAAAACGGCTCAGGTCAGGCCATCGAGGGATGGTCCTGCGCTATGCTCCCAACTTGACAGTGCCCAGAGGCCCGCTCGAGGAGACAGCGAGAATGCGTGTAACGGCGCTTGGCAGGATAGGACCGCTGTTGTCGGCGTGTATCGGCTGTCTCGCCCTGGCCTCTATACAGCTGGGGGGCGAGGTCCTCCCCGACCGTCCTGGCGGGACCCGGCCAGTCCGGCTGTCGAAGCCACGAATCGCGCCGCTGCCTGAGGCGCAGTGGACGGGCGCCCATAACGATCTGGTGGCCAAGTACGTGCCGGATGGCCGGCCTGGCAACGCCTTCAAGACGCTGCTCAACGTGCCCGCGCTTCTCGACAGCGTCGCGCAGTTCCAGACCTACATCGCTCGCGACAGCCGTCTTTCACCGCGTCATCGCGAGATTCTGATCCTGCGCACCTCCTGGCTCCTCAACAACGAGTACGTGTGGTCCGAGCACGCGCCGGTCGCGAGAACGGCGGGTCTGACGAGTGAGGAGCTTCGCCGAATCGCGCAGGGCCCGGATGCGAACGGGTGGGCCCCCTTCGAGGCGACGCTCCTGCGCATGTCCGATCAGCTGTTCCGGAATTCGTCCATCAACGATGTGACGTGGAGGGCGTTGTCGGCAGGCTACGACATGTATCAGCTGATGGACGCCGTGATGACCGTGACCGACTTCACGACGGTGTCGCTCCTGTACAACTCGTTGGGCATCCAGCCCGACGAACGGGCCACCGATCGTATTCCTCCCGACATCGCCTACCGGGTCGTGGTCCCCGAGCGGGAGGCGCCGCTCGCGGTCGCACGCATCGAACCGATCTCGGGAGACGGCATCGCGGTCGGGCGGACTTTTGCGCGGTATCCGACGCTTGCCCAGGCGCGGACGGGCTCCACCTACGTCAACCAGGTGTCGAAGCTCGATCCCCGCTATCGTGAGTTGTTGATCCTGCGCACCGGCTGGGACTGCCAGGCCGAGTACGAGTGGGCGCAGCACGTCGGAAGCGTCGGGCGCGGCCGGGAGATGGGGTTGCCCATCGAGCGCATCGCCATGGGGCCCGATGCGCCCGGTTGGGATCCGTTCGAGGCCACGCTGCTGCGCGCCGCGGACGAGCTGTATCGGGACTCGATAGTGTCGGACCGGACCTGGAATGCGCTGGCGGCGCGCTTCGACAGCGCCATGATCATGAACGCGCTCATCACCGCCTCCAACTATCGGATGGTCTCGATGGCGCTCAACGCACTGGGCGTCCAGCTCGAGGCCGGCGACGAGAAGTTCCCCCGCGTGCCGACGCGATAGTGCACACGCGATTCACCGTTGACCTGACTCGCGTCCGATCCTCGCGCCTTCCTTAGTCGGGCGTGGCGCCGGGTGCGGCCCCACCGAGGAACAGCAGCCCGTTCAAGGTAGCGCCGGCTATCCGGCGGGCTCGCGGAGCTGGTCGGCGGGCCGCGAGTCGACGCGCGCCCGGCCGATGTCGACCGTGATTTCTCTCCACTTGCCCCGGCGGAATCTCAGCACGCTGAGTGTGCCCCGCGTGAAGTGGCCGATGACGATGGCCGTCCAGATGTCCGACGCCTGAAGCCCTCGCGTCGCCTGAAGCACCGCGCACATCCCGACGGGCACCACCACCTGGGACACAATCGAGATGTAGAGCGGGCCCTTCGTATCCCCGGTGCCCTGCAGCCCGCCGGTATAGGTGAGGGCGACCGTCACGAACAGGCCCGAGAGAGCGAGATAGGCGAGGAGCTGACGGCCGAGCTCGAGCACGCGACCTTCGGTCATGCCGAACAGCGCCAGGAGCAGATGCGGCATGAGGAGAAAGAGAATCCCGATCGTGCCGGCCGCGCCGATGCCGATCATCGATGCCACCTGGACGCCCCTGGCGCTCCGATCAGGCCGGCCGGCGCCCAGGTTCTGGCCGGCGACCGCCGCCGCGGCGCCCATCAGCCCGACCGACGTCCACGTGACGAGCGAGAAGAGCTCGGTGTAGCCGACGGCGTAGACCGCCTGCGCCTCGGCGCTGTCGGGCAGCGATCCGATGAACCGGAGCATGAGGACGCCGCCCAGGTTCATGGCGATGCCCTGGAACCCGGCCGGCAGGCCGAAGCGGAAGAGCGACCGGATGATGTCCCAGTCGGGCCGGAACGACATCGTCCGCGAGAAATGAATCACCAGGCGGTTGGCGAAGAGGAGCCAGAGGAAGATGCCGCCGACGCCGATGCTCGCGATGGCGGTGCCGATGGCGGCACCCCGCGTGCCGAACGGCGGGATCAGAAGAACGTTGAGCAGGATGTTCAGGACGGTCATCAGGATCCCGAGGCGCATCGGCGTCTTCGCGTCGCCGGCCGCGCGGAGCGCGCCGCTGAACATGAAGAACAGCAGCATGCCGATGCTCGACACGAACATGATCCGGATGTAGGGCAGCGCCTCGGCCTGGACCTCCGGCGCCGCGTTGATCAGCGTGAGCAGAGAGGGCGCAAGCACGTATCCGAGCGGCGCCAGCAGCCCCAGCGCGAGCACGACGGAGACGAGAAACGCCTGGTACACCGTCCGGTTCACCTTGTCGGACTCCCCGGCGCCGGCGAATCGCGCGACGAGCACGCCCATGCCGGTGAACACCGAGGCGACGAACACGATGACCAGAATGAAGATCTGCAGGCTGGCGCCGATGGCGGCATTGCCGACGAAGCCGACGTAGTTGCCGACCATCGCCTGGTCGATGATGCCCTGCATGCCGCCGATGATGTTCTGGACCATCGTCGGCCACGCGAGCCGCCACACGGCGCGCCCGAGCGAGCCCTCGACGATCGTCCGGTCGAACTTCCTGGCCGGCGCTGTCATCGGCGAGCCTTCTTCCGCGCGCGCGCATCCGCCAGTTGCCTGATCGTCTCGACGAAGTCGCGGTGTGAGGCGAGCTCCTCGAGCGAACACCGGGCCCTGCGGCGCCAGTTGGGACGCTCGGTGCCGGTCCCCGGCAGGTTCTGCGGCGCGGTCTCGAGCCAGAGGTCTTCCAGGTTGATCAGCACGACGGCGGCCGGGCTCGCCGCGATCCACTTCAGCGTGCCCTCGACCAGCGCGGATTCGTCTTCAGACGCGGACGGCAGACATCCCTGCCGGTGCAGGAACCGGGCAAGGGCCAGGCGGAAACGGCGCCGCGCTTTCCGCTCCTTCGCGAGGTCGGCCTTCGGCAGAAGCCCGAGCTCGAGACGATCCTCCAGGTCCATCCCCCGCAGGTAAGCGGCAAACGGCGGCATGTCGTGTGTGTTCAGGCTGGCCACCGTGTCGGCGGGCACCAGCTTGAGCGGGCGCGCCGCGGCCGGCTGCGCTTCGTACGGCACCACGTACATCTTGAGAATGCCATGGCGCTCGAGCGAGGCGTTCACGTGCGCGGGAACCGTTCCGAGGTTCTCGCCGACGATGGTCGCGCGATGCCGGTGCGACTCCAGGCACAGGAGCGCGTACAGCTCCTCCGACCGGTATTGCACGTACACCCCCTCGCTTGCAGGCCAGCCCTTGGGGATCCAGTAGAGCCGGTGGAGGGCCATGACGTGATCGATCCGCAGCGATGAAGCATGGTCAAGTTGGTGGCGGAGGCAGTCGATCAGGTAGCCGTATCCCTGCGCTCGAATACCCTCAGGATGAAGCGGGGGGAATTGCCAATTCTGACCGCGCGTGAACACCGCATCGGGCGGCGCCCCGCCGCAGGCGTCGAGCGCGAACACATCGCGGTACCGCCACGTGTCGTACCCGTCGGCGTGAACGCCGAGCGGCAGATCCAGGTACAAGCCCGGCTTCCCCTCGGCTGTCGAGGCGACGGCGGCAAGCTGCTGTTCGGCCAGCCATTGGACGTAGAGGTGATAGAAGAAGGCGTCCTCGTCGCGATCCCTCTCGCCGATCGCGCCGCCGCGCAGCGGTTCGGGCCACTCCGGCCAGGGAGCTTGACGACGCTCCTGCGCCGCCGCGAACGCCGCGAAATCCTGCAGCGAACGATGCGCGGCCACGTACTGCTGCAGCTCGCCGTACCTGGCGTTCCGTGACGCGGCCAGCGAGCGCGCCAGCTCTTCGAGCACGCCGCGGCGCAATGCCCGCTGGCGCGCGTAGTCGACCTCGGGCGCCGCTCGAAGCGCCGCAACCTCCCGCTGGAACGCCGGCGACGCCAGCAGACGCTGCGCGCCCGGGCACTCGGCCAGCTCCGGGGCGCGCCGCGGATCCACGTAGAACTCGTTCCAGAAGAGGCGGCTGGACGGGGCGTACGGACTCGGATCAAAGGGTGTCTGCGGGTGCACCGCCAGCACCGGCAGGATCGAGACCAGATCGCCGCCCAGCTCGCTAATCCACTGCTGGAAGCGCTCGAGGTCGGACACGTCGCCCGCCCCCCAGCTTTCGCTCGAGTGAAGAGCGTAGAGCGGAAGGAAGGCGCCCCAGCGGCGCCCTTTCGACGAGAAGGCGCGGATTGGGGCGGCGATCACGCGACACTGCCGCGTGTCACCGATTCCTTCGACGGTCAGATCGTGGTCGCCCGGCGAGAGAGTGGAGGGGAGGCGCACCCGTTTGCCCAGATATCTGGTCCCTTCAACTTCCTTCGACTGCGTGCTGCCGGCGTGGCGGAGATCGCACACCCATGTCCGCTCGGCGCCGTCCTCCAATTTCAAGGAGCAGCGCACGCGGTCGGCCGCTCGCGCCGCCGGGACGCGGATTTCCACGCTCGCGGGCCGGTGCGGCTGCACCACGCCAACCGGCTCGAGCACCCGCGCCCAGAGCTCCAAGGTTCTCGAGCGGACGGCGTCCGGCGCGTCTTCGATGCGCCGCACCGGCGCGCCGAGCAGCCTGACCGCCTCCAGCACGGATTCGCCCGACGCGTCGGTTCGTTTCTTGAAAAAGTCGTAGTAGCCGGTCTGGACGCCGTAGAGGTTCGCCAGCCGGCGCAGCGCCGCCGTCAACGGAGGGCGCGCTTGACTTCCGTGTTGTCGTCTCCCAACGGCACTCACTTGTGGCTCATCATGGTCTCTGGCTCCGCGGTCCTGGTTCCGCGCGGTCGATAACTTCTCCGCGCGGAAGGCCTCGACTCGCGTTCGTCCGTCGAGGCGGCGAGCGCGGCGCCGACGATGCCCGCCTCGTTGCGAAGTTGGGCCGGGACGACCTCCGCCTTCACGGTCAGCAGCGGCAGGAAGCGCTCATGCTTCTTCGAGGCGCCGCCACCGATGATGATGAGCTCGGGCCACAGCAGGGCCTGAATGGCGCAGAGGTAGCGGTCCACGCGGCGGGCCCACTTCCTCCACGTCAGGTTCTTGCGCTCCCGCACGCTGTCGGCGGCGTAGTCCTCGGCCTCTTTGCCCCTGAGCTCGATGTGGCCCAGTTCGGTATTGGGCACGAGCCTGCCGTCCACGAAGAGCGCCGTTCCGATTCCGGTGCCGAGCGTGACGATGAGCACCACGCCCCTCCGGTTGCGGCCGGCGCCGAAGGCCATTTCCGCCAGGCCCGCCACGTCCGCGTCGTTGGCGACGGTGAAGGTGCAGCCGGTCTTGTCTTCGAACAACGAGCGGGCGTCGCACCCGATCCAGCGCTCGTCGATGTTGGCGGCGGTGAAGACCTCACCGTGCCGAATCACGGCGGGGAAGCCGCATCCCACCGCGCCGGTCCATGCGAAATGATCGACGACGCGCGCGACGGTCTCGACGACGTTCTCGGGCGTGGCCGGGCGAGGCGTGCGCAGGCGGAAGCGCTCGGCGAGCAACCTCCCGGTCTCCGGGTCCACGGGGGCTCCTTTGATGCCGGTCGCCCCGATGTCGATCCCGAGGATTTTTTCGCTCGCCGCTTGAGGGTGCGCGCGCATCTGAACTCATACTACTCCGCGTCGAGCAGGTCTCGGTCGGCCGCGCCGGGGGCCTGGAAGCGCGACTCTGCTAGTCTTGAAATTGGACGGTTTCAGCGTTCACACCTGGTGTCTAGCCAGCAACTGGTTGCGGCCATTACCATCGTCGGCTGACGCGGACGCTGACGCCGTCGCGCGAGATCGCCGGCACAATGAATGTCCGTTTCTCCGGCTCGGGGTAGACGATCGTCGTCTTGTGGATGAGCGCCCCCACCGCAAGTCCGAGACCCGCGCCGAAGGCGCCGGCGATGATCGGAGCGTCTGCGCATTCTTCGCGGTCTGGGCCCGCGCAACCAGCCACGGCGCCGGTGGCCGCGCCCACGCCGGCTCCGATGAGCACCGCCATGCGGAGCGGACGGTGACGCAGGGCGACCTGGCGAACGGTCTCCCGCGTGAAATGCTTCTCGCCGGCAGCGGTCTGGAGCGTGATCTCCTCGGCCGTGAGGCGCGTCAGGCGACCGGTGGTCCCACCCCCCGACCGGTCGTCGACCCGGAGTTGGTCATCGAGGTTGACCCGCAGCGCCAGGTCCTCGAGTAGGCTGGCCTGAACGCCGATCGCACCCCCCGAGGGCGGAACGGAAGCGCGATTCTCCGGCGCACGATAGACCGTCCTCATCTGAGCGATGAGTGCCCCCATCGCCAGTCCGACGCCCGCGCCAACCGCGCCGAAGGGCACGATCGCGAGGGCGCAGTTTCCACTCCCTTCGCGCTCGCGCTCGTGCGAGCACATGGCCACCGTGCCAAGGACTGCGTACACCCCAGCCCCAATGAGTGCGCCCTTGCGGAGCGCGTGGCCGCGCACAGCGACCGCGCGCACGGTGTCGCGCGTGAAACGCTTCTCGCCGGCCTCGGTCTGGATCGCGATCTCATCGGCCGTGAGGCGCGTGAGGCGCCCGGTGGCCTTGACTCCCGACTGATCCTCAACACGAAGCTGATCGTCGAGGTTGACCCGAAGCGCGAGGTCCTCGAAAGACTGAAGCGCCTGAGCCGAGCCTTGCGACGGGGCTAGCAGCATGAAGACAACGACTGAGGCGAGACCCGCTCGGCGCGGGCGGGCGCGTGGCCAACGACGGTTCCGGCTCAACCTGGCAACCGAGCTGACGGCGCCGAGGCCGGCCGGCTGACCGAGTGATGCCTGCGGTGGTGCCACGGCCATCGCAGCTGCCGAGGTAATCGCGCCAATGAACTTCATGTCTGCCGACCGTACGCAAACGCGCGGCCACGCAGTCGGTAGTCTTGGGCCGTTCAGTTCTCGCAAGAGGGGACGCCTCGCGGCTCGACGGTGGCTGGCGTTCATGCCCTAGCAAGTTGTTTGCAGAGAAAGCCGGTTGTGCGGAGAGTGCTGCCGGAAATCCGGCGGTCTGGGTCGGGTGCGTGATGCGGCAGCCCGTGGAGGGACTGGAAAGTCGAAGCACGCTGTGCGTGTTGCGTGCACCGTGACAGGAACAGAATCAAACAATGATGTGCCGGATTATCGGCGGTTGCTCCGAGCAGGCGACATCCGTGGGCTGGCATCCCGCAGAGACAATGCGGCAATCGGTTTGCACCGCTTCCAAGACGCTGCGCCGGCGGAATCTTCCGGGCTCACGTCGGAGAAATCCGCAGCATGAACTACGAGCGACCAGCAACAACCGAATTCTTTTCGAAGGAGACACCATGACAGACCGGGAACTGCAGCAGCATGTCCAGAACGCGCTCGCCTGGGAGCCCAGCATTGATGCGACGGACGTCGGCGTGACTGTCGACACCGGGGTCGTGACGCTGCACGGCGACGTGCCGTCCTTTGCCGAGAAGGAAACGGCCGAGCGCGTCGCCTTGCGCGTCTATAGCGTCAAGGCGGTGGCGAACGATCTGAAGGTGCGCCTTGTGAGCGGGTACGAGCGCACCGACAGCGAGATCGCACAAGCCGTCGCGAACGCGTTGAAGTGGAACACCAGCGTGCCCGAGGAACGCGTGACGATTTCCGTCAGGGACGGACAGGTCATCCTGAGAGGTGCCGTCGATTGGCAGTACCAGAAGGATGCGGCCGGGCGAGCGGTCCGCGACCTGACTGGCGTCCGCGGCGTGACGAACCATATCGCGATTCAGCCTCGCGCGAAGGTGGGCGACGTCCAAGCCAAGATCGAAGCCGCGTTCAGGCGCAGCGCTGAGATCGATGCGCGCCGGATCAGCGTCAGCGTTCACGACGGCTCGGTCACGCTCACTGGAAACGTGCACTCGTGGGCCGAGCGGCAGGAGGCGGAGCGTGCGGCCTGGGCGGCGCCCGGCGTGACGAACGTCGAGGATCGGTTGACGGTGGTCCCGTAGGGGGCCGGGATGACCGGCTCGAGGACGTGCAGAATGCAGAGAGGAACACCGTGATCGTGCTTTCAGGTTCGGCCAATCCCGCACTGGCGCGCGACGTGGCCGAGCAGCTCGGCACCCATTCTGCGGCCTGCGTGCTCGAGCGCTTTCCTGACGGCGAGCTGCACGTCGAGATCCGCGAGAGCGTTCGCGGGAAGCGGGTCTACCTGGTGCAACCGACCAGTTCGCCAGTAGAGGAGCACCTGTTCGAGATGCTGCTGCTCGCGGATGCCTGCCGGCGCGCGGGCGCCGCTCATGTGACCGCCCTTGTGCCCTATTTCGGCTACGCGCGCCAGGATCGCCGAGCGGTGGGCCGCGATCCGATCGCCGCACGCGTGGCGGGCAGATGTGATTGCGGCGTGTCACATCCACGAGGTGGTCGTGGTCGACCTGCACAGCCAGGCGGCTGAGGGTGTTTTCTCGATCCCGGCGCAACATCTGAGTGCCGTGCCGCTGCTGGCCGATGCCGTACGGTCGTAGGCCGTCGAGCAGGCGGTTCTCGTCGCGCCGGATCTAGGTGCCGTCAAACTGGCTGAGCGCTATAGCCGCATCCTCAACCTTCCTGTCGCGACGATTCACAAGACAAGGCTCAGCGGCCGGGAGGTCAAGGTCCATCAGCTCGTCGGCGAGGTTCGCGGCCGTGCGCCGCTCATCGTCGATGATCTCCTCAGCACGGGCGGTACGGTCGCTGCGGCCGTCCGTGCGCTGCTCGCGGGCGGGTACACCCCGGATATCACGGTTGTCGTGACGCACGGCCTGTTTGCGCATCCCGCCGAGGAGGTCCTTCGCGCTCTGCCAATCGCGCGCATCGTCACGACCGACAGCATCGCGCCGCGAACCGACAGGGGGCTGCCACTGCAGGTCATCACGCTCGCGCCGCTTCTGGCGGAGGTCATCCGACGGCTCGATCGCGACGAGTCGCTGGGCGAGCTGATCTCTCATGGATGAGCGCTGGCCCCGGGGGGCATCGGGCCGTGATCGAGGCCATTCGAGATGGATCGATGCTCCTCCTGACTACGGTTCTTCCATGGATGGCGCACGTTCCGGCGTCTCCTTCTCGGGAACCTCCGTCAGGGTGGCCTCCGTCAGCAACAAGACGCTCGCAACCGACACGGCGTTCTCGAGCGCGAGCCGCAGCACCTTGGTTGGATCGATGATGCCCGCTTCGACGAGATCCACGTATTCGCCCTTCGCGGCGTCAAACCCGAACGCACCACTGCCCGCCCTCATCTTGTCGACGACGACGCCGCCGTCCACGGCGGAGTTGTCCGCGATCTGGCGCGTGGGCGTTTCAAGGGCGCGCCGAAGCACGAGGATGCCCGTGCGCTCGTCACCCGCCGCGCGTTCCGCTTCCTTCTCCACCGCGGGAATGGCCCGCAGCAGCGCCAGGCCGCCGCCCGGTACGATGCCCTCCGCAATCGCGGCACGCGTGGCGGCAATCGCATCTTCGAAGGCTTCCTTGCGGCTCTTCATCTCGGCTTCGGCCGGGGCGCCGACCCGGATGACCGCCACCCCGCCCGTCAGCTTCGCCAGGCGTTCCTGGAGCTTCTCCTTGTCGTAATCCGACGTCGTGTCCGCGATCTGCCGGCGAAGCTCTTCACAGCGGCCCTCGATCGCCTCCCGGGTTCCGGCGCCGCCGACGATGGTGGTGTTGTCCCTGTCGGCGACAACACGCTTGGCACGTCCCAGGTCCGCCAATGTCACGTTCTCGAGGCGAATGCCGAGCTCCTCGGCGATCAAGCGGCCGCCCGTCAGGATCGCGATGTCCTGGAGCATCGCCTTGCGACGGTCGCCGTAGCCGGGCGCTTTGACGGCCACGCAGGTGAGCACCCCGCGGAGCTTGTTGACCACGAGTGTCGCCAGCGCCTCTCCCTCGATCTCCTCGGCGACGATGAGAAGCGGCGCGTTGGCTTTGGCGGTCTGCTCCAACAGCGGCAGCAGATCCTTGACGGTGGTGATCTTCTTCTCGTAGAGCAGAATGCGCGGGTCATCGATCACGGCCCGCATCTTTTCGGGCTCGGTCACGAAGTACGCCGAGAGGTACCCCCGATCGAACTGCAGCCCCTCGACGACTTCCAGCGCCGTTTCGGTGCCCTTCGCCTCCTCGACCGTCACCGCTCCTTCGGCGCCGACGCGCTCGATGGCGTCAGCGACCATGCTGCCGATGGCCGGATCGTTGTGG
>Ga0326597_10008581_pt1 | contig 13772 bp, 9 predicted proteins | sample RVTome_12_FD_203789 | JGI IMG/M metagenome (GOLD analysis project Ga0326597, IMG submission 203789) | Soil microbial communities from uranium-contaminated site in the Upper Colorado River Basin, Wyoming, United States - RVT100D185 | ecosystem: Environmental > Terrestrial > Soil > Contaminated >... | reverse complement strand
GACAAAGGAACTCTTTTCCTGGACGAAATAAGCGAAACCGGGCCGTCGTTTCAGGCCAGACTCTTGCGCGTCGTGCAAGACGGAGAGTTTTTGCGCGTCGGCGGAAACCGTCATTTGAAAACCGACGTGCGGCTCATATCTTCAAGCAATCGGGATATCCAAGCGGCGATCGCTAACGGTTCCTTTCGTGAAGACCTGTTTTATCGTCTGAGCGCGATTGAGATTCACATTCCCCCCTTGCGCGAGCGCAAGGAAGACATCGCGCTCCTGGCGGCGCACTTCATTGAAAAGTCCGCAAGCGAGTTGCGGCGCCCGGCGCCGACGATCGCACCGGAAGCTTTACAGCTTCTGACCCAGCATTCTTGGCCGGGAAATGTCAGGGAGCTTAGAAACACGATAGAAAGAGCCATGATCTTGGGCCACGGCAACATCATAACGGTTGAGCATTTGCCGAAGGAACTAACGGCTCGTGCGACCCAAGAACCGGAGAGTAGTTTATCTTTTCAACTTCCTGAAACCGGCTTCCGATTAACCGCGCTAGAAAAACGCCTGGTTGAGCAAGCCCTGGATTCGACTAAAGGCAACCAGGTCCAGGCCGCTCGCATGCTCGGCATCAGCCGTGACGCGTTCAGAAACAGAATGAAAAAACACGGACTGTTGTAGATCCACCCGGTTATTATTTCTTCCCCGGCTCTTATCAATTCCCGCAAAACTGGATTCAGGCCGAATTGGCTTTTCGCAGTAGTGCGAAAATAATTCCCCCACAAACCCATTAGTAGGGAAAATACAATTCTCTTACCTCTCGATCTCGCGGCGCCAAGAACACATTTTTACTGGCCCTTTTCTTGCTCGTGAAGCTCTGCCAGGAAGCGGAAAGCTAACGGTGGTGCAGTTGAGAAGTGGCTTTCTCTTTATCCGTAAACGTCAGGCATCCCGTGACTTATAGCTGTGATGAATGGGAAGGACGGGAGGAACAAGGATATGGGCTCTGCGTGGTGGGGATCGGCAAGCACGTCAGAGCTTGCGAACTCTAGGGATAACCTGGGCGTTGCTTTTGGTTGCTCTTAGTTCCGCGCACTCTCAAGATCTCAATGCTCTATTTACTTCATCGACCAGCATCATCAGCAGCAAGAGCGAAGATTCAACCACCGATTTACAGAGCTTCGCGCAAACTTTGGACCTCAACTGGAACAAAGCCATCTCACCCGTGCTTCGCTACAGGCTCACGCTGCGCGGCGAAGACAGCAGGAACCAGATCAAAGTGGATTCGGATGTGACAAGAGGCTCCGCAATGCAAGTTGAGCCGATCTTCGATGCAACCCTGTCGAGCAGCGCGTTTTCGCTCAATGGAGGGTTCCGGCTCCGAGAGCTGCTTACCGACGGTAATAAACAAGATAGGATACTGCTCAGCGAGCGCCGCTGGTTTACCCGCTTTTTCTTAACTCCGCTAGATCTGCCGACGTTCTCGTTTCAGGTCGATGGGGCGACACAGCAAAACGATGTCAAGAGTATCGATCAATCGGATATTCGTTATCAAATATCCACTAATTACGACTATGGCGGCGCCACATTTTCTTATCTGTTCTCCGACCGCGTCAACGAAGACTTTGTCGCCGGCCAAACTCGCGATCAGAAGAGCAACACGGGCACTCTAGGCTATACCGGTACCTCTCTTTGGGGTTGGCTCGATGTTCTGGCGGGCTATAGCATCAACTACTCGACCATCCACGAGGAGTTCTCCAAGAGCGGGGTCGTGGAAGTGGATCGCCAGCTCAGCCGAGGGTTCAAGGCGGCCGCCGATCTGACTCCCAATGACTCCACGGATGTGCCGCTGACGGTGGAACCTGCTCTTATCAACGGCAGCGCTCTCATCCCCTTAGAGATAAACACCTCGGTTGGCTTCGAAGAGCTGCTCCCCTTGGCACCGATATCTCAAATTAGACTCAACCTTACCCCACAACCCCCGTTCACTATTCCCAACGACCTTCAGCTCTTTGTTAATTTTCGAGTTTTTTTCACCGACGACCTCACGCTCAACAGTTGGACGGAAGTACCTGGAGCCGTCACGTTTATTTATGATTCCCTGGAAAGCCGCGCAAGACTCAACTTTGCCGCCACCACCGCCCGCTTTTTCAAAGTTTATGTCAGCCGCAATGATTTCGGCGCGCTGATTCAGGTCACAAGAATCACCGCGCTAAACCTAGAGTTCGTAGACGCTGGAACCAAACGGGATCAGAACACATTGGCGAATAACGTCAACGGCAGTTTTACCGTCAGACCGCCGATGAAACCCTGGACCCTTTCCGCTTTATCCTATGATTTTTCCTTGTCTCACCTGATGCAGCAACCGGACGCCGTGCGCAACATCAGCGGGACACACACCGCGCGAATCGTGGCCGAGCCCCATAGGTTTCTTGTCTCCACGTTCACCTACCAGCACAATTTCGCCGAGTCCAACCAGGAGGGCAGCAAAGCGACGACGGCGGATCTCTATAGCCTGGTCTTCAGCGCAACACCGCTCCCTACGTTAACCAGCTCCTTATCGATCGCGCACAACGACAATCGGGGCGACGGCAAGTTAGAGACCCGTTCCGACTCCGGCAGCTTGAATGTTTCGACGCGCCTTTACCGCAATCTCAACGTGGATTCGACCTACTCGATCTCGAGGAGCGAGGATTTCCTAACCGATCAGAAGACCCTGAGCCAAGGCGGAACTATCAACGCGAACGCCATCTTGACTCAAAGGTTAAACGCCACTTTGGGCTATTCACTTCGCTGGTCAAAGACGGAGCAACCCGAACAACAGACTGAACAGCTCACCCACACCATAAACAGCTCCTATACCTACACGGTTTCTCGTTTTCTCAATTTCAACACGCGTTATGATTTCTTAAAGGGTAACGATGTTATCAGCTTCAGCCAGGACTATCGGGTGGACTGGACTCCCACGCCTAAGTTGTCGGCCTTCTTCGGCTATCGGCGCACGCAACAAGAGTCGAACGGAGAAAAAAGTGGCTCGGATTCCATCAACGTCAACGGCCGTTGGAACATCAGCCGTCATTTGAACCTTGATGCCAACTTTGTTTTCTTCAAGGACCTCAATGGTAACACGGTACATTCTTTTTCGGCACGGGCTCAGATACGTTTCTAGGGGAGTTTCACAGATGAACGTTACTCAATTTCGCAGACGAGGAAACTCAGGGAGGCTGGCCGGCTGCCTGTTCGTAACGCTGCTTTCTTTCGCCCGCCCAACAATGGCCGCCGATTACGTCCACCCGAAATATGACTTCAGCTTGATACAGAAAATCGCAGTTCTCCCAATGGAAAATCTCTCCCAGGACCAGCAGGCCGGCGAAAGAGTGCGCAAGATCGTCGTCTCGGAGATTCTTGCCGCCGGAGTCCTGGACGTCGTCGAGCCCGCGCAGGTCAATCAAGCGCTGGGCCAGCAGCAGATCCAGAACATTTCCAGCATATCCGTCAAGCAGATCGCAGAGCTCGGCAAGAGTTTGGGTGTGCAAGCTTTCGTCGTAGGCTCGGTGGACACCTATGAGCGTGTCAACGTCGGCGGCGGTACGTTCGCGGAAGTGGCAATCACGTTGCGCGCCCTTGACGCCGCGACGGGCACGGTCGTCTGGTCCACGAGTAAAAGCGCGGGCGGCGCAGGCTTCTTTGGCCGCCTGTTCGGTTTCGGCGGCGATACGATGTACGAGGCAACGCAGAAGGCGGTGCATGCCGCCGTAAGCACGCTGTTTCAGTAGCGTCACTTGGCTTATGGCTCGTGGCATATAGCGTAGGGCTTAAAGCCTGTGGCGTGTAGCACGTGGAAAGAATTAATAGCGGGAGAGCGAATTTTGCATAACACGACAATGACCGTCAACAGGTTAGCCACCACGTGCCATGTGCCCTCGTCGGCACCACGAGCCCTCTTCCGACGTGCTACGTGCCACGTGCCACGAGCTACGTGCTTGTTCGCCTGTCTGCTAGCGGCTCTGCTAGCGGCCGGCTTTGCGGGTGCAAGCCGTGCCCAGACGGCGACCACCCTCGCACTTCTGCCCTTCGAGAACGTGAGCGGAAGCACCGAGAGCGTCCGCATCATCATGCCGTTGATCGAGCAGAACCTGCGCGAGAAAGGTTATCAGGTCGTAGGCCCGGATAAGATCGAGTCGTTTCTATCCCGCAATCGCATCAGAAACACCGGCATGCTCAGCCGCTCTCAACTCAACAATTTGCGCGGCGAGTTCGGTGTCGATTTCGCCTTGGTCGGGTCCGTGGACCTTTTCTACGAGTCGGCTGACAATCCTCAATGGGGAGTTTCGTCGCGCATTGTTTCCACCGGCGAAGCCATCGTGTTGTGGGCCGAGAGCGCGGGACGCACGGGCGGCGACTACACCGGAATGCTCGGATTGGGGACCATCACGTCGGGGCGCGACCTGGCGCAGGAAGTGGTCAAGATATTATTTCAAACCCTGCCTCCACCCGGAACCCGTTTGGCCTCGCCACAACACCAGAAAGCGACGGGGTTACGCGTCATCGGTTCTAGAGGAAGTTACCGCAGCCCGGCCCTGGACAGCGCCCCACGCTGGCGTGTTTCGGTGACGATTTTCGACAACGCCTCCGAGCGCAGAGGCGCCGGGCGCATCCTTGCCGATGTCTTCAGCACGGCTCTTTTTCACCATGGCCGTTTCGACGTCATTGACCCCGGAGAAGTTAATGAAGCCTTGATCGCGCTTGGTCGCACTTCCTATGGGGGCATGGATATCGCCACTCTTAGAGACTTCAAGAAACGCACCGGTATCGACGCGATCATCCGGGGAACCGTCTACCGTTACAATGAAGGGTTGAAACGTGAAGCAACCACATCGCCCGACATCGCCCTCGACGTTACCATGCTCGATGCCGAAAGCGGAAGAATTGTCTGGTTTGCCGTCGGGGAGCGAAGCGGCGACGATTCGCAGATCGCGCTCGACTTTGGCATTATCCGCTCGATGGTACCGCTGATACGAAGAACCATCAGCGAAATGCTGGATACTCTGTGAGGAAAATCGCTTATGGCTCGTAGCACGTAGTAAGGACCAGAGAAGAAGGAGAAGCACCATCTTGAGCAAGTCGAAACTGACCATAAAAAGGCTAGAGGCATCTTTCTTCCTGCCAAGAGCTATGCGCTACGCGCTACGAACCGCCTTGATCTTCGCTGTTGCCAGCGCGTCAGCAGGTTGCGCGACCGCCCGGCCGGACCCGTCGCAGGACAACGTGCTCGCCTTCGTCAACGGCGAGCCGGTGACGGTCGAACTTGTGGAAGCCGCTTTCAGCGAAAGTCACCAGGGCCACTCCGCTTTTTTGGCAGGTCAAGGAGCGGTGCGCGAGTTACTGGAGAAGGTCATCGATAAGCAGCTCTTGCTCCAGGAAGCAAAGCGCGTCGGCATGGACCGCGATCCCCAAGTGGACCACTCGGTGGAGAGATTGCGCACTGCCCGAGCTGCAGAAAAATTCTATCGCGACAAGGTGACCGACCAGGTAAAGATTTCCCAAGAGGCCCTCACGGAGCCACACAAACGGATGGGCGATCGCTTTCAAGCACGGCATATACTAGTCGAGAGCCGCGAGGCCGCGGGAAAGGTGCTCACCCGGGTCAAAGCTGGGGCGGACTTTGGCCAAGTCGCGGTCGAAGTTTCGCAGGCCAATACCGCCGTGAAGGGCGGTTATCTGGGCGTCATCCGTTTCGGGCAGCTCGAGCCCGAGCTAGAAGATAAACTCTGGCCGCTTCAAACAGGTGAAATCAGCGATCCCTTCGAAACCAACGAGGGGTGGAACCTGCTTTACGTCAGCGAGCGCAAATCCGCCGAGCCGCCAGCGTTGGAAAAGGTTCAGACACAACTCCGGGGGATCCTCACGAAGCGAGAGACGGCTCGGCGGCAGGATGAGCTGTATCGCCAACTTGAAAACCGCTGGAAACCGCAAATCGACGACACGGTTCTACGGAGTGTCGTTACTGCTCGCGACAAACGCGATCTTAACCCCGGGGAAGCTATCGTAACGATCGGTGACGACAAGATCACGATTGCCCAAGTTCTTCCGCGCATCGACTTCGAGAAAATTCAACGGCTCACAAATGCCGTCGCGCTGCGAGCCCTGCGCAACATGATCGAGCCCGACATCCTTGGCATCCTTGTGCGCAAAGAAGCGCTCGCCCAAGGTTACGGGCAAAAACCGGAAATCGAGAAAGAAGTCGAGGGGCTGAAAGACAAAATGGCCGTGGAGCTTCTCTTTGACCGGGTAGCTTTTGCCAAGCTGGAGGCCAGCGACGACGATGCGCGGGTGTATTGGCAAAACCATGCCGATAGGTTTACGGATCCGGCGGCCGTAAAGCTCAGCGTGATATTCATGACCTCGGAAGAGGATGCCCAAAAGCTTTTGAGCGATCTCCGGGTTGGCGCGGATTTTGCCGTCATGGCAAGAAAAACGTCTGAGCATCGCGCTTCGGCGGATCTCGGTGGCGACCTGGGGTGGGTCAACAAAGGGCGGCTACAACCAGAACTTGAGAAGGTGGCGTTTTCCTTGAAGGTGGGAGAGCTCGGCATGGCCCAGATGGAATCGGGTTTCATGGTCGTTCGCGTCGAAGAAAAGAAGCCGGAGCGGCTCAAACCGTTCACCGAAGCTAAAGCACAGGCCAAGGATCTTGCGCTTCAAGAAAAAACCCGCGCAACGCTGAAAGTCTGGGTCACGAAGCTCCGTGAAGCGTCAGTTATCGAGATTGATGACGGTGCAATCAATCGAGCCGCGGCCGCCTACGAGGAAAAGGTGCGTCAGAAAGCGGGACCGAAGCATGGTTAGGTTGAACCGCATAGACATCAGGCTGTTGAAGACTTCTTTTCTCGTTGCCGCAATACTTCTCGCAGGCGTGGTCCTGTGGAAGTGGTTTACTCCGTCGTTGGGCGTTGCGGCGTCAGCGCGCTTTGCTCCGAAGGCGTGCGTGGACTGCCATCAAAAAGAGACCCAAGCTTACGGCTCGCAGAAATTCGTCCATGCGCCGGTGCGCGAAGCGAAATGCGAAACTTGCCACAAACGCCATGGGATTGTCGGCGCGGTCATTCTGGAGAAGGAAAGCGCCGAACTTTGTTACACCTGCCACGCGGCGCAAAAACAAAAATTCGCCCAGATTAAAGCGCACTCGGCCCTTAAGGAAACTTCCAAGGACCGAGTCGGCTGCACGAGCTGCCACAATCCGCACGCCTCCAACGACAAGGGGCTGCTCAAGAAAACCGGCAACGATCTTTGTTTCACCTGCCATAAGAAAGAGGACTTCAGCAAAAAAGTGAGCCATGCTCCGGTCGCCCAGAGCTGCGCCAACTGCCACGACGTTCACGGTTCCGCCGAGGCAAACGGCCTGGTCAAGCCGGTAAAAGCCCTATGCCAGCAATGCCATAATCTATCAGCGCCAAATATTGCGAAAGCGCACGGCGGCTACCCGATGGCGGACACTGCCTGCGCGAGTTGTCACGCGCCGCACGGCTCCAGCCAGACGAAGATCCTGCGCGATTCGGTTCATGCCGGCATGATGGCGGGATGCGGCACCTGCCACGTTGATACCAAGTCCAAGGCTCCGTTCGAGGTTTCCCAAAAGGTTCCGGATCTTTGCCTGATGTGCCACGCCAACCAAGGCAAGCTCCTAAATGAAAAAGTGACGCATGTGCCGTTCAAGGGCGGCCAATGCACGATGTGCCACAGCCCTCATGCGACGGACACCAAGCCCGTGCTCCAACTGAAACAAAGCGAGCTTTGCACCACCTGCCATGGAAATATCGGGGAAGCGCTCAAGGCGATTTCAAGCCATCCACCGGCGAAGGAGCAGTGCACCTCATGCCATAACCCGCACGCCTCTCCCAATGCGCGCCTGCTGGCAACGGCTAACAGCGGCGATGTCTGTCTCACCTGCCATCAAGACAAAAACGCCGACCTGAAACGGAAGGCCGTCCATATTCCATTTGCCGCCAAACAATGCGTGACCTGCCACAATCCCCACGGCTCGAAAGAGGCCAAGCTTCTCAACGCGCCGGTGAAGTCGCTCTGTTACACCTGCCATGCGGCTAAGGAAAAAGAATTTGACAAGATCAACATGCATCGTCCGGTGGCGGAAGGCGCCTGCACGAGCTGCCACAGCCCGCACGCGAGCGATAACAACAAAAATCTTCTCAAGGCCCCAGAGCAACTATGTTTCAACTGCCATGGCAATATGTTGAGCAAGCTCAAAGGCACCAAGATGCATCCACCCTTCGAGGCCGGTGGCTGCGCTATTTGCCACGTGCCGCACGCCAGCGCGAATGCGAAGCTCGTGACCACCAAAGGCCCGGAACTTTGTTCGATGTGTCACTCAAACGTTCTCGGCGCAAGCAAAGACATCAAGAGCACGCACGCGCCCGCGAAAGAGAACTGCGCCGGCTGCCATGATCCGCACGGTAGCACGCTCAAGACGCAGTTAAAGAAGGCACCGCCCGAGCTTTGCCTTGCCTGCCATGCAAAGCTTGCGGATGTAATGAAAAAGCCGGGGGCCAAGGTTCATCCGCCGGCGGCCATGGGACAGTGCACCTTCTGCCACAAGCCGCATGAATCGGCGCAAGCAAAACTGCTGACCAGCTCGCCGCCGGGTCTCTGTGTGACCTGTCACAACACGACCAGTGGGAAAATCGTCCAGGCGCATGGCGGCATGCAGGTCAAAGACGCGAACTGCGTCGGTTGCCACGACCCGCACGCGGCGGAAGGGTCAAAATTATTCCATCCGGTGCAGCACAAGCCGTTTGCCGGAGCAGTCTGCACCGCCTGTCATAAGAAATGAAAATGAGAGCCATCATGCCAAGCCAAGCTTTACGATCTCGCCCCAGTTCCGTTGCTCTAGCCGTGCTCGTTGCGGCAGCCGTGTTATTGCTCGCGGCGGGAAACGCGCATGCCGCCGTTGCGCTCGAAGCCAAAGGCGCTGAACTTTGCTACAAGTGTCATCCGGAACTGAAACAAAAATTTGCCCAGGCCGCCGTCCATACGCCAGTGAAGATGGGCGCCTGCGAGAGCTGCCATAATCCGCACACGGCCAAGTTTCCCAAACTGCTCGCTCTGCGCGGCGCCGATCTCTGCTATAGCTGCCACGCAAAACAAAAGGCCGAGTTTTCTAAAGGAAGCGTGCACCGCCCGATCAAGGACGGCAACTGCACTTCGTGCCACGACCCGCACGCGGGCCCGCAAAAGTTTCAGCTCGCCAAAAGCGGCGGCGAGCTATGTCTCACCTGCCACGAGTCGTTAAAACAAAAATCCAAAAAATATCCTCATGCGCCGTTCGAAACCGGAAACTGCCTGCTCTGCCACGGCCCTCACGCCTCGGCCGAACCGGCCATGTTGAAGGGCCCATCCGCGAAGATTTGCCTCACTTGCCACAACCTCGGCTCGCCTCAAATCAAGCGCGCCCATGCGCCCTTTTCTATGGAAAAGGCTGCGTGCGAACAATGCCACAACCCGCACGGCTCCGATAACAAGGGCATGATCAAATCCATTTCGCACCAACCGTTCGCGCAGGGCCGCTGTGGCAATTGCCATCAGGTAACGGGAAGCGATCCCAGGAGAACCAACCTGGCGGGGAAAGATCTCTGCCTCACTTGCCACGCGAAGATGACGCAGGTGCTCAAAGAAAAAGGCGTCCATGCACCGGTGGCGGCCGGTCAGTGCACCGCCTGCCACACACCGCACGCCTCTGAAGTTAAGGGACTGATCCGTGGCAAGGAGCGTGGCGTTTGTCTAACCTGCCACACAAAGGTGGAAGAGCGTTTCAAGACATCGAAGTCTTTTCACCCCGAGCAAGCCGCAGAAGGGCGCTGCACGGCCTGTCACAAACCGCATAATTCCGACCAGCCGGCGCTGCTTGCCGGGGACCCGCTAAAACTCTGCGGTGCCTGTCATTCAACGCATGCTTCACTGTCCCATCCGATGGGCGCCGGCATCATCGATCCGCGCAACAACCAGCCCGTGAACTGCCTATCCTGTCATGATCCCCACGGGACGCAGTACGATAAATTTCTCCGCGGCTCGCAACGCCGGGAACTCTGCATCGAGTGTCACAAGCAGTACCGCTGATACCCGCGCGCCCTCAGCAAATACAGCTCGCCTTTGGTGCGTGGAATCACGCACCAAAGGAGTATTTTTTCTAACACTTGCGAAACCCAGCCCTGCGCCTATTTTTTGGGCGCTCCGTTTTTTTTCGTCGAACCGCCTGTTGCGACGGAAGCAATTCTCAAGAAATCTTTAATTCTTATGGAAATTCGAGGGAGCGGTAAGCCTTGCCATAGGCATTAGGAAAAAGAAATCCACAGGAATTCAGCCGCGGAGCATGGCATTGAAGTTGCGCTTAGGTCAAATGAAAGCGCGAAAGTTGCGCAACGGTTATTTGATTTATGAAGCGGCTTCTGGGTTTGACCATTCTATTTTCACTCCTCTCCCTGGTAGCAGATGCCAGCGAACAGGCGCCGAGCAAGCAGAGCGCCCCCGAATCCCCGGTCGTCAGACCAATCACTCTAAAACCCGTCCAGGTCATCTATCGACAGATCGAGGGAACATTTCTTAAGAGTCCTCGGGGCGTTTGGGTGGATAGGGCCAAAGGCGAGATCTATGTCGCCGACACTTCAAATGACCTGATAGCGGTCTTCGACGCAAAGGGTCTACCGCTTTTCGCCTTTGGCTACAATCAAGAATTGAAAGAGCCGACAAAAGCGATTCTCGACTCGAAAGGCCGTATCTTCGTCCTGAACGGCATCCCGAGGGCGGTTAAGGTTTTCAATTATCGCGGCGAATATCTGAACGATTTTCCTCTCGTTCGTAGAGACCCAAAAAGCGCTCCGACGGCCATAGCGGCAGACAAGAACGGCAACATCTACGTGGCAATCGGCGGCGAGACCGGCGCGCAAATCCAGGTTTACGATTCCAACTTCCAGCTACTAAGCGAGTTCGGGAAAAAGAGCGACAGCACCAGCCAGTTAAAAAGCGTTCAGGCCATAGCGATCGACTCGGACGGGACCATCTACGTCGCCGATGCGAGCGCGACGCCCGCGATCCAGGTCTATAGTTTCGACGGCAAATTTCTGCGCGGCTGGGGGGCGCATGAGGGAGGGCCGCAGAATTTTTCTTTGCCGGCGGGTTTGGCCCTCGATGGGGAAGGTCGCGTCATCGTAGTGGATGGCATACGCCAAACGGTCATGGTTTTTACCAAGGAAGGGGGATTTCTTGGCCGGGAGGGCGGCATGGGAACCCGACCCGGCACGTTCATGTTCCCCACGGACCTCGCCTCCAATGGAAACGATAAGATCTATGTCGTGGAACGTTTGGGAAGCCGCTTGCAGGTCTTGGAAGAGCGGTTAGCTGCTGTGGCGGTTAAGGCAAACCCAAACGCCGCTGCGGCTACAAACGCTTTGCGAGAACAAATGCGGCGACAGTTCAACGATTTTACGAGGGGCATGAAATGAGTCCACCAAAGCGGCTAGGGGTTGCGGCCGGTGATCCGGGACCACAATCCGCTTAGTAAAAACGAAATGATAAAAAATTAAGGAGGTATAGTAGAATGAAGTATATTATTGCAACGATTTTCGCGGCGGTGATCGTGATAGCCACAGCCACTACCGGTACGGCTGGTCTGTACCATACCGGTGGCACCTTGCTGTGCTACGACTGCCATACCATGCACTATAGCATGTCCCACACCTGGGACGGCACTGGCACTGTAAGCACCACGGGTGCGGGCACGGGCGGGAACTGGCTCGGCACGACCGGCCCGAATCAATTCCTGCTCAAAGCGCCTGCCAACCAGCTCTGTCTGTCCTGCCATGACGGACAGACCTTCGCGCCGGATGTCATGGGGTTAAACCAGAATGCACCGCCTACAGAGGGACGCCAGGCCGGCGCCCTCAATGAAACTGGCTTGGGCGCACCATTTGAAGCGTGGAAGGGCCACACGTTGGAGTCTACGGATACCCCACCGGGCTTCGATCCGACCAAGATCGGGGCTTCCGCGACCTGGTATACCCCCGCCAATGGTCTAGAGTGCACCAGTTGCCACGCCCAGCACGGACCAGCAGGAGCGTACCGGAACCTGGGTCCTTACGCACTTGGCAGCGCGGCAGGGAACGTCCGTCCAACGTATGTGATCGGCGGAGCCAATGACCTCACCAAGGATGTGTGGATCAACGCGGCGGACGCGTCTTACGTGGGCGGATCGGGAAGCGCCGCAACGTTCAACCCGGTCTTTGCCAGGGCGAACATCAACTTCAACCGCAACGACGCGACCGTCGGCACTACCAGGACTAGTAATAAATTGGATACTTTCTGCGGCGCATGCCACGGGAATTTCCACGGTGGGCCTGCCGACGGTAACATTGGCGCAACGGCTGCGGCCCTGGACGGATTCATCCGTCACCCCACCTCGCAGGTCGCAATCGGCGATGCCGGTGGCCAAGGGTATGGTGGCCATTCCAGCCTCACCCGTTTCGTGGCGAACACCACAAAAGTAAAAGTATACACGGCTGACTACGCTGCCTTCACGGGGACATCACCGGGTTGCATCACCTGCCACAAAGGGCATGGCAACCAGAACCCGTTCGGTCTTATCTTCTTAAATCGTACGGCGGCAAGCGTCAACGAGGAAGGTGGATGGGGAGCCGGTCAGACTCAAGATACGGCGACCGGGTACCGGAACCTCTGCGGCCAGTGCCATGGCCAGGGTAACTGATACGGCAACGCAAACATGGCAATGATGGCCGGGCGAAAGCCCGGCCATCTGATTCGCGCGGTGTGAGATGCAGTAATGGTGGAGCTTCGGGGATGTGGGAACATAGTGGGGAGAGTGGGTACCTGCAAAGCGCATTTGATTTAGAAGTTAGACCGCCGCGAATCATATCAAACGGGGAAACTTTATAGTTTCCCCGTTTTTTTATACAGGAGAAGCGAATGCGTATGGCGACACATATCGCAACGTTGACCTGTATCCTGGTATTGTCGGCTTTTGCAGCCATATCTTCGATTGCCGGCGAGTATCACTATGGTCAGACACTCGTCTGCTATGATTGCCATACCATGCACTTTAGCATGCAGCACAACTGGGATGGGACGACGCCCGTGCCGACAACTCCACAAGCGGACGGCAACTGGCTCGGCACCGGAGGCCCCAGAGAATACCTGCTCAAGGCATCGGCCAACCAGTTGTGCCTGGCTTGTCACGACGGCAAAACATTTGCGCCGGATGTCATGGGAGCCAATGCAAATAACTACGTCCGTGCGGCCGGCGCCCTGAGCTCGGGCACGGCGCCTTATGAAATTTGGAAAGGTCACACGCTGGCTGGCTTGGTCACACCCCCGGGCGGTACCCTGAGCCTGAGATTGCAATGCGTGAACTGCCATAGCCCGCACGGAAACGCCAGCTATCGGAACCTTGATGGGGTCATTTGTCCGGTCACGTACACCAAGGGCACGAACGACTTGACCAAAGACGTGTTCCTCAGGAGTTGGACGCTAGGCGACCTCGCCAACAACTACGGCGTGGCCAATGTTGACTTCAACGAGCCGGCAGCCACGGCGCAAAACCAGGGATCGGCGCTGTCAAAGTTCTGCAAAGGTTGCCACACGGATTTTCACGGCAGCGGAAAATTTCAAGATAGATGTCGCATTGATTGTTCAAGGGAGATTCTCTGACGGTAGATAATCACTGTTCATTTTGGGACGACGCTTGGAGCTTCGATGCAATGATTGTA
>Ga0326597_10008580_pt1 | contig 13772 bp, 8 predicted proteins | sample RVTome_12_FD_203789 | JGI IMG/M metagenome (GOLD analysis project Ga0326597, IMG submission 203789) | Soil microbial communities from uranium-contaminated site in the Upper Colorado River Basin, Wyoming, United States - RVT100D185 | ecosystem: Environmental > Terrestrial > Soil > Contaminated >... | reverse complement strand
AGGCCGCGGCGGTCGGCCGCGCGGCGATGATCGGCAGTCCACATCGGGCATCCTCCTCCAAAACGGATGCCACGCACAGAATCACAAACGATTCTTCCGATTCAACAACTTTCCGGAACGGCTCTAAATGCAAGCAATAAGATTGACCATTCCCAGCCCCATGCATTCGCCGGGATCCGAACTTGCTCACGATGGAGCCCCCGGCCCGTGGATCGACCGGCCCAGCCGGGCGATGACGGTCGATGCGAGGCCGGCCGCCTCCATCGGGGTCCGGCTTTCGATCCCCGTGACGCGGCGAAGCTTCCAGACAGCTAGCGCTCGGGCCGGGCGGTGACGCGGGTGCCGTCCTCGATCCGCGCGCCCGGGTGCAGGAGGATCTTGTCCCCGGCCACGAGGCCGTCCCGGATCTCCGCCCATTCGGTGTTGATCTGCCCCACCCCGACGGCGGTCTTCCGCGCGCGGCCGTCCACCGCCTTGAACAGCGCCCAGTCCTGCCCGCTTCGGAACAGCGCGGTCAGCGGCACGCGCAGCACATCCTCGCCGCGCCAGCGGACGATGCGCGCGATCACGCGGTAGCCGTGGCCGAGGCGCTTCCAGGCCTCGGGCGGGTCGGTGAAGTCGATGACCACGTTGACGCGCTGCTCCTCGATGCCGAGCGCCGAGGTCTTGGTGAAGCCGAAGGGCTCGACCCGCCGCACCTTGCCGTTGAGGCTCTTCTCCCCGCCCCAGCCGTCGATCAGCACGGAATCGCCCGCCGACACCATGACCGCGTCGGTGGAGAGCAGATCGGTCACGATCTCGAGCGCCGCAGGATCGCCGATCTCGACGAGCGGCGCGCCGGCCTGGATTACGGCCTCGCTTTCGCGGTAGATGCGGAGGATGGTGCCGGAGACCGGCGCCCTGACCTCGAAGCAGCAGGTCGCGCCGGGTGGCGCCTTCCCCGCCCGGGCCGCCGCGCCCGCCGCCGCGCCCGCGCCCTCGCCCGCACCGGGGGCGAGCAGGGCCGCGCGCGCGTTCTCCAGCTGGAAGGCGCGGACGCGGACCGCGGCCTTGGCCTCGGCCAGCGCCGCATCCTTGGTGCGCGCCTCCATGCGGGCGCGGTCGAGGGCGCTCTTCGACAGCGTCCCGCGCCCGGTCAGCTCCCGGGCGCGCGCGTACTCGACCCGTGCGAAGTCGCTCGCGGCCTGGGCGCTCGCCACCTGGGCCCTGGCGAGGTCGAGCGCCGCCTCGGCGGCCTTGACCGCGGCCTCCAACTCCGAGCGCGTGCGCACGTCATGGAAGGCCGGGTCCGAGGGCTGGATGGTCGCCACCACGGTCTTTCCGGCGGCGACCGAGTCGCCCACCTTGCCCTCGAACCGCGCGACCCGGCCCGAGATCGGGGCGGAGATGACGTAGGCCTCCTTGACCCGGGTCTCGCCCTCGTCCTCGATGGTGACCAGCATCGGACCGCGGCTCGCCTCGGCGACGGAGACGGCGATGGGTCTCGGCCAGAAGGCGTAGACCAGTCCCGCGGCCAGGGCGGCAGTGGCGATCCCGGGGGCGGCCCATCTCCTGCCGTCGAGCGCCATGGTCTACTCCCTGGTCTTCAGAACCGCGATCAGGTCGAAACGGGCCACCCGCCGCAACACGATCCAGGACGAAACGAAAGCGGCGGCCAGCACCATCAGGACAGAGTAGCCATATGTGGCGGGCGCAACAACGAAGGGGATGCGGTAGAGCTTCGAATCGAACAGCGTGACGAAGAGCGAGGCGAGGCCGTAGCCGACCAGGCAGCCGATGGGCAGCGCGAGGAAGGTGAGCGCCGCCAGCTCGCCGGCGAGGATGATGCCGACCTCCCGCCGGGTGAAGCCGAGCACGCGCAGGCTCGCGAGCTCCCGGCCGCGTTCGGAGAGCGCGATTCGGGCGCTGTTGTAGATCACGCCGATGGCGATGAGGCTGGCGAAGCCGACATAGAAGCTCAGCATGGTGTTCATGTTCTCGTCGATCAGGTCGTTGAAGGTGCGGAAGGCCTGATCCCGCACCGTGAGGCCGAGCAGCACCGGCGTCTCCTTGAGGCGTGCGAAGAGCGCCGGTTCGCGCGCCGCGTCGCGCTTCAGATGCGCGCCGGTCACCAGATCGCCCTCGCCCATCAGGCGGTTCAGCGCCCGCCGCTCCATATAGGCGGCGGCGCCGATATACTGCTCGACCACGCGGGACACCGGCACCTCCTTGACCGGGCGGCGGCCCTCCAGCGCCTCGACCCGAACCGTTTCCCCCGCGGCCACGTCCAGGAGCTCCGCCAGCTTGCTCGACAGCACGAGGCCTTCCGGCGGCAGGACGACGGGGCGGCGGTCCTTGTCCACGAGGAGGTTGAGCTCGGCCTCGGCGGAAAGGCCCTGGATGCCGACCCGTTCCGTCCGCCGGCCATGGCGGAGGCGCGCCGCCACGGCGCGGGTGGTCTCCACCATCATCACGCCCGGCAGATCGTCGAGATTGTGGCGGATGCCGTCGGTCCGCAGATCGGTGAAGGTGATGGACATGTCCTGGCGCTCGGTGCCGAAGAAATGGGTGTCCATCATCTCCTTGACGGCATCGAGGAAGAACAGCGTCGAGACCAGGATCGCGGCGGACAGCGCGATCCCCGTCACGGTCAGTCCCGAGCGCAGCGGCCAGCGCACGATATGGCGGAGGATCATGCGGCCCGTCGCCGGGAAGGCGTGGGCGAGGCCCAGCCGCTCGATGATATTGGCGTGGTAGGCGGCGGGCGGCGGCGGCACCATGGCGACGGCCGGGGGGATGCGCACGGCCCGGGCGATCGCCGCCAGCGTGCCGAGCGCCGCCGCCCCCGCGCCGGTCAGTCCGCCGACCGCGAAGGTCGCGGGGTCGAGGACGAAATTCAGGAACGGGAAGCGGAAGAAATCGGCGTAGAGCAGGGTCACCTGATGGCCCATCCAGGTCCCCGCCCCCCAGCCGAGCAGGACGCCCATCGCGGTGATGAGCATCACCAGCTTGAAGTAGTGCCAGCCGACCTCGAGGTTGGAATAGCCGAAGGCCTTGAGCAGGCCGATCTGCTCGCGCTCGGTCTCGATCACCCGGGAAACGACCACGTTCAGAAGGAACGCCGCGACGGCCAGGAAGATCGGCGGGATGATGCCGGCCAGGTTGGTCATCTGCCGGATCTCCGAATCGACGAAGGCGTCGGAAACCTGATCGGCGCGGCCGATGGCCCCGGTGCCGCCATAGGGGTCGAGGATGCGGTCGACACCCGCGAGCACCGCGGCCAGATCGGCGAAGCGCGTGGTCGCGAGCGTCACGCTGTTGAACGCGCCCTTGAGGTCGTAGGCGGCCTCCAGCGCTTCCCTGTCCATCCAGATGACGCCGAAATGCCGGTCGTCGGGCACCAGCTCCCCGGGGCCGATGGCGTAGACGAATTCCGGCGACAGCACGATGCCGACGATCCTGAGCGCCCGCCGCTTGGCGTTGACGTTGCCGTGAATCATGTCGCCGAGATCGAGGCCGTGGGCGAGGGCGAAGGCCTCGTTGACGAGCACCTCGTCCGGCCGGCCCCGGACCAGGTCCCGGCCCCGGCGCAGCACCACCTCGTTGAGGACGGCGGTGCGCCCGGGCACCCGCGAGATGACCCGCCCGCGGGCGGGTTCCAGGGCGGCGGCCACGTCGATGATGATGTCGTGGACGATGCGCCCCTCGGCCCGGGCGACGCCGGGCAGCGCCTCGATCTTCGAGAGCACGTGCAGCGGCGCCCGCTTGGCGACGGCGAAGGCGTCGGCGAAGCGGTAGCGTTCGTAATAGGCCGCCCGCGTCTCGGCGAGCGAATCGATGGTGCCGAGCGCCATGACCAGGGTGGCGATGCCGCCCGCGATGACCGCGGCGATGGCCAGCGCCTGGCCCCGCATGTGCCAGAGATCGCGCAAGAGCTTCTTGTTGAGCGGGCTCACCCGGTCACCATCTGATGCCGGCGGCGGGCGCGCGTTCGGCATTCTCTTCCACCCCCGCCACGTTGCCGTCGGCGAAGCGCACGACCCGGTCCGCCATGGCGGCGATGGAGGCGTTGTGGGTGATGATCACGGTGGTGGTGCCGAGTCTCCGGTTGACGCCCTCGATCGCCTCGAGCACCCCGACGCCGGTCTCCGAATCGAGGGCGCCGGTCGGCTCGTCGCAGAGCAGCACCTCGGGCGACTTGGCGACCGCCCGGGCGACGGCGACGCGCTGCTGTTCGCCGCCTGAAAGCTGCGCCGGGAAATGGTCCATGCGGCCCGCCAGCCCAACCAGGGCGAGGGCGTTTTCGGCCGGCATCGGGTGGGCGGCGATGTCGGTGACGAGCTCGACGTTCTCCCTGGCGGTCAGGCTCGGGATCAGGTTGTAGAACTGGAAAACGAAGCCGACATGGTCGCGCCGGTAGGAAGTCAGGGCCGCGTCGTCGAAGGCGGTGAGCTCGCGCCCCTGGAAGAACACCTGGCCCGATGTCGGCCGGTCCAGCCCGCCCAGGATGTTGAGGAAGGTCGACTTGCCCGAGCCCGAGGGGCCGAGAAGGACCACCAGCTCTCCGGTCCTGAACTCGATATTGACGCCCCTGAGCGCCCAGACCTCCGCGCCGTCGCCGCGATAGACCTTGGTCAGGTCCACGGTGCGGAAGGCCGGCTCGGCGCCGGTGCCGGTCCGTGGCTGGGTGTCCGTCATGTCGCTCCCGGGTCCGTTTCCCATGCCCTTAGATCGGATTCACATGGTTGTCGGAACGCCTTCGGCGATTCCGGCAATCCATGATCCATTCTAGGGTTCCACACCTCTCCCTGCTTGGCGAGGGCCAAGATCGGACCCCACGGTTCTGACATCGGGCGAAATGGAATGCTGCTGGAGCGAGCCCGCGGGAGGGCCGCGCCCGGGCGGAGCAGGCACCTTCCGCCGCGGAGGTGGAGAAGCTGAACCGCCCTGCGATCGCGCCACGGCCGGGCTCAGGTCGCCGACGGATCGGCGGCGGCCTCCCGGATCAGCTCTTCCGGGATGTCGTCGAAGGAGGCGTAGTTCATCGAATAGAGCCGGTGGTAGAGGCCGCGCTTCGCCATCAGCTCGCCGTGGCTGCCGGTCTCGACAATCCGGCCCTGGTTGAGGACGATGATGCGGTCGGCGCCGCGGATGGTGGCGAGCCGGTGGGCGATGACCAGGGCCGTGCGGCCCTCGAGCAGCCTTTTCAAGGCGATCTGGATCTGGCGTTCGGTGTAGCTGTCGATGCTGGCCGTCGCCTCGTCCAGAAGCAGGATCCGGGTGTCGGCGACGATGGCGCGCGCGAAGGACAAGAGCTGGCGCTGGCCGACCGAGAGGTTGCCGCCGCGCTGCTCCAGCACCGTGTCGTAGCCCTTGGGCAGGCGGACGATGAAGTCGTGCGCGTCCACCGCCTTGGCCGCGTTGATCACGTCCTCGCGCGTCGCCCGCTCGGTGCAGTAGCGGATGTTCTCGAAGATGGTGCCGGTGAACAGGAAGGGCTCCTGCAGCACCATGCCGACGTGGCGGCCCAGGGTCTTCTCCGTCAGGTCCCGCACGTCGTGGCCGCCGACGCGCACCGCCCCCTCCCATACGTCGTAGAAGCGGTGGATCAGGGAGGTGATCGAGGTCTTGCCCGACCCCGTGGGCCCGACCAGCGCCACCGTCTCGCCCGGCGCCACCCGGAAGCTCACGTCGTGGAGCACGGGCTGGCCCTTGATGTAGCCGAAGGTGACGTGGTCGAGCTCGACCGCGCCGTCGATGTCGCCCGGCTCCAGCGCGTCCGCCTTGTCCTTGATGTCGACCGGCACGTCCATCACCTCGAAGATGCGCTGGCCCGAGGCCATGGCCCGCTGCATGACGCTGTACTGGATGGTGAGCGAGCGGATCGGGTCGAAGAAGCGCTGCACGTAGAGGATGAAGCTGACCATGATGCCGAGCTCGAGGCTGCCGCCCAGCACCATGTTGCCGCCCACCACCACGACGATGGCCATGGCCGCGCCGGTGAGGGTATCGACGATGGGGATCATCACCTGCGAGAACTTGGCCGCCCGCAGGTGGGAGTGCAGGTTGTCCCGGGCCTTGACCTCGAAGCGCTCGAAATTGACGCGCTCGCGCAGCATCTCCTGAACAGTGCGCACGCCGTTGATGTTCTCGGCCAAGGCCCCGTTGACGATGGAGCTCGTCTGGCGCGCGCGCATGAAGGCCTTCTTCGCCATGGGCAGCCAGATCATGCGCACGATCAGCAGCACCAGCACCACCGAGAGGGTCAAGAGGCCGAGCTGCCAGTCGAGCGAGACCAGGACGACGACGATGCCGAGCAGCAGGAGGATGTCGCCGATCGCGGTCACCGTCGTGTCGAGGAACTCCTGCAGCGCGCCGACGTCGCTCTGCAGCCGCGCCATCAGGCGGCCGACCTCGGTCTTGTCCATGAACGACATGGAAAGCCTTTGCAGGTGCAGATACATGGTGCGGCGCAGGTCGAACAGGATGCGCTCGGCGGTCTTCCCGACGATGGTCTCCTGCACGAACATGGCGACCAGGTTGACCGCGATGACGCACAGGAAGGCGACGGTGATCAGGTCGAGGAGCTCGCCGTCCGTCGCGCCATCGACCAGGGCCTTGTCGATGGCCTCGCGGATCACCAGCGGAATCGACAGCTGGGTCAGGGTGAAGACGACGACGGCCGCCAGCGCGATGGCGAGACGCCCGCGGTAGGGCCGGATGAATCTCAGGAAGCGCTGGATGACCCGGCCGTCGAAGGCCGCTCCGAAGATGCGCTCGTCCATCTCGTCGCTGAGACCGCCTTCCGGCCCGCCGCCCGGCGTGTTGCCGGGGATCGCCAGGGTTTGGGGCATGATCGCCATCAGGAAGCCCCTTCCCTTTGCGCGCTGCCGGCTAAGCCGGGGGCGGGGCCGCCGCCGGCGGCATCGGGATCCGGTGCGCCGCCGGTGAGATCGGGATTGTGCCCGAACTCCGCCTGCAGGTCGTAGAGCGCCTTGTAGCGGCCGCCGACAGCCAGGAGCTCCTCATGGCTGCCGCGCTCCAGGATGCGGCCGCGCTCGAGGAACAGGATCTCGTCGGCGTGCATGAAGGAGCTCAAGCGGTGGGAGATGATGATGGTCGCCCTCTCGCGGGTCGCCTCCCTGAGGGCCGCGTGGATGCGCTGCTCGGTCGCGGCATCGACGGAGGAGGTCGAATCGTCGAAGACGATGACGGGCGGGGTCAGCAGGATCGAGCGCGCGATGGAAAGCCGCTGGCGCTGGCCGCCCGAGAGCGTGAGGCCCCTCTCGCCCACCAGGGTGTCGTAGCCGGTCGGAAGGCGCTGGATATATTCGTGAAGCTGCGCCGAATCGGTCGCGTTGACGATGCGGTCGCGATCGGCGCCGAGATCCCCGTAGGCGACGTTGCTGTCGACGGTGGCGGTGAACAGGAAGGTGTCCTGATGCACGACGCCCACCGCCTCGCGCAGGCTGTCGAGCGTCACCGTCCGGATGTCCTGGCCGTCGATGGTGATGCGCCCGGCGGTGGGGTCGTAGAAGCGGGGGATCAGGTAGGCGATGGTCGACTTGCCGCTGCCCGGCGGGCCGACGATGCCGAGCGTCTTGCCCGGGCCGACCTCGAAGCTGACGTCGTGCAGCGCCGGGCTCTCACCGTCGGCGTCCTGATAGGCGAAGGAGACGTTCTCGAAGCGGATGACGCCGCCCTTCAGCGTGAGCGGTTTCGCGTCCGGCGCGTCGCGCACGATGGGATCGAGATCGAGCAGGTCGAAGACCCGGCCGCCCGAGACGAAGGCGCGGGCCGTCGAGTTGACGATCATGCCCACCTGGCGCACCGGCTGCTGCAGGATCGCCATGAAGGCGAGGAACTCGGCCAGGGTGCCGACGGTGATCTCGCCGCCGATGATCTTGTGGCCGCCCACCCACAGCACCAGGCCCATGGCCCCGTAATAGGAGAACGTCATGAAGGCGGCGTTGGCGTAGCGGATCTGGATGCGCCGCATGGCCAGCACGATGGCGGCCTCCGAGGCCTCGTCGAACTTCACCATCTCGAAGGCGCGGGCGGCGAAGGAGCGGACCACGCGGATGCCGCCCAGGTTCTCCTCCATGATGCGGGTCAGGATCGACATCCGTTCCTGAAGCGCCCGCCAGGTGCGCCGGAGCCAGATGCTGCTCATCGCCGCCCGCCAGGCGACCACCGGCACGAAGGAGAGCGCCAAGAGCCCCAGGAGCGGATCGGTGCCGATCAGGTGATAGCCGCCGTAGGTCACCAGGATGGCGAGCACGATGGTGCGCAGCATGGCGCCATCGACGAACCGCCGCACCCCTTCCACGTCGAGCATGCCGCGGGTCATCAGGTCGCCGGAATGGACCCGGTCGTGGTAGGCGAAGGAGAGCCGCTGGAGCTTCTCGAAATAGGCGAGCCGGAGCTCGTAGCCGATCGACTGGCCGATGGCCTCGCCCATGTAGTTGTGGACCATGGTGAACAGCCCCCGCAGCACGCCCGAGAGCAGCAGCATCATGCCGGCCGACCAGAGCGCGGCACGGGCCGCCTCGGGACCGGCCGTGCCGTCCCCCAGCAAAGACTTGGCGTGGTCCACCGCCGCGCCCAGGTATTGCGGGATCAGGAGCTGGAAATTGGCGGCGACCACGGTGCAGACGATGCCGATGGCAAGCCGCACCCGGTAGCGCGCGGCCATGCGCAGGATGCGCCACACCGTGTTCATGCCGCGGTATTTGGTGATGCTCTCGAATTCCGGCGCCGCGCCGCGCGCCCCGGGTCCCGGGGTGGCGGGCGGCATGCTCTCGCTGACGGCCGTGTCCACGCTGTGCTTCCGTAACCTCTCTTCTCAGGCCGCTCTCAGGCCGCGCCGTTGGCCGCCGCTTGCGCCTCGTGGATCGCCCGCCACACCCGTTCGGGGGTCGCCGGCATCATCAGGTTCTTGACGCCGAGCGGCGCCAGCGCGTCGTTGACCGCGTTCATCACCGCGGGCAGGGAGCCGACCGTGCCGCCCTCGCCCGCGCCCTTGACTCCCAAGGGGTTGGTCTTGGTCGGCACCGGGTGGCTCGCGAACTCCATGCGGCAGAAATCGTCGGCCCGGGGCATGCAGTAGTCCATGAAGGAGCCGGTCAGGACCTGGCCGCTTTCCCCCTCATAGGCCATCTTCTCCATCAGCGCCTGGCCCAGCCCCATGGCGATGGCGCCCTGGGCCTGGCCGCGCACGTGGGTGGGGTTGAGCTCGACGCCGACATCGTAGACGACGTTGTAACGCACCACCTCGACGACACCGGTCTCCGGCTCCACCTCGACCTCGCAGATGTGGAAGGTGTTGGGGATATTGGACCGCTCGGGCTGCCAGCTCGCGGTCTCGTACATGCCGATCTCCTCGCCCGGGGGCAGCATGGAGGGCTTGAAGGCGGCCACGGCCACCTCAGAGAAGGTGATCGAGCGGTTCGTGCCGGGCACCGAATAGACGCCGTCCTCGAACTCGACGTCGTCGACCTTGGACTCCAGGAGGTGGGCGGCGATGCGCCGGCCCTTCTCGCGCGTCTTTTCCACCGCGAAGAAGACGGTGGAGCCGCAGATGGTCGCGGTGCGCGCGGCCCCCGTGCCCGAGCCCCAGGAGAGCTTGTCGGTCTCGCCCTCGACGACGCGGATCTTCTCCGCATCCAGCCCCAGCATGTCGGAAACGATCTGGGTGTAGATCGTCGCGTGGTTCTGCCCGCCGGCGGTGGAGGCCGCCATGATGGTAACCGCGCCGCCGGGATCGAAGCGGAGCTCGATGGATTCCGGCGACGGGCTGCCCGAGGGATCGACGCTCGCCGAGACGCCGACGCCGTAAAGCTTGCCCCGGGCCCTGGCCCCGTCCCTGCGCTTGGCCGCATTGGCGTAGTCCGCCTGGGCGAGGCACTTGTCCATCACCGCCTCGAACTCGCCGCAGTCGTAGCTCGCCCCGGTCGGCAGCTTGTAGGGCATGGCGTCGGCGGGGATGTAATTCCTGCGCCGGATCTCCGCCGGGTCCATGCCGATCTCCCGCGCCGCCATGTCGACGAGGCGCTCGAGCACGTAGCTGCCGGGCGTCCCCGAGGGGCCCCGGTAGTTCGCCATCGGGCAGGTGTTGGTGAAGACCGCGGACGAGCGGCCGTAGACCGTGGGCACGGCGTAGGTGCCGCAGGTGGCGCCGGCGATGCCGTTGGGGGTGCCGAATCCGCTCATGGAGAGGAAGGCGCCGACATTGGCGACGGCCTTGAAGCGGACGGCGAGGAAATTGCCCTCGTCGTCGAAGCCGAGCTCGCCCTCGACCCTGACGTCCCTGGCCTGGTCGTCGGCGATATGTCCCTCGGACCGCTCGCAGTTCCATTTGACCGGCCGCCCGATCCTTCTCGCGGCCCAGGCCACCACCGGCACCTCGGGATACAGGCCCCCCTTCATGCCGAAGGAGCCGCCCACGTCGCCGGCGATCATGGTGATCTGGTTCTCGGGCATATCGAAGATGTGCTTGGCCATCATGGTGCGCCAGGCGAAGGGGCGCTGCTGGCAGGCATAGACGGTATAGTGATCGCGCCCCTCGTCGTACTGGGCGACCACGGCGCGGGGCTCCATGGTGTTGGCGGTCACCCGGGTGACCACGAAGGTGTCGCGCACCACGTGGGGCGCCGTCTTGAGCGCCTCCTCCGTCGCCGCCGCATCGCCCTTCTCCACGTAGAAGGCCTCGTTGTTCTCGCACTCCTCCCAGATTCGTGGGGCCGAGGGATCGAGGCTCTTCTCCGGGTCGGTCTGGACCGGCAGGGGATGGAAGTCCACCTCGATCGCCTCCGCCGCGTCCTTGGCCTGGTTCACCGATTCGGCGACGACCACGGCGATCGCCTGGCCCACGTGGCGGACCCGGTCGCGGGTCAGCGCCGGGCGCGGCGGGCGGTAGCCCGGCTGGCCGCCGCGCCGCTTGGGCGGCGCCGTCCCCGGCACGTTGCCGAGATTCTCCGCGGCCCAGTCCTCGCCCGTCAGGATGGCGATGACGCCCGGCATCTGATTGGCCGCCGTGACGTCCACCCGCCCGAGATCCGCGTGCGCATGGGGCGAGCGGAGGAACACCGCATGGGCCATCCGCGGCAGCTGGATGTCGTCGGTGTAGCGCCCCTTGCCCTTGAGCAGTCGCGGCGCCTCCACCGCGTCGACGGGCTGGCTGATCGAATACCGGGTCATGTCTCCTCCCTTCAATGAACGCGGGCCTTTTGGCCTTCTCGGCTATTTTCGCTCAAGCGCCCAAGGGCCGTCAAACGCCGCGCGCGGCGCGGGCGGAACCGGCCGATCCCGGTGCGGGATCAGGCGAATTCGATGGCGGCCTTGACCACCTTGTAGCCCGCCATGGCCTCCATGGCGTCGTTGATCTGATCGAGCCGGTACGACTTGGAGATCATGTCCTCGAACGGGAAGCGGTCGCGGCGCGTCGCCAGGAAATCGATGGCCTGCAGCCAGTGCCGCGGCTCGGCGGAGCGGATGGTCAGATAGGTCATTTCCTTGGGCATGCTCTCGACCGGGATGGCGGCCTTGCCGCCCGCGCCGATGTGGAGGTACCGCCCGCCGTCGCGCAGCATGGTGAGTCCCTCGGGAACGGCCTGGTTGGTCGCCACCTGGATGACGATGTCGGCGCCGCGCCCGCCCGTGCGTTCCAGCACCCATTCGCGGCGGTCGGCCGGATCGGGGACCGCCTCCAGGTCCAGCACCTCGTCCGCGCCCATGCGCTTGGAGACCTCGAGCCTGGCCGCCGGCGCGCCGATCACGAGCACCTCCTTGGCGCCGTGATCCCGCGCCACGGCGGTGGCGAAGTTGCCGAGCGGCCCGCTGCCCTGGATCAGCACCGTCTCGTGGGACTTGACGGCACCCAAATTGTCGAAGCCGTGCATGATGGTGCGGTATGCGCAGGCCGAGGCCGCGGCCGACTGGGAGGACACCTCGTCGGGCACCTTGATGATAAGGGATTCGGGCGGCACGTACATGTATTCGGCGCAGCTTCCGAGCAGATAGGGCGGACGGTCCGCCCGGTTGTGGCCCCACGACGCCCGGCCCGGGCAGATGCAGGGCTGCAGCGCGACCGAGCAGTAGTAGCAGGAGCCGCAGGCGACGTAGCTCCAGACGATCCGGTCGCCGGGCTTGACGGGCTGGCCCATGATGTCGGTGCGCGGGCCGGCGATCTCCTCGATCCGCCCGCAGGGCTCGTGGCCGGTGATGATGGGCAGGCTGTCGCCCTTGGGCAGCGGCCCGTGCCAGCGATGCACGTCCGTGCCGCAGAGCGTCGAGGCCTCCATCTTCACCAGGAGCGCGCCGGGCTCGAGGTCCGGGATGGGGACGCTCTGGATCTCGAGCGGCCGGTTATGGGCGGTGATGACGGCGGCGCGGCATTCGGTCATTTCGATCGCTCCCTCGGGGTTTCCTTGTCCGCGGCGAGAACGCTCCGTCCCGGCGCCCGCCGCGCCGGGTGCGCCCTGCCGCCTTGGGCCCGCCGCCTTTGGATTATCACGCGGTCAGCTGGTAGAACCGCTCCGCATTGGCGTAGAGCAGCGCCGCCTTGTCCTCGGCGGTGATCTCGTTGCTGCCCATCAGCTCGCCGATATCGTGCTTGCAGCTGTCGTGGGTGACCTCGTGGGGGAAGTCGGAGGAATAGAAGAACGGCCGGTTGCCGACGGTGCGGATGGCGAAGGGCATGGTCAGCTCCTCGGTTTCGACGCCGAGGTAGAGCCGCCCGTCCGCGATGAGCTGCTTGACGTATTCCACCGGCTCGTCCTCCTCGCGCACGCCGAGGACGCCTTCGGGCATGTACTGGAAGTGGGTCTCGTGCGAGGCGTGCAGGCGCTCCAGCAGGAACAGCAGCCACGCGACCCCGCCCTCGAGATAGGCGACCCGGACCTTCGGGAAACGCTCGAAGATGCCGTTGTAGATCATGTTGGCGCAGTTGACGGCCAGCCCCCAGGGATGGCCCAGCGCATGGACCGGCACGTACATGTTCATCTGGTCCATGCCGAAGCGGTCGTGCGCCCCGCCATGGACGGCGAGGCAGCAGCCGAGCCTGTTCGCCTCCTCGTAGATCGGCCAGTAGGCCTTGGCGCCCAAGGGCTGGGCGAGCCCGTTGGACGGCATCATGGCGCCCAGCATGCCGAGCTCCTCCACCGCGCGGGTGAGTTCCTTGACCGCCTCCTCCGGGTCCTGCATGGGGATGATGGCCATGCCCTTGAAGCGGGGGTCGAACTTCACATAGGTGTCGTGGAGCCAGTCGTTATAGGCGCGGCAGGCCGCCACCGCGTAATCGAGGCTGACGATCTTGCCGTAGGCGAGCGCCTTGGTCGGGTAGAGGACCGTCCAGTCGATGCCGACGTCCTCGAGGAAGTCGACCCAGCCCTTGGGGCCGACCCCGGGCCGTCCATCCCGCTTGGGGGGCGTTTCCACCGCGCGGCCCGCATGCAGGTGATCGAGCGGCGGGAAGACCACGCCGCTCTGTTCGGCGATGCGCCGGTATTCCGGTTCCATGTGGGCGATGATGGCGCTCTCGTCTTCCATGATGTGGCCGTCACCGTCGATAATTCTGGTGCCGAGTTGGCTGGACATTGGTTTCACCCTCGTTCTTCGCAATGGCGTGGCTCCGCGACCGCCCGGCGGATCCCTCGCCGCCCGTCCGGCGCCGGCGGACCCTTTCAGGCTAACCTTCGCGGGCTTGGGGGCGTGAGTCAATGGGGCGGACCAGGCGCGGCCTCATTCCCCGGCTTAATTGATCGGATAGTGAGAATTTTCTTTTCCTGTCTGTG
>Ga0326597_10008579_pt1 | contig 13773 bp, 14 predicted proteins | sample RVTome_12_FD_203789 | JGI IMG/M metagenome (GOLD analysis project Ga0326597, IMG submission 203789) | Soil microbial communities from uranium-contaminated site in the Upper Colorado River Basin, Wyoming, United States - RVT100D185 | ecosystem: Environmental > Terrestrial > Soil > Contaminated >... | reverse complement strand
GTGTTGATATCTGCGAAAGACTCGGTTACACAGGGATTGTTAAGATCGATTACAAACGGGAACCCGGAACACAGAAATGGTATCTCCTTGAATTCAATCCTCGATTCACCTTATGGGAGCAGGTGGGAGCGTGGGCAGGCATGAATATTCCCGCTCTCTGGTATGACGATCTAGTGGGAAAGCACCCTCCAGTCATGGAATCCTACAGATCAGGCATGCGATGGCTCTGTCTAGCGCAGGATCTGCGCTCCTTCCCCGCCTATTATCGCTCGGGTAAATGGAGCATAGGGGCATGGGTGCGATCATATGTGTCTCCGAAGGTCTATCACACATTCGCCTGGAACGACCCCTGGCCCATCATGTTTTCTTTTCCCAAGTTTCTTGGCCGGAAGATTTCCAGGTGGAAGCTCCGTCGTGTCTATCGAAGAAATCTGGCGCAAGAGTAGTCCAACATTTCGATCATCTCATGCTTGTTGCGGTTATTTCTGATATTCATGCAAATCTTGAAGCCTTGAAGCTTGTCACGGAGGATATTAAAGAAAAGCAGGTTGATAAAGTCGTGTGCCTCGGTGATATTGTCGGGTTTCATACTCATCCTGGCGAGTGCATCGACTTGCTGAGGAGGGAGGGAGTCTTCTGTATTCTCGGTAACCACGACGCAGGTGTGATTGGACTGTTGCAGAGAGAACTATTTCCATCAGAATGCTGGGATGCGATAGAGTGGACACGGAGCCAGCTCAGCGCTGATCATCTCTCGTATCTCCGTTCTCTTCGGAAGCATGCGATTGTAGATGCCAGCATGTGGCTGATGCATGGATACTTTCGCAACGTGACAAGGTACCTTGTCGGACCCGCGCGCATCTTTCTTGCCGCGGCGAGGCTGAGGGTTCGAGATATTAGGCTAGGGTTTTACGGACATACTCATGATGCAAGAGTGCATAGGGTGGTGGGGATGAAACTCCTCAACAACGTGCACGAGATGGCTCCCTCCGAGACATTAACCGACGGGAATTCTGTCTACTTGTGCAATCCCGGGACTGTTGGCCAGCCTCGAACCTCTGATACATCCGCAAGCTATCTGACGTTTGATTCCAAAGAAGGCTGCATCAGATTTCATCGCATTGGATATGACTATGGTGAAGTTCTCAAGGAAACCCTCTCTTTCTTTCCTCATCATGCGCCATTCTATTCGAAGTTTCATAAGTTCATAGGATGTTTACTCTTCATCGCCTGCCACACCAATCGCAGTTCGAATCTTTTCTAGAAAGTTTTCGACCTCGATTGGTTTCTCTACATAGTCCCAGGCTCCATAGCGGAGGGCAACTTCCGCGGATTCAATGGACCCGTAGCCGGTGACGACAATAATCTTGGATTTCGGGTCGGCGGTCCGAATCTCTCTTAACACTTCGATACCATTCATACTCGGCAACCCGAGGTCAAGAAGCACAAGGTCCGCTGAGTGTTCCTTAAACATCATAATCCCTTGTGGACCATCGGCAGTGGATGACACGCTATATCCAGCATTCTCAAGGATATTGCCCATGAGCATGAGATGCATTTCATCGTCATCGATGACCAGGACTTTTGGCATAAGATTCTGTCCTTAGTTCGGGCGAAACAGTGAAGGGTCACGAGAGGGATAATTCTCGATGATATCTACGTAAAAGGAGAATATCCAACCGACAATAACCTAAACAATGGCCCCAAAAATAGCAAAACTACCTTTGGTGAACAACAGGTAAATGAAGATCGCCGACTCTTAGTGTTGCTTATCTGAAAATGTCTGCGTGACGAATCCACTTGTTTGATTGCGGGAACTTCTCTAATTTGAACGAAATTTCAACTGGACAATCTCCGGGCGGGAAATCCTCCACGTCCATCGGATGAACTTGGTACAGTAGTCTCCCTGGTTCGACCTCCCTATGCTTATTGCAGTCATCTCTGATATTCATGCAAATATTGAAGCGTTGACGGTTGTTATGAAGGACATCAGAGAGAAGCGGGTAGACAAGGTCGTGTGCCTCGGAGATATTGTCGGGTTCCATACGCATCCGGGTGAGTGTATCGACCTGCTGAGAAATGAGGGGGTCTTCTGCATTCTTGGGAATCATGATGCGGGGGTGATTGGACAGTTGGGGCAAGAACATTTTCCATCCGAAGGTTGGGATGCAATAGAATGGACACGGAGCAATATCAGCAAGGATCATTTGTCGTATCTACGTTCTCTTGCGAGTAATGAGATTGTGAACTCCAATATGTGGCTAATGCACGGCTATTTTGGGAATGTGACGAGATATCTTGTTGGTTCCAGGCGTATCTTACTTGCGGCAGCGAGACTCAGGTTTCGAAATGTCAAGCTCGGGTTTTTCGGACACACTCATCAAGCAAGAATGCTCAAGGTAAGGGGAATGAAATTCGTTGAGGATGTTCAGCAGCCGGCTTGCCCAGAGGGTTCAACCGATGGAGACTCTGTCTTCTTATGCAACCCTGGCACTATTGGCCAACCTCGAACGCCTGATGCCTCTGCGCGCTACCTTACATTTGATTCTACACAAGCGTATATCAGGTTTCATCGTATTGGATATGATTATCTTGAGATTCTGAAGGAGACCCTGTCTTGCTTTCCTCATCATGAAGTATTCTATGGTAGGTTTCAGGAACCGCATAGTGTAAGGAGGTAAGAACTCATGTCAGGTTTACGACCACTTGAACCGCAAGATATTCCTGATCTCGTCACTCTCAGCACCAGTTTGTTCTCACGCGAGGATACCAGGAGCAGACAAGAGCTTGTGCAGAACTTTGATGATGTGTTTTTGAAAAACCCCTGGGTCAACGAATCAATACCTTCCTGGGTGTATACGGATTCTCGTGAAAAGATAATTGGTTTCCTTGGGGTCACACCCCGCAGAATGCTGTTTCGCGGTGAACCTGTTAGCGTTGCAGTAAGTCAGCATATGATGGTTTCTGCCGAAGCCCGTGCCCCATTTGCTCCAGTTGAGATGTTGAGAAAGCTCTTGGGTGGTCCGCAGGACCTGACCATCGCGGACATGGCGAATGATATTTCTCGGAAAATCTGGGAGCGTCTTGGTGGCGAGATTTCTCCGGCTTTCAGCATTCATTGGCGTCGACCACTCCGGCCAGCCCGATTCGCAGCACAGGTTCTTGGGAATCGAGATGGCGTCTCTTCGGTGGTTGCTTTGGGAGCGCGCTTCTGCGCCGCGCCAGTTGATCTGATTGCGGCCCGCTCCCGGATGAGTCCTATGAGAGTGAGCCCACCGCCAGTACAGGAAGAACAACTCAATACAACAACACATCTTGACGCGATTAGGAAGTTCTCCGAACAGTTCACGCTTCGACCGGAGTATACTGTCCGGGATCTCGAATGGATTGCTGCTGCACTTCGAAGGCAGCAATACCACGGGGCCTTCCAGGAAGCTTGCATAAGAAGCCCCGAAGGTGACTTGCTTGGCTGGTACATGTATTTCGTGAGGAAAAGTGGATCAAGCGAGGTCGTCCAGGTCTGTGCACGGCCAGAGACCATGTCTGTTGTTCTCGATTCACTCCTCTTCTCAAGTTGGAGTAAAGGATGCGTTGATCTGGCGGGCCGCCTAGATCCTCTTTTTATGAAGACATTCTCTGAGAAATCATGTCTGTTTTCTCCCGGGCGCTACTGGATGCTCGTGCACTCCAGGAAACCGGAGATCCTCAACGCAATTCATCGAGCAGACGCTTTTCTTACCCGCCTCGAGGGAGACTTATGGCTTGTGTAGATTGAATTGCAGACTTTTGTTGGAGGTCATTTCTTTGTGGGTCACAATCCAGCCAGATGCGTAACCCATCATCGGGAAAGAGATTGGACTACCGTGAAGATTGCCTTTAGGTCTCCGATACAGGGGCTTGGCCTCTTCCAGTGTCGTCGATCAATCGCGCTGCCTCATACCTCCTCCTCACTCGCGACCGGTTCGTACCCACTCATCGGTTTGCCCCTTTTTGAGAAGTTTGGTATACAAGAGTATTTTCCAAAGGGCATAACGTGGAATTTGAATTAGGGAACGGTAGACGTTTTCATCGGCCTTTGATGCCACAAGCCCCACAATGGCATGAGCCAGCCCACCGATCATCAAAACAATCCATAGGATTGTAAACAGGAAAGCATGTTCGAATCCCAGAACCCAAGTACTGGCTGTGAAGATAAACAACATAAATATCATTAACATGAGATTGATCAGTGGTGGTGTAGCTAAATCGATCAAGGCATCTATGAGCCCAAGTGACCGTTTCCGCAAGGCGTTGATGAAGAGTGGTAGTGCGTATTTTCTCACAATCGGAAGTCTGCCCGTCTCCCACCTGGCGCGCTGAGATTCAGCGGTGACCGGATTGGTTGGCATCGTTGCGTAGACGATTGCTTCAGGTGCAAAACGGATGGCAACCCCCTGGACAAGGAGGTGCAGCCCAAACTCAAGGTCCTCGGTTTGCGAGTAAGCTCCCCACTTGTGTTTCTGCAGGAGCTCGCGTGAAAAGCACATTCCATTCCCCCTCAAGCCCACAGAAAAGCCAAGAAGACTTCTGCCAAGAGGCCGGGCAACATTGTAAAGCAAGAATCCCATTTGAGTCATTTCAGCGCTCCACGCACCAGGGTGGGGGTGGACAATATCTTTACACTGCAATGCCATTGCCCCGTTGTCGAGATAGTAGTGCATTACATCCAGGAAGTTGGGGGTCACAGTACTGTCTGCGTCAACGACTACGAATGCGTCGTATCCAGGTTGTTCTTTCATGAGTCCTTCAAACGCCCACTCGAGAGCAAACCCTTTGCCCCTTCGGGTTTGATCAGTTCGCTCGATCACAAGTGCACCTTCTGCGCGCGCTATCTCTGCTGTGCGATCAGTCGAATTATCTGCAACGACCACAACATCAAACTGAGATTGAGGATAGTCGACTGCGAGAATGCTACGGATGGTTGCCGAAATAGGCATTTCTTCATTATGGGCTGGAATCACAAAAGCGAACCTGCGCTTTCGTTTCGGGAGTTTTTCGTAACCAGACCTTTTGAAAAGAGCAAGAATACTGAGCAGAAGAAGATAGAAAACAAAAAACCCGAAGGTCACAAGAAGAACCGCCTGGATCAAAAGAAACATAGAGATAAGACATTTGTGAAACGGAATATACTTATTATAGCAACGGCACCTTGAATACAAGTAATATCTTTGGAAGAACAAGAAGATCTCGAGAGCATTCGAATGGCTGAATGGAAAAAAAGTAAGATAACAATCTATAATCCCATAGTGGCCACTCCTCCATTATTAATGATCTGTCTGTGATCTCTGACTCATATAGATTGGTTTTTCCGGTTGGCTGATCTTCGTATGGCTATCGACTAAAACTGTCCTAAGACGCGATGCGAGAAAGCGCAAAGTTGAACTTGCCAACAACCCATCCTTGCGGATTTCATGACGGAACAGGGCGATTTCTTTCTTTCCCCTTTTCTTTACTGAATCCAACACGAGGTACACGCGATGTAGCAGCCGGATTCGCGAGGCCGACCCGCTATAGAGAAGGACCGACCAATTGGGAATATCGGCTGCTCCTAAATCATACTTGTACTGCTCGATTCCTCGGAGGAAATCGAAAGAATGGGCCCCCCGGCGGATCGCCTCTTGCATGCACGAGGAATGGACGACCAGCCCCGGCGACAATTTCATAAGGTCCTCGGGACAGTCGATGCCATTGAGATAATATGAAAGCGTTCCACGGAAAAGGAAGCAATAATCCGCGGCTACGCGAACGCCATCTATGCAGAGAAACGCGAGAAATACCCATTCTTGAAGCTGCTCAGCAACCTCCAGGTGAAACTTCACAACTCTTTCATCATCGAAGACGCCCAATTCGCCCATCTTTTTCCAGCGACCTTGATGCATTCTTATGAACTCTCTCATAGCTCCGGTGATGTCTTCGGAAGGCGTCAGTACTTCGAAATGAGTTTCATGATCACGGGAGATAAGTCTGATTCTGCGACTAATCCGACGGGCGCGCGAGGAATCCATCGAACCCAGCGTTGCCTCCCATGTCGGTCCTAAAGCAACACGCGGACAGTATTCATTGATGAATCTCGTCCCCTGTAACCCGCTGGCCTGAAGAATATCGAAAAGGATACGACTGGTGGGTGAATGTTCCGGAATCTCGGTCAGACTAATCACATCGAATAGACTCCGTGCTTCTCCAATGTGCCCCGCAATAGATTCTATTGCTTCCTTTTCAAATCTGGGGTGAACGATGAAATCAAGATAATCGGTCAGTTTTCCGCCCAAGAATGACAGGACCCTGAGTGAAGGCAATCCCGGAGCCCGCATCTTCTCAATTTGCAATGGAGCAATTGCCGCTGTGGTTCCGGAAATCTCGACCACGATTATGTGCAGGTAGGTATTTCGATTGGTCTCCCCAAAGTGTCTCCACCATGATCGTTGCCACTCGAATTTTTGGAAAATAGATCCTGAGCCCTTGTCCAAGAGGGTGTTCCATGGATCGTGTAAGGCATCAAACTCGTCCAGGCTAGTGACGACCTGAACTTTTGTTGCTTCAGAGGCTCCGCTCTTCACAGGGATCCCGAAAGAGTGTGAGCGGTAGTTAACATTCCGTCTGTGCTTGGCCGAATATGACATGATTGATAGCGCAGTGAGTCTCCATGGTGTCGTCTAGACTATATATGGCTTATATACGCCCTTCCGAATTCTTGCTTGGAGCGCAGTCTCAAAGACCAACGCTTTACTTTGCGTTTTACAAATCTCGGGAACGCAAATGCGAATGGTATTGGATCATTCCAGGCAAAAGTGTGAAACACCTTCGCACCGGAATACGATCGAAGAATACCCAGAGCTGTCCACTCACCAGCGCGCAAATATGCCGGAAGGGATCGCAGATCCTGGGCAACTGCTAGCCACTTCACTCCTGACTCATACTTGGTTGCCACTCTCGGGTTTCCGTTCATGAGGTCTTCGTACCAAATTGTTGGAAGGTTGAGGCCTGCTACAGCGCCAAGGTAACACCACAATGTGAATCGGACATTGAATTCCAGGATATAGAACTGACCCGTACATGGCTTTTGTTTGAAATCGATTTTCACGATTCCTTTGAATCCCAATCTCATGCAAATGTCTTTGGCCAGCTGGAGAAGTTCCGGCATGTGAACAGTCTCGACATATGAACTCCCACCAAAGTGGATAGGATTGGTTCTGATCTTGCGACCTGCAAATCCTGCGACGAACTGGCCTGAGGAGTCGAAGTATCCGTGAAAACTCACAATCTTTTCATCCCGGCCTTCGATGTATTCTTGAAGAACCAGCCCCATGCCAATATTTGGAAGGGTTTTCAGATAAGCAATCAGTTCTTCCGCAGTCTCCAATCGCCTGAGGGCATGCTTGTATGAACCATACTGAATTTCAATGGCTCTGTCATGCCAGGCCTCTTGCAGCAGCGGCTTGACGGTACAGGGAAAAGGGAGAGTCTTCATGGCGTTTCGAACCTCCTCCATGCTTTCCATGAAGTAAGTCCTTGGCACTGGAAGACAGTGGTGTTCCGCAAGGCGCGCAAAGTCCCGCTTGTTGACGAGTGAGTTCGTTAATTTTTGTGACGGAAGGACATAGCGAAAATGCTCGCAAAGGATTTTTCGATTTCTGCTGATGAACAGGGTTTCCGGATCGCTGCCCCAGAGGAGGACCGGCTTGCAGCCGAGATGTTGGGTGTGCTCGACAAGAGTCTGAACGTTTTGACTGTCTGTTGAAAGCCCAAATGCATGGAGATGAATCGGTTTAAGACAATACCGCGACTTGAATGTGATATCACGGGGGTTTGTTGAAGCCACGGCTGATGAAATCCCCGCCATTGCGAGAGCCCTAATGATTGGCATGGCGCCGTTTTCACCTGCGAGTACAAGGGGAGAACAAGATAACTTTTTCGTTCGAGTGTCGCCCAGAGATTGTCGTGCAGGCATGGAGTCCGTTTTTAGTAGAAAGAATCTGTTCTCGGAGCAAATATATAGAATTCGACGTTCTTATCCCAATGCATTCTCGAATCGTCTGGAATATTCCATGGGTTCATCTTCACACTGCCGGTTGGCATCAATGTAGACAGGACTTCATCTCAACCGCCGTATTTCCATGGAGTGTTTGCAATCAGAAGCGGTGGCGCGTCCTCGCGATAGGTAGCATCAACCACCTCCATGATTACCAAAACATGGTCTCCACCAGAGTCAATGAGATCTCTCACCTGGCATTCAACGTGTGCGGGGGAGCTCAAGAAAACGGGAGCAGAAGTACTGCCATCTACAAACGGCTCGCCGTTGATTGTCCCATTCTCGACTTCGGTTGTGGCAAGGAACTTGCGCGCCAAATCCTTCTGATGTGATCCGAGCATGTGGACAGCCGCTATACGACTTTCGGATAGACATGCAAAGACATTGCTGTCACTGCGGATCGCTGCCATGATGAGTGGAGGCTTGAACGAAGCCTGGGATAACCAGGTGATGGTGGCAGCTCCGCGTCGATCTCCGCTCCGGGATGAGATAACATACATCCCGTTCGAGATCATTCTCAAAGCCCTTCGTTTGATCTTCTCATCCACGTCGGTATCTCCTTCGGTGCGTTGTCACTTCCGCTAGGTTATTCAGCGGATGACCGCTGTTTGTCAATAAATGCTGCGATACTCTCGATACTACGAAAACTCTCCAACTCAAGCGTGTCTGCTGAGATACGTAGGTCAAATTGTTGCTCGAGATGAAGGAGTAAATCCACCAACGTCATTGAATCCATCAACCCGGACTCAATAAGATCTTGTTTCGTCGAAGGTATTTCCAGATTGAGTTTCTCCAGAAAGAGTGCGGTCAGCTGGGTTGATAGTTCGGGACGCGACATCGATGAGACCTCGTTCCTACAAAGTGGCTATTGATAAGGCGTTGAAGATTTCGAGGTTTGCGTGCCCAGACGATCTCCGGACTTCACAACTTCAGTGGCTTCCAGAATCTGGCCCCGATATTTGACTCTGAGAACGTCAACCCATTCATCGTTACATGCAATCAAGACTGAATGAGGTGCTTGTGCAAACACTTCTCCGGGACGAGCTGTACATTTTTTTCCGGTAGTTCTTGCTTTCAGAATCGCTATCGACTCGCCGTGAAGCGAACTTGTTGCCAGTCCCCACGGTGAGGAGAAGGGGGCATAGTCGCAGGCACGTATTAAATCTACCACGCTTCTTGCCGGCATCATCCAGGAAACCACACCACCCATCGGAGGCTTCCTGCCGAAAAATGTACGCTGGTTCAAATCCTGTGGAATGTTGGGTATTTCCGCGGGATTGATTGCCGCCACTTCCAGGAGGTCCCGAATCAATGGCAGACCCGCCTTGACGCATTTCAGGCTCAAGCTGATAGCCGTTTCGGTCGTGTCGATCGGCACCATTTGCTGGTACGCAATCGGGCCTGCATCAACGTCCGGTGCCATCCTGTGAATGGTGACGCCGTGCGTCGACTCACCGTTGAAAATCGCCCAGCTCACGGCATTCAATCCTGCATAGCGGGGCAGTGGTCCTGGATGCACATTGAAACACCCGATGGGGGGTACTGAGAGCACACCCCTGTGCGCGACGTACAAGGAGTGTACGTTCAGAAGGATGTCAACCCGTTCATCACGCACGCTGTCTGCAAAACTCTCATTCTTCACTAAGTCTGCAGGCCATGTTCTGTATCCCATCTTCGAAGCGACACCCCACAGTCCAACCGTGTCCCCACCGCTTCCTGCGGAAGAAGACATGACTGCAACTATCTCGTGAGGTGTTGTTGCGATGTGCTTTAACGTCTGAATCCCTGCAGATTCTTCGCCAACGAGCAGTATCCTGAGAGCCTTCCCTTCCATGCGATTATGTTGAAGCCGATGGTTGTTCCCGCAGGCTGAAGAGCCTCCGGAGCTCGGGTCGGTCGATCTTGCCGTTCGCATTCTTGGGCAACTGGTCGAGCGCCGTCCAACGCGATGGAATCATGTATCTTGGTATCTTCTTAATGAGGTCGGTTCGTAACCGGGCGGGAGTAATCCCCGAGCCGTTTTTTGGGACATAGGCGCAGCAGATTGCCGTTCCCTCAAATCCATCGATGATAATGGCGACGACAGCGGACTCCTGCAGAGTGTCCAGAGAACTCAAGGCAGTCTCGATTTCACCCAGTTCTACTCGATAGCCGCGGCTCTTGATCTGAGAATCTTCGCGACCGACAAAATAAACAAATCCATCAGGCCCGATTTTTGCGAGGTCACCGGTCTTGTATAACCTCTCTTTCGAGGACGGTTTCTCCAGGAAGGCTTCGTTTGTCTTCACTGGGTCGCGCCAGTATCCGGGACTTAGGCCTCCACCGCCAATATAGAGATCGCCGATGACTCCTGGCAGGCACTCCTGAAGGGTCTTGTCGAGAACGTACAGGGATTCCCCGTCACATGGCTCCCCGATCGGAATGGCGATGGTGTCATCCGCGGGACACGCTGGTACCGTGTAGTAGCTGCTCGCAATTGTGGCTTCTGTCGGGCCATAGAGATTTGTAAACGTTACGTGTGGAAGCCGATGCATGAAGTAGCGCAGGGATGGTGTTGGGAAAACCTCGCCACACCATAGCAATCTCTTCAGCCGAGGAAAGTCACCCTGTTTCACAACATCGAACTTCGCCATCAGGTTCAGTATAGATGGAACAGAAAACCATTGCGTAAGTTCACTGGTGCGGATGAATTCGGCAATCTTGGCCGGCAGAATGTTGAATGCCTGAGGGACAAGATGAATTGATGCTCCTGCCGCGAATGCTCCAAACATGTCGAATACAGAGAGATCGAAGTGAAGAGGAATATGTCCCGAGTTTCTGTCCGATGGAACGATGTTGAAATACTTGGTTGCCCATTGAAGATAGCGCAGAACATTTGCATGTGTAATAGGAACCCCTTTTGGTGTTCCTGTCGATCCTGACGTGAAGAGAATATACGCCAGATCGTCCGGTCCATTCCCGTTGTCGGTGCTTGAGGCGGATTGAGAGAGAACATCGTTCAGTGTGAAAACCGTTTCAACTGATGGAGGTGGGAGAATAGTCTCATCGAGCCAGCCAATCCGTAGTGACCGCTTCGCCGTGTGGTCAGCAAGATCTGACAGCAGCGGTACGCAATTGCCCGCTGCAAGCATCACCTTTGCTTCCAGGCATTCAAGTATTCTTGCCAATCGGTCTGCAGGACTTGACGTATCAAGCGGCGTATAGATGCAACCGGCCTTCAGAACCCCAAGAATACTCGCAATGGCCGTTGATGATTTTGGAATCAGTATTCCGATTCGATCTCCCGGCTTGCATCCTGCATCCTGAAGTGACCGGGCGATCTTGCTGGAGAATTCTTCTAGTTCTCCGTACGTCAGCGATGTGTTTCCTTCGCCGAGCGCCAAGGCTGCGGGCCGGCTTTCTGCATTGGCAGTGACCAGCTGATGCAAGAGAAGGTTCTTCACTTCGCTGCTGCCCTCTCAAACACGATTCCAATATGCTCCAACTCCTCCTTGCTGGCAGGAATATCAAGTATGAATGTCCGATAGCCAACACGAATGTATCGTGCAACTTCCTTTGCTACACTGTCATAGCTGCCTACAAGGTAGGGACAGTTCGTGCGGTAATTCTGGAAAGGGATAAGCCAGTATGGGTTCTCGCCCGATTGTGCGCCTTCTGCAAGATCCGAGAGCTGTTTATGCCAGGCGGAGTCAGAGACTTTCATTGCCAACTGATGTGTGAGTTGTCCTTTCCGGTCTTCAGGGAACCTTGTTCGGGCTGCCGTCCATGCCACTGTCGCTTGCTCTCGTGCCACAATCCCGATCCGAATTCCCGCATCGAGCGACGGATCAAGCGGCTCCGATTCGTATTCGGCAGGAGGTTTCGGGTACTGGATTGCTGTTGCCATAAGGTTCTTTGCGGTGGACAAACCGGCAGCTGATGACCCGGAAATGAAAATCCCGGGAAAGAGATCGGCATGCAGTGGAGGAGTCATCCGCAGTTTGTCCACCTGATAAAACTGTCCGCTATATGTAATGGGCTGCTCATCTCGGAGAAGGTCTCCGATAATTGTCGTGTATTCTGTCAGACGTTCGTAGCGTAGATCGTGCGGCGTGGTATCATTTAGGGCAATGAGGTCGTTCTTAAACCCACCCGCCACCATATTAAGATAGATCCTTCTTCCATAAAGAAGACCAAAGGTGCTCACCATTTTGGCCACAGTGTAAGGATGCATATAGATGGGTTGGATCGCGACAAGCGGACAAAGTCGCTCTGTGTTCTCAATGATGACTTGAGAAACAAGCCAAGGGTCAGCGATGCCATTATCGGTGTAAACAAGAATGCCCCTGCAGCCCACCTCTTCGCTCCAACGCGCTACATCGACAATACTTTTTTTATAGTTACCGAAGTCCCAATCCTTCGACTGGGTACACGTAGAAAAGACCGATATTGACGAGTCAATCATGAATCAAACCAAGAGGTTTACGAAAGAGATGAAATCAAGAGGCTTCCCGTTAAGGTAAAAGATAAGGAAAAAGCTGGGCGTGATTGAAGTCACCCTCAAATTTGCGTGCATTATTAGTTACGAGTGATGTTCTTTTTCCTAACGCAAAATTGTTCTCAGTATACTTTTCACTTGGGGGTACAACACGCCAACCATGTACCGGTAACCGGTATTGTTGGGATGACACACGTCCACAATGAGACTGTCTTTGCCGCTCACTGAATACGTCAGCCCGGTATCAAAAACCGGGACTTTGTTGCGAACGGCGATTTCTTTCATCGCAGACGTGTAGTGCCTCGTAGAGCGGAATCTCGCCGACTACAAAAATAATTGATCTTGCATTTTTCCTCCTCCGCAGGTGTCATCTTCTGCGAAAAAATTGTAGGAGGATCCAGAATTGCCAGCGCCACGCCGTTATTCTTGCAGAACATAATAATCTCTTCAAGATTGTTTGCGAATGCTTTCAGCGGCGCAGACCTCACGCCGATAGGTATGTGGAGAAACCTTTGGTTCAGAAGCCAGATGGCGTATGAATCCTCTACCGTCCAGAAATGCCATGGATCATGCCAATTCATATCAGGTGTCCATCCAATGTACTTACTGAATGTAATATCATTCCAACCGACGTAAAGAATGACGAGATCGGGTTGAAGTGCCAGTAGCCGTGTCTTCAAGTCTAATAGACATTGATAGGAGGTATACCCCATCGCCCCCGCATTAATTACTTCAACGGGTTCATTAATCTCGCCCCTGTCACGCATAATGTTCTCAAGCAGCGCAGGATAGGTCGAATCATTTGAAGCAGCCTCTCCAAATGTAATCGAGTTTCCCGAGCACACGATGCGGAAGGACCCTGCCGGTTTCTTAAATGAAAACTCCCTGCCTCTGTAACCGAGCGAGTCGACTGTTCTGCCCCAGACCGTTTGCCCGGGACCCATTCGATATCCGAGAATGCTGTCGGGCACATGCAGACCATGGTTTGCCCGCACCTCACGTTGCCACTCCAAATAGAGAGAAAGTCTTATTCCAGCCTCAATTGTGAGGATACCTGCAAGCAGCTATATGCCGAAAAGGGCAAGTACTGTCTTCTTCGTGAGTCGTGAAGTTCGCTTCATCACCTAATGTCTCCGAGCCAACAAGGAGTGCAGAAACCAGATATGTTGTATGGTTCATTCTCCATGTCTTTCGTGGGGAGCATTGTCATCACGGCGTTAACTCCTCG
>Ga0326597_10008578_pt1 | contig 13774 bp, 13 predicted proteins | sample RVTome_12_FD_203789 | JGI IMG/M metagenome (GOLD analysis project Ga0326597, IMG submission 203789) | Soil microbial communities from uranium-contaminated site in the Upper Colorado River Basin, Wyoming, United States - RVT100D185 | ecosystem: Environmental > Terrestrial > Soil > Contaminated >... | reverse complement strand
CTCTTCGAGCGTCATCATTCGATGTTCCTCCGCGAGCGGATGGGACCCGACCTCGAGTACCACGGCTGAAGGGAGGCGACGCGATGGACACGAGCCGCAACGACCTGCTCGGTGAGCTCGCGGCCGACGCCGCCCTCGAACGGAGCGACTTCCTCGTCCAATCGACCGACCAGCTCCGCCGTTTCCTCGACGCCAACCGCGGCCGGATCGCGGAGCTCGGTGGCCTCACGCTCATCGACGACGACCCGGACTACCTGTCGATCGCGCCGGACCTCACGTTCCGCAGCCGCAGCCGCTACCAGGACGAGACGACCGGCGAGTGGGTCAGCGAGACGGAGGTGATCGAGAGCGCCGGTGAGCTCGTCGAGCTGTACAACCCGGCCGAGATCTACAGCGCCTTTGCCGATGCCGCTCGCGAGGCGGCCGGCATGCCGGACCAGCCGGATGCAGCGGAGGGCCTGCTCGAGGCCGCCGGCATCGCGCCGGAGGAGGCGGTACTCACGGGGCCGGATCCGTACGCAGCCGCAGCCGACGAGTGGGCCGCGACCCAGACGGCGCCGCTCGAGGCGGAGGACGACGACGAAGCGGCAGCCCGACGGCTGTACGACCTCGCGCTCGAGTACCAGGAGCGGAGCCAGCGGAGCGAGGCGCATCTGCTCGGGCAGTTCGAGTCGGCCGCGACGAATCTCTCGGACCGGCTAGGCGACCTGATCGTCGTCGACGACGACGACGAGCGCCTGCTCCTCACGGCCGACGGGACGTTCCGCGCGGAGGTAGTGCCGGAGGACGCCGACGGCGAGTGGCGGACCCTCGCCACGCCGGAGGAGCTCGTCGAGTACTACGACCCGACGGACGTCTTCGGTGACCTGGCCGACGCGCTCGCGGAGGCCTGGCCGTCCGTCTCGCCGGAGGCCGCCGCCGCGGCTGCCTCCGACGACGGGGTGGCCGACGACGAAGGCGCGGCCGACGACGAAGGCGCGGCCGACGAGGACGAGCCCGACGAGGAGGTCGCCGACGAGGCGAACGGCACGGGAGCCCGCCCCGGCGCGTGACCACGCTCCTCGCGGAGGCCGAGCTCGTCGAGAGCCGCGCCATCCTCCCCGGGCAGTGGATCGGCTCGTTCCACGCGCCCCACGTCGCGAGCGGCGCGCGCGCCGGCCAGTTCGTCCACCTTCGCGGGCCGGACGCGCCGACGGAGCTGCTCCGTCGGTCCGTGCCGCTGAACACAGTCGACGCCTCGACCGGGATCGTCACGCTCCACGTCACAAGCGGCAGCGCCCGCGCCACTGACGCGTTCCCGGTCGAAAGACTGCGGGTCGGCGACCGGGTGGGGCTCGTCGGGCCGTTCGGGCGCCCATTCGAGGTCGATCCGCGCAGCCGGCATCTGCTGCTCATCGCCGGCGGGTTCGGGATGGCCGCGCTGCGGATGCTCGCCGACGAGGCCGTCCGTGACGGCCGCCAGGTGACGCTCCTGTTCGGTGCCGCCGGCGCGCGCGACGTGTACCCGTCCAGCCTGCTGCCGGACGAGATCGAGTACGTCGTCGCCACCGCGGACGGCTCGCTGGGGCATCGCGGCCCGGTGGCGGACCTCGTGCCGGCGCACGAAGCCTGGGCGGACCAGGCGTTCGCCGCCGGCCCGATCCCGGTGCTCGCCGCCCTCGCCCGTCACGCCGTCGGCCGGCGCGAGCGGCTCGGCGTCGCGACCCTCGGCCGGAAGCGTGGTGGCGGCCGGCCGGAACCCTCCGGTTCCGCTACAGCCCGCCGGAAGGCGTTCCTGCAGGTCGCCCTGGATCAGTCCGTGGGGTGTGCGGCCGCCACGTGCCTGGGGTGCGCGGTCCTCGGCGTTGGCGGCGTGCCGCTCCGGACCTGTCGCGAGGGGCCGGTGTTCGGCGCCGAGGAACTCGACTGGGACGCGTTCGCGTGAAGGCGAGGAAGCGCGTCGTCACGACCCGCCGGCAGGTCGCGGCGCGGCGGACGCCGACGGTCCGGCGGATCAAATCGGCTATCGTTCCCGCCGTCAAGCGGCCGGTCCCGGCATCGTCCCGAAGTGGCGATTCGCACGCCGGCGGCGCTTCGACGCCCGATCGGTCGGTCGACCTGACCGTCGACCTCGGGCGCGGCCTCGTCCTCGCCAACCCGATCGTCGCCGCGTCCGGGCCGTTCGGCTACGGCGTGGAGGTTGTCGACTCCGTCGATCTCGGCCTCCTCGGCGCACTCGTCACGAGAGGGACCACGCTCCGGGCGCGGGCGGGCGCACCCCCGCCACGGATGGCGACGACGCCGTCCGGCCTCCTTCACGCCGTGAGCTTCCAGAACCCCGGGGTCGATGCCGTCATCGAGAAGCACGAACCCGCATGGCGTGGCTGGCGGGTCCCGGTCGTCGTCAACGTGTGCGGCGAGTCGGTCGGCGAGTTCGTCGAGGTCGTCCGCCGCCTCGAGGGGCTGTCCGGCGTCGCCGGGGTGGAGCTCAATCTCGGCTGCCCGAACCGGTCACGCGGCGGGTCCCCGTTCGCGTTCGACGCGGACGCTGCGGCGTCGCTCGTTGCGGCGGTCCGCCGGACGTGGGATCGGTGCCTTGTCGCCAAGCTGTCCGCCGGAGCGGCGGACGTCCGGTCCGTGGCGCGCGCGGTGGCCGGCGCCGGCGCCGACGCGATCTCGGCGATCAACCCGGTCGCGGCGCTCGCGGTCGGCGGCGTTCGCGACCGCGAGCGTGCCCGGGACCGGACGCTGTTCGGCGGGGCAGGCGCGGGGCTGAGCGGACCGGCGATCCGCCCGATCGCGATGCGCGTGGTCTACGAGGTCGTCGGCGCGGTCGGGATCCCCGTTGTCGCCTACGGCGGGGTCATCACGCTCGACGACGTGCTCGATTACCTGGCGGTGGGCGCCGCCGCGGTCGGCGTTGGCGCGGCCGCCCTCGCCGACCCCTCGCTCCCGGTTCGGCTGGCCGAGGAACTCGCCGACGCGTGCTCGGCGAGCGGTTTCACCTCGTATCGGGCACTCGTCGGGACCTCCCGTCGGTGAACCGTCGCCTGCCGCTGCTCGTTGCCGCGCTCGCTTTGGCGGCCATCGCGATCGCGCTGATCGGGCGACCGGGCGGCGACGTCGAGCTCGAGGAAGGGGTCGTGGTGGAAGTCGATGCCGTCGGACTGACCGACGTCCGCGGGTTCACGCTCCGCACGGCCGACGCGCGAACAGTCGCGTTCCGGATCGGCGAGCTCGAGAACGGCGCGGAATTCCCGCCGAGTCACCTCATCGAGCACCGGGCCACGTCGCAGGCGGTTCGCGTCACGTACCGGCGCGACGGGAACGACCTGATCGCGTTCCGGATCGAGGACGCGCCGTAGGGCCGTTCAGCCCAGGGCGTCGAGCGCGGCCTCGATCTCGTCGGCCGAAAAGATCACCTCGAACGAGGCGCTGACGATGCCCTCGGCGTCGATGACGAAGACGTACGGCTCGGACAGCAACCCGTATGCCACGACGGATTCGACCGGTGTGAGCTGGCCGTTCGTGAGCACCGGCTGGAGCTGGCCGCCCTCATCGGCCAGTTCGTACGGCTCGACATTGATGAACGCGACATCCGGATACGCGGCCGCGATCGGCTTGAGGCGGTCGAGCGTCGGCCCGCACTGGGCGGTCACGCAGAACTTCGGGGTCGCAAACACGAGCACGAACGGCCGACCGGCATCGAGCGCGTCGGCGACGGACATCTCGTAGAAGGCCGGATCCGGATCCGCATCGGTCGACAGACGGGACAGGTCCCCGCCGACGTCCAGCGCAGTCGGCGTGTCGACCGACGGCGCGGGCTCGCCGACACCGGTCACGCTCCGGTCCTGGCGAACGTCGAGGTCGAACGGGATCGTCTCCGTCGCAGCGCCCGGCGCGGAGGTCGTGAACTCGGCCCGCCAGGCGCCGGCGGACGGGAACGCGACGTGCGTGACGTACACGCCGCGCTCGTTCTCGATCGCCCAGACGAAGGCGGCCGGGTCCGCCTCGACGGTTGCGCCGTCCGGTCCGATGAACCGAACCGAAGCGGAACGATCCGGAGCGGCGACCGGCGCGTTGCCGGCCGCGTCGAGGAACGAGAAGACAAACCGGTTGGCGCCGACGGCGAGCTCGCTCGAGACCGGCACGGGAAGGACCGACGGGCGGCCGTCCGACGCCGGGGCGGCCGATGAACCGGCGGGTGAGGTCGGGCCCGACGCGTCAGGCGACGCGCCGCCGGTGCAGGCGATGAGCGCGACGACGAGGACGGCGGCGACGGAAAGGACGCGACGCATCACCGACAGGGTAGCCGGGTGCGGCCGACCCCGCCGCGACGCACGCCGGCGGTAGAATGTCGGCCGTCCCCAGGGGAGGTTCGGTGACCCGCTTCCAGAGGCTCGCGGCCGCGACCGTCGCGACGACGTTCCTGCTCGTGACGATCGGCGTCGCCGTGCGCGCGACGGACTCCGGAATGGCCTGCCCGCACTGGCCGGGCTGTTTCGACGGCCAGTTCCTGCCTGGGCTCGACGCGGGCTACCAGGTCTGGCTCGAGTGGACCCACCGCACGATCGCCGCCGTCATCGGCTTCCTCATCCTCGGCATGGCCGCGGTCGCCGTGCGCGACCACCGCGATCGGGCGTCGATCGTGTGGCCCTCGTTCGCGGCGGTCGGGCTGGTCGCCTTCCAGGCCTGGCTCGGGCGTGAGACCGTCCGGCTCGGGAACAGCGGCGAATCGGTCACCGCGCACCTCGCCGCCGCCATGGCGCTCGTCGGCCTGCTCGTGTTCCTGCTCGTACGATCGCTCCATCCGGCTCGCATCGGTGGACGGGGTGGCAGCCAGCGGTTCACGCTGCTCGCGGTATTCGCCGCGGCGGCGACGTTCGCGCTGCTGCTGTTCGGGTCCAACGTGACAGCCGCGGGGCGGGGCATGTCGCTCGTCTTCCCGGACTGGCCGCTCATGGGGGGAACGCTCGTCCCGGAGCTGACCGAGGTCACGGCGACCCATGTCCTCCATCGCTGGGTGGCGATCGCGGTCGGGCTCGTCGTCGTCGCGATCGCGGTCGTCGCGCTCAGGACGCAGCGCGCCCGGCCAACCGTCGTTCGGCTCGCGGTCGCCGCGGCCGTGCTCTATCCGATCCAGGCGGCGGTCGGCGGCCTGCAGGTCATGACCAGGCTCGCCGAGTGGACCCAGACGCTCCACCTCGCCCTCGGAGCGCTCATCTGGATGGTCATGGCAGCGCTCACCGTGGAGTCGTACTACGTCGCGCGCCGGGAGGCGGCCGCCGTGGAGGGCGCCGGCGCGGGAGCCGGGACCGACGCGTCGGGCTCGGCCCTGCGCGACGGCAGCCGATCGGTCGGCGACACGCTCCGCGCGTACGTGGCGCTCACGAAGCCGCGGATCATCGAGCTCCTGCTCGTGACCACGGTACCGGCGATGGTCCTCGCCACGCGCGAGGTACCCGGGATCGTCCTCGCCGAGTGGGGTGCGCTCGTCGCCTGGACGCTCATCGGCGGGACGCTCGCCGCCGGCAGTGCCAACGCGATCAACTGCTACCTCGACCGCGACATTGACGGACTGATGGCCCGGACGCGCCGCCGGCCGCTGCCGGCCCACGAGGTCGAGCCCGCGAATGCGGTCGTGTTCGGGATCGTCCTCGGTGTCCTCTCGGTGGCGCTCATGGCGTACTTCGTGAACCTGCTGGCGGCCTTCCTGACACTCATCGCGATCGCGTTCTACGTGTTCGTCTACACGATGCTCCTCAAGCGCACGACGACCCAGAACATCGTCATCGGTGGGGCCGCCGGCGCGCTCCCGCCGGTCATCGGCTGGGCGGCGGTGACCGGGGACGTGGGCGTCCCCGCGCTCCTCCTGTTCGCGCTCGTCTTCTACTGGACGCCGCCGCACTTCTGGGCGCTGTCGCTCCGGATCCGGAAGGATTACGCGGCCGCGGGTGTCCCGATGCTGCCGGTCGTCCGCGGGATCGCCGAGACGAGCCGCCAGATCGTCCTCTACACGATCCTCATGATCGCGATCTCGTTCGTCCTGTGGGCCGTCGCGCGCATGGGCGTCGTGTACCTGCTCGCGGCCGTCGTGCTTGGGGCGCTGTTCCTCCGCCAGGCGGTCATCCTGTGGCGCCAGGGCTCTGCGCAGGAGGCGTCGACCGCGCAGGCGATCCGCCTCTACCGGTACTCGATCTCGTACCTGTCGCTGCTCTTCCTCGCCGTAGCGGTCGACGCGGTCGTGGGAGGCGCCATCCTGGGGTAGCGTCGCGGTCGCGTCCGCGGGCTCGCAGCTTCCCGGTGTCCGCCGGGCTCGCAGCATCCCGGTGTGTCTGCACGGAAGAACAGATCAGCCGATTCCGCCGTCCGTGAGCGTGGTATCCGGCGGATTGTCGCTCGCTGAGCGACAGACGGCCGATGTCGTGGCGCGTCGCGAAGCGGCCGCGCCAATTCGTTCCTGAAGGAGCAACACCTCCGGCGAGGCGGCCGCCCGGCCGGGCGGCCACCCTCGAATTGTTCCTGCCCGCGCAACACCTCCCGGGGGAAGATGCCGGGCGGGCAGTCACTCGGCGGTCAGCGGGATGCGACCGACCGATACAGGTCCACAGTCTGTCGGGCGATGGCATCCCAGCCGAAGTGTTCGACGGCCCGACGCCGCCCGGCCTGGCCCATCGCGCGCCGCCGCTCCGGGTCCGCCATCAGGGCATTGATCCCTCCGGCGAGATCCCGTTCGAAGCGCTCCGGGTCGCGCGGTTCGAACGAGTCGCCCCCGGCCGGCTCGAACGGCACGAGGAGCCCGGTCTCGCCATCGACGACGACCTCCGGGATGCCACCGACCGCGCTCGCGACGACCGCCGTCTCGCACGCCATCGCCTCGAGGTTGATGATCCCGAACGGTTCGTAGACGGACGGACAGCAGAAGGCCGCGGCATGGCTGTACAGCTGGCGGACGGTCGGCTTGTCGACCATCTCGGCGATCCAGTGGACGTTCGGCCGAACGGCGCGCGCCTCCGCGACGGCGACCTCCATCTCGGCCGCGATCTCCGTCGTGTCGGGCGCGCCGGCGCACAGGACGACGGCAAATCCCGGGTCGAGATTACGGATGGCGCGGACGAGGTGGACGATCCCCTTCTGGCGGGTGATCCGGCCGACGAACAGGACGTATGGGACGGCCAGGTCGATCCCGAAGCGGTCGAGCGCGTCGGTCGCCGCCTGTGGGCGGTACTCGTCCGTGTCGATCCCGTTGTGGACGATCGTGATGCGATCCGGATCGACCTCGAAGTGACGCAGGACGTCGTCCTTCGTGCCCTGCGAGACCGCGATGACGGCGTCGGCCATCTCGAGGGCCGTCCGCTCCACCCAGGTCGAGGCGTCGTAGCCCCCGGCCAGCTGCTCGCGCTTCCACGGCCTGAGCGGCTCGAGCGAGTGGACGGTGACGACGAGTGGGATCCCGTAGGCGAGCCGGGCGACGATGCCGCCGAGGTGGGTGTACCAGGTGTGGCAATGAACGACGTCGGCGGTGATCTCGTCGGCGACGAACGCGAGGTCGCGACTGAACGCGGCGAAGACCGGTCGAAGCGGGGCCGGTGCGCGCTCCAGGTCGTGGGCGACGGGGTAGCCGCGGACCGTCAGCCGATCGGTCCGCTCGTCCTGCGACCCGAACGTGCGGACGTCGACGTCGATGAGCCGGGCGAGCTCACGGGTCAGGTACTCGACGTGGACGCCGGCGCCGCCGTAGACGTTCGGCGGGTACTCGTTGGTGAGGATGAGCGCCTGCATGACCGAAGCCTACAGCCGGCCGAGGTCGGCGAGGAGCGGCTCCGCATCGAGCGGGCGGCCGAGGAACTCGCGCAGCAGCGGCCCGGCGCGCCCCGTCCGGCCGTGGCGAAGCAGGCGCTCGGACAGGTCCGCGTACCAGCCCGGATCGCCGTCCGCCGTCCGATCGCCACGGCGCTCGCGAACCCGGGCACGCACGGCAGCGGCGACGAGGGCGGCCAGCGCGTAGTTGGCGTCGCTCCAGGCAGCGGCCGAGCAGGTGCAGACGCGCACCGCCAACTGCGCGGACCGGGTTTCGCTTGGGGCGCCTACATTTACACTGCGCCGAGGAGGGAACCCATGGCCCGTCGTCACCCGGCGTTCGCGGCGTTGCTGTCGATCCTGTTGTTGGCGCTCGCCGCCGGACCCGTCGCCGCGGCGAAGCCCGCCGGCGCAGGCGGTGGCGGCAAGCCGGGGTACCCGGACCGGGTGACATGGTCTGGGTTCGAGTGGCAGGTCAAGACCAGCACGAGCGCCGTGGGGCCGGGGCCGAACGTGTTCTCGAAGGACAACGTCCGGCTCGACGGAACGGACCTGCTGATGGAGATCGCGTACCGCAACGAGCGCTGGACGACGGCCGAGATCATCGGTCCGCACCTCGGCTACGGGACGTACACGTTCGAGGTCAATTCGGACCTCACGAGCCTCGATCCGTGGGTCGTGCTCGGGCTTTTTACCTGGAGCGATCGGGCGCGGTTCAACAACCGCGAGATCGACATCGAGGTCGCCGACTGGGGCGATTCCGCGTCCGAAGGAAACGCCCAGTTCGTCATCCAGCCGTGGGACGCCGCCGGGCATCTGAGGCGCTACGGGATCGCCGACTCGGGACCGACCGTCCACGCGTTCACCTGGCGTCCGGATCGGGTCGATTTCTCGAGCGCCGGCACGACGTGGACCTACGCCGGGAGCGGCATTCCGCCGTCCTTGGACGAGCGGATCCGGATCAATCTCTGGCTGTTCCAGGGCCACGCGCCAGCCAGCGGCGTCGAGGTTCGGATCAGCTCCTTCAGGTTCACGCCGCTCCCGTAGCTTCGACCACCGACCGCGCGGCGCCGCGCCGTGCCTGTCACCATGGCGCCGTGGAACTCCGATTCCTGGGCGGCGCCCGGACGGTCACCGGGTCCCGCTTCCTGCTCGTCACCGAGCGTGCCCGGGTCCTCGTCGACTGCGGCATGTTCCAGGGCAGCCCCAACGAATCGATCCGCAACCGGATTCCGCTCGGCTTCAATCCGGCCCGGGTCGACGCGATCCTCCTGACCCACGCGCACCTCGATCACTGCGGCCTGCTCCCGATCGCCGTTCGCGAGGGCTACCGCGGTCCGATCCACGCCACCCGCGCCACGATCGAGCTCGCGACGCTCGTCTTGCGCGATTCCGGCCGGATGCACGAGGAGTTCGCCAAGCGCGAGGCTCGCTGGGAGCGGCGCAATCCGGATCGCGCGACCGAGGACGATCGCCGGGAGACGAAGCATTACGAGACCGCGATCGAGGCGGCCGTCGAGCACGCCGGGCCGGCGCTCGATCCGGAGGCCGACCTGCGCGCCCAGCCGCCGGAGCTCGTCATCGACCTCGACGCGCCGCTCTACACGGAGCGTGAGGCGGAGGCGGTGCTGCCCCAGTTCCGTCCGCTCGACTACGAGCAGGAGGCGGAGGTGGCTCCGGGCATTCACGCGACGTTCTTCGACGCGGGCCACATCATGGGCTCGGCGATCATTCGGCTCCGGGTCCGGGACCGGGAGGACTCGCCGGAGCAGCTCATCGTCTTCTCTGGCGATCTCGGCCGGCCCGGCACGCCGATCATCCGCGACCCCACCCGCCTGGCCGCTGCGGACTATGTCGTGGTCGAATCGACCTACGGCGGCCGCGAGCACGAACCGGAACAGGAGGCGCGTCGCATCCTCGCCGAGACAGTCCGGATCGTTGCCGAGTCGAACGGCGTGCTGCTCGTCCCGTCTTTCGCGATCGGCCGGACCCAGGAGGTCGTGTGGGAGCTGGACCGGCTCATCGAGCGCGGCGAGATCCCGCTTCTGCCCCTGTACCTCGACTCGCCCATGGCGTCGGCCGCATCGGACATCTACCGTCGCCACAGCGAGCTGTTCGACGAGCGTACCCGGCAGCTCCTCCACGACGGGCAGACGCCGCTCGACTATCCCAAGCAGATCGTGACCCGTACCGCCCGCCAGTCGCAGGCGATCGCGCGCGCTCCGCGTCCGTACATGATCGTGGCGTCGAACGGGATGCTGACCGGCGGGCGGGTCGTGGCCCACCTGCGCACCCTCGTGTCCGACCCGGACGCGACGATCCTGTTCGTCGGCTACCAGGGGGAGGGGACCCTCGGCGCACATCTCCAGCGCGGGGCGCAGACGGTCAAGGTGAACGGGCAGATCCTGCCCGTTCGCTGCCGGACGCGGTCGATCGGCGGCTTCTCGGCGCACGCGGACGAGAGCGAGCTGCTCGAGTGGCTGGGCGGCTTCGGCGTGGATCGTGGGCCGGGCGAGCCGGGTCGGCCGAGACGCGTCTTCCTCGTCCACGGTGACCCAGAGGCCCAGGACGCGCTGGAGCCGAAGGTGCGTGCGCTCGGCTTCGACACGTACGTCCCGCGCTGGCACGAGCGAGTGGCGCTCGGCTGAGGCGCCCGCAGCGGTGCTCGATAGCACCGCCACTGCTCAACTGACCCCTTGCCGTGGGACGCGTGGGGTAGTACGTTCGTACCGGCCTCATTCCGGGGGAATGGCCTGATGGCCCGGCGTCCGAGAAGACGCCGGGTCGTCAACCGTTTCGGGCACGATTCACGTGCCGCGGGCGCCGGTCCATCAGGCGGGACGCGGACGGTATTGGCCCGCGCCTTCGCCAGAATCGACCGATCCAGGCGAGCCCGCGCGACGGTCACGTGCGGCGGCAGCTGTCGCCGGAACGGGAAGGGAGCACGATGGCCGAGTTCGACATGGGCCTCGTCCAGCGTGGTGCGCGCAACCGGCGGACGCCGTACTACGAGGCGACGCAGCGCTACTCGCCGAAGGGCTTCACCGTCTACAACCACATGTACTTCCCGATCCGGTTCGACACGTTCGAAGCCGAGTTCGAGGCGCTCCTCAACGACGTGACGATCTGGGACGTGTCGGTCGAGCGCTGCCTCGAGATATCCGGGCCGGACGGCGCCCGATTCGCCCAGCTCCTCACGCCGCGCGACCTGTCGAAGTGCGCCGTCGGTCAGGCGAAGTACGTCCTCATCTGCGACCGCGACGGCGGGATCGTCAACGACCCGGTCCTGACCCGGATGGACGAGAACACGTTCTGGTTCGCGCTCGCGTCGTCCGATGCCCTGCTCTTCGCGCGCGGGCTTCGGAACGCCTACCCGGACCTCGACGTGACGATCCGCGAGGCGGACGTCGCCCCGCTCCAGGTCCAGGGACCGAAGTCGAAGGACCTCATCCGGGCGCTGGTCGGCGACTCGATCCTCGACCTTCGCTACTACTGGTGGCGGCGCGCGGAGATCCGCGGCATCCCGGTCGTCATCACCCGGACCGGCTGGACGAGCGAGGTCGGCTACGAGATCTACCTGCTCGACACGTCCCGCGGGACGGACCTGTGGGAGACGCTCATGGAGGTGGGCGCGCCGTTCAACGTCCGGCCCACCGGTCCGTCCGACATCCGCCGGATCGAGGGCGCCATCTTCAACTGGGGCGCCGACATGACCTACCAGAACAACGCCTTCGAGATGGGCCTGGACCGGCTGGTCGACGAGGGCCTCGACGACGACGCGTGCATCTCGATCGCGGCGCTGCGCCGGATCAAGGCGGCCGGGGTCGCGCGCCGGATCGTCGGCGTCGAGCTGGGCGGGGCGCCGTTCCCGGGCCTCAACAATACGAAGTGGCCGGCCTCTACGGTCGCCGGCGACCACGTGGGCAAGGTGACGTCGGCGATCCACTCCCCACGGCTGATGAAGAACATCGGCTACTGCTGGCTGCCTGCGGAGCTGGCACGCACCGGCACGGATCTGCACGTCGCGACGGAGTGGGGCGACCGCATGGCGACCGTCGTGCCGATGCCGTTCGTCGACCCAGAGAAGCGGATCCCCGTCTCCTGACGTCCGCAGGGCTGGCCGACGGACCGCCGCGTGCCGTAGGATCGGACCGTGGCGAAACTGCTCATCGCGATCGTCCATCGTGCCGACGCGGACCTGGTCGCCGACCGGCTCCGCGCCGACGGCCATCGCTTCACCCGCATCCCGACCGTCGGCGGCTTCCTCGGCGAGGAAAACGCCACGTTCATGCTCGCGGCGGAGGACGAGCTCGTCGCCCCTATCGTCGAGGTCTTCGAGGACGCGGCCCACGGACGTGAACTGGACGTGCCGCTCGTCCTGCTCGAACGGCTGGCGGACTGGCAGGCGCGCACGGTCAGCCACGGCGGAGCGACGATCCTCGTCGCGGACCTCGAGCGGATCATCCGGATCTGACCGGCCGGCTCCTCGCGGCGATCCTCGCCAGTGCACTCGCCCAGTCCGGGTCGAACGGGACCCCCGGCTCGTCGAGGTCGACGACGAGCGGCGCGTGATCGGACGGGATCGGCGGTCCCTTGCGTGCCTCGCGATCGATCTCCGTCCAGGCGATGCGGTCAGCGACCTGCGGGCTGACGAGCAGGTGGTCGATCCGCATGCCGAGGTTCTTGTGGAAGTTGCCGGCCCGGTAGTCCCACCACGTGAAGCGGCCCGGCTCGGCCCGCCGTGACCGGTAGGCGTCGACGAGGCCCCAGTCGAGGAGGGAGCGGAACGCCGCCCGCTCCGGATCGGACACATGGGTGCCGCCGTGGACGGCGCCCGGGTCCCACACGTCGGCGTCGGTCGGCGCGACGTTCAGGTCGCCGCCGAGGACGAGCGCATCGGTCGGATCGGCCGCATCGTCGAGCCAGCGCCGGAGGCGCCCGAACCAGGCCAGCTTGCCGTCGTAGAACGGCGAGCCCACGACCCGCCCGTTCGGCGCATAGAGACTGACGAACCGGATCCCGTCCACCGCGACCGCGAGCATGCGCGCCTCGTCGAGCGGGTTGAAGTCCTCCTCGGCGACCGCCACCTCCGCCCCGGGACCGCTGTCCCGGACCGGCCCGTCGCCGAAGTTCGTGACGACATCGCTCACGGCCGGCCCGTGGCGGACGGCTATGGCGACGCCGTTCCAGCGGCCTTCGCCGTGGTGGACGAGGTCATAGCCGAGCATTGCGAAGGCCATCACGGGCGCGTCCGCGTCGGTCAGCTTCGTCTCCTGGAGGAGGAGCACGTCCGGCGCCGCCCGCGTGAGCCACTGCTCGAGCTTGTCCTGGCGGGCCTTGAGCGAGTTGACGTTCCACGTCGCGATGCGCATTCGGGTGTCCCGGATCGTCAGTAGCGCCGGCCGCGCTGTCGCTCGAGGTCGAACGTGGCCGTGTCCGCCACGGCCATGACCGCCATCGTCCCGGCCTGCACCGGATCCGACACCACGAGGTCCGCCGCCTCGCTCACGGACCCGACCATGTTGAGCGCGATGACCGGGATGCCGTGCTCTCGCAGCTCGCGGACCGCTCGGGTGATGTCGCCGCCCATGATCGACCCGGCGAGGACGAGCAGGCGGGCACGCGGCAGGTCCGCGACGGCGCGGACGGCCGACGCGATGGCGTCCTCGCCGACGAGGGCGATCGTGTCGACGGAGATCCGCTCGCCGCGCAGGTTGTGACGATCCGCCTCGCTGACCGCGCCGAGCGCGACCTGCGCGACCTGCGCGCCGCCACCGATGACGATGACCCGCTTGCCGAAGATCCGATCGAGCGAGCGGGTCAGGCGGTGCTCGAGCACGCCGGGTGTCGCGTCGATCGCCGCCAGCAAGGCCGTCTCGTCGACGCCCTCCACCTCGATCTCGATCTCGACCGTCGGACCGTGCTCGTCGGCCGCGATCCGCCGGACGGTCGACATCGTTCGGAGCGTGCCGCCCGCGTCGGTCACGCGCTGGAG
>Ga0326597_10008577_pt1 | contig 13774 bp, 13 predicted proteins | sample RVTome_12_FD_203789 | JGI IMG/M metagenome (GOLD analysis project Ga0326597, IMG submission 203789) | Soil microbial communities from uranium-contaminated site in the Upper Colorado River Basin, Wyoming, United States - RVT100D185 | ecosystem: Environmental > Terrestrial > Soil > Contaminated >... | reverse complement strand
TGCTCGGCATCCTGCTGGGCGTCGGTTGGATCGGCTACCGGCTCGGCCTGCTGATCGTACGACCGCTCGACCGCCTCGCGGCGGGGGCGGCCAACGTCGCCGATGGCGACCTCTCGGTGGACCTGCCCGTGGTTGGCAGCGGCGAGGTCGCCACCCTGACCGAGGTCTTCAACGACATGGTGCGTCGTCTGCGGGACGGACGGGCCCAACTGAACGAGGCCAACGAGGCTCTGCGGCTCAAGAACGAGGAGCTGGAGCGCCTCTCGATCACCGACCAGCTCACCGGCCTCTACAACCGGCGCCGTCTGATGGAAGTGCTGGAGGCCGAGGTCCACCGGTCCAAGCGGCACCTCCATCCCTTCGCGCTGCTGATCATGGACGTGGATCACTTCAAGAAGTTCAACGACGCCCATGGACACCTGGCGGGAGACCGCGTACTGGCCGGCGTCGCCGAGGTGATGAACGAAACCACCCGCGAGATCGACACGACGGCGCGGTATGGCGGTGAGGAATTCGTGGCCGTGCTGCCCGAGACCGGGCTCGAGGCCGCGGTCGAGGTGGCGGAGCGGCTTCGCCTGACACTGGCCGCCCGCATCTTCGAGGGCCGGCGGGTGACGCTCAGCATCGGCGCCGCCGAGTTCCCGGCGCACGGGGACGATGCCCAGCGGCTGATCGCCGCCGCGGACGCCGCGCTCTACCGCGCCAAGGACGCCGGCCGCAACCGCGTGGAGCGCGCCAGCGCCGCCGCCTGAGGGCTAGTTCCGCGACTCGACGAGTGAGCGGGCAATCCAGCCGCTGCGCCCCTGCTCGTCGCTGATCCGCACCCACCCTTCCACATACGACGACCCGGTCATCGGCTGATCGGCGTCGAGCGTGAACAGGATGCGGTAGTTCGTGCCCGGCCCGTCCCGCACGTTCGCACGCGCCGTGCTGCGCAGCCGTAGCGGGACCAGAAACTGCGTCTCTCCGGGTCGCAGGTTCTCGGCTTCGGTTCGCGTGAACCGGTCCGTGCCCCGCCCCGCCGTGGCCCGCGCCTGCGACGCCAGGTACAGGGCGCCGCCGTAGTTCAGCTGCTCGAACTCGGTGTTCGACTCCACCAACAACTGGTCCGCCGCGTCCGCCTCCGGCGCAGACCGTCGCCCGGCCGCGGTCCGCAGCGTGCGGATGGCCAGCTCGGCCTCGGCGATGCCGGACGCGGCCTCGGCGCGCGACGCCACCGTCTGGCTCCGCGCCATGATGCGCACGACCTCGCGGCGGGCCTCCTCCAACTGCTCTTCCAGCACCTGTATCCGGGCGTCCCGGGTGAGGACTTCGGCCTCGATCCGGGAGAGCCGCTGGCGGGTCTCCGGATCAGCCACCGTATCGGTCCGTGCCACGGTGCGGTCCACATAGACCGTGTCATGGACGACGACCGGCTCGGGGGCGGATTCCGGCGGGGCCTTGGCACACGCGGCCCCCGCAAGGGGCAGAAGGAGCGCGGCGCGGGTGAGGGACAGTCGCATCGTGACTCCAGGCATCTCGGGAAGGCGGCGAGGAATCCACCGCATGTTACCGCCGCCGCGGCCGGCTGGCCACCCGCGGCTCAGGGGCCGCGCGCCGCCAACCACTCCGTGAAAGCGCTGAACGCGCGCCCCCGGTGGCTCACGGACGCCTTGGCCTCGGGCGTCGCGAGCCCGAAGCTCGTGCCGAGGTCGTCCGAATGGAACAGTGGGTCGTACCCGAACCCTCCCGTTCCCGCCGGCGCGCTGAGCACGCGCCCGAGGCAGGAGCCTTCGAACACGCGCGGAACGCCGTCGTGCCGTTCCAGGAAACAGATGACGCAACGGTATCGGGCCCGCCGCCGGTCCTCCGGCGCCCCCGCGAGGCGCCGCAGCAGCTCCGCGTTGTTCGCCGCGTCCTGTGCCGCCGGGTCGGGCAGCGCCGGAAACGCGAAGCGGCGGGAACGCACGCCGGGGGCTCCGCCGAGGGCGAACACTTCCAGACCGGAGTCTTCCGCCAGGGTCGGGAGCCCGGAGGCCCGCGCAAAGTACTCCGCCTTGCGCCGTGCGTTCCCCTCGAAGCTCTCCGCGTCCTCGAGCGCGTCCTCCTCGGAACGCTCCCAGAGCCCACGGTCGTCCGGAAAGACGACCTCGTAGGGTATGTCGGCGAGCAGCGCGCGGATCTCGGGCTGCTTGCCGGCACTGCGGGTGGCGACCAGGAGCTTGGGTTTCACGCCACCGCCTCCCGCTGGAGCGCGAACAGCCGGGCAATACCCTGGTCCGCGAGTGCGAGCAGCGCGTCCAGATCGCGGCGGCCGAAATGTCCGGCCTCGCCCGTGGCCTGCACCTCGACATAGCGGTCCGGATCGAGCACGACCACGTTGGCGTCCACCTCCGCGGCGCGGTCTTCCGCGTAGCAGAGATCGAGGACCGACACGCCGTCCACGACTCCGACGGAGACCGCGGCCACCCATCTCCCGAAGGGACTCGGGATGCCGTGCGTAGCCGCGATCCATGCGCACGCGTCGTGGAGCGCCACCGCGGCGCCGGTGATCGCCGCGGTGCGCGTCCCGCCGTCCGCCTGCAGCACGTCGCAGTCGATCTGGATCGTGCGTTCCCCGAAGGCGAAGGACTCGAGGGCGCCGCGCAGGCTCCGGCCGATGAGCCGCTGGATCTCCTGGGTGCGCCCGCCCGGCCCCGCGCGTTCGCGCGCCGTCCGCTCCTGGGTGGCTCGCGGGAGCATGGCGTATTCGGCGGTGAGCCAGCCCACCTCGCGGCCACGCCGCCACGCGGGCACGGACTCGAGGACACTGGCCGTGCAGAGGACCACCGTGTCGCCGAACCGCACGAGGCACGAACCCTCGGCGTAGGGGTTGGCGCCCCGCTCGAGCGTCACCGGGCGCAGCGCGTCGGCTGCGCGATGATCAGGTCGCGGCACGGATGCGCTCGACGAGCGCGGTGGTGGAACGGCCGGGAAGGAGGGGCAGCACGCGCACCGATCCCCCGCGCGCGGTGACGTGTTCCCGGCCGGGAAGCGTGGCCGGATCGTAGTCCTCGCCTTTCACGAGCACGTCGGGGGCCAGGGCGCCGACGAGCGCCGCCGGCGTGTCCTCGGGGAACAGGACCACCAGGTCCACCGCTCCGAGTGCGGCCACGACGCGGGCCCGGTCCCCCTCGGGCACGAAGGGTCGTCCGCGTCCCTTGCCGAGCCGGGCCGCGGAGGCGTCCGCGTTCAGCCCCACCACGAGGTGATCGCCCAGGGCGCGGGCCCCCTCGAGGAACTCGACGTGCCCGGCGTGCAGCAGATCGAACACGCCGTTGGTGAAGACCACGTGTCCGGACCGTGCCGCGCGCCAGCGGCGGGCGGCCTCTCGATCGACGATCTTGGCGGATGTCGCGACGGTCATTGGCATCTCTCAGTCGGCGCGGAAGGTGCGCATCCGCCGCGCGGCGCGTCAAGTCCGCGGGCGGCGTTGAGTCACGCGTACCGCGTCGTTACGATTCCTCCGCAACCTGGTCCCAGTCCTTCCCCGGAGTTCCTGCGTGCCGTTCCGGTCCGTCGCGTTTCGTGTGTCCGGTGCCGTTCTGACGCTGCTCGCGCTGTGCCCCGCCGTCGCTGGTGCCGTGCAGCACAGCGAGTCCCCCCACGCCGAGGGGGTGGCCCGGCTCGCGCAGCAGCTGCCGCTCGTGTCCGTCGTGCCCTTCCTCCTGCTCCTGCTCGCGATTGCCGTCATGCCACTGTTCGCCGGCCACTGGTGGGAGCACAATCGCAACAAGGCCATCGTGGTGGCCTGCTTCACGCTGCCGATGGTCGTGTACCTCGGGCTCGTGCTCGGCCCCGCCGGCCGGTTCGTCCTGGAGGAGAAGCTGATCGAGTACAGCGCGTTCATGGTGCTCCTCGCCGCGCTGTTCACCATCAGCGGCGGCATCTACATCCAGGGCTCCCTCGCCGGAACGCCGTTGGTCAACTCGGGGATGCTCGCGATCGGGGCCGTGCTCGCGAATCTGATCGGGACGACGGGTGCGTCCGTGGTGCTGATCCGTCCGCTCCTCCGGGCGAACAAGCCGCGCCGCGACAAGGTGCACGTGGTCATCTTCTTCATCTTCGTGGTGTCCAACTGCGCCGGTCTGCTCACGCCGTTGGGGGACCCTCCCCTCTTCCTCGGGTTCCTCATGGGGGTGCCGTTCGAGTGGACGCTGCGGCTCTGGCCGCAATGGCTTCTGGCGAACGCGGCCCTGATCGTGATCTTCAACATCTGGGACCAGATCGTGCTGGACCGGGAAGAGCGGCAGCGTCCGGGCTCGCAGCTCGAGGCGGTGATGAAGCACGAGCCCTTCAAGATCCACGGGAAGCGCAACCTGCTCCTGCTGCTGGGCGTGATGGCGATCATTCTGGCGTCCGGCAAAGGCGTGGGCCACGCGGGACAGCCGTGGGTGTTCGGGGTGAAGGAAGCCATGATGGTTCTCCTGGCGGTGGCATCCTACGCGATGACACCCCGCGAAAACCATCGCCGCAACGAGTTCACGTTCGGACCGATCATCGAGGTCGCCGTGCTGTTCGCCGGGATCTTCGTGACTATGGCCCCCGCCCTGGTGATCCTGAACGCCTGGGGCCAGGGCGCGCGGGAGATCCTGGGCATGAGCTTCGGCCTCCACCGCCCGTGGCAGTTCTTCTGGGCCACGGGCTCGCTCTCGAGTTTCCTGGACAACGCTCCCACCTACCTCACGTTCTCGGCTACCGCAGCCGGGCTCGAAGGGGTTGCCACCGGGGGACGGTTCCTCGGCGAGTTCCTGGCACGCGGGGACGCCGCCGCGCGGCTCCTGGCAGCCATTTCCACCGGCGCGGTCTTCATGGGCGCGAACACGTACATCGGGAACGGGCCCAACTTCATGGTCAAGGCGATCGCCGAGAGCAGCGGCATCAAGATGCCGAGCTTCTTCGGCTACATGGCGTACAGTGGCGCGGTGCTGCTGCCGCTCTTCGTGGTGGTGACGCTGGTGTTCTTCCGCGGCTGAGGGCCACGGGGCTACAGGGGGGCGCGCACCTCGGTCCGGTACGTGTGGGCCCAGCGGTAGAACGGCAGGGTGATCGTGTCCGGCCAGCTGACGATGATCACGATCTCCCGGGGCCGAGCCCGGCGCTGGATCGTGGCCCGCTGCGCGTCACTGGGGAGCTGGAGCTCGGTGGCCTTGGTGCGCAGCCGGCGCCGGATGTCGTCGTCCGTGAGGTTGCTGGCCAACCCGGCCTGCGCACGGATCTCGTCCTTCATCTGGTAGTACTTCAGGAAGCCCCGCCCCGCGCCGATCCCGTAGTAGATCAAGACGCCAAGGACGGCCAGCGTGACGAGGAACTGGATTGGGAGCTTCCCGGCCCGGCGGCCGAGTCGCATCGTCACCACTGCGACTGCGCTCCATCCACGATGTCCGTGACCAGCTTGTCCAATGCCTTGCGGCGGCCCTGCCCCTCGTTGGGCGGCTCGTACTCGCCGTCCACCATCATGCCCTCCCGGGTCCAGAGCGCGCGACCCTCCCGCTGGTCGTAGATCTCCACGCGGATGGTCAGCTGGACCCGGCGGGCGGTTACCTCGACCCGCTGCCCGATTTCCGCGGACTGGAACGAGAGCGGGATGTCGGGCTCATACCGGGTGATGGTTCCCCGCACCACGGCGTCCGCATTGGCCTCCGACGCCGCTCGCAGGCCGAGGCGGCCCTGCACGGCTTCCCGCAAGGCCTCCGAGACCTCCTGGGTAAGCAACGGCTCCGAGGTCAGGTTCTCGAACGGAAGGATGGCCACGGTCCGGATGTGCGGTGGGAGACCCCCGCCGGCGAACCCGTAGCAGCTCGGCCCGGCCAGCCCGAGCCCGAGCGCCAGGAGCGCCGCGCTACGGACGCTTCCAGGTTTCGGGAGGGTAGGCGGCAACGGACTCCACCTGTCGGACGGTGAGCGAGAACGTGGAGCGCTGATCCGGAAACCGCATCTCGGACTCCACCGGTCGGGCGGCGGCCGTGGTGTCCAACTTTACTTCCACGACCCCGAGGATCCGACTCCCGTCGCGCAACTCCGCGAGCAATCGGGGGCGCGAACCCATGATTCGAATGTAATCGACCGCCCGCTCTCCGGCGGTGAAACGCCAGGCGCGCTGCTCGGCCGTTGCCTTGCCGACCGCCTGGCTGCCCTCGCTGGGCGCCAGGATGATCCCGAGCGCCGCCCAGAGGACCGGAGCCACGGGGACCAGATTGGCGACGTCGCCTTCCGGCTCGGACCACACGGCCTCACTCCCCACCACGAGCGCGCTCCCCGAGCGGCCGAAGGGTCCCCGATAGTCGAACCGGAGCGTGTCGGGGGGGGCGTAACGAGCCGTCGCGCGGCCGGCCGCCGTTCCCTCGCGGTTCTCGAAGCGCCACCGCAGATCGAACTGCAAGGGGGTAACCGGCTGAAACGGTGCCGCCCAGGCGGACGCCGAGTCCAGCGGAAGGGGGGCAAGGTCTGGGAGGGCGATACTCCGGACGGTCCCGGCGCAACCGACCACGGCCGCCGCCAAGCCGATGGCCGGGCACAGCGCCCGGCCCGTTGATCCCGCGCTAAACACTTGTCAGATCAGTAGTTGAACCCAAAGAAGAACTCCACGAAGCTGCGGTCCTGGGCCAGGTAGGGCAACGAGTACTGGCTGATGTCGCCAGTATAGTAGCGCCATCCGAAGTCGAACCGGAGGACGAGGGGATACAGCACGGCCATGCGCAGGCCGAATCCGGCGCTCCCGAGCAGGCCGCGGGTGGTCGTCTCGTCCGTCCATCCGCCACCGATATCGTTGAAGATCGCGGCCGCGATGCCCGGAAAGCGGAACTCTCCAATGGGGAAGCCTATGCTCAGGAAGTTGGACAGCGGGAATCGCACCTCCGTGTTGAGCATCAGGGCCCGGGTGCCGCCGACGTTGCCGAGCCGGGGATACCCGCGGAGGCCCCACGACCCGCCAAGGGCAACCCGGCGCGGCCGCGCGCCGGCCGACAGGTAGCCGAAGAACCGGAAGGCCAGCGCGGACTGGCTCCCCAATCGGAAATAGCGCCGCTCGTCGAGGGTGGCCTGCCAGGAATCGAACCGTCCGTTGGTGAGGTCGTTCGTGATCCCGAGCGTGAGGTTGCGACGCTCGCCGTCGATCGGGCCCGTGGGGAGCCAGAGGGAGTTGTCGCGCACGAAGCTGACGTAGTTGGACGCCAGCCAACCGACCCGGAGCGGCTCCTCGCGGTCGCCACCCACCAGGTCGAACCGTTCCGAGTGCTCGAGCCGGAATTGTCCCTCGACGCGCGAGAAGCGGGAATAGGGCCAGCGCAGCGCGGCGATCCCACCCCAGGCGGTCTCGTTGTAGACGGTCTCGAAATCCCCTTCGTAGAACGTGCCGCGCAGCCGGAAGGCCCCGACGCCCCAGTTCAGGCGGCGTTTCTGGTTCATGTAGAAGATGGAGCCGTTGATGTTGCCGATGATGTCGCCGAACCCGCTCTGCTGGAACGACGTGATCGACAGGAAGATCAGGTTATCGGACATGAAGTCCGAGAACAGGAAGAGCGCGCCCGCCGCCGCCCCGTATCCCGGAGCCACCGCCGCATCGCCCGTGGCGAAATCGAGGGAGTAGCGCTTCCGGTAGGGTTCGGGATCCGCCCGAGCGTACCGCTCGTCGGCCAGCTCGGTCCACGGCCAACCGGGCTCCTCGCGGTAGGTCGCGAGGGCGAAGGTCGGCACGCTGTCACCCGGAGGCCGCGACCGCGCGCGAAAGATGCCGTAGGAGAGCTGGTGGAACCCGCCGTAGACCAGCGTGCTGTCGCTCTCGACCCACTGGGGATCGAACGCGCCGGAGAGCGTCGCGGTCTCCTGGCGACCATTGCCGGCGAGGTCGACGGAATAGACGTCGTAGACGCCCGACCGGTCGGACGAAAAGTAGATCCGGCCATCGCCGCCCCAGCGGGGGGCCTCGTCGCGCCACGGCCCGTAGGTGAGGTAGTTGACCTCGCCCGTCGCCAGGTCCAGCGTGAACAGGTTGACCGACCCCTCGTTGCCGAACGGCGTCCGGTCCGACGCAAACACCACCGTCTTGCCGTCCGCGCTGGCGGTGGGATCCAGGTCCTGGTACCGGTCCTGGGTCAGGCGCTCGAGCCCTCCGTCGGGCAGGTGGACGCGGTAGAGGTCGGAGATGCCGCTCACGGTCAGGCCGCTGAACACGAGGCTGCGGCCGTTGGGCAGCCACGTGGGGGACAGGATGGAAACGAGATCCTCGAACTGGTACCGGCCCACGATCCGGTTCTTGGCGAGGTCCCAGAGGAAGACAGCGTCCCGCTCGAGGTACTTGCTCGAGAACGCGGCGATCCCACCGTGCGCGTCGAGCCGCGACGCGAACGGATGGAAGGACTCGAATTCCGCCGACCGCTCCCCCGTGATCGCGGGACGTCCGGTCCCGGGACGGTCCAGGCGCATCGAGTGGATGGCCATGTATCCCGTGCGCGGGGAGAGATACAGCAAGCGGGTGGCGGAGTCGCCCGGGGCCTGGTAGGCGAACGGCTTGATGGCGATGTCGGCGAGCTGCCACGCGGTGAGCCCGATCGGGTCCCGCTCGGTGACCGCCGGGAAGTACCGGCGGCGGAAGTGCAGCTGATACCGCTCGTTCAGCTCCGCCATCGAGATACCGTACACCCCCTCCAGCGCCTGCTCGAAGGACGCGTACTTCCAGGCATCGCGATACATGACCTGCACGCGCCAGTCCCCGAACTCCTCGGCCAGCCAGCGATGGATGGCTCCGCCCAGCGGGTAGACCACGCCCCCGTAGATGTACGAGAGCTGCTGGAGCGAGGGGAGCACGCCCTCGATCGTGATCTCCCGGAGGATCATCTCGTCCCGGCTGTCCTCCCCCGCCGACCAGAACTCGGCGAGGCCCTCACTCCACCAGAGCGGGAACGACCGGCTGCGGGGGAACCGCTGGAACGACTCCATCCCCACACTGAGCTGGAACGAATGCACCAGCTCGTGGCGGATCGTGTGCCGAAACTCGGAATAGTTGCCCTGGAACGGCACCGCCACCCGCGATTTCGCGTACTCGGTGACGCCCAGGATCCCCTCGGGCGGAACGAACGGGAGGATGTTCGTCTGCTCGAAGTCCGCGTGGGACGCGTAGATGATCACCGGGATGCGCTGCGGGGGTGTGTGGCCGAACTTCTCCACCAGGATGGGGAAGCTCTCCTCGGCGTAGGCGAGCGCGAGGCGGGCCAGCTCGTCCTCTTCCGGATAGTAGTACAGGTCCACGTGGGCGCCGCGAAGCACCTGCCAGTCGAACCCGCGATACTGGATCTTGTTCTGACCGAAGTAGTTGATCTGGCCGGCGGCCGGAGCGGCCGCCGCCAGCAACAGACTCGCAGTCAGGATCGCGGCGCGTCGCATCCGGGTCACCTCACTGGCGGCGGACGGTCTGGATCCGGTCACCGCGCGTGATCAGATCCACCACGTCCATCCCTGAGATTACCCGTCCAATCACCGGATAGGTTCCATCCAGGTGCGGCTGCGCGCTGTGGGTGATGAAGAACTGGCTGCCCCCGGTGTCCGGACCGGACAGCGCCATCCCCACCGTCCCGCGCTCGTAGCGGTTCCGGTTGATTTCGTCGCGCAGGGCGAATCCGGGCCCGCCCCACCCGTCGCCCCGCGGGTCGCCGCCCTGAATCACGAAGTTCGGAACCACGCGGTGGAACGTCCGCCCGTCGAACACGCGCTGGTCCACGAGCTGCAGGAACGCGTTCACCGTGATCGGAGCGCTCCGGGCAAAGAGGTCGAGGACGATCCGCCCCCGGTCCGTATCGATGATCAGGGTCTGGGTTGTCCCGCCCTCCGCGGCCACGAACCGGCGGGCAATGCCGCGATAGTCCTCGATGCTCCGCCCGGTCGCGATGGGGCGTTCCGGGCCCCACCGCCGGGCGGCTTCCGGGTACCGGGTCTGGGCCGCGCGACGCACCAGGTAATCCGCGGCGGTGGCGTGCACCTCCAGGAACCGGTCCTCGACCGCCAGGCGCTCGGCCAGCCCCTGCTCCGCGATCCGGCCCAGCGCGCCGACGACGGCGATGCGGGCGTCGGAGATCGGATCGCGCAGCGACCGCCCGTACGCCGTGACGAGCCGGTCGATGTCAGCGGGATTGGCGGCCGCCGCCAGCCGATCCGCGGCGACGGTCCGGATCACGGGGTCCTGGTGGGTGATCAGCTGGCGGGACCAGATAGTGGCGGTATCCGGGGCCACCGCGGCGAGGCTGGTCAGCGCCACGCTGGCCACGCGCGCATCGTTGTCCTGGGTGAGGTACACGAGCCAGGGCACGACCGTGTCCCGCGTGATGTGTCCCAGCGCCTCGGCCCCGGCGGACCGGAGCATCCAGTCGGGGTCCGCGAGCCACGTCGAGACGGCATCGAGGGCTTCGAGGCCGGCCACGCGCGCATAGCCGACCAATGCGGCCCGCTGGATGGCGAACGGCCGACGGTCGATGTGCTCCTTGAGGGCGGCGGCGGCGGCGCTGCCCCCGAGATCGGCGAGCGTGAAGAGGGCCTGCACCCGCACGTTGGGGTCCGCGTCCGCGAGGCGGTCGATGGCCGCCGGCGCGAGCGACGAGTCGCGAAACGTGCCCAGGGCACGCAGCGCATCCGTGCGGGTCTGGGGGTCGTCGTCCGCCGCCAGCCGACGCACGCGCGCGGCCAGGGCCGCCCGGTCGAGCCCGACGGTGTCGGCGTATTGGGCGGTGAGGGCCTTGACGGCCACCTTCCGGATGTCGGGGTCCGGGGACTCGATAGCGTCGAGCAGCACGTCGGCTGCCGCCGGAGCGCGGAGCCGCGCGAGCGTGTAGAGGGCCGCGACGCGGGCCCGGACGACGGGCGAGACCACGAACTCCACGATCGGTCCCACGGGAGCCAGCGCGCCGAGGCGCCACGCCTGGCCCAGTCCAACCTCCACGACGAGCGGTGGGACCGACGTGGCCGCGCGTGCCGCCCAGGGGCTCAGCACCTCCACGAGAATGTCGACCGCCGCGGCTCCGCCGATCTTGAGCACGGCGGTCATGGCCTCGGCGTGCGTGTCGTGCTGCTGGTCGGGTGGCACGGTCACGACCAGATCCCGCAAGGTGGGGAGCGCGGCGGGGTCCCGGAGGAGTCCGAGGGCGAACGCGGCGTCGCGCGTCACGGTGCTGTCGGGATCGCGGACCAGCTCGAGCAGGAGGTCGAGGGCCCGGGCGTCCCCGATCCGGCCCATGCCGAACGCGGCCATGCTGCGCACGAGGGGACTGGCATGCCGGGCCACGGCCGCGAACACGATCGGATCGAACGTGCGGGTGTCCTCCGCCTGCAGGATCGTCGCGGTCGCCTCGATCACGACCGGATCCTGCGCGCGTGCCTCCGGCGCCACCGCCGGGAGCACGGCCGCCAGCAGCAGGCTGCTAGAGGCGAACCGGGTCCGGAATCGCGGCGAGGTTCTCACGAACCGTGGGGGGCAGGCGGGAGCGCCCATGCGTACGGTCCAGGGCCATCAATGCGGTGCGGGCGGTGGCGACCAGGCGCCCCGTTGGCGCCTGGGTGATGGCGTATCCAAACTCCACTCCCCGGCTCGAGACCTCCCGGGGCCAGCAGCGCACCTGCAAACGGTCCTCGAACCGCGCGGGCGCGTGGTACCGGACCGCCACCTCGACGACGGCGAGCAGGAGACCGCCGGCCTCGAGATCCCGGTAGCTGAGCCCGCGCTCCCGCAGGAACGCGGTGCGTGCCATGTCACACCACACGAGGTAGTTCGCATGGTAGGCGATCCCCATCTGATCCGTCTCGGCGTACCGGACCGTGAACTCGATGACCGTGGTGTCCGACTGGGGAATCTGTGGCGTGGACGTCACGGGCTCAATATACTGCCCGCGTGCCAGCCGCCGTGATCGTGTCGGACGCCCATCTGGGGCCCGCGAACCCCCCGGAGGCGTTTCTCCGGTTCCTGGCACGCGTGCCCGACCTGGGCGGGCACCTCGTGGTGAACGGCGACCTGTTCGACTTCTGGTTCGAGTACAGGACCGTTATCCCCCGCCGCGCGTTCCCCGTCCTCAGCGCCCTCGACGGGCTCGTGCGGGCCGGCATCCAGCTGACGGTCACGGGTGGCAACCATGACCGGTGGGGCGGTCGGTTCTGGCGAGACCAGTTGGGCGCGGCGTTTCACCCGGAGGCGGCCCAGCTCGAGCTGGCCGGATGGCGGTGTACGGTCCTCCACGGCGACGGCATGAACGAGACCCACCTCGCCGCCCGCGTCATGCATACCGTCACCCGCTGGCCCGCGACGGTCGCCGCCTTCCGCTGGCTCCATCCCGACCTCGGCCTCCGCCTGGTGGATGCCCTGTCCGGGGGCCTGGCGCGGCAGACCCGCCAGGGCGCGATCCTCGAACGGGCCGCTGCCGCGCAGGCTGCCTGGGCACGGCGGTTCATGGAGCGGGAAGCCGACGTGGACGTCCTCGTGATGGGGCACACGCATCGCGCGGCGCTGGAGACCCTGGCCGCTGGCCGGTGGTACCTGAATCCGGGGGCCTGGTGCGAGGGCAATGGCTACGCCCTGCTCACGGATGCCGGTCCGGTGCTGCGCATCTTCCCGGGAGGTTGAGGAGCGCGGCCCCCGCCGAACCTCAGCGGAACGGCACGCGCGCGCCGACTCCTACCCGATCTCCCGGCAGGGTCCGCTGCTCCAGCTCCACCGGGAAGTCCCACAGGTAGGCGGACACAAACGCCTCCGCCCCGGCGAGCAGGTGATTGAACACGAGCAGGACCACCCAGTCCTGGATCTCCTGTTTCTTCGCCTCGATCTGCTCCTCGGTCCCCACTTCCTGGAAGTAGTCGAGCTGGTGGGACGCCTTGAGCGTCATGGTGATGGTGAGCCCCTCCCAGAACACGAAGAAGGCGCCGGTGACGCGGCGGCCCAGCACGGCCTGGCCCCATCCGGGGACCAGCAGTGACCGTCCGAATGCCCCGAGGGGCGAGATGGGGGGCTGCACGCGAAAGGGCGGAACGCGGACGGTGTCGGCCGCGCGCGCGCTGTCCTGGCCTGCCGGTCGTTGACCAACCGGGGGGATCGGGATCTGTGCGGAAGCGGCGCTCGCGGTGGCGCCGAGCAGGGCCATCGCGAGCACCAGTGACCGTGTCACGTGGCACACCGGACCCGGAGTGCGAGGGGCACGACGCTCAGCTCGACGTCCTCCCCGCCGTAACGGCGCAGCTCGCCGTCGAGGTGGGCCACGAGCGGCAACCCCGGGGTCCCGAGCCGCATGGTGGCGGTGCGGAACATCGTGACGGGCGGGAGCCCCGCGTGGGTGCCCGCCAGCACGCGGGGCGCGTACCGCAGGAACATCCAGAGCCCGACCCGCCGGATCATGCACACGTCGAACAGGCCGTCCGACGGATCCGCGTCGGGCGTGAGCTTGAAGCCTCCTCCGGCGGTGCGTCCGATCGAGACTTCAGTCAGCATGGCGGGCCCCGACGCCTCCTGCTCGGCGGCCGCGACCGTGATGGTGGGCGCCCGGTACTTGAGGAACGCCCGGTACACCGCGGCCAGGTAGAGGGACGACCCGCGCAGGCCGGGCAGGCGGGCCATCTCGGTCAGGACGGCGGTATCGAACCCGACGCCGAACCCGTTGGTGAAGTACTCACCGTCCACCTGACCCACGTCGAACGCGTGGTCCCTGCCGTGTTCGAGCTGGAGGATGCCCTGCTCGATCTGGGGAGGAGCGCCGACCAGCCGCGCGAAATCGTTGCCGGTGCCGATGCC
>Ga0326597_10008576_pt1 | contig 13775 bp, 11 predicted proteins | sample RVTome_12_FD_203789 | JGI IMG/M metagenome (GOLD analysis project Ga0326597, IMG submission 203789) | Soil microbial communities from uranium-contaminated site in the Upper Colorado River Basin, Wyoming, United States - RVT100D185 | ecosystem: Environmental > Terrestrial > Soil > Contaminated >... | reverse complement strand
CGCAAAGAAATTCTTCCGGCAAGCAGCATCCAGCGGGAACGGCGGAGGTTCCTCAGTGTACTCGGACGAAAACAGATACGCTGGGTTCAGACAAGGCCAAGTAGGGACATGCATCGTGCACTTCCTCCTTTAATCATCCACATGGTGCTTGCCCATCCTCTTCGTACATCCGATCGCTCTTAGGAGAACCCCAATGATCTGACTAGTACGAAGATGTGGAAGGACGTGGAACTTTGCCAAGCAGATTAATGAGGGCACGAGTCTCTTGGAAAAGACGAACATCCAGTAATGGCCCCGAACAGTACTGGTCCATTGCGACTTCCAATCATCGGCTACTCCCAACAAGTCATACTCCTCCAGGCTGCTTCGGAAGGCATCCTTCAGAAATAGGAAGCAGAGCACATTGACCGGAGACAATCTGGCAAAGTCAGGATCGTAGCCCGGCTTTAGCAGATAGACCCTCTTGCCGTAGCTCACGGAATAGTGAAAGGCAATTCTCCGGCCGGCAACAGTCAGGAAGTACAGCCGCAACCAACCCATTTGCGCGAATCGCTCCGCCAGTCTGGAGTAAAAGAGTCGCGAGTCGGGCTGGGAGTGTATCGATGTTCCAATGTGATCTTTCCAGGCTGCTCCTTCGATTCGGAACCCTTCCTCAAGTGCTTCCTTCATTTCACTTGTGGACCATATGCTTTCCATCTCTACCTCGCCGATTTCGGAAAGACGCCTAAGCCTTCTCGATACATTGGCCCGATGCTTGGCACTGAGCTGTTTGAAATAGTCATCCCAGCTTTTCTGAACCGGCACATAGGGGGAGTCCCCAGAGACCCATTGGTGGCAAGGAAGGCCCTCCTGCCCGGCGAATCTGCGTATTTCATCAACAGTGTTAGAGTCCGATGGAACCTGACATAGCAGCATCACGTCCCAGAGCCGTTTCTGAGTGCCTATGGCTGTCCAAATTGCACGGTATGCTTCGTTTGTGCGTCGGCCTACAACGAAGTCACACCGAGGGGTATGCACGTTTGCAATGAACTCCAGGCAACGCACCGGCATGCCATAGAACTTTCGTCGAGTCAACATCAAAGGTGCAATGGCAATGGGTTCCTCCGCGGCTTTCACCAGCAATATGTGTAACTTCTTGCCGTTTCCAAAGCTTTCCCACCATGTGCGTACCCATTGATGGGTAAGGAATGGATAGTCAATGCCTGCCTTTTCGAGCAAATCATTCCACACCGGCGCCATGTCAATAAAGGAATCCGGATCAGAGACCAGTTCTACACTCAGGTCCGGTTCTCCCGAGGAATTGGGGCTTAATTCCACTGTCGCGCTGAGGCCCATACGGACGTTCCCCTCTCGGAATGGCGTGTTGCGGAATGGTTGTGAGAGTGATGCGGCATTGTCCAGATATCCTGTCCGATCGACTCTCCTCCCCGAATGAAGCAGTAGAAGCCGACGACTGCAGCCCAGTTCATCAATACGAATGCGTACGGGAAGTGCAATGCGCTTTTCATAGAACCTCCTAACGGTGTTTTAGCACCCATGGTTTGGCCACAGGATCCACGCCGTGGCCGCGGGCCATCACCCGACCTGCAAGAGCCGACAGGTACCATGCAACTTGTATCCCAAAAAGGACAAGGTAATTGCCGTATAGTAAGAAGCAATTCGACACGAAGAGAGCTGCTAGGAAATGCGGAGCCAGAAGCCTACCGACTTTATGTGATACGAACTGAAAGAAAATGGGATTTCGCCACGGGAGCAATAGGTCCGGAAGTTGAGCAAGGAGTTGGTAGTTTCCTGTCAACGTGCGGACTTTACGCTCAAATTCTGCTTCCGGGCAGCACGCTACGTTGTCGTACGTCTTGGCCAAAGGCTCAAATACGACTCGTTTTCCGCGGAGAACCAGCCGCATGGGAATCAGGACATCATCCAGAATGGTGCCTTTTGGCAGGGGTGTAAAGAAGCTCCTCCGGATTGCATATAGTGCTCCGGTGGCACCAACCATGGAGGCGATGTCGCTTTCCATCGTCCGGATCCACTTTTCGTAACGCCAATAGATTCCGACGGCATTGCTCGACTCGCCATTATGTTCGGATAGTCTGTCGAGCAAGACCAGTTCTCCGGATACAGCGCCGACCGAGCAGTCCTGAAGATTTGCCAGGAGTTCTCGTAAGGCACCCGGGTGGATTTGCTGTCTCGCGTCAGCAAACAAGATCACTTCGCCCTTTGCCGCAGCCAGAGCACGGTTTAGGGCTTCTGCTTTGCCGGTGCGTGTTGGCCAATGGATCACCCTAATTCCGTGTCTCTCGTGCCGGCGGGCCACTCTCTCGGTCCCGTCGGTCGGCCCATCCAGGGAGAGAATGATCTCGAGCTTATCCCGCGGATAATCCAGGTCGAGACAATTGTGAATCTTTGTTTCCATGTGTTCCCTTTCGTTGTGTGCCGCGATGACCACACTGACGAAGGGCTCCCAGGCAGCTTTGTGGACAGGCTTCCGAACGACCATTCTCAACAGGAACAGCAGCAGCGGGTATCCACAGTACACATAGAACACGGCCGCAAAAGAAGCCCAAAATATCGTGGTCGCCATGGTTGACTCCCAGCAGCGGCGGCTGCCCTCCCTTGCCTAACAGATCCAAACCCTATAGCCTCACGATGTTGTCTTTTCTCAGACCATGCGTGGCATTCCGAGTGTCGAACACTAGGGGGGCATTATTCGCGATGCACTGATAATCGAACTGAGAATGGTCGGTCACGATGATCGCCAAGTCACAACGACCTAACAGATCGGGAGCCAGGGGGAGCGACTGGAACTCCCGCCCCTCCACAACCAAGGTTGGCACAAAGGGATCGCTATAAGAGATGTGCGCGCCCGCAGCCACACAGAGCTTTATGATTTCTATGGCCGGCGACTCGCGTGTGTCGCTGATATCCCGCTTATAAGTGACCCCGAGGATGTGGACGGACGCCCCCTTGAACGACTTCCCCTGCTGGTTCAGAAATTCCATCGCGCGGATTGCCACCCTGCGAGGCATGCTGCTGTTGATCTCGTCGGCCAAGTCAATGAATCGCAAGGGAAAGCCGTCCGCACGAGCTTTCCACAGCAGATACAAAGGATCGATCGGAATGCAGTGCCCCCCCAATCCTGGCCCCGGGTAGAACGGCATGAAGCCGAACGGCTTGGTTGCGGCGGCCTCAATCACCTCCCACACATCGATTCCTGTGTGAGAGCACATGAGAGCGATTTCGTTGACGAGGCCAATATTTACACTGCGAAACGTATTCTCCAGAAGTTTCACCATTTCAGCTACGCGCGTTGAGGAAACCACGTGGACCTGTTTAACGCACTGCCCGTAGAGAAGGCTAGCCAGTCTGGCGCAATCGGCCGTTGTCCCCCCAACCACTTTGGGAATGTCTCGCGTCGTATACCTTCCGTTGCCTGGGTCAACCCGCTCGGGCGAAAAGGCCAGAAAGAAGTCTTCTCCTACTCGAAGCCCGGTTTCTTCCAACCTCGGGAGCACCAACTCCTCCGTAGTTCCGGGATAGGTAGTACTCTCCAGCACAATGAGCTGGCCGGGTCTTAACCGCTGCGCGATCGCGTCGATCGCCGCCAGGATATGGGAAAGGTCCGGGTCCTTTGTCTTTCGGAGAGGAGTTGGGACACAGATGCTGAGGGCATCCACTTCAGCTATCTGTTCGAGAGCGCATGTAGGAATCAACGTGCCGTTTGTGACGGCCGCTGATACTTCGGAATCGAGTATGTCCGTGACATAAGAATGGCCAGTGGAAAGGGCCGTAACCTTTGTACGGTCAACGTCGAACCCCCTTACGCGGAAGCCAGCCCGAGCGAATGTAAGGGCTAGAGGCAACCCTACGTAGCCCAAGCCTACGACGCCCAACAATGCTGTGTGCGTGCGAATCTTGTGTTCCAAGGCAACACGCGCACTGGGAATGCTGAATGGGATCACCGTCATATCTATCGCGCTCATGAAACTCCTTTTCTTTTGTTACGCACTCGTTGCTTCAATTATCCCTGGCCGCCTCAGTTCCTCGATGGATGCACGGGAAGAGATTAATTCAGTCGTTACCTCTGCACATGGAATCATCCGATCCAGCCGCAGATCTCTCTGGGCAGAACGAGCGTCATGAGCGTATGGAGCGGCTTGTGTAAGGGACTGAATCAAGCAGGCAAGCTTGTCTGGATCATGCCGCACTGTGAGGTGGTTGTCTGACAGGAGATCAGCTGCCATAGGGATAGCGCCCATTCGGCGAATCGACCTCTCGTCCCATCGCACGGGCTCTGATCCGGCCTGACAATAGCCGTCCTGAAGCGTTTGCGGGATCGGTTGTGAATTGAGAATGCAAACGTCCACTACTCCGGACCCAACGTAAGTGTTTAAGACGCTTAAATGGTCTTCGGCGGCAAATCCGTCCGTTTCTCCTGGTTGTGTCACAAGATTGCAGACATAAATCTTCAGAGCCTGGGACTTCCGCACTGCATCGGAGACACCCGCCACAAGCAAGTTGGGGATAATGCTGGTGTAGAGACTGCCTGGGCCCATAATGATGGCGTCGGCGCTCTTCAGAGCCTGCAGCACCCCCGTGTAAGCAGGCGGATTCAGTGGTTCCAGCCAGACTCTGTCAATTCTGCTTCTCGCGGCCGTGACCTGCCACTCGCCGCGAATTCGCTCGCCGGACTCAAGATCAGCACAGAGCGTTACCTCCGTGTCTGTTGCTGGAAGCACGTATCCTTCGGTGCAAAGAACTTCGCTTGCCAACTCCATCGCCTTTGCAAAACTTCCCGCCATCTGAGTCAGCGCCGTCATGATCAAGTTGCCCAGCGAATGACCTTCCAGGCCATCTCCTCTAGAAAAGCGATATTGAAAGAGGTCGGGCAGTAGACAGTCTCTCCGTGATAGCGCCACGAGACAATTGCGCAGATCGCCAACCGCTGGGATTTTAAAGCCTTGGCGCAAACAACCGCTTGACCCGCCATTGTCAGAGACGGCTACGATCGCTGAAATGCCAAAGGCAGATCGACCCGCATATACAGACCGCTCCGAGAGTTGCCGTAGACCCTGTAGTACCATTGGCAAGCCAGTTCCGCCACCAATACCAGCAAATCGAAGCATTGGACTCTCCTATTGCCCGCGCCCGAACAGGATTACTTCCACCGTGCTCAACAGAATCCTCACATCGAAACTAGGTGACATGCGTTTTGCGTAGTAGAGGTCGTACTGTAGCTTCTCGTATGCATCTTCAACGGATGCTCCATAGGGATAGAGGACCTGCGCCCAGCCCGTAATGCCAGGTTTTACTAGATGGCGGAGGCCGTAATACCGGATCCTGGCACTCAGCATGTCTACGAAGTAGGGCCTTTCCGGACGGGGCCCGACAAGACTCATCTCGCCCCGCAACACATTCAGGGCTTGGGGTAATTCGTCCAAACGATATTTCCGTAGATACTTGCCGACTCTGGTCACCCTGTCATCTTGCTCGCACGCCCACACTGGCCCTGTGTGCCGCTCCGCATCGTCTCGCATTGTCCGAAACTTGAGCAAAACAAATTCGCGGCCATGACGTCCAACCCTCACCTGGCGGAGAAGAACGGGGCCGACCGAATCGAGCTTGATCAGTATGAAGATCGCGGCTAATAGGGGAGCGGTGACAACGAGTAGACACAATGAAAGAACTAGGTCGCAGATGCGCTTCAGGAGCAGGTAATGTCGTGACGGCCTAAACCCCTCGGAATGCACAAGTGCTTTCAGTTGTAAAGCGTTCAGCCATATCTTGCCGCTCAGTTGCTCATAGGATTCGCTGGCCTGCTCCACGACAAGGCCTGCCAGCTTGCAATCCAGCAGCGCAACAGCGAGACCTTCGTTGCCCTGCGTACCCGACTCCTCCACAACGATGCGCGAAATTCGATTTTGGCGAGTAATGGCAGGCAGTTCCTCGTAGTTGATCACCGTTCCATGGGCCACGACGGACTGCCCAGGGGCAACGAATGTCCCGAAATGGGGAAGTGGATTGGCGCTTTTGTCATGTTTATTGGCGAGTTCGTCGCACAATCTCTTTGCGAGATCCCCCGTGCCCAATATGAGTAGCCCCTCGACAAACCTCTTTTGCCTGATGAGCCAATACAGAAGCGGCCGCAAGATCAGGAGCAGAAGCGCTGATATCAGGATCGCGGAGGCTGCCCAGCCGTAGCCCGGAAACAAGCCTGGGAATGCTACGAAGAACGGAACAAGCAGGCCCACAGCCATTGCGAGAGAAGACAATACCTTGCAAGCAAAAAGCCCGGCGTTTGGAGCAACGATCACGTCCCCCAGCCTATTTATGTGACAACTGAGCTGGAGAGTTAAAAGCAAGAGAATTAACCCAACGCTTCCATAAAACCCGACAACTGGCAGTAGGGATTGATTGCCCCAAACCGTGCAGGCAAGGACAACGATCAGCAACAGCCATTGCGAGGCAACGAGGAGAGCCGTCGGTCGAACGATCCAGTAGGACCATGCCTGGATCATCTCATTACCTCTAATGTCCTGCTTCACGGCCAAGGTATTGAGTAGCGTAGTAGTCATATGCATACGAATAGCGGGAGTGCTGCAAGTCCACTCCATTTAGTACAGCTCCCAGAACGTTGGAGGCGCGAAAGCTTTGCAGAGCATGTCGGAGAAGCTCGCGCCGCGTGTGTTGCGCCCGAACGACGAGAACCACCCCGTCCGCCAAACCAGAAAGGATGTGACTGTCAGCTATTGGCAGTATTGGCGGCGTGTCCACCACAATGAACTCAAAACGTTCCCGCAGTCGATTCAATAGATACTGAGTCCGATGCGACGACAGCAGTGTCAAAGGTTCGCTCAGGATTGGCCCGCCCGGGATAATCGATAGGCCGTTGATCCGCACAATGTAGGGCTCAAGCGGTCCCTCTGGTTCCTTCAGAAGATCGCTTAGTCCTCGTTTTGGATGGAGGCATAGATACTCCTGCAGGCGGGGCCGCCGCAAGTCACTTTCGAGCAGCAGGACTCGTCCCTCCATGATCCGGGAGATCATGATGCTTAGGTTCAGAGATGTGAGCGTCTTACCCTCGCCTCCCGCTGCGCTGGTCACGGCCAAGACCCTTGGGGATCCCCTTCCTAATCGGGCTAGAACCTCCGTCGCCAGGATGCCGTACTGCTCAGAGGCAATGGATCGGGGATCATACAGGGTAACGATGTGGTTCTTTTCCAAAGCCCCTATTCCCAGCGGTGAGGTATTGGGCCTTTCCCGAGGGCCAGACCGCCCATTGCTTGTTGCAATGTCGGGTATCACGGTAAGGAGGGGGAGGTCTGTCGATTCCCGAAATTCATCAGGACTATTGTAGGAAGTATCCCGATATTCGAAACAAATTACGAGCATCATGCCGAAACCGAGGCCGGAGATAAGTCCCATCAGGATGATTCTGCCTCGCCGCGGCGCGGAGGGTTCCAAAGGAAGCGGCGCCCGGCGAACGATCCGGAAGACGGAGCTTTGGTTCACCTTGCTCAAGCGTTCATCCAATTGGGCCTGATTCTGCTTTTCGAGCAGCGTTTGGTACTCCGTTCGCGTTAGCTCGTAATCTTTGATCAGTTCGGTAAGGGTGCGATCGCGTTGCGGTGCCGACTCAACGCTTCGCTCGAACGTGGCCAGTTGGGAGGAGAGCTCCTTTTCCTGCTGTTGGTAGCTCTGTAGCCGCTGGTCGATTTCTTCCAGCTCCGCCTTCAAGGCCAGATACCGCAGTTGAGAAGGAGACGGTTCCAGGCGGGGTTTTTCCTCTGCGGTGTCAGTGGTCGTCACTGCCTTTTCGAGATCCCGAATCTCCACCTGCAGGCTCCTGATCGCCGGGTGCTGTTCTTTATAAGTAGCTTGAAGCTGTTTCAGTCGCGTTCGCAGTTCTTGCAGCTTGACCTCGGCCGGGGACGATTTGTCCTCAGGTTCGAGTGCTCCCTGGACTTCCAGATCCCTCATTTCCTGCAAGACCGCCGAGCGGCGAGCCTGGTCGTTGGCAAGCCGCTCTGTCTTGGTATGAAGTTGTTCTTGCAGTGTTTCCAGAAACCTCAGATCCGTCGCCATACGAGCGGGCAAATCACTTGCTTGCCGTTGATACTCCCGGATTCGATCATTCTGCCGGTCCAGCTTTTGCTTGACTTCGCTCGCCTCTACTTCCAGAAATCCTGCGGCCCAAATTGCACTCTCCTCGCTCACCGCGGAGGTTCTTTCGATGAGAATGTCCCCCAGACGATTGGCTACGTCCATTGCTTGTTCCCTTGTATTTCCCTCAAAGCCAATCGAAAAGGCGTCTGCCGCCTCAACCTGAATGGTGATTCGTGATTTCAAGTGTTCGAGTTGGTGTTGTCTGCGCTCTTGCTCCGTCATTTCCTCGGTGCGAAGGAACGGGAGCGCTTCTGCTGCGGCCTTCCACAGGAGTGTGGCTTGAGTGTGGATCTCTTGCAGGAAGGTCCGAGGATAGTTCGTCTCATAGAAACGGAATTCATCCATCACGTTTCCCAGCACCACCGGATTCATCAAGTGTTCCCGAATCAGCCAAAGATTGTCCTGGACGTTGACGGGAGCGGTGGGGGCATTTCCTTTGACATAGTTTGGCACAGCAGGCTGGGCCGTCAGGAGGCTCTCGGATCGAAAACGATCCGCCTGGCCAATGGCGTAGAATGCAAACGCAGCGGTTACCAGCAGCAGTGTAAACAACAGGCAGAGCTTGCGCCTTCTCAGGGCGTCCAAGATCTTCAGCATGGATACTTGCTGGGGTGTTTCCTGTACCTGCATGGTTACTCTCTCCACCTTTCGGAACCCGGATTCCGGGTTCTGGCTGAGCCGGGCCAGGGGGCATCCGGCCACTCACCGGTCTGGTCAGGGAGGACTTGCCATTCAGGAGGTCTCGACAAAACAATGGCAAACCCGGCAAAATAGCGCTGCCGTGCCAGAGAAGTCAGGAGGAATTCACTATAGCTTTGGTTGTGCAGCTCAACGCCGACGAACGGATAAATACGGTCGGTCAATCTGTAGGACAAGCGGACGCGACCGGAAACGCTCTCGATGTCGTCGATTTGGATCCCGGAATTGCTTTTCCCGGCCTGGGTTCTGAGTTCGAGCCCCCATCGGTCTCCCAGCCTGCCTTCCAGGTTGACCATGGCCATTTGATAGAAGTTGTCGGGTACTACGCCTCCTCCCAGGCGCAGCGCTGCCACCGCAGGATTGAAACTGCTCAGAAGGGCCAATTCCCGGCTATACCCGGCAGCAAACACAAACGACGGCCAGCGCTTCTCGAATCGTGCGGCCACCCGGTACGTCGTCGCACTGCTCAGCAGGGCTCCCGCGGACACTTCGAGCGAGATGCCGTACGGTTCGAATCCGTACTGGTATCCAACGCTCACTCCATGCGTGGACTGGGATCCGGCGGCCCATCCGAAAGGAAAGTGAATCCCCTGTTTCAAATCCTGAATGACAAAATAGGAATAGCTCCCTGCAATTTGGTGCTGCCGGGCCAGCATGTGGGAGATGGTCAGCATGGCCGCGGTTCCCATCTGTTCGAATCGACCTGTAAACAAGTCTGTCTCCTGGACGTCCGGCAGCAAGAGCTTGGAGACTGTATTGAGGAATGCCGGGCTTATCCTCGTCCGAGGACTCAATTCGTAATCTACTGTTGCGTTGAATGTGTTCGCCCCAAACTGACTGCGCGGCAAGAGCAAAATGCTGTCGGACAGCATTCGAGTCGGGTCTTCCGTTTGGAGAAACGAGTCCTGAATGTCTAGCCTGAATCGTGGCGTGGCTCGATGAGTGAGCCGGAAACGTGCCGCGTGATCCAAGGTATTCAAGTCGTCATACCGCTTGAATAGCTGGAGCTCGGGCTTGTATCCAAGGAAAAAGTCAGTCTGGGGAGCCGCGCTCCGGAAAGCGAACTCTGGAGCCGTGAGGAGCAGGACACCATCGTGGAAGCGGCGTTGTCCTACCTGCAGCTGATTTTCGTTGGCAGCGCTCACCGTCAGCGGCGAACTGAAATAGAAACCTGTTTGGGCTGGGACTTCCCTCTGGGTTTCCGTTCCTTGAACCGCAGGCTCTTGCGATAACGCTTCCCGGGTCGAAGGTTCCTGAGCTGCTGCCGCGATCACGAGAGCTGCCATCCCGAGCATCAGGCGTATGGCCGTCATGCACCTCTCCCTTCTTTTGCTCCACAATTCCTGGTCTGGGCTATCGCGGCCAAGCTTGCTTTGGAGTGCACCCTCTCATCGTCGAACCCAGACGCTCTAGCGCCTGGTTTTCGGGACTCTTCGACGGTCTGTTCTGAACAGGATTGTGTGTTTCGGAAAGATGGCTTTCTGCAAGCTGATCCCGGAGGACTTGTTGCGCGAATCAGATCCATCAATCGCTCCATTGGAGTCTCCGGGGAGATATACGCCGAGGCGCCGGCGTCCATCAGCTCCGCAGTGGATGTCATCCTCCCGGAAACATTGAGAACCAAGATTCCAATCCTCTCGTGACTCTTTCGCATGCACTGGATTGCCTCCAAAGTGCTCCCATCCGTTAGCACTGCGTCCAACAACACAATGTGGGGCTCTAGGCAATCGGTCTTCTCTACTGTGTCCTTGAGATTGTGAGCTTCCCCCACAATCTCGATTGAGGGCTCCTGACGGAGAATCGCCCCGATACCTTCCAGGAACATGACGTTCCTGCTTGCAATCAACATTCTGATCCTAGTGTTCGCCATCACTTCGTTCTTCCAGCACGATCCCTTCGCTCTCTGAGCGGCTATTCCACATACACTGTATCGAAGGGCTGCAAATACACCGGCTTGCCCTCTTTGTCCGGATCCTTCAGATTGACTTGATACCGTTGCTGCGTGGAGGAGTTGTTGCGGATGATGGTCACCCTGTCCCGTTTGGCGTAGTGCGTGAACCCCCCTGCGAGCGCAATCGCGTCGAGGACTGTGATCTTTTGCTTGATCTTGTAGACGTCCGGCTTGTTCACCTTCCCCAGTACGGAAATTTTTGGAAAGTTGACTTCCTTGACGATCACAGTAACGACTGGCTCGGCTAGGTAGCCGTTCAGTTTATTGCGAATCTCTTCTTCCAATTGCAGCGCGGTTTTCTCTCTCGCTTCGAGTTCCCCGATGAGCGGCAAGGAGAGTTTTCCATCGGGCCGGACAGTTACCGTGGTGGAAAGATCCGGCTCTTTCCAGACCCATACCTCAATCACATCCTCGGGTCCTAGAAAGTATTCCCCATCCCCGAAAAAGGTTGCCTTCGGCCGTTGCGCTTCCGCCGCCACTGCTAGGCAAGCCAACGCGAGAAGCACAGTGAAAACCATTTTCCTCTCCATGCGGTCCCCTCCGTTTCGAGGTGATTCAATGCACGATCTGTACCAAAGGTCACAGGATCGCATTGGAGAAATGTAAATGATGTAACAGCGACGAGTTAGGGAGAATTCCAGGACACACCAATCCAGAACCTCATCCTGCGGATGTGTGACCCGCGGCGGATTCGCGATGGAATGCGGCTTCCATCGCGACTTCGCCGAGCGAGGAATCGATTCATGCCCACAAAGCAGCGAATGCATCCTGATTCAAAGCTGATCCCAACTGGTTGGAAAGAAGAAATTTATTCTTAATGCCGTCGAAGGAACTCTCGCAGCCGACGTCTGGAGTCAACCGTAAGCGCTACAAACTCTACACCCATGCCCGTTGCAGGTGTTACCCGTCGTACCACAGCCTCTTCTACTTCAATTTCCCCTCTGTGGCTCTCGATGTGCAATCCCAACCCGATCTTGCGGTCGACTGGCAGCGGATGGTGATCCTCGATGAAGGCACCGGTCATGGACAAATCGCGAACCTCAGATTGTGATCCTGCATAGTGAGCTATCATAGGCAAGAGTGGGACGACACGCTCATACGACCGCCGGTAAAACTTTGCAGTATCAATGAGGTGATGGCTCGTGATCGAAAGGGCGACCCCGATGCGGCTGTGGAATTGTTCGCTTCGCAAGACTCGGCCTTGGCAATGGAACATCACCGGCTCGCGGCCGGCCAACTCGGCCGGGAACAAGAGGTCGAATGCTGCTTCAAGACCGACGGACAAGGGGTATTCCGAATAGCTGTACAATCCTGTGCCGGATATGTCGCGTGTCATGCCTCGGGCTCGAAGAAACTCACCTTTACTGCTCACCCAGTGAAATCGGATTGGACTGAGCGTCCGTACCCGCTGGCTTAATCGTCGTTCCATCCAGGCTGGAGAAGGTAGGGTCATTCTAGTCTAGCCACCGAACCTGTCACGCTAGCGGACAAGGCATTTGCCTTACCAAAGAAGCTCCCTGCTTTCCGAGATGGGAAAGACGATCCTTCCCCGAAGACCTATGTGTGTGAGCCCCTAATAGTTTTTGAATTGTGTGAGCGCACAGGAGACATGGGCAGAAACAACGGATTGGCGTGCGAGACTTCTATAGGGAGAATCATCCTACCAGTATTCGTTGGAATTCTGGTTCCCTAACCAAGCGGGGGAAGGCGCTTGATTGGCTGGGTCGGGGGCGAGCGGAATGATCTGATCCGTAGAATCCTGCTCAACGGGAAACCAACTTCTCAATCAGGGAAACCAGTTCGTTCAGGTCAACCGGTTTGCAGAGGTGGGCATTATACCCGGCATGGATCGCCTTCTCCACATCTTGGTTCCTGCCCAAGCCCGTCAGGGCAATGGCGGGAATTTTAGCCAATGGCGGTATCCGACGGACGTGTTTGATCAGTTCGTATCCATCGAAGCGGGGCATCTTGATGTCGGAAACAATGACATCCGGAAGCTCTCGCGTAGCGATTTCCAGCCCGCGTTCCCCATCCCTGGCCATCAACACCGAATAGCCCAAATCTTCCAGTTCGATTCGGAGCAGATTGAGAACATCCGGTGAATCCTCCACAAAGAGGATCCGTAAGGGTTTCCCGGCAGGTGGAACAGCCGGTTCCATTGAATCGTGGGATTTCTCTTGTCCCGGTAATTGCGTCAGGGGCAATCTCAAACGGAAAGTGCTCCCATGCCCCGGGCCCGGACTCTCCGCCCAGATCCGGCCGCCGTGCATCTGAACGATCTCGCGCGCAATCGCCAAACCCAATCCCAGACCGGAATCGGATGCAAACCAGTTTCTTGTTCCTTGGCCGAACGGTTGGAAAATTTGCTCCATGAATTCTGGATCGATCCCAACCCCGGTGTCCCTCACTGCGATCTCGCCTTCTTGATCCATTCTGCGCAGGCTGATCGAAATCTCCCCCTCTTTCTCCGTGTACCGGATCGCGTTGGTCAACAAATTCAACAGCACTTGTTCCAGCCGCGTCTTGTCGCCGGAGATAATGAGCGGGGAGCCCGCTGACTCGGTCGTGAGCCGTAGCCCTTTTTCATCGGCAGATTGATGAATTGCCTCCATCGCCGCGCTGGCCACCTGATTCAAATCAACTCTCCCTCGCTGCAGTTGGAACTTGCCTTCGGCAATGCGCGCGACATCCAGACAATCCTCCACCAGACGCGCAATGGTTTGCGCATTGTGCTCCATGGCGTGGATTCCATCACCCCAAATGCGGCCCTCTGCGACCTGAGGCTGGCGGTTCAAGACGCGGGCCCACCCCAGAATGGCCATCAGCGGCGTCCTTAATTCATGGCTGAGGACCGCTACAAATTCCTCCTTCGCTTGGCTGGCCTTTTCCGCTCTATCCCGCTCGATCACAACTTGCTGGTACAGACTTGCGTTCTCAAGAACCAGAGCACAGCGGCGCG